>OLHL01000520.1_pt1 | contig 17804 bp, 15 predicted proteins | sample 1609441 | NCBI WGS metagenome assembly OLHL01 (sample SAMN05416833, study PRJEB24817) | seawater metagenome | isolation source: Sea water | place: Canada:Atlantic | collected 2013-07 | reverse complement strand
GCACAGACTCGGAAGTTAATGGCGCTCAATTCGCTGGTGAAGATGACCCTCGAATAACTCGAATAGGTAAATTCATCCGCAAAATGCGGATCGATGAATTGCCACAATTTTTAAATATTCTTAAAGGCGATATGGCGCTGATTGGCCCACGGCCTGAACAAGCGGCTTTTGTAAAAGAGTTTGAGAAAGCGATTCCGCTGTACAGCTTCCGGCACATCGTACGACCTGGAATTACAGGCTGGGCTCAGGTAACTCATGGATATGCTGCTGACGAAGACGAAACCCGTGAGAAGTTAGCCCATGACTTCTATTACGTAAAAAACCTGAGTATCTGGCTGGATTTAGACATCGTCTTTAAAACGATAAAGACGATGCTGACTGGATTTGGTGCGCGCTGATAATCTAACGCGTTATACAATCCTTATAGAAATCAGTGTAACTGTTTGAAAATCTCAGCAAATTATAACGAGAATCGAACAATTCAATACTAGCATTTGAGTAAGCATCAATATTTTCAATAGCTCTGACTATTCCTGCCCGCACACTCGCAATATCGTTGCTTACCAAACAACCATTACCTTCGATCAAAGATGGACATCCGCCTACATTGCTTAGGACCAATGGAAGACCTGCACTCATCGCTTCCAAGGCTGACATTGGCATACCCTCGCTATCCGATATCAATACAAAGACATCGTAATCAGAAAACTCGTTAAACCCTACTACTTCACCAACAAAAGTTACGTTATCAAACATCTCTGCCTTCTCAAGCAACTGAGAAGCCAGAGGGCCTCCTCCAACAACAAACAACTCTGCCTTTATACCAGACATAGCATCTACTAGTAGATCGACACGTTTAGGGTGAGCCAAACGACAAACTGTCAAAACTCTAGTTAAGTTATTGCCTTTAACATGACTTTCTAATAGCGGGCTGGGAAGAACTCTGTTTGGAAAAAAAACTAATTTAGATTTATTAATCGAAATTATATCGGTTGCTATACTCAGATCACTCTGTGAAACGCAAACGATTTTATGAGTTATCAAAGATAAAATCCTCTCTGAATAGCATAGAAAAGGTTTAAGAAACCTTCCCTGATATACAGCAGACCATCCATGGCTAATATACACAACGGGGATCCCGCTCAAAAGGCTAGCTATTCGAGACAAGACACCCGCACTAGCAGAAGAAGCCACGATCAAATCAATATCGTTATTTCTAAGAAAGCGGAGTAAGGAGATCAAACTTCCAGGAGAAAGATACTTAGAAAACCCCCGATGAAGGAGTACATCGTGAAACTCCGACGACTCAACCAACCAACCATGTTCATTAGTCGCCAAATAGGAGTGACCTATACTAGATACAACTTTAGCTTGATCTCGAACCCAACGTTGCGCCCCGCCAACCTCCGAACTCGATATAGTGAAGAGAATATTCATACTCACAAATCACCAACTTTATAAATTACATTATTGTATTGTCGAGAGACAGTTAAGGGATCATAGATATCAGTGACCTTACTAATCGTGCCAGATGATTCTAAGTTACAGTCAATAGCCATGTTTAAGGCATTAACCAAACTATTAGAGTCGCAACCGTTAGCAATAAATACCTCTGGAAAACTATTTAATTCAAGTAGGCCAGTCATAAAGGGGGATGCCACAACTTTTAAACCAGACTTTAAAGCCTCCAAAGCAACGCCAGGAAGGCCTTCGAAGAGGCTTGTTAAGAGTAAAATATCATAACATTCCAACCTCTCCCGAACATTTTTCTGATACCCTAGAAAAGTCAAATGGTCTTTATAGCCATGTTTTTCTTTCAAAGAATCAAGTAGTGAGCCGTCGCCATACATATCTAAAGTGGCATTAACACCAGAGTTACGAAGATTATCTACAACGCTTATAGCAAGAGATGCGTTCTTCTGGAGGTCAAACCTTCCGACAAAGACTAATCGGACTGTCTGATCCCGATAGAGTTTTTTTCCTACACCTTCGCGAACCTCAGGTGAAATGCAGTTGGGTATATAGACATTATTGGTTCGAAGTAAATTATAAAGCGCGAGTAGATCTTTACTTACACAAATAAATTTGCATTTACTTTTAGAAAGCCAATACTGGTAAACAAATGATATGTAAATTGGCGACTTCAACGAAATAGCATGAACCCAGGGCCCATGCTCAACACATATATGTTTGAAGGAAAAAATATAGCCAAGTAAGGAAACTAGCATATGATGTATGGGTAAATTAGTTACAACAACATCATATTTTCTAAGCACACTGGCAACCGTTAATATCCTTGTCAGAATCCCGTACTGAGTCGACCGAAAACCTTGCTGACCAGAACTATTCAAGTATACAATATCACTGTCGTAGTTAAGTTTTGATACAACTTCGATACCACCCTGTCCTGGTTGGGTAACTATTGTAGCGATTCTAATTGAGCCCATTCATCACCTATAGAAGCCTCTATTTTGCATTTAGCCTCGTTAATTCGTATTAGCCTTTCTTCTTCTGAATACGATGACCACTCTTTCATCACTTGGATAAACCCCTGAACTGCATCGCTCTTAAATTCATATGGAAGAAGATGCCCTACACCATGGGAGATTATCTCTCTCGGTCCGAAATCGCAGTCTCTCGAAACTGGAAAGATTCCTTTATACAAAGCCTCTATGAGAACAAGACCGAAGCCCTCATATCTAGAACTCAACAAGAGAACCCCGTACTTCTCATCGTGAAGTAAATTTTCCAAGTCGTCAGAATACCCTTTTACAGTGACGTCCAAATTAGCTTTATCCTTTACAATCGACTCTATATGATTCTTTTCAGGTCCTTCACCATATATATCTACAGAAAACTGGATACCATTATCGACCAAGGATTCAAAGAATTTAAATGCATAATCATAGTCCTTCTGATAATCAAGTCTACCAACCATCACGATATTCATAGGATCTTGTACTTGACGCTTGCCAAGAGTAGGATCGAACTTCCAATCTGTTACATTACTGATTGTAGAGCATCTAATATCTAACCTGTTTAGCTCTAATGCTAACTCTCTGCATACGGCATAAACGTTTCTACTCTTTCTTAATGAAATCAAGTACCATATTCGGACCAATGCATGAATTCCCTTTTTTGGTAAATCCTGATCTAAGTTATTATGCACTGTATAAATGTACTTATATCCAAAATCCATACGAAGGAAGCGAGTAATTTGAAATAAGAAAGTATAAAAAGGAATCAGGGAAATGTGAGTTCGTTCATTATCCCCTTTATAAAATAATAGTTTAAAAAAACTCGATTTCAAACTACCCGCGCCAATAATTTCAGACTCAACATCTCGATATCGTTTATCAATACGATCTTCAAGCAATAAAAACGTAACATCGTGACCTCGACTAATTAAATACCGACCGTATTTATAGGCCATCGACTCCGCCCCACCTCTACTCAGGCTTGGCGCTAAAATTGTGTATGAATTCACTTACATACCTCTCTTCACAGTCAGAAATAGATTTTCTAAGAATTGAGCAATGGACAGGTGCCACATCGGAATCTAAATAATCAATAACATTTTTAGCGTCCAAATTCTCAGGTGAGAAGAGATTGTAACCCTCAACTTCATCTGTAATTATGTTCCATTTAGCACCCGTATCGTATGCAATACTAGCGACGTTACAAGATTGAGACATTGCTATTATGCTACCGTGCATTCGAGAGCTAATAACAATCTCCGCTCGAGAATAAACGCGAATCAAATTAGCCAACGAATTAGTAGTAACTCGTTCGTACTTGACCTCAAGGAGTGGTAAAAGGGCATCAATGGATTCATGCGGCAAATATACCTGATCAACTAAGATTATTTCATACCCTCTGGACACATACTCTGACAGTATAATGTTAATCTGCTGGAGGTAATGTTGAACACTAGATACTTCAGTAAGAGAGAAAACTAATGTCTTATCCTTATCAACACATTGTTTGTCTTTTGTAAAACTTTTCAAATAAGAGAAACTCAAATCTTTCCGTTGTAGTGCTTTAACACCATATGATTCAAATAAACTATACGAAAAGCTTTCACGACTAACATTGCAAGAATAAGAATTCCAATTACTCTTTATGAAATCTAAAGTTTTCGGGTCTGCCCCCCATATACTCACTCCAGCATTCAATATTCTAGCATCAGGAAAAAGAAAAGAAACCAATGACTGATGAAAAGTTAGCGGCCTATTATTTATATAATTCTTTAGCTTTCCATTATAATCACGATAATTCCTACCGTTTAAAACAACCACATCAAAATCGAGATTTTTCAGGTATGAGGATGAACCGAGAAAGAAAGCTAATCCTGAAATTCGAAACAGCCAAAGTTTTAAATCTGCTAAAATCAAACTAAATAAAGTCTTTAATAGCCGAGTGATCCTGCCACCAAATTTTAGCTCAGAATATGAGTCAAGCTTTATATAAGTAGAAAAGAAGCCCGGATGCCAGCATACATCAGGTACTTTCAAGCTTTCATGAAACGCATTCATTTGAAATTGATTACGACCAAAACACGAGATAACATGAACTTCATTTTTTTGTGAGTCACATTGATCAAGAATCTCACGTTGCATAATTGCATCGCCAAGATTCCCGTCACTCCAAAAGTCTACACAAAGGATTTTCATAGTAGCTCTTCCTTAAATAATCTCGCTCTATTTGACCATCTAACCACGTCATCTACATAGATGTCGGTACTACCTTTACTAAGTTCTATTGATTCCACCATGTCAGAGTAATTACCCTCTTCATAAGTGATTAACCCACACCCCTCTACTTCTCCAACTCCCCAACTTGCTGGGCAAACTACTGGTGTACCGCATGCTAGTCCTTCAAATATAACAGTAGGAATACTCTCGTAACCGGTACTAGTCACCACAAGACATTTGGATTTGCTCAAAAGTAACTCTAATTGTGAATCTGTTATATCCTGAAGGAGTTCTATATCTAAGGGTTTGCTCCTCTTTATTTCATGCAATCTCTTCTCTGACTCAATGTCTATTGAGAAATACTCGTTGCCGGCAACGATACAATACTTCCCACTTGGATTTTCTTCGATATAATCCAGGAAAAATTTAATATTTTTTTTCTTGGCAATTCTTCCAATCCATATAGCATCATACTCACGCTCTACAGACTGGTTTACGAAGTCTGTTCCGTTACGTACTACGGAAATTTTCTCTCTAGATATACTGTAATCACTCACCATTTCTTTAACTTGAAACTCTGAAACAGAATGCAATTTATCAGCAAACTTGAAGGCAATCCGGTCTATAAAAAGCTGAATAATACCATTCCCTAGTAATGCAACTTTTCTGAATCCAAATTTTTCGTATCGAACATCTGCGAGTAACTCAGGCCAATAAGTTCCATGCGCTGTAATCACTTTTTTATAAAAAGGTAATCCAGCTAAGAATGGAAGATAAGATGGAACAGTAAGGTACAAAATGTCGTTATGTGTACTTTTATCTTTTAGAATACGGCGTAACTTTAGCCCCTCCTTAAGCCACCTGAATACTCCCTTCGCATCACTCTTTTCAATACAAAGATCAGGCTTCTGTAAAGAAGCTCTAGGGTACAGGTTAATACTTACTGCTTCTACCGATAAGCCCAATCCCTCCAACGCATGATAAAGATAATTTGCATTCTTTATTTCGCCACTAACCATAGATCGACTGCTTAAAGAATTATTTTCCAAATTATATCCAACAAAAAAAATCTTATTAATCACCTGGAGACCTCTTCCTATAACCATAACTAGTAATGAACGCTAACATAACCCAGAATATGGGAGTTCTAAGCGAATAAGTTGTTAAACCAAAAACAAAAGTTATTAGCAATATAAGTAATGCCGGTACCGGAACTTTTCTAATGGCGAAAAAAATGAAAACTATAAATAATGAAGCACCAAAAATCCCATAATAAAAAAGAAGACCTATAAATGAGCTATGTACCTCTGTACCTGCATGACCATCACCGGCAGTACCGTTAAACCTTTCATGCTCACCATGCCCAGCCCCCCACAAAATGTATTCTGGATAATCAAGAGGTCTTGTATAACCTCTCAATTGCAGCTCAGCATATACATCGACAGCCGACACCCTATCCATGAGCTTGGATAAACTTTCTGAATTTAAGTTGCCATCAAAGTTAATTAATGAGAATCCAACTAAAGCTAATATCAGCAAAGGAAGTAAATATAGGATATAGACGCTGCGAAAAAAATTGCTATGACAAGTGTAAAAAAGTATAAGAAATGGAATTGTTATTAATACCGAACGTGACATAGTCATCAGTGTAAAAACCACAAAACTCATAAACACGAAATACGCCCAAACCCTACCTGTCTTATTTTCCTCCAATATAGAATACACCCAGTATATACTGCATACTACAGTCACCCAGTATCCCATCTGATTTGGGTCATTAAAGCTTCCAGAATAGCGAGGTTCGTATTTATAATTGCCTATACCTAGCCACAGAACAGCCCATTGTAACATGAGGCCAAGAAGCACCCCTACTATTAGATTAGCTGACAACTTATCATCTTTTACTAATAACGAATAAATAAACCAATATATCAGAGAAGTGAAACATATTTGCATTCCTGAAATCAAAAACTCATGACTTCTCGTTTGATACCAGTAAAAAATGTTTATAAATACACAATATAAAGTGAACATAAACAAAAACAGGATAGATAGATTTATCTTCAGGCGGCCTGTCAATAATACCAGTAAAAATATAACAGGATACAATAAATGTGAAATTTGAGGGAGGCCGGATTTCCACAGATACACTCCAGAAAACATCAATGCGGCTATTATTAGTAACCTAAGAAATCTACTCATCTCCATTTAACAAACCAACCAAAACCTAAAGTTTTTAAACTAACCTCTAAAACTATGCGTCGCTCTTTATCAAACCCCGGCACAAGAATGTAAACCAAGAACTCTCCAAACACCAATGATATCAGAGTTGAATAGGCCGCACCTAAGGCACCATAGAGAGGTATCAAGTAGAAATTCAGAACAACATTCAAGATGAGCATCAAAACTGACTTAACTATCAATACCGACTGCCTTTCCATTAACACTAAGTGTCTTATGAAAAAACGATTAAAACATATTGCAACACCACACCAAATATAGATCGCCAATACGGAACCACCGCCTGAAAATTCATACCCATAAAGGAGGTTCAAGATTCTATTTGAGAAATGCCCTGTAATAAGTGCGATTACAATAGATAAAACCGCCCCTGCGACGAGCAGCTTTACCAAATAGTCATAATAAAGAAAATCAGAAGACTCTTTCCAGCGAACAAGCTGTGGGCTTATGACTAGAGCTAATATTGTAGGGATAAAATACCAGGACTCTGATAATTTCAAGACAGCAGAGAAGATGCCATACTCAACCTCTGAAACCATTGCATACAGCATCAAACTATCAATCTTAATGCTAGCGATTGCGACAACATTAGCAATCATAACAGGCATAAAATGCCTCCAGTAATTGCTAACAAAATTAATCGGCGAATATATTACAAACCGCTGTAATCCTTTCAAGTAACACATAAAGTATAAAAAGTGCAGGAGTGCAAGTTCCGCCACGAACACCATTGCAAATACTATCACGCCCGACCCTGCATGTATCGCTGCTAATTTTATCGCGGTAGTGACGAGGAGTTGAAAGATTTTTGAAAACAGAATCCTTTCAGTTCGAACATTTGCTTGTAAATAGGACTCTGAAAAGTCTAAACTCTGAGTAACTAAACTGGCCGAATATATAAATGCTATAAGTAATAGACTTTCATCATAATATACATATACATATAGTAAAAATATTGAGGACGAAATAAGACCAGCTAATATTTTTAGTGTAAATACTGCCCCAGTGGTCTTATCAAGGTCAATATCTTTTCTCGCATAAAGATTTGCTAGAAGCTCAGGCAACCCTAGCCTCGCAACTATACTCGCAAACAAATAAAGTGTCGTGATTATTGCAATATCTGCATACATCTCTGGACCAAGATGCCTGATAACCAGAGCCATGACAACAAAGTTTAATGCTACGCGGACTACACTCTCAAGAAGCTGAAGAAACGCCGAGGTACCTACTCTATTAATCATATGAGTGCCCATCCGCGACCAACATTTTTCACCCTTTTCCTGTAAATATCTACGTATTGAAGTAAATCTACTATTCTGATCAAATATCACACGATTTCAAAAGTTCCTCCAAGCTTAAACAGGGAGCATCACTCATAGTAATCGGCCTCCCAATCACCATATAATCCACACCAGCCTCTACAGCTTGCTTCGGTGTCATCACTCGCTTCTGATCACCAATATCACTACCTTGAGGTCTAATACCTGGCGTTACCGTTAAAAAATCTTTCCCACAAATTTCACGTATCAACGCGACTTCGCGAGCAGAGCAGACAACACCATCCAACCCGGATGATTGCGTTAATTTTGCCAAGCGCTCGACTTGTTTAATTGGCTCGATATCTAGGCCAATACCGGCAAGATCGCTGCGTTCCATAGAGGTCAGAACGGTTACGCCAATCAGCAATGGCTTATGTGTTTTCTTTTCTAATTCGTTTCTGGCGGCTTCCATCATTTTTTGGCCGCCAGACGCATGAACATTCACCATCCACACACCTAAATCTGCAGCAACCCCCACGGCTTTTGCACATGTGTTTGGTATGTCATGAAATTTCAAATCAAGGAAGACGTCGTAGCCACGCTTATGAAGCTGCTCAAGTATGACCGGGCCTGTTGCTGTGTAGAGTTCTTTACCGACTTTAACTCGACATAGCTTAGGATCTAGCTGGTCGGCCATCGCTAACGCTTGTTCTTGCGTTGGAAAATCGAGTGCGACAACTATGGGCGACTGGATAGGTGACTGTGTGGTCATAAATCAGGCTTCGGCTTGTTCTTCGACGTGTGCGTCGTTATTCATTTCGAGATTGGTGGCTGTGGAACATATGCTTTAACGGTTGCCCAATCCTTACAGCTTGGACAGCGCCAGTGCGGTTCCTTTGCCTTAAATCCACAGTTAGAGCATACGAATTTTGGTTCGGCTGCTACGATGCGGCGGAGAATATCATATACCTGTAACAACTGCGACTTATCGAGCGATTGGCGATGGGTAACTACCAGTTCAGCTAAAGTTAAGAAGCCTTGATTTGAAGGGCTACTTTCAAGCTCTTTCAGCAGGCGCACCGCGGCATCTGAGGAATTTTTTTCTGTCGCGAGCGTCTCAATAAATGCCGTGAGGGCGGGAATATAATGACTGTCTGACCATTGCTTCTGGAGCTGTGCAAGTAAACCTTCAGCATCATTCAATTTCGTAAATGCATCAATCATCTTATCGAGCGTACGAACTACGGCTTGCTGATCTGTCTCTGCGGCTTTTAGGTAACAACGTACAGCCTCACGATATTCTTGTTGCCCGTATGCCAAGTTTCCTGACACGACATGCGCTCGCGCACAACGACCATCAATCTTTAATGACTGCCGACACAGCTTTTGGACTTCAAGATACTCCCCCTTTTTAAGTGAGCGCTCGGCTAGCTCACAAGCCGCATGAGCAACACGACGACCAAGCTCTACACCACCGGGTAATTTTTTAGAGGTATAAAGCTCTAGAATATCTCGCCACTCACCTTCCTCTTCTAATAGCTCGATAAGCAAAGCGGCAACCCGCTCATTATTATGCCCTTTCGCTTCCAGCAGCTCTCGAAGGATACGCTCCGCTCTATCTAACAGGCCCGCTGCCGAATAATCATAGGCTAGCTCTAGCTGTATTGAATGAATAACACTTCGATCCAAGTCAGCACGAGCAAACAATCGCTGATGCAAGTGCATGGCTCGATCAATCTCGCCTTTATCACGAAGACTTTTGCCTAGCTTAAGAAATAAGTCGACGGAGTCATCGTCAATATGATCGACCTTGAGTAGCTTTTCGAGGGAGGCATCATTACTTTCTGCAAGAATGTAATCAACGCTGGGAATCCAGTCTGGATAGTCGGTTTTTTTGGCTTGGTTAGCGAATCGATAGCCCAGTGTCCAACCCAACGCTATTGCAGCGAGCAGCAATATGTAGAGAAGCGCCATATCGAACATTTCTGCGGAGGGCATAGGTACTATTAGCCGTATAAGTGAAGGATCAGTGTGTAGTCTTAATTATTATATCGCTATTGTTTCTGACTACGCAGGCATACTTTCGTTCACCTGATCCCTGAGCTCTTTTCCGGGCTTAAAATGCGGTACAAACTTACCGAGCAAGTCGACAGTTTCGCCTGTTTTTGGATTTCTACCCGTACGCGGCGCACGATAATGCAGCGAGAAACTCCCGAAACCTCGGATCTCTATACGCTCACCTGACGATAATGTGATCGACATGTGGTCAAGTAAAGTTTTTACGGCCAATTCGACATCTTTCGCTGATAATTGCGGCTGTCGACTGACAATTCTCTCGATTAACTCGGATTTGGTCACGCCTCTTCCCTCCATGAGAACAAAGCTCAGCAATATTTCTAGCTAAATCATGCAGTTAGCTCAAAGCTTTTGCAAGTGATAGAGGACAAGATTTGAACAATTATCTCCATTGATGAGAATTCAGGCACAAAAAAACCCGCCGAAGCGGGTTTTTTAGGCTCAAGACTAATTAGTCCTTGTTGCCCAGCTGTTCCTTGATTAGGTCACCAATAGTGGTAGGACCAGTAACCTCGGCTTCAGACTTAGCACGCTGTTCTTTAAGAGCTTCTTTATCAGCAACCTGATCTTTCGCTTTTACAGACAGAGTGATTGTACGGTTCTTACGATCTACAGCAGTGATAGCCGCTTCAACCGTATCGCCTTCTTTAAGCACGTTACGAGCATCTTCTACTTTATCCTGACTGATGTCAGAAGCACGTAGTGATGCTTCAACGCCTTCAGCAATCTCAATTGTTGCGCCTTTCGCGTCAACAGCGATTACTTTACCAGTAACCAGAGTGCCTTTGTCGTTTTCAGAAACGTACTCAGAGAATGGATCGCTTTCTAGCTGCTTAACACCTAGAGAAATGCGCTCACGCTCAGGGTCGATAGACAGGATAACCGTTTCTAGCTCATCGCCTTTCTTGTAGTTACGAACGGCTTCTTCGCCAGTGTCGTTCCAAGAAATATCAGACAAGTGAACCAAACCGTCGATACCGCCATCAAGACCAATAAAGATACCGAAGTCAGTGATTGACTTGATCTTACCAGAGATCTTATCGCCTTTATTAGACTGAGTACCGAATGCTTCCCATGGGTTCATGGTGCACTGCTTGATACCTAGAGAAATACGACGACGCTCTTCGTCAATATCAAGGATCATTACTTCAACTTCATCACCTACCTGAACAACTTTGCTCGGGTGGATGTTTTTGTTAGTCCAATCCATTTCAGAAACGTGAACTAGACCTTCAACGCCTTCTTCCAGCTCTGCAAAGCAGCCGTAGTCAGTTAGGTTAGTTACACGAGCCTTGACGCGTGCGTTCTCTGGGTAGCGATCATTGATGCTAACCCACGGATCATCACCCAATTGCTTCAGACCCAGTGATACGCGATTACGCTCACGATCAAATTTCAATACTTTAACGTCAATCTCGTCACCAACAGCAACGATTTCGCTTGGGTGCTTGATACGCTTCCAAGCCATGTCAGTAATGTGAAGAAGACCGTCAACACCACCTAAGTCTACGAACGCGCCGTAGTCAGTTAGGTTCTTAACGATACCTTTAACAGACTGACCTTCTTGCAGGTTAGCCAATAGCTCTTCACGTTCTTGGCTGTTAGCAGCTTCAAGAACAGCACGACGAGAAACAACAACGTTGTTGCGCTTCGCATCAAGCTTGATAACTTTAAATTCTAATTCTTTGCCTTCCAAGTGCGCGGTATCGCGTACTGGACGAACATCAACCAAAGAACCCGGTAGGAATGCACGGATATTCTTAAGTTCAACAGTGAAGCCACCTTTCACTTTACCGTTGATAACACCGATAACCATTTCATCAGCATCGAAAGCTTTCTCAAGCTCTTTCCAGCTTTCAGCGCGCTTAGCTTTCTCACGAGACAGTTTAGTTTCACCGAAGCCATCTTCTACTGCTTCAAGTGATACATAGGTTTCATCGCCGATTGCAACTTCCAACTCGCCTTTTTCATTTAGAAATTGTACGCGTGGAATAACGGCTTCAGACTTAAGACCTGAGTTCACTGTTACCCAATCGCTGTCAATATCGACAACAGTACCGGTAACTATCGAACCTGGCTTCATGTCCAGTTCTTTTAGGGATTCTTCAAATAACTCAGCAAAGCTTTCGCTCATGGATATACACCTGTCTCGTTAAGCACGACCCGGGGGAATTAATTCGGATCAGCGCGCCCTGTTGGCCAGTCATCAGGGGTTAGTCAAATTAAAGTACTCAACGCTGTCTCCCGGTAATCATCGGGAGCTGGCTGACGCCAAGCACTTAATTAATATCTCAGATCAATCCAGCGTTACGTATAATTGAGAGGATTTCATCACGTACTTCGTCAATGCTTAACGTCGTACTATCAATCACTTTCGCATCGCTGGCAGGGCGTAAAGGAGCGACAGATCGGTTACTGTCTCGCTCATCTCGTGTCCGGATGTCTTCAATAAGGGCGGGTAAACTAGCATCAAATCCCTTTTGACGCAACTGTTCATAACGTCTGCGCCCTCTTTCTTCAGCACTAGCGGTTAAGAAAATTTTAACCGGCGCATCGGTAAACACGACCGTTCCCATATCTCGGCCATCAGCCACGAGACCCGGCGCTTGACGGAAGTCTCGCTGACGCTGTAATAACGCGGCTCGCACAGCAGGAAGTGCAGCGACTTGTGACGCCAAACTGCCGACCTCTTCGGTTCTGATCGTCGTTGTCACGTCATCCCCTTCGAGTAAAACAGTCACACCTTCTCTGCCCGGCTTAAAACGCACATCAAGATTTGCAGCTACGTCCGCAACGCCAGCTTCATCATCCAGATCAATGCCTTTGCGCTCCGACGCTAAGCCAGTAATACGATATAAAGCCCCACTGTCCAATAAGTGCCATTTAAGAGTGTCCGCTAAAATTGCACAGACGGTGCCTTTTCCAGCACCTGATGGGCCATCAACCGTAATCACTGTTGCTTCGGTCATATCAAGCGTCTCCACCCTCAATGCTAATAACAGCACCGGCATTTGATGCTAATTCGACAAACCCAGGGAAGGACGTTGCTACGTTGGCACAATCGCGAATAATAATTGGAGCTGAACCACGCAATGATGCCATTGCAAAGCTCATGGCAATACGATGATCGTGCTGGCTATCAATTTCACCACCACCAAAGCTACCGTTTACACCAAACCCTTGAATAATCGCACCGTCTTCCGTGCCTTTGGCATCAACCCCAAGTGTCACCAAACCATCAACCATGGCCTGAATACGATCACTTTCTTTTACACGTAATTCTTCAGCGCCGGTTAAAACAGTCTCGCCTTCGGCACAAGCTGCAGCTATAAAGATCGATGGAAATTCATCAATCGCTAACGGCACCTGATCTTCAGGAATATGAATACCTTTGAGTTGAGCACTTCGAATTCGAATATCCGCCACTGGCTCACCGCCCACTTCGCGCTCATTGAGTACTTCAATATTACCGCCCATGGCCTTCAGAATATTAATTACACCAACTCGTGTAGGGTTAATACCCACGTGCTCAAGAGTAATGTCAGAACCGGGCATAATGCTGGCGCCCACCATAAAGAAGGCAGCCGAAGAAATATCAGATGGCACGTCAATCTCAGTGGCCTTCAGCTTGCCACCTGAACGTACGGTGACCGTACTGCCGTTCACGTCTACGTCATAGCCAAAACCCTTAAGCATACGCTCAGTATGATCACGAGTTGGAGCCGGTTCAGTCACGGATGTTTCGCCTTCTGCATACAGACCGGCAAGTAAAATACAGCTTTTCACCTGCGCACTGGCCATCGGTAAATCATAATGAATACCTTTTAACTGGCTTCCACCTTTCACTTTAATCGGTGGACGACCGGCCTCTGCAGTTTCAACACCCGCGCCCATTAACGCTAAAGGATCAGCAACTCGCCCCATTGGACGCTTAGATAATGATTCATCACCTGTCATTTCAACATCAAAGGCTTGGCCTGCCATCAAACCTGCGAGCAAGCGCATTGAAGTGCCTGAATTACCCAGATACAAAGCGTTTGGCGGCGCTTGCAATCCATGTAAACCGACACCATGAATGGTGACACGTCCGCGATGTGGACCTTCAATCACCACCCCCATATCACGGAACGCTTGCAGGGTCGCAAGACTGTCTTCTCCTTCTAAGAAACCACCAACTTCCGTGGTGCCTTCGGCCAACGAGCCCAACATAATAGAACGGTGCGAAATAGATTTATCACCCGGTACACGAAAGCTGCCGCTCAGTGCTTTACCAGGGTTTGCAATATAAGAAATAGACGCTGTTTTCATAGGTTCAACATAAGCCCGACGGGCGAGTATTTTAGAGAAGTGATCACGCGCGACTTTCGCTCGAGTCAATACACCCATTACTGTGGTGCTATCGCCCTGCTCTATCGCGGTACGTAAAAACGCTAAATCGTGACTAAACAAATCCAGCGTTTTGAGAATATGGTCTTTATTGGCGGCAAAAATATCTCGCCACATAATTGGGCTGCTTGCAGCGATTCGTGTGAAATCACGGAATCCGCCTGCAGCGTAATTAAAAATTTCTTTATTTTCGTGATTATTGGCTAAGGTATCAACGAGCGAGTATGCCAACAAATGTGGCAAATGACTCGTAGCAGCTAAGACTTCATCATGATGATTGACCGTCATCTGCTCAATATCCGCACCCACAGCACACCAAGTATCATGCACGAGTGCTAATGCTTCACCACTGGTATGAGCTTCGGGGGTCAGTATGACTTTATGATGAACATAAAGGTTTTCATCCGCCGCCATTACACCACTGCGTTCCGAACCAGCAATAGGATGACCAAGAACAAATCGAGGGAAGCCCGCACCAAAGGCATGTGCCACATCCATCGCGACTGAACCTTTCACCGAACCAACATCCGTTATAACAGCGGTCTCTGAAATATACGGAGCAATACTTTCAAGTACGGGCCGTACCGCCAATATAGGCACTGAAACAATAATCAAATCGGCATCAGAAACAACCTCAGCCAAATCCTCACTGTAACTATCAATCAGGTTTTCACGCAACGCTAATTCCATCGAATCAAGATTGCGATCATAACCACTGATTTTTTCTACACAGCCACGCACACGCAAGGCTTTGACCAGTGAGCAGCCAATAAGCCCAAGCCCGACGACGGCAATATGTGGAATACGAAATGCGTTACTCAAAGAGCACAGCCTCTAACGCAGCAATAAACACGCGGTTTTCAGCCATCGTACCGATGGATACGCGCAAATATTTCGGCATGCCATAATTTGCAACAGGGCGAACGATCACCCCCTTGCCTAGCAAATCAGCGTACACCTTTATTGAATCTGAACCATTCGGCACTTTAAAACTAATAAAATTACCCACAGAAGGAATATAACCTAAGTTCAAACGATCAAACTCAGATGTTAAATACGCCATCCCTTCATCATTCAGAGCAATACTGGCTTTAACGTACGCATCATCTTGCAAGGTGGCGTTCGCTGCAGCAAGTGCAAAAGAATCAACATTAAAAGGAGGACGAACTCGATTCATTAAATCGGCCAATTCAGCACTGGAAATACCATAACCAACTCGTAAAGATGCTAACCCATAGGCCTTCGAGAAAGTGCGAGTGATTACCAAGTTAGGATAACTATTTAGCAGTTCAATCCCATTGGGATAATCAGCTTCATGCACATATTCAAAATACGCCTCGTCCAATAACACAATCACATGAGCAGGCACTGACTTTAAAAAAGTGATCAGTTCATTTTTCGAATTCCAAGTGCCCGTTGGATTATTTGGATTGGTAACAAACACTATTTTAGTACGATCGGTGATGGCGGCGGCCATGGATTCAAGATCGTGGCCGTAATTTTTTGCAGGAGTAACAATACAGTTAGCCCCAACCATTTTTGCAACTAGACCGTAAATAGCAAAGGCATGCTCTGAGAAAACAACGTCATCTCCATCATTCACAAACACACGAACGATAAAATCAAGTATGTCGCTAGAGCCATTACCTAAGGTTAACTGCTCGAGTGAAGTACCTAATTTTTTACATAAGGTTTTCTTCAACTCAAACCCAGCCCCATCAGGGTATCGAGTTAGCTCATCAAATTCTTTGCGAATTGCATCAAGTGCTTTAGGACTAGGGCCAAGCGGATTTTCATTACTGGCGAGCTTAACGATGTCTTCTTCATTAAGACCCAACTCACGAGCCAGCTCATCAATGGGTTTTCCTGGCTGATAGGGTTTTAAGCTACGAACGCCTTCAACCGCCAATTCCGAATAATTTACAGACACTGTATACCTCACCTTTTAGCTGAGGACGCATGCATAAAAGCATCATCAACCCAGCACACTGACACTATTAAAGTACGGCTCTTGGGTATGAGCCCAACAATTTATAATCCACCGCAACATTTCGAAGCTTTTCCATTAAAGGAGCAATCGCTGCATCTTCACTGTGTCCTTCAAAATCAATAAAGAAGATGTAGTTCCATGTACCCGATGGATCAGGGCGTGTTTCGATACGAGTAAGACTGACTCCTGCCTCATCAAATGGCGCTAAGACATGATATAGCGCCCCAGGTTGATTCCGGCTCGATACCATAATCGAGGTTTTATCATCACCACTTGGGCCCGTTTCTTGACGGCCGATAATGATAAAGCGCGTGGTATTATCTGGACGATCTTCGATGTTCGAATGTCGTATATCCAGATCGTACAACTCCGCGGCGGCTTCACTAGCAATAGCAGCAGCGCCTACTTCTTGAGACGCTCGACGCGCAGCTTCCGCGTTCGAACTGACGGCGATACGTTCGATATTTCCAGCAAAATTTTGATCCAGCCAACGGCGACACTGCCCTAGAGACTGGGCATGTGAATATACTCGCGTAATTTTTTCTTCAATACCAGGCGTTAGAAAATGATGATGAATACGTAATGTCACTTCGCCACAAATATGCAGAGTTGAATCATAAAAGCTGTCTAGTGTGTGGGTTACCACACCTTCGGTGGAGTTTTCTACCGGCACAACACCGTAGGCCGCCGCCCCACTCGCGACTTCACGAAAGACATCCGCAATAGAAACCTGACCGTTACAGTGCACAGCATGACCAAAGTGCTTTATCGCAGCTTGCTGGGTGAAAGTTCCCTCAGGACCAAGGTACGCAACCTGCAAAGGTTCCTCCAAGGCCAAACACTGAGACATTATTTCACGGAATAAACGTGCCATAGACTCATTAGGTAATGGACCTTTATTACGTTCCATTACTTTGCGTAAGACTTGCGCTTCGCGCTCAGGGCGGTAAAAAACAACCGATTCTCCGGGCGATGCGTAACGCTGCTTCACCTCGGCAACCTGCTGAGCACAATTTGCACGCTGATTAATTAAGTCCTGTATATTTTGATCAAGACTATCAATCTGCTGGCGCAGTGACTCCAGCTCTTGTGCTTCGCTCATTATTTATTACCTATTATTCTTTGTAGTTGCAACTTACTGACCATGCTGATTAGCAA
>OLHL01000503.1_pt1 | contig 18307 bp, 17 predicted proteins | sample 1609441 | NCBI WGS metagenome assembly OLHL01 (sample SAMN05416833, study PRJEB24817) | seawater metagenome | isolation source: Sea water | place: Canada:Atlantic | collected 2013-07 | reverse complement strand
GCGTCAGATGTGTATAAGAGACAGGTTTAAACTAAACTGACCATTTCTACTGTAGGCGGTTGTGCCGTCAGGCTGTAAAATCTCAAAGTAGCCGCGCCCTTGAATAGATAAATCAAGTGCGTTGTCAGTGGTTAGCAGATTGCCTTGAGTGTGGGCTTTTTGCGTAGACACTACTTTCGAACCAGAGCCCAGCATAAGGCCTGAAGGCAGTTCAGTATCTGCAGACGACCTGCCACCTGGTTGGTTGATGTTTTGATAAAGCAAATCTTCAAATACGGCGCGATCTTTCTTAAACCCTACCGTTGAGGCATTCGCTAAGTTGTTAGAAACCACTGCCACGTCAGTTTGTGCGGCATCTAATCCGGTTTTACTAATCCACAATGCTGGATGCATGTTAACCTCCAAACAACACGACGATACGTATTGCTGTTAAAGAAAAATATTGAACAAAAATTGAAAACTGCTATTACAAAATTCTTAACATCATATTACCGCGGGTATCGAGCTCTTCCGCTTGCTTCATGACTTTTACCTGTAGCTCGTAGTGACGCTGAAGGCTTATCATATCTACCATTTCTTCAACGGCGTTTACGTTAGAGCCCTCAAGCATGCCCGACATCACTTTTACATTAGCTGATGGGTCTGCCACCGAGCGGTCTTTCATATGAAATAAACCATCAGTGCCACGCTCCATATCCGAATAGTTAGGGCTTACTAGCTTTAACCTGCCAACCGTTTCTATCACATTAGCCGGTGCGCCAACTTGTCTCATCGACAGTGTTCCGTCCGCAGCAATGGTCAGATTATCGAGGGGCACTGGCAAAAAAAGCGGACCGTTATCCCCTAACACTGCGCGACCGTTAACATCTGTCAAAATTCCGTCGGTGCTTAATTTAAAGTTTCCGTTGCGTGAATAGGCCTCTTGACCGTCGTCGCCTTGAACAGCAAACCAACCGTCACCTTGAATTGCCACATCTAAATCACGGTCAGTTTTAATCATAGGGCCAGATTCATAGTTATTAGACGGGCTTTCAGTCATTGAAAAAACGCGGGTAGGCAAACCTTCGCCGTAGGCCGGCATTGCTCGTGCTTGCTCTAGCTGAGCTCTAAATCCTGTCGTTTGGGCGTTGGCCAAGTTATTCGAGCGAATACCTGTCGCCATAAGGTCTTGAGACGCACCGCTTGCTGCAATATAGAGAAGTTTATCCATGACTGACTTTTGACTCTGTTCAAACCATATACAAAGGTTGCAAAGGTAGTGCCAGAATGGTGGGAGTTAGAGCGATGATTTTGACTAGGGTATGGATGTAGAGTTAACGCTCTAATTTTAAGTAATAAAAAGCCGCAGATAGTATCTGCGGCTTTAATTTTACGAGCTCTATTTTTCCACGCTAAGCTACTTCGCCTATCGGATATTCAAGATAGTCTGATTAAGCGAGTTATTCACTTCCAACGCACGAGAATTGGCCTGGAAGTTACGCTGAGCGATGATCATGTCGATAAGCTCAGTGGTTAAGTTAACGTTGGCTTGTTCTAGCGATGATGAGTTTATCTCACCGTACGTTCCGGTTGTTGCCTCACCCGCAAGAGCCTCGCCTGAAAGAATACTTTCTTTCCACTGAGTACCACTTTCCTGCGTTAGCCCTTGCTCATTAGAAAATCTAACTAGCGCAACACGGACAATAGGCTCAGACGTACCGTTTGAGAAAGTTGCTCTTACCAATCCATCCGGCCCGATATCAATACCGGTCAAACGGCCTACTGGCAAGCCATCTTGCTCTAGTGACGTTACCTCGAATGCGGAAGCAAACTGAGTGGGTTCATTTGGCGTTGCATTGTTAACATCTAGATTAAAATCGATGCTGATTTGTTGGGTTGGGTCAGAACCGTTTGTAAGAATATTCGCGCCCAACGCCTCAGTTTGCATCTTAAAGTCTAACGTGGGAAGACCATCTGGCGTCTCCATTCCGTTAAAATCACCACCTTGTGAAAACAGCAGCTTGGAGGCAGATACTGCATTACCTGTATTTCCGCCAACGGAATTCACCGCGGTTGCTGGGTCGGTATCTGCACCCGTAGAATCGGTCATGTCCACCAGCGTATCATCAATCGCTGTCGCCACATACCACTCGTTATCAGCAGTAGGTGCATTGTCCTTTATAAAGTAATACGTCATTACATGACTATCACCTAACGAGTCATACACTGTTACAGAGGTTGCTGCGTTGTAGGTAAGGGGATCTTCTGGGTCAAAGTCCTGTGGATCTAAACCCACATCGCCCGCAGGTAGGTTCATTCGAATATCAACTTCAGACGTCTGCTGAGGTGAACCCGATGAATCAGGAATACGAACAGGTTCAGTGGTACTCAATGCAACAGAAGCGCTTGTTCCGTCGTTATTAACTGGGAATCCAAGTAGATTATCGCCCGCGCTGTTAACAACAAAATTATCGTCGTCCAACTTAAATTGACCTGCACGAGTGAATGAGAAATCTCGCGAGGTTATTTCAGGAACCGTAGCAAAGAAACCGTTACCCGTTATTGCAAGATCCAGTGATGTATTGGTGAACTGAAGACTACCTTGCGAAAATTGCTGAGCAACTTCTTGGGTAAGCACACCATCACCCACTTTGGTTTTACCACCTGCGAGTAGTGATGCAGCGTACACGTCACCAAACTCTGCCCGTGATTCTTTGAAGCCAACCGTGTTGACGTTTGCAATGTTATTGGCGGTTACATCCAAATCTTTTTGCGCGGCTGATACACCGCTCAGTGCAATATTAAAAGACATTATTAATTCTCCTACTAACTGCCGATTTGAATGACGTCGTCAAGATTAATACTGACATCACCATCCAAATTCAAAATGACACCTTGACCGCTTCCAGCCAAGCTTACGCTACCTACATGACGATTGACCGCTGTGTTCAGCTGTACACCCTCGCCGTTTAATTCGCCCGTGGCGCTTATTACATATTCACCGGCTCGCATGAGGTTGCCCTGCTGATCTTTCCCATCCCAATCAAACTGGATGTTTCCGGCAGTTTGCGTTCCAGCATCAATCGTTTTGACAACTTCACCAAACTGGTTCTCGATGCTTATCGTCATATTCTGAACAGTGCCTTCATTTACAACGACGCCAGAAATTCCTTCACCGTCGCTGCCTTTGAAACCAACGTTGCCTTGAACAAGCACGTTCTGACCAATCAAGCTGGAAGCCTGAAGCGCCTGATTCGACGTCATTGACGACGCAAACGTTTCAAACTTTTCGTTTAGCTGAGAGATACCATCAGCCATAGTAAACGATGTCATTTGGGCGACCATTTGGTCGTTGTCTACTGGCTTTGTTGGATCCTGATTAGCAAGCTGCTCTGTCAGCATCGAGAAGAAATCTTCTTGTGAAAGCTGCTGCTCCGTACCGTCAGCTATTTTCACCGTTTCCTCTTGCCAGTAGAGGTCGGTATTTAAGCCGGTGTTATTAATTGTGTTCACTGGTTTGTCCTCACATTAACCCAACCGCGCATTATTGCCCTTGCCCTAATTGCAATACTCGGCGGAAAATACGCTTCGTGGTGTCAGCCACTTGAACGTTTGTTTCGTAAGCTTTAGATGCCGACATCATGTTTGCCATTTCTTCGACGATATTCACATTTGGCTTGTAAATGTAGCCTTCAGCATCAGCCATAGGGTTGTTGGGCGAATACTCAACTTGTAAAGGCGCGTCGCTTTCCACGATGCCTTTAACTTGAACTCCCACACCTTTTGATTGGTCGCTCATTGCATCTTGCAATGCTGATGCAAACACGGGGTGGCGTGCACGATAGGTCTCTTCGTAGCTGCTGCTCACTGAATTTGCATTTGCGATATTACTAGCCGTGGTGTTAAGGCGAACATTTTCCGCCTCCATACCCGTGCTTGATATCTGCATAACGTTAAATAAACCCATTGCTACTGCCCTCCAGAGCCTAGTGCTTTTTTCATGCCTTTAATCTTTCCGTTTAAGAACTGCAAACTCGCTTGGTAGCGAAGTCCGTTATCTAGGAAGCGATTCCTTTCAGACTGAACTTCAACAGTATTGCCATCACCGGTATCAGGTTGAGTAGGGATACGGTATTGCATGTCAAAATTTGCCGCGACTGACGAAGGATTGCCGCTTAGGTGGCGTTCATTGGTACGAACTAATCCACCAGTGCTTTTATGTTTACCCTGAACACCTTCGTTCAGGGCTGACTGCATAGCTTTGTTAAAGTCGATGTCTTTTGCTTTGTAGCCAGGAGTGTTAGCGTTCGCTAGATTGCCAGAGATGACTTCCATCCGCTCAGTGCGGATCTTAAGCGCTGATTCGTGGAACCCTACTAACTTATCTAGATTGATCGCCATTGACTATGACCCCTAACTTTTCACCACCTTCTGATGCGTGTTGTGCCATCAGAATGGTATTAATTACCTTCTAGTGAAATAGTTAGCAAGGCGAGTGCCAGTTTGGATTTTGACGTTTGATATTTTGCGGAATAAGAGGAGCGGGTAATGAAAAAGCCTTTAAAATTCAGCTTTCAAACTACCCTAATTTACTTCGATACTGCCCTACCGTTTTTGGTAATAAAGGCCAGGTTGGCATTTAACCATAGAGTAAGTGTCGCTGGCTGAACTTATGGATTCAGAAGCGCCAAGGAAAAGAACGCCTTTTGGCTGCAGCTGACCGGCAATTTGTTGCAGTATCCGCTGCTTTACGTCTGCAGAGAAATAAATGAGTACGTTACGGCAAAACACAATATCAAACCGGCCGAGGGCGGCATAGCTCGACAACAGGTTAAAACTTTTAAACGTCACCATGCGACGCACTTCTGGCTTTATCTGCATTCGCCCCATTTCATGCTGCTGAAAGAACGTTTGTCTGCGCTGCGGAGAAAGTCCTCGCGCTAGAGACAGTTCATCGTAAACACCCAACTCACATTTAGATAGCATTTCAGATGACAAATCTGTCGCCACAATATCAACACCTCCTCTCAAGATGCCAGGACGCTGTCGCTGAAACTCTAAAATTGCCATTGCTATTGAGTAGGGTTCTTGACCTGAGGAGCAAGCCGCACTCCAGATTTTGATATTTCTATTGGTTTTGGCCAAATCAGGAAGCAAATCTTTTACAAGAAGATCAAAGGGGTAGTTATCGCGAAACCATAAGGTTTCATTTGTCGTCATGGCATCGATCACGCTTTGCAGCAATCCGCGATCGTGACCGCGCACAACCACATTAATCAATTCATCTGCAGAGCTATAGCTGTATTTATACAGTAAAGACGCCAGTCGACTTCGTACTAAATACTGCTTGTTTTCGCCAAGCACTATTCCACACTGCTTTTCTAAAAACTGCCTAAACTTTAGGTAGCCCTCTGGCGAAACCTCTTTATTAATCAATCCTTTGGTGCTCCGTTATTCGCATTCAGTCATTAGCCATTTTTGCACTGCGGTCGCTAATTCGTCAGGGTGGAATTTTGCGATAAAGTCATCGGCGCCCACCTTCTGAACCATAGCCTGATTGAATACGCCACTTAACGAGGTGTGAAGGACAACATGAAGCTTTTGCAGTTCAGGCGTATTTTTTATTTCTGCAGTTAACGTGTAGCCATCCATTTCAGGCATTTCGATATCAGAGACTAAAACACCAACGCGTTTAGTGATATCGCCATACTCTTCGGCAATTTCTTTTAAACGCTTAAGCGCCTCAAGACCATTTTTGGCGAGCTCAATCTCAAGACCTAATGAAGTCAGCGCCTTTTTAACCTGATTTCTTGCAACTGTGGAATCATCCGCAATAAAAATAATTTTGTTTTCTTGCCCTTCGGTGGTTAACCCTTCAGCGACTTCTGAGCTAACTTCTGCATTCAATGGAGAAATTTCGTTAAGTATTTTTTCAACATCGAGGATTTCAATGAGTTCGTTCTCAACTTCCGTTACTGCGGTGAGGTAACTTGCGCGCCCAGTCCCCTGAGGTGGCGGCATTATAGCGTCCCAGTTAGTATTAATGATGCGTTCTACCGCGCCCACTAAGAAGCCTTGCACTGAGCGGTTGTATTCTGCAATTACGATGAAGGCGTTAGACAAGTCTTCTATTTTTCTGCCTTTCGTCGCCATGCTTAAATCGATAACGGAAATAGTCTGTCCACGTATATGGGCAATTCCACGTACCAGAGGATTTAGCTTGGGCATGGAAGTTAACGGAGGGCACTGAAGCACTTCGCGAACTTTAAACACGTTTATGCCAAAGCGCTGACGTCCGTTTAGCCTAAACAATAATAATTCTAAACGATTCTGCCCCACAAGCTGCGTGCGCTGGTTAACTGAATCTAAAATCCCCGACATAAGTCACCTCTAGGTAATTCTGGGCATGAACATTGCGTTATCCAATAAGATAGACAAGATCACTTGGTTTTTGCAGGTTAAACGACAGAAAAATGACAGTATCGCCTAAAACTTTTAAAAGCAACTCTCAAAAGCGACTGACATTAGAAAGCTCGGTCATGGTAAACCCCGCATCTTGTTACTAAGCATAGCCAATAACTCACGAACTGAACACGAAAAGTCACAATGAAAAAATTGAATAGCAAAAGACAACAGAAAACATTGGCCGCCATTGCGCTTATTATGTCAAGTGCAGTGTCATTTTCATGTGTTGCGACAGACAGTTTACACCGTGTTGTGGAAAATGGCGCTAAAGACTACCTAGTATCGCAACTCGCTGATAATACGGCGGATACTAACATCGACGTCGATATGGTTAAAATAGACGATAGGATAAATATTCCCGAATGCCCCGAGGGCTATCAGTATCACACCTCAGAAGAAGCCCTTCGTCAATCGTACATTTCTGTGCGGGTGAGTTGTCAAAATAATGATTGGTATTTATTCACCAGTGGTCAGGTATCAAGGACAAAAGATATTGTGGTGACCTATGGCGCCGTTAGCCCCGGCACAGTGTTAACCTCATCAAATTTGAAAATGGCGAGTGTAGACATTAAACGTCTTCGCTACACAACGTTTACCAACATTGAAACGCTAGTTGGTGCACGTATGAAACGCCGCGCCACAAATGGACAGGCTATCCAAGCAAATATGCTCTGTTTTGTATGCAAGGGCGATCGTATTACCATCTCTGCCGAAGTAGGCAAAATGAAAGTAAAAACCGCCGGTATAGCGCAACAAGATGGCGTGGTAGGCGATAATATTCAGGTACTCAATGCGAGCTCAAAAAAGACCGTTATAGCCAGAGTCGCCAGCGTAGAGAAAGTCGTGATACAATTGTAATAATGGCGTACGAAAACTATCCTTTTTACGTTAATTTGGGCTAAAGAAAATGTATCAGCGGCCGATAACGTATAGAGAGGTAAAAAGGTAGTGAGGAACTATTATGGCTATTAACAATATAAACAATGGGTTACCAAAAAATCCCGTTGATAATGGTAAGGTTTCACAACAAAACCAGACCCAGCAAGCTCAACAGCAAGCGACTGCTAAAACCGCCACTGCGGCGCCAGCACCTCGCCAAGATTCTGTTTCGTTGACGCAATCGGCCCAGCAGCTGAACCAAGTTCAGAAGAAAGGGACTGAGGCGCCAGTTAATCAGGAAAAGGTCGATCGTTTGAAAAAAGCAATTCAAAGCGGTGATTACCAAATCAACCCTGAAGTACTTGCAAGTAAGATTGCAAAAGCTGAGGCAGAAATTTTCGGCACTAAATAGCGGTTGCGCAAAGCACAGGGTAGCAATAGCGCAGAGCTCTGGAAACGACCAATACTCAGTAGTGAGGGTATAATAACGTAGGTTCAAAGCTTCGATGCTTTAGTATTATCGCTAATGGCGTTATGAAACGCAAAAGGCTCTATTTAACGCTAAAGGCTCTATGTAACGCTAAAGGCTTCTGCCAATCCCCTGCGGCGAGATATAAAACGCTAACTTGAAAGCCACCATCTAAAAGCGTACATTAATCAACACAGACGCGCCAATTTCGCAACGAACAGTTAACAGCAGATGCTTAGCTGTCAGAAAAAGCGAATAAACCATAAGAGTAATAAATTGACGAATCAGCATGAAAACTTAACATCGGTATTAAGAAGCCAGGTGGATAAGCTGACGGCGCTTTCTGGGCTATTAGAAAGAGAGCTTCATCTTATCAGCTCTCGTGATGCCGAAGCGTTAATGACCTTGCTTGATGAAAAAACCCAGATTCTAGAGGAAATCCAGATGTTAGACGCCACCGCAGAATCAATGTTTGCGAATGGTCAGTCTTACACAGAGGAAGACGATGCACTTACAGATAAGGCTAAAATTTTGCTTGATGACTGTAAGTATCGTACTCAGGTAAACCAAAAAGCCGTTGAACAAGGTCAGCTTCGTTTAACCCACCTGCGTAACCTGATGATGGAAGTACGTGCGAAAGAATCACTTACGTATGACAAAAAAGGAAAGCCGAAGGGCGGTACCCTTGGTTCAGGTGTGAGCGCATAGCGTTTATAGACAGCGCTTAAACATAACTTCTACAACGCTGCTAATTACACCGCTGTATTTAAATATACCCTTCACGAAGTCCCGCTTTAATATAATCAGTCTATCTTCGCCGCTTAGTAATATTTAACGCCTTTTACTCTTCGAGGCTTAGCCGTCGTCAAATATATGTCGTGCACACGTTTCATATCCAAAGAAAGTTCTGTGACATACGTGTCTTCACCTACTGGGTAAGTTTTCACAATTTTTGCTCCCCTGATTACGCCATCCACAGAAGCACGTAAAGACTCACTATCAACAACTAAACTAGATAATGATTGGCTGCCTTCGATACGTTGACCGTAAACCTGTTCGGCTAACTCTCTGTAGGCCTCTAGTTTTGACGCTTTCATCGCCATTAAAAGCTTTACGTTAGCATTACTGCCCTGCTGTGATTCGATAGGGGCATACCCTATGGCGGTAAGAACAGGGTACGACGCTGGCTCAACCGTTTCCCACTCAACATGCTTATCGATGACACCACAGCTCGCGAGCGTCATGATACTAAACGTAAGTAAAGCAGCTTTCACTCTAACAACACTTGTTGAAATACCCATTACATTCTTTCCTATTCCTGATATCACACGTAACAATTAACTAAGTTGCTCACTCTCTCATCATTAACCTTGATGATGTGCGTTACGCTTATATCTGCGATAATTTTTTTATGCTTGTGCTTTGCTTGTATTTTGCTTGTATTTTTCTATGTGCAAGGCTTGTGCCTAATCGATGCAACGCTTGTGCCTAATCATGTGCGTAGTTCACAAGAGAATACATTTTTTTGAATAACCTTTTATACTCTGCGTAAAAACTGTTTATCGCAATAGAGTACAATCACAGTGCTAACGACTCGCGCTTTTGCAGGGCTCATTCTTTTTAGTGCTGAGCTTTTTGAACTGCTGCGCCTTTTAAGCGGCTTAGCCTTTCGAAATGCTTCGCCTTTTAACTAAGCTGCGTCTCTAGGTTCCTCAGTGCTTTTTAATTACGCTTCGCAACATTTTCCCCTATCACCTGGCATCCCCTCTCACTTGGCATTGTTTTAGCATAAATGTATGCAGTTATAAGGCCATTACAGAATACGTGGCGTCCTTTTTGTGTAGAAGCGCTTTATGTAAAAGAGCGAGTAAAAGCACTCAATACTACATTGTGGAATTGCTGAGTCATTTATGCAGTCACTACAAAGCCATCGCAAGTAAGCGTTGACAAACGTCAAACACAAAAAAAGCGATGCATTATTTGCAGCGTTCGTGAGGTTTATATGCAAAGTAAAAAGATAAAAGGCTACGCCATTTTGATCAATGTGTGTGTGGCACTGGTTTGCCTTATTGCCCTTTTCAGTGGGCAATCCCATGCCATGTGGTATGAGGCGAAAGGGCGAGCGATTATCTTGAATGGTGACAAAGAAACGGCTAAACGTGAGGCAATTGAAGAGGCCCTCAAACAAGCCATGCTTTTCTCAGGAGCATCTATCAAAAGTGTCCAACTGCTTACCAATGGATTACTCGAAAACGAAGAAATGACCATTCGCAGTACGGGCGAAGTTGAACAATTAGAAATTATCGACGAAAGGTACAATGGCGAAGTTTTCACGGTGAGTATTAGGGCTGATATCTTCCCTGCCACCCAACAATGCGCCGCCATATCTGATATCAAACGTTTTGCAACAACGCACTTCCTTATTCCAAATAGACAACAACTTACCGAGGGCAATATTAGGCACTTAGATGAAGCGGTAACGAAACGCTTTGCAGACTTAATGGCTAACACGACTGATACGCTTCGCTTGTCGTACATTGCACCGCATACAGCAAAATTTAAAAGCGAATTTACCGAACAAAACGTGCGCTCTTTGTCTCAAAGAGGAAACTCTCAATTTGTAATAGTGGGTACTATTGACGACTTGAGTATTAAAAGAAAAGCAGCCTCAGTATTTACGCCGTGGGCCGATGATAGCGTTGACAGATACTTTGGAATGACTCTTCATGTTTTTGACGGCATCAATGGAGGCAAACTCTTTACCAAGTCTTACAGTACACATGCGCAGTGGACATTTGACCGGTTTGCTCAAATCGATGAGTTTTCAAATTACTTTTGGCACTCTACTTATGGTCGTGCGGCACAAAAGCTAATGATAGACGCTATTCAAGACTTAAAAGAAGCAACAGCCTGCCAACCGGTAACAGGGCGAGTTGTTAATGTGGCCGGAGATTTTATTTCTATTTCGTTAGGGCGAGATAACGGGTTGCAAGACAGCGACGAGCTTGTGCTTTATCAGGCAAAAGAAGTTATGGATAATAAGGGAAAGAAATACCTTCAGTACTCACTCTACCCTGGTGTTTTTGTGGTTGAAAATACCTTTGCAAACTCTTCAACCATTATTCACAAAAACTCTGGTTTGGTTGCAAATATCCAGGAAAATGACTTTGTGGTGAAAAAATAAACGCACTAGAAGCAACGGGGTAATTATCCTAAATCCAGGGTTCCGTATTTGGCTTAGGTGGGTATAATCGAAGGGCAAGTCCCCATAGTTTAACTGGATAAAACAAGAGCCTCCTAAGCTTTAGATCTGCGTTCGAGTCGCGGTGGGGACGCCATAATTTGACAATCTCCTAATTTTATCTTGTACATTTTCACATACAGACTGCGTTGTTTATGTTCTGTAGATTTTGCTTTTAAACATATCCGCGCAATACTATATAGAGACTAGTTAACGTATTTAGAGAAAATAGAATGGAAAATGACACAGAACGCGACTGTGCAAACGAGCAGAGCAGCCCAAAGGACATATGGGACGTGATTGAGATGTTAAACGAGCCCGGCGCTATTTTCTAACCCCAGTGAAATTTACAACTTAATCCCCATATCCTGTTTTAGTGTACAAAACACCTGTCGTTATTTAAGCCGTTAAGTAACGTGTTATTGAAGCTAGTTATAACCTCGGGGAGCCGTAATGAGCCATTTCGAACACGATGAATTGGATTCTTTTTTCGCTGAGATGCAAGACGTAAAACCCATTATCTCTGACGATAAAGCACAGCTGCACGACCCAGAGGCAGCCTTAGCAGAAAAACAGAAACGCGCTTCTCTGCAAGCCTCCATTCGAGATAAATTAAAAAACCCCCTAAGTATGGAAGGTGTAAAGCATGTGCCGCCCGATGACTTTATACAATTTCAGCAGCCAGGTATTCAAGATGGTGTATTTAAAAAGCTAAGACTAGGAAAGTACCCGCTAGAGGTAGTGATATCTATGGCGGGAAAAACCCTCGATGAAAGCAGAGATTTACTGTATCAGAACGTGCTTTCGGGGCATGAAAAAGGCGTAAGAGCACTTTTGATTAAGCATGGTACTGGTGAAAACTCTAAACCATTTCCGGCTTTAAAGAAGAGTTACGTTAATCATTGGTTGCGCGAACTTGAGGAAGTCATTGCGTTTCATACCGCGCAGCCTATGCATGGCGGATTTGGCGCTACCTACGTATTATTAAAGAAACATCCTCAACAAAAATTGATCAACAGAGAAAAAAATAGGAAAGGATGAGTACTGCTCAAGCTTAGGGCGAGATGAGCGTAAGATGATCATAGAAAAATAGCATCGCCCAAAATGATTAAAGCCCGTAATAAACGTATTTATTACGGGCTTTATTATTTTCTTTCAGACTACTTAACTGAAGATTGCACACTTAGCGTTGTTGGAGCGTCTGCAGATTTTGCAGAAGTACTAAATACGGCGGTAATAAACATAAATACCACGGCAACGGCGACTCCAGTCAAGCCAAACCCTTTTGAGGAACGATTCATTGTTCGTCTCTTATTATTTAAACTAGTATTGTTACCAATAACTAGTGCAACCCAATTCAACTCCTGTAACCAAATTGCAATCCGTGCAGCACTACAATAGATCAGCGATACGCCAATAACAAGGGGCAAAAGCAAAATATTGACGCTAAGCCAATGGTTTGACACAAAAAGCGCTCTTGTTTAATAATTCAGCAGCTATGTTGGCTGCAAACAGCCAACATAAATTGCGCTTATCATAGATTTTAACCGACAAACCTACGTGCGTTTCTGAAAATCCGCATCCATGCCCCATCTTCTTCCCAGTCATCTGGGCGCCAAGAATTGGCGACAGCTCTAAAGACCCGCTCAGGGTGCGGCATCATAATGGTACTGCGCCCATCGGCTGAAGTAAGACCGGTTATCCCTTGTGGAGATCCATTAGGGTTAGCAGGGTACTGCATAGTTGGATTGCCAAAGTTATCCACATATCGCAACGCTACATGCTCGTTTGCTTTTGCTAATGCATCAGCATTGGCAAACTCTGCTTGCCCTTCGCCGTGGGAAACCGCTATTGGCATACGCGAACCGGCCATGCCATCAAGTAGCACAGATTTTGATTTCATCACTTCTACCATAGCAACACGCGCTTCAAAGCGAGCCGATTGGTTTGTTACAAAGTGAGGCCAATGCTCAGTGCCTGGAATAAGTGATTTCAAGTTAGACAGCATCTGACAGCCGTTACACACACCTAAACTAAAGGTATCGTCACGAGTAAAGAACTGCTCAAATTGATCTCTAGCCATACTGTTAAAGAGTATCGACTTCGCCCAGCCCTCACCTGCTCCTAAAACGTCACCGTAAGAGAAGCCGCCACAAGCGGCAAGACCCGCAAAGGTGTCTAGTGAACTTCGACCTGAAAGAATATCACTCATGTGAACATCTACCGCATCAAAGCCTGCACGCGTAAATGCCGCTGCCATTTCAAGGTGGGAGTTAACGCCCTGCTCTCTTAATATAGCCACTTTAGGCTTCGCGCCAGTGGCAATATAAGGTGCCGCTATATCATCGTTTACATCATAAGATAAGTTAGCGTGAAGGCCTGGATCTGTCGCGTCTTGCTTAGCAATATGTTCTTGCTCTGCACAAGTGGGGTTATCCCGCAGCTTTTGCATCTCAAACGTTGTCGTTGCCCACGTGGTTCTCATCGACACTCTGCTATCAGCCAGTACAGCAACGCCATCGCGCTGAAACTCAATCATATCGGTAGTATTAACAGAACCAATATCATAAGTGATGTCGGCAACACCGTGCTCGGCAAGAATGCTATTTACCGCGTCACTATCCCGTTCTAGTACCTGCAGTACGCCACCTAGCTCTTCGTTAAATAACACTGATAAATCACTACCAGCGAGTTTATCTAGCGTCACTGTGACGCCGGTTTTACCAGCGAAAGCCATTTCCGCAACGGTGGTAAATAAGCCGCCATCAGAGCGGTCGTGATACGCTTGTACAAGACCGTTTTCCAATAGCGCTTGAATAGCGTTGAAAAAGCCTTTCAGTCTGGTGGGTGAAACCACATCTGCTGGGCTGTCCCCGAGTTGCTCATACACTTGCGCTAGGCAGCTAGCGCCAAGGCGATTATTGCCCTCACCAAGGTCAATGAGTAATAACTTACTGTCGCCTTTGTCAGTTCTTAACTGGGGCGTTACGGTTTTACGAATATCTTTTACCGCACCAAATGCAGTAATCACCAAAGACAGGGGTGATGTGACTGATTTTTCTTCGCCATCGTCCTGCCATGCCGTTTTCATCGACATAGAGTCTTTACCCACTGGAATAGTTAATCCCAACTCAGGGCAAAGCTCTTCCCCAACAGCTTTAACCGCTTCATATAAACCTGCATCTTCACCAGGGTGACCCGCGGCCGTCATCCAGTTTGCAGACAATTTAATACGTTTAATATCACCAATGTAAGAGGCCGCGATATTTGTCAGCGCTTCCCCTACGGCAAGTCGTGCAGAAGCCCCATGAGATAACAAGGCGACTGGGGTGCGCTCTCCCATTGCCATTGATTCACCGTGATAGGTGTCAAAGGCACTGGCCGTAACCGCGACGTCAGCAACGGGAACTTGCCACGGCCCCACCATTTGGTCGCGATTGACTAGTCCTGTAACAGAGCGATCGCCAATGGTAATAAGGAAGGTTTTTTCAGCTACCGTAGGCAGTGACAAAATGCGCACTGCTGCTTCACTTAAGCTAATTTGGGTGTCGTCAAAGGCAGGTGAATGTGCAACCTTTGATGTAACATCCCGATGCATTTTGGGCGGCTTGCCCAGTAAAACGTCTAATGGCATATCGATAGGTTTATTATCGAATTGACTGTCATTAAGGTTTAAATGCTCTTCAACCGTCGCTTCACCCACTACCGCATAAGGTGCCCGTTCACGGGCACAAATCGCTTCGAATACTGGCATATTTTGTGGTGCTACTGACATGACATAGCGTTCTTGCGATTCGTTACACCACAATTCTAACGGCGTCATGCCAGGTTCGTCTGACAATACTTTTCTAAGCTCAAAGTTTCCGCCGCGACCACCATCGCTGACTAACTCGGGTAACGCATTAGACAAGCCACCCGCACCAACATCGTGGATAAACTGAATAGGGTTATTTTCACCAAGCTGCCAACATGCATCGATAACTTCCTGACAGCGACGCTCCATTTCTGGATTCTCTCGTTGTACAGAGGCAAAATCTAAATCTTCGTTTGACTGACCTGATGCCATTGATGAGGCTGCACCGCCACCAAGACCAATATTCATCGCTGGCCCACCAAGTACGATTAGCTTGGCACCTACCGTGATATCACCTTTCTCAATTTGATCACGGCGAATATTACCCAGCCCACCGGCTAGCATAATAGGCTTGTGATAGCCTCTTACTTCTACACCGTTAAAGCTGTTTACTTCTTGTTCGTAAGTACGGAAGTAACCCAACAGATTAGGACGACCAAATTCATTGTTAAACGCAGCGCCACCTAATGGGCCTTCTGTCATGATATCAAGTGCACTAACAATTCGCTGCGGCTTACCGTATTCACTTTCCCACGGCTGCTCTGAACCTGGAATGCGAAGGTTAGACACCGTAAAGCCAACAAGCCCAGCTTTTGGCTTAGAGCCTCGGCCAGTCGCGCCTTCATCGCGAATTTCACCACCAGAGCCTGTAGCAGCACCAGGAAAAGGCGAAATAGCCGTTGGGTGATTGTGTGTTTCAACCTTCATCAGAATATCGATATCTTCGTGATGATATTCGTACTGATGAGACTGAGGATTTGGGAAGAAACGTCCGGCTTGCCAACCCTCCATTACCGCTGCGTTATCTTTATAGGCAGAGAACACGCTGTCAGGCAGCAATTCGAAGGTATTTTTGATCATTTTGAAAAGAGACTTTTCCTGATCTTTTCCGTCGATGGTCCAGCTGGCATTGAAAATTTTATGACGGCAGTGTTCAGAGTTTGCTTGTGCAAACATATAAAGCTCTACGTCCGTCGGGTTTCTACCTAACGTCGTAAAGCTGTCAAATAGGTAATCAATTTCATCATCAGCAAGCGCTAAGCCTAAAGACACGTTTGCGTTTACAAGTGCATCTTTTCCGTGTTCTAACATCTGTACAGAAGCAAAGCTTTTCGCCTCTGCCTGTGCAAAAAGCACCGCCGCATCATCAGTATTGGTAAACACCGACTCTGTCATTCTGTCGTGTAAGAAACTAGCAACTAGGGCAAAGTCGTCATCACTTAAGCGGGTATCGGTATCGATGTAGAATGCACAACCGCGTTCAATACGGTTAATAGTATCAAGGCTACAGTTATGAGCGATATCAGTGGCTTTTGAGGACCAGGGTGAGATAGTACCTGGACGAGGAGTGATAAGAAAAAGTGTTCCAGAAGGCGACTGTGTTTGCCTAGCAGGTCCGTAAGTGAGCAGTTTTTCTAAGATTTCTATTTGCTGATTGGATAAGTCACCTTGAGAATCTACTAGGTGAATATATTCGCTATAAAGGTTATTCACCTTAACGCCGGATTGACCCAGCTTTGCAATCAGTTTAGTTTGGTTAAACTCTGATAGTGCGGGAGCGCCTCGAAGGACCAACATAGTGCTTTACCTGGTTGTTTTGAAACAACGACCACCAATGCGACGCGTTGCCTCTTAAATTGATGAGTAATTCGGCGCGGATTATAGAGCAATTACGCTCATTTGGTAACCTCAATACGACCTTACGTGAAATTTTTTTGAAATTTTTTTAACTAACACAAATAAGAAAAGCGCTATGCAGTTACAACGCTATAAAAAGCAATTTCGACTTTACGCCCTTCTGATACTTTCTGTTGTCACCATAGCGTGCACGGTGCCCTCTGTGCCGACTGCACTATCGCAGCTACTTGAAAGAAACTCTATCAAAGTTGGAACCGTATATGGCGCCGGCACGTTTTACAATGGCGCCGGCGGGCCCCAAGGGTTTGAATATGAACTTTTGGCTGGCTTTGCGGATTATCTCGGGGTAACGCTCGATTTGTACCCGTTTTATAGTTATGAAGTTATGTTGCAGCAGCTAGAAGAAGGAAACCTCGACATTGTTGCAACCGGCGATGCCGTTACATCAAATTTGCAGCAGCGCTTTGACTACGGACCAGCGTATCAATTTGTGGATCAACAGCTAGTATTTAAGGCCGGTACACCCCGGCCTCGTGATATACAAGCGCTATCGTCACCTATTATTGCCGTGTCGGGCAGCAGTCAAGTACACGTACTGAACGCACTCTTGAATCAATCGTCTACTGACGTAACGTCATCAAAGGTTATCACCACCGAAGATTCTGATTCAGAGGAATTGCTGCAGCAGGTCGCATCAGGAGAAATTAGCTTTACAGTGGCCGACAGCAATCGGCTCGCGTTACAGCGCAGGCGCTATCCTAGCTTGGCTGTGGCAAAAACCTTAAATACGAAAATGCCCATGGCTTGGGCTATGCCGGTGAACCAAGATGACTCAGTGAAAGCGGCGATAATTGAGTATTTTGGAACGGTACATCAGTCAGGATGGTTTACCGTTTTAGAAGACAAATATTTTGGACACATTCGTCAGTTTGATTATGTTGACAGCAGAGCATTCAAGAACGCTGCAGAGTCTATCCTTAAACAATACCAACCCTTATTCAAAAAATATTCAGGCGACTTAGACTGGCGATTACTGGCAGCGATGAGCTATCAAGAGAGCCACTGGGAGCCGGACGCGGTTTCTCGCACTGGTGTTAGGGGGCTGATGATGCTCACCCTTGATACCGCCAGTGACTGGGATGTAAGCGATCGCGTTGACCCTGAACAAAGCATTCGCGGCGGCTCGCGATATTTTGCCAGCCTATTGAGTCGAATACCTGCGCGAATTGGTAATCCTGACAGAGTATGGATGGCCATGGCCGCGTACAATATAGGTATGGGGCACTTAGAAGATGCGAGAGTATTAACCGAGCGACAAGGCGGTAACCCTGACCTATGGGTGGATGTGAAACGCAGATTGCCGCAGCTTAGGCAGAAAAAATACTATCGCACTACCCGCTATGGCTATGCTCGCGGCGATGAAGCAATGCAGTATGTTGAAAATATCAGGCGCTACTACGACAGCCTAGTATGGCTAGATGAACAAAATAAAATATAATACCAGTATAAGTCTGCTGGCTATTGAAATATGTCATTTAAGTGTCATCTCTATGGCGTAAGTTTGGAAGCATAAGCCCAGCCCAACATGATACCGATAAGGTACATAGGTTTGGGAATTATTTGGCTTCCCAACATCGTTAAGATAGGGAGAGTATATGAAAAAAAATAGATTTATGAGAAAAGGGGTTACATTGAGAAATAACAATAGACGCAGACTGTTGATAAAGAAAAGCCATCAGAAAGTACTGCACCGCAGAAGGCTTTATGTCACTAATGACATGTT
>OLHL01000496.1_pt1 | contig 18637 bp, 20 predicted proteins | sample 1609441 | NCBI WGS metagenome assembly OLHL01 (sample SAMN05416833, study PRJEB24817) | seawater metagenome | isolation source: Sea water | place: Canada:Atlantic | collected 2013-07 | reverse complement strand
GCTTATAAGTGGTCTTCAAGCCGCTGGGTTTAACGACCTCGCTGAAAACTTTATTATTAACGACAGTGTGAGTTCATTTTTAGTAGGTGCAAGCTACGACGGGCTTAAATGGTACGCGAGTGCTGAATGGATGAGCGTGAGCTCTGACATCGATTTATTGGCTGAGCTTAAAAGTTACTATCTCTCAGCGGGTTATTACATTGACAATGTGCTTTTACACGCTACATATGCATCATCGAGCCAGTCCCTCAACAATATTGAAAATACAATTCCAGTTGGAACTTCACCCAGCTTAGACGGGCTATTCTTTGCGGTTGAGCAGCTAAACAGCTCTTTCCCAACGGATAATCTCGATACGATAACGCTTGGCGCTCGTTGGGATTTCAAAACTAACATGGCATTGAAAGCAGAAGTTTCATTTCTTGATGGCGAAGAAGGCAATACCTCATTTTTCGAAGTGAAAGACGGAGAAGAAGGCTTCGACAGGCAAGCTACGCTCTATCAAGTAGCGTTGGAGTGGGTGTTTTGATGAAGCAGACTCTACTTCTTTTTGCACTTTTAACACTATCAGTAGCCTCCTTTGCAACTGAGCGTGTGGTGGTGGTGGCCAACATTGCCCAGAGCAGCGTAACGTTAACTAAATCTCAAGTAAGAGACTTATTTATAAGCGGGACTTCTCCCGAGTTATTAACTCTTACGCCAGTGTCGATTGCGCCAGGTGAGCAAAGCAGAACGATATTCAACACACGCATTATTGGATTACCAGAATCTCGCATACAGGCGTACTGGGCACAAATGCGATTCAGTGGACGTTTGACGCCTCCTAAAGAAGTGGAGAGTGCAGAGCAAATGCTTGACTATTTGAGAGCGAATGAGGGCAGTGTCGGTTACTTGCCGGAGTCGACCCAACTGCCTGAGGGTTTAAAAGTGGTGTACACCACAAGGTAGATCATAAGACCTATTTCGTCGCAACCTGGTGCTGTAACTGACTAAGAGTAGAGGGCCGGCTATACAGAAAGCCTTGTAATAAATCGCAATCGTGTGCGAGAAGAAAAGTTTCCTGCTCTTCGGTTTCAACACCTTCCGCACAAACGGCAAAATTGAGACTTTTTGCCATAGTAATAATAGCAACGGTTATCTTCTCAGACCGCTCAGATTGACCTATTTGACTAACAAACTGCCTATCAATCTTAAGGGTGTCGATATTAAATTCGGTAAGATAGCTTAGCGAAGAATAGCCTGTACCAAAATCGTCTAGGGATAAATGGCAACCGTGCTTTTTTAGCGCCTCAAAAAAACTATTCGCCACGCCAAAGTTATTCATATAAGCAGTTTCTGTAATTTCAAACTCGATATGCTGAGCTGAGATCTCCCCCGAATTTAACCCGTTTAAAATACAGTTAGTCACTTCAGTGTTATTAAGGTCGTGAGCACTCAAATTAATAGAAACACGAATATGGCTACCAAACCGCGCTATCAGCTGTGGCAACTCCTTACAGGTTTGATTAATAACCCATAGCGAAATAAGCGATATTTTGTCGGCTTTTTCTGCAACAGGAATAAATTCAGCAGGAGAAACATGGCCTAATACTTCATCATGCCAACGAAGCAGTACTTCAACACCTTCAATATTTTTCTGCGGCCCGACTTTTGTTTGATAGGTAAGGTAAAAGCTATCATTCTCTAGTGAGTTAGCGAGGCGCATCGATATCTGCATTTTTCGCTGCGTATCTTCAAACATTGCGCTATTGAACCAGACAAAGCGGCCTTTGCCTTCCTTTTTGGCGCGATACATTGCTACATCAGCATTAGTAATCAGGATCGAGGCTTCGTAATTACACTCACTAGCCGCCGCAATACCGATACTTAGGCTTGAGTCTAACCTTAGTCGGTTAACATCATGTGCTTTCATTACCGAATCAATGAGGTTTGTTGCTATATGCTCCACATCTGTGTGGGTGCTCACGCTGTCTACAATAACAAGAAACTCATCCCCGCCAAGCCTTCCCAAGGTGGCATTATCCGGCAACGCGTGACTCATGATAGCGCTAATATGTAATAAGAGTTTATCTCCGGTGTCATGACCAAATGAGTCGTTGATATTTTTAAAGCCGTCAACGTCTAAAAACATAAGGCACAATTCGGTATTTTCTCGCTCATTTTTCGCTAACAGCGAGGATAGTATTTTCATTAAGTACTGCCGATTTGGCAAACCCGTTAAAACGTCAAAATTGGCAAGGGTTTCTAGCTTAGATTGTTGCTGCTCAAGCAATAAGGTTTTTTGAGCATTCATCTGTGACTGAGATTTGATATTAGCCATCATGTTGTTGAATGCGTGGGACAGTGCTGCAGTCTCTGACTTATTCGTTTCTTCTACCGTTACATCATAGCTTTGTTCATCCACTACGCTATCCATTGTTTTTATGAGGTTTTCTAACGGACGTAGGGAGCGACGATGGAGTCGCGTAGAAATAAATAATGATAACAGTGTTAGTGCAATAACCGATGGAGCAACTAAAATCACATATCGTCGTCGGTTTTCATGAAGCGCCTCTTGTAAGTTAAACGTGAGAATTAACTTACCCAGTGGAAAACTCATTTCACCAATATTTTTAACAACGACAACTTTAGATTCAAGATTATGCATGCCCAAGGACAGTTGGCTGTATTCGCCATTTTCTGGGGTGCGATCAAATTTCATTGACGACTGAGCGAGCGCTCCATCACGACTGTTTTTAACAACCGATAACCCTGCTGCACCCACATAGCTATTTAGCAGGTTGTTTTCATCATCATACACGTTGGCTGTTTCAACGTACTCATATTCTTCCAGTCTGAGCAAGATTTGGGTTTGATTAAATTGGCCTGCAGGCTCGTCGATATAATCAAGCAAATCAATCGCCATATTTTGTGCAATCGCTTCAACTTCTGTTGCTATAAACTCGATATATAGCTTTTCATACACATAAATCGACAGGCTAATAATGAGCGTGCTCACAACCGCTATCGATGTAATGGTAGTAAAAGAAATTTCAAAACGAAGACTTTTCAAAGGTACTCTCTATTTATTTACCAACTCATTAACAGCTGAACATCACTGGCAAACGCTGTCGAAAAATCATTTTATATATTTTTTTGTTTTAACGCTTTGTATTAAGGCAAAAAACAGCGCGGTAAAGCTCATCCCGACAAAACGGAGCGAATAGTAGCAAAACGTAAAGTGAACACTAATTATACTTTAGATGCTTCCCTTATTTGCGCAAGTATAGTTGAGCTCACGAGCTGTGAGGTAGTTATTCTTGAAGCACAAAAAAGCCCACTAAAAAGTGGGCCTTGGTAGTCTAATCGACTGCTCTCATTTAATTAGGTGTTATTGCGTTGTGATAAACGTCTTGAACGTCATCACAATCGTTAAGCATGTCCATGAACTTTTCAAACATTGGCATATCATCTTCGCTGATTTCCGTTTCTGTTTGAGGCATCCAGCTCATTTCATCGGCTAGAAAGTTGATATCTGGGTACGCTTCTGTAAGCGCAGTTTTTACCTGGTAGAACTCAGTATGTGGTGCGTATACCGTTACCTTTCCATCGTCTACTTCAACGTCGGTCACATCAACATCGGCTTCCATCAACACTTCTAAAATAGCGTCCTCGTCATCACCTTCAAACTGAAACACAGCTTGGTGGTCAAACATGTGAGAAACTGCACCTTGCGCACCAAGTTTTGCATTGGTTTTAGTAAAGCAGTTACGCACCTCAGTGATAGTACGGTTAGCGTTGTCAGACAAGCAATCGACGATAACCATACAGTTACCAGGCCCGAAACCTTCATAACGCATGGGCTGAAAATCTTCACCAACGCCACCGGCTGCTTTGTCTATTGCCTTGTCTATAACGTGGCCCGGCACTTGGTCTTTTTTAGCTTTTTCCATCAAGCGACGCAGCGATAGGTTCGTGTCTGGATCGGCACCGCCATTTTTGGCGCACACGTAAATTTCTTTACCGTATTTAGAGTAAACCTTGGTTTTCGCGCCAGCTGTTTTTGCCATGGCGTTTTTTCTTACTTCGAATGCTCTTCCCATCTTAAGATTCTCTTCCTCGCAATTTTAGTGCAACTTTGCGTATTTTATCGGGTTGCTGCGTCTGTCTTCACCAATACACTAAATTGGTTAGCAATACGTGTCGCATCGACACGCGAAACGCAGAAAAATATTATAAAATTCTACCTAGTTTATGCACAACAATACAGTGTTTATAGCGTTTTACTTTATCCAGTGTGCACTATGGAAGGTGCTCGGTAGCTAGGTATTCATGAGATTGCATTTCTTTCAGCCTACTTAAGCAGCGTCTAAACTCGAAGCTTAGCAGGCCTTCGGTGTAGAGTTCTTCTAACGCAACCTGCGCAGAAATAATTAACTTAACGTTTCGCTCATAAAATTCATCAACCATAGCAATAAATCGCCTTGCCACATCATCAGTTCCCCGACCCATTTGTTCAACGTTGGCTAACAATACTGAGTGATAACAGCGGCTAAGCTCTATGTAGTCGCTTTGGCTTCGCGGCCCTTTACATAAACTATCAAACTCAATCATGAGTACGCCATCGGCGTTTCTCATTGTGGGAATTTGACGATGATTGACATCTATATCTTCGTTTTCTGTACCTGCTTCTGGCGCAAGTTGGGTAAAGTAATTATTCAGATTTTCCGTTGCTTGAGCATCGAGTGGATAGTGATAAATCTCGGCTTGTTCAAGGGTTCTCAATCGATAATCAATACCGCTGTCTACATTCACTACGTTAGTGTTTTGGTTAAGTAAGTCTATTGCAGGTAAAAAACGTGCCCGCTGTAGCCCGTTTTTGTAAAGCTCGTTGGGAATGATGTTAGAGGTTGCCACCAGCACAATACCGTGGCCAAACAATTCTTCCATTAACGTACCGAGTATCATGGCATCAGTAATGTCTGACACAAAAAACTCATCAAAACATATAACCCGCGCTTCTTTAGCAATTTTAAGTGCAATCGTTTTAAGCGGGTCTTGCGCATTTTTCAGCAATTTTAACTCGTCGTGAATTCGATGCATAAAACGGTGGAAATGCACACGCATTTTACGATCAAAGGGTAAACACTCAAAAAAGGTGTCTACAAGGTAGGTTTTACCCCGCCCTACGCCGCCGTAAAAATAAATACCTTTAATGTCTTTCTGAGTATCCTCTTTACCAAACGCCGCTTTTAACTTGCTTCGCCAGTTTCCTCTGCTTTGTGGTTGAGTAAGTTCATCGTATAAACGTTGAAGCTCTTTCACGGCAGTTTCTTGCGCTGCGTCGTAATGAAAATCGGCTAATTCGAGATCTTGTTGATATTTTTCCCAGGGCGTCATCGCCAAAAACCACTCCATACGAATGTCAATAGTGGTGCACGCTGCACCGACCTGCTTGAATTTCTTAATTATGACCTTAATTTTAGTGAAAATCACGGTAGAATCACTCGTTCACAGTGCGCTATCTCGTAACCATCAGAATTAATGTTTACGAACAATGCGCTTTTCAACTTCGACCTTGCTATATTCAAGGTTTGGTCGAAAGCAGCAAAACCCACGTATCAATGGTTGTGCTGTGGGATGTAGATTGATTCGGAGAATATAATGGAATTGTTAGTATCTCTTGCGTTGTTAGTCGTCGGCTTAATTATCGGCTTTTTTGTCGGTCGTTTTGCTCAGTCGAAAAAAGGGGCAGGTAATGCTGCGCAAACAGAGAAGCAAGTAAAAGAGATCCTTGCCCAGCAGGCGCAACACCATATACATCAAACCCGTCAAAGCCTTGAAAGTATCGAAGGCCAGTGCGATGTGTTAAAGCAACAACTTGAAGAATACGAAACGCTGCTTGATCAGAGCGGTGATGATAATGATAGCAAGGTCCCTTTTTATGGGGAGCAAGCAACAACCTATTTACGTAATAACTTAAAAGGGTCTGATGGGTCTAAGGTTAAACGTGTTTCAGACACTCAACCAAAAGACTTCGCCAATTCAGGTTCTGGGCTGTTCGTCGGCGGTTCTGGTGAGAATACCGCAGAAAAACAGTAACATCGGGAACTTTTGAAAGGCCACAGACTCTTTTAGTGAGACCATGCTTTATTGCATATAACATTAAGGAGTGTAAGCGAACATGAAAATGTCTTTCCGCCATTGTGTTTTGGCGTCAGCCGTTGTTGTAAGTTCATTAGGCTTTACCGCTACTACGCAAGCGGCGTTGCCTTTCTTTTCTGATAAAAAAACAGAAGTGCCCTCTTTAGCCCCCATGCTTGAAGAGGCCACGCCTGCTGTTGTAAGTATTGCCGTTGAGGGAACGCAAACATCTCGTCAACGGGTGCCTGAAATGTTCCGCTACTTTTTTGGCGCACCGCAAGAACAAGCACAAGAACGTCCTTTTAAAGGGCTCGGCTCGGGCGTCATTATCGACGCTGACAAAGGCTACGTAGTAACGAATAATCACGTTGTTGATAACGCAGACGAAATTACGGTTAAGTTAACAGACGGTAGAGAATTTACCGCTAAGAAACTTGGCGCCGACGAGCAAAGCGATATAGCACTTCTTAAAATCGATCCTGACAATTTAAAAGCACTGCCCTTAGCTGACTCTGATGCCGCTAGAGTGGGCGATTTTGTTGTAGCAATCGGTAATCCATTTGGGCTATCTCAAACTGTGACCTCGGGTATTGTAAGCGCACTCGGACGCTCTGGTTTAAACATTGGCGGCTACGAAGACTTTATCCAAACCGATGCAGCTATTAACCGCGGTAACTCTGGTGGAGCCCTTGTAAACCTTCACGGCGAACTCGTGGGTATTAACACTGCTATATTCGGCCCTAATGGTGGCAATGTAGGCATTGGCTTTGCCATTCCTGCCAATATGATGAAAAGCTTAGTGGATCAAATTGCAGAATTCGGCGAAGTTCGTCGTGGTCTACTTGGCATATTAGGTAGCGATATTGACGCTGGTCTTGCTGAAGCCATGAATGCTGAAGTTAATCTTGGCGCTTTTGTTAGCGAAGTACAGCCAGAATCGGCAGCAGAAGATGCCGGACTTCAGGCAGGCGACATCATCACTGCAATTAATGGTAGGAAGATAAGCACGTTCCAAGAACTACGTGCGAAAATCGCAAGCATGGGCGCAGGCGCAGAAGTCGAACTAACAGTAATGCGCAAGGGCGATGAGATGAGTGTTGACGTAACCTTAGACGATGCCACAGAACAAACGGTAACCGCAGCGCAAATTCATCCTGCATTAGAAGGTGCGACGCTGACAAACGGCAGCGATGGTGCTGGAAATGCCGGTGTTATTGTTTCTGATATCGAACGAGGCGCACCTGCTGCTCGCATTGGCTTACAGTCTGATGACGTCATCATTGGTGTTAACCGCGTTCGCGTGGCAAGTGTAGCGGATTTCCGCAATGCCCTCGACGAGGCAAAAGGGGTAATAGCACTTAATGTGAAACGTGGTAATTCAACCCTATATTTGGTGATTCGCCAATAAACACTTCTCGATGTACTGTGATTTGAAAAATTCACTTTCATGAAATGAACATCGATAAATCAAAGCAGCGCCTCAGGGCGCTGTTTTCGTTTCCATTATTTCTTTCATTCCCCCCTCTTCCCAAAGGCCTATAAAAAATAATCTGGGTTAGAGTAGTTTAGTAAATAAAATGATATCCTCATTTCACGAGTTATAATAAATAGCTGTTTTTCGTATCGGCGAGCCATTGTGTGAGTGGAAAATTGTTTTTGACAATTAACCCATAACTACAAATACGCTCACGATAAGAGAACACCGTGCTAACTAACAAAAAAGTGTGATCAGTGACAAGCCGCTCAATTATTCGTTTTTTCATTAAATCTGTTGTTCTTGGCGCCGCGGTAGCAGCGCTTCTACTCTTATTCTTGCCCGATTTACGTCAGGGCAATGGATTTACAAACGGCCTGTTTACTGAGCCGTCGGTAAGCGCAAGTAGAGAGAGCTACTTCGCATCACTCAGTCGTTCAGCGCCGGCTGTGGTCAATATATATAGCGTGAGCATTGAAACCGATGCAGGCTTATTTAGAAACCAACCTCGTGAGCGAGCAAGCTTGGGCTCTGGTGTAATAATGACCGAAAACGGCTATATCCTTACCTGCCATCACGTGGTGGAAAATGCAGACAGTATTTATGTTGCTGTTCAAGATGGGCGGGTGCTAGAAGCACAGATAGTGGGTAACGATCCGCTTACTGACCTCGCGGTATTAAAAGTCACCGCAGAAAGCCTTAATATCATCCCACAAGTTGCCGAACCCGATACACACGTTGGTGATGTGGTAATGGCCATCGGTAATCCATTCGACCTTGGTCAAACTATTACACAAGGCATTGTGAGCCGTGCTGGTCGCAATGGACTATCGAACTATGTCGATTTCATTCAAACCGACGCCGTTTTGAACCAGGGTAATTCTGGCGGCGCACTTGTTGACAGTAACGGTATTCTGTTAGGAATAACCAATGCTAACTTTCAAGTAAGAGACTCGCGAAATAGAGTACGAAACGTCGATGGGATTAACTTTGCGGTTCCTTATGAATTGGCAAAGCGGGTAATGGATGAAATTATTAGCAACGGCAGGGTTATTCGCGGGCAGCTAGGCTTTATTGGCAGCGAAAGACGTAACTTAGCTGGCATACTGGGTATAGATGTAACCGCTGTCGCTAAGGGCAGTCCTGCCGATACCGCAGGATTACAACCTGGGGATATTATACTGTCTATTGACGGCGTAAGAGCAGAAAGTGCATCAAAAACTCTGGATATGATTGCTGAGACAGAGCCTGGCACCAAGCTTGAAATTGAAATTAGTCGCAATGAAAAATCGATGATCTTAACTGCTACCGTGGCTGAACTTCGTACTGGTCAGTAAAAGTCTGAGCCAGTAAGTAGTATTCGCTAAATCGTAGCAAGCTTTTAAACAATGCAGACATAAGAAACAAACAGACATAAAAAAAGCGCCTGAGGCGCTTTTTTTATGTCTGTTTCGCAGAGAAATAGCTGTGTATTATTACTCTACACTCTATTCCTATACTCTTTATTCCTTAGTACACTATTCCTTTACGCGTTCAATGATAGCGCCAAGGCCGCCCAGCTTTTCTTCAATGGCTTCATAGCCTCTATCTAGATGATAAATACGATTAACGTGAGTCTCACCCTCTGCAATAAGCCCGGCAATTACTAAACTTGCTGACGCTCGTAAGTCGGTGGCCATTACTGGCGCCCCCTTGAGTACTGAGCTTCCTTTAGATACCGCAGAATTCGCTTCAAGCGCTATTTCAGCACCCATACGCTGTAACTCAGGCACGTGCATAAAGCGATTTTCGAAAATGGTTTCTGTAATAACACCCGTGCCCTCGGCAACGCAGTTAAGCGTAACAAATTGCGCCTGCATATCTGTTGGAAATGCAGGATGAGGCGCAGTTTTCACTCTAACCGCTTTTGGCTTTTGGCCTTTCATATCAAGCTCTATCCAATCCTCACCAACAGTAATGTGGGCACCGGCTTGTTCGAGCTTATCAATAACGGCATCAAGAGTATCTGGAGCCGCATGCGTACAGCGCACTTTACCGCCTGTCGCTGCTGCTGCCACCAAGAACGTACCTGTTTCAATGCGATCTGGAAGCACGGCATAATCACAACCATTTAGGGTTTCTACGCCCTCAACGGTAATTTTGTCAGTCCCTGCACCTTTGATGTTAGCGCCCATTTGAATGAGGCAGTTAGCGAGGTCAACAATTTCAGGCTCTCTTGCAGCATTTTCTAGGATAGACGTACCGTCTGCCAGTGCTGCCGCCATAAGAAGGTTTTCAGTTGCGCCGACGCTGACCATATCCATAAAGATGCGGGCACCTTTTAAACGACCGTCTACATGGGCACGAATATAGCCTTCTTCCACCTCAATAATAGCGCCCATTTTCTCAAGGCCAGTAAGATGAAGATTCACCGGGCGAGCGCCAATGGCGCACCCACCGGGCAAAGACACGTTTGCCTTACCTTGTTTAGCAAGCAAAGGCCCAAGCACTAAAATTGATGCACGCATAGTACGCACAAGGTCGTAAGACGCCGTCACACTCTCAAGTGTGCTTGCGTCGATTAACACGTCGTTAGGGGATGGCTGAGCTACTTCAACACCAAGCTCGCGCAGTAACGCCGTTGTTGTATTAATATCTCTCAGGCGAGGCACGTTGGTATAACGGCATGGAGAGTCTGTCAGCAGACTGGTCATCAGCAGCGGTAAAGCCGCATTTTTGGCACCAGAAATTCGCACTGTTCCGTTAAGGGCAGGACTCTTTTTAATAACAAGTTTATCCACGAAAAGCGCCTATTACTGAGGAATGTTAAACTGGCGCTCGCGCTCCCAGTCTTTCACTGAAAAAGTTTTGATTGAAATCGCATGCATTGAGCCGTCTGCGATTTTATCGGCAAGCGGCGCATAAACAGCTTGCTGGCGTTTAACACGGCTCATTTCGTTAAAGGCATCACTAACGGCAATGATATTAAAATGAGAGCCTTCGGCTTTTACATGAACTTCGTGAAGGTCTAATGCGTCCTTCAAAATGCTTTCGATTTCTGACAATTCCATAATGTACTTCTTTAATCTTAAAAATTGGCGTTATTTTACCGGCAAAAAGCTATCTACATCGCTTATTTTAGCAAGCTTGTGAAGCTTAGCAGGCATGTGCTGTATGACCATGCTAACACCGTTTTGGTTCGTATCCCTAACGGCATTTATTAGCCACGCTAATCCAGCACTATCCACCCGCTCTACATCGCCTAGATCAACGGTACAAGTGCCTGCGCTTTTCAGGCTGTCTTGCTGCTGTGAACTAAGACGCTGCCAAAAGTTAGTAGAGAGCGTGTCACGGTCTAAATTTCCGTGAACGACAATATCTCCGTTTTTGCCAACGTCGAAAAGGCTCACACAGACTCTCCGTCAATGTCGATAGATTCGCCGGCTTTGAGTTCGACCGGCTTGCCAATTTTTTCACGCATTAGCGAGATAACCGCGTCAATACCGTCTGTGCGTAAGATAGATTCAAACTCACTGCGCTTGCTGTTCAGCATGCTGATACCTTCAGCAACCATGTCATAAGCTTTCCACTCGTTGGTTTTGCTATCTCTGCGCACTTTAAACGCAATTTTGATATCTGGACGGGTAGGATCTTTTACCACAGCACGCACCGTGACTGACTTTTCTTTTGAGAAATCTGACTCAGGCTCAAAAATCACTTCTTGGTTATCATAATATCCCATTGCTACCGCGTAGGTAGTAACAAGATACTGGCGGAATACACTGATGTATTCGCCCATTTTTTCTTTAGGCACTGACTTAAAATGTTTACCCAACACCATAAATGCAGCAAACTTATAGTCGATATGAGGCACTAATTCTTCTTGCATAATTGTGCGTAACATTTCAGGGTCAGCTTGTATTTCAGCCTGATTGGCCTTAATGCGCTCGAAGGTCGTATTCGCTACGCCATGAACCAATTTATAGGGATTTTGCTCGTCTACCTCTTGTGCACTGACGGGGCTCGATAACGACAATACAACCATACCTAATATGGCGATTAACTTTTTCAACGTAATTCTCCTAACAAAACATGCTATACAGCAGACCGGACTGATGCTTAATAAGTTTCACCCGCGCTCCTGATAAATTTTTAATAATCTTCTACTCTATTCGTCGCTACCGCGATTGAATAAGAACTGGCCGATGAGGTCTTCAAGCACCAATGCTGATTTGGTGTCTTGTAAATAATCACCGTCTTGCAAATCTGCCACGCCATCAAACGAAAACCCCGGCTGGAAACCAACGTATTGCTCGCCAAGTAAACCAGATGTCAATATTGATACTGAACTTGTCTCAGGAAAGCCGTTGTACTGCTTAAGAATGGACAACTCTACTATTGGGGTGAAATCGTCTTTATCTAGCGTAATGGAAGAAACTCTTCCCACTGTGACGCCGCCCACTTTCACCGCAGAGCGTGCTTTTAAGCCACCAATGTTGTCGAATTTTGCGTAAAGGGTATAGCTGTCGCCTTCAGTGGCAACAGACTGCTCGGCAACTTTCAGTGCCAACAACAGTAATGCGCTAATAGTAAGGGCAACGAAGAACCCTACCATGACTTCCGTTTTATACTTGTTCATTCTATCCTCTACTCGATACCAAACATGAGGGCGGTTAGCACGAAATCCAGCCCCAATACTGCTAATGATGAATAGACCACTGTTTCAGTAGTCGCTTTGCTGATCCCTTCCGATGTAGGAATAGAATCGTAACCTTTAAATATGGCAATCCACGTCACCACCAAGGCGAACACGACACTTTTTATTACGCCGTTAATAACGTCTTGGTTCCAATCTACCGTGGACTGCATGATAGACCAGTAGCTGCCTGAATCTACGCCTAGCCAATCAACACCCACTAAGTGCCCGCCCAAAATACCAATGGCGCTGAAAATAACAGCTAACATTGGCATGGCAAGCATACCCGCCCAAAATCGCGGTGCCACTATTCTGCGCAGTGGGTCTACCGCCATCATCTCGAGGCTGCTTAGCTGTTCTGTGGCTTTCATTAACCCAATTTCTGCGGTTAACGCAGAACCTGCGCGCCCAGCAAACAGCAAGGCCGTCACTACGGGACCAAGCTCTCGCAACAAGGACAACGCGACCATGGGCCCAAGGCTTCCCTCAGCGCCGTAGTCCACTAAGATGGTGTAGCCTTGTAAAGCCATTACCATGCCGATGAACAAACCCGAAACCATAATGATTAGCAGCGATTGCACGCCCACCACGTAGAGCTGCTGTATCACAAGAGGGATATTTTTTACCCGAGGCACAGCCACTAACGCACCGAAAAGCATTAATGTCGCCCGCCCGATAGCGGTCAATTTTGAAATAGTAGAAGCGCCTAAAGACTGCAAGAACTTCATTTACGCTCTCCCAAGAAACTCTTTTCTAGCTCTGGCGCAGGATAATGAAAAGGAACAGGCCCATCGGCTTTTCCGTTCAAAAACTGCTGTACCAATTCGGAATCGCTGTCTCTTATTTGTTGAGCGGTTCCTTCACCAATTACTCGCTTGTCAGCCAAAATATAGATATAGTCGGCAATAGTCAGTACCTCTTTCACATCGTGGGTTACCACAATGCTAGTCAAGTTTAGGGCATCGTTGAGCTCGCGAATTAGCTTTACCAGTACGCCCATAGAGATAGGATCTTGGCCTGCGAAGGGCTCGTCGTACATAATAAGGTCGGGGTCTAACGCGATGGCCCGTGCTAACGCAGCACGCCTTGCCATGCCTCCAGACAATTCGCTTGGCATTAAATCAGAAGCGCCACGAAGGCCCACTGCCTGTAGCTTTAATGCGACAATGGTAGCAATGACGTCATCAGATAAGTTGGTATGCTCTTTAAGTGGAAAAGCGACATTGTCGAACACGGTCATGTCAGTAAACAGCGCGCCGCTTTGAAACAACATGCTCATTTTACGCCGCGCTTTGTAAAGTGCCTTGCGAGACATAGACACGATAGATTCTTTATCAAAAAGAATATCGCCCTCGTCTGGAATCAACTGCCCGCCGATTAAGCGCAACAGGGTGGTTTTACCAATCCCGCTAGGCCCCATAACTGCAGTGATCTTTCCCTTTGGTACGTTAAGCGTTATGCCGTCGTAAATAACGCGGTCGCCCCGACTAAAGGTTAAATTATCTATCTCAACTAAATGTTCCATAGTGTTTTGTTGTCGGCCCTCGACTAGACATCGCTGCATGAATAACGCGCAGTATGCAAAGCGCGTTGTGCAAATTAGATATAAATCGTCCAAAGGCAATACAAAATTCATGCCTTCGAACAGTAACTGACCCCGATATGAGCGGTAAGTTTAAATTTTTCAGCATTGTACGCTTTTTTGAATCACTCGCCAAAGTCAAAAAGTTACAAGTTATGTTCGATGAAGACGAATGATTCATAACATAAGCTGAATCTCATTAACGAAACCTGAACAAGCGTTCTTTTTCGTACAATTCAGCTCGATAATGAAAAATAAAAGCCTAGCAGCATAGGCAAAGGGCACCGTTTTTGCGACAATCTTACGAAATAGACATTTAAATACAGGTCGTTGTGCTTTTAAACATTGTTATTTTCATCATCGGATTGATTGTTTTGAGCTGGAGTGCTGATCGTTTTGTTTACGGCGCTTCTGCACTCGCGAAAAATATTGGCATTTCCCCCATGATGATAGGATTAACTATCGTAGCTATGGGTTCATCCGCACCTGAAATTGTCGTATCGGCTATGGCCTCAATAAATGGCAATATGAATACCGCCGTGGGTAACGCATTGGGGTCTAACATTACCAATATCGCGTTAGTACTTGGTATAACAGCACTCGTAAAGCCCCTGCTTGTTTCATCCACAACGCTTAAGCGTGAACTTCCCGCCTTATTGGTTATCTCACTTATCGCCATCGCATTTATGTTTGATGGCGAACTAAAATCTTATGAAGGTGTGATTCTGCTCGGTTTATTTATCTTCGTGCTGGCAATGATGGCATGGTTGTCACTGCAAGTTGATAAAGAAGACCCATTGATTGCAGAAACTGCTGATGAAATTCCAAAAGGCGTGTCTAACACCGCCGCTCTTATTTGGATTGGTCTGGGGTTAATTGTGTTGCCACTCAGTGCTCACTTTTTGGTTAATTCAGCCGTCGAAATAGCCCGATACATGGGGCTATCTGACTTGGTTATTGGACTAACAATTATTGCGTTTGGCACCAGCCTTCCAGAGCTGGCTGCGAGTATTGCTGGGGTCTTAAAAGGCGAAGATGACCTGGCGCTGGGTAATATTATTGGTTCTAACATTTTTAATTTGCTTGCGGTTCTGGGTCTGCCTGGCCTTATCGCACCTGGGCTTCTCGACCCAGACGTACACAATAGAGATATGTACGTCATGTTGGGGTTAACATTGCTACTATTTCTGTTTAGTTTTGACTTAATTGGCAAACGTAAAATATCCCGCACAAATGGTGCAATACTTTTAGCCTGCTTCGTAGGCTATCAATTTTGGCTGTTCGGATAATGACTAATAAACAAAACGACTACATTACCTCTGCAAAACGTGTCATCGACATTGAGGCTCGTGCAATTAGCAACTTAGCACAGCGACTGGACGAGAGTTTTATTGCTGCCTGCGAAATGCTTTACGCCTGCTCTGGCAAGGTAGTAGTTAGCGGTATGGGCAAGTCGGGGCATATTGGCAATAAAATAGCCGCCACGTTGGCAAGCACTGGCACCCCAGCTTTTTTCATGCACCCAGGTGAAGCGAATCATGGCGACTTGGGAATGCTCAGTAAAAACGATGTGCTTTTGGCCATTTCAAATTCAGGCGAAACCGGCGAGTTAGTGAATTTGCTGCCGGTTGTAAAACGTCTTGGCGTTAAAGTCATCGCCATGACCAACAGTGTTTCCAGTACGCTAGGTCAGTACGCCGATGTAGTACTGAACATCAGTGTGGAGCAGGAAGCCTGCTCATTAGGGTTAGCGCCAACTACAAGCACTACCGCTACATTAGTGATGGGCGACGCTCTATCGGTGGCATTACTCGACAAAAAAGGATTTACCTCCGACGACTTTGCGCTATCACACCCAGGGGGCTCCCTTGGGCGAAAACTACTGTTAAAAGTCAGTGATATTATGTTGACCGGCAGTGATATTCCGCTAATAGAACCGACAGCAACCGTTGCCCAAGCGCTTCTTGAGATATCGCAAAAAGGCTTAGGCATGACCGGTATTGTGAATGAATCCGGTAAGCTAACGGGCGTATTCACCGACGGCGACCTTCGCCGTATCCTTGATGCTAGGGTTGACCTTCATGAGGCAACCGTAAGTGACGTAATGACCCTAGGCGGCAAAACAACCACAGCCGACCAACTCGCCGTTGAAGCGCTTAATGTTATGGAGAGTTTTAAAATAAGTGCATTGATGGTGCTTGACGATAATGACCATCCAGTCGGCGCGTTTAATATGCATATGTTATTAAAAGCAGGAGTGCTGTAAATGAACAAGAAACATGACAAGACAACCACGCTGTACACCGACCTCAATACGGACTTATTTGATGCACTAGCCAATATTAAACTTTTGGTGTGTGATGTTGACGGTGTTTTTTCAGACGGACGGATTTATCTTGGCAATGACGGTGAGGAATTAAAAGCCTTTCACACTCGCGACGGGTACGGCGTTAAAGCACTTGTCAGTCATAACATTGATGTTGCGGTGATTACCGGTAGACGCTCAGCCATTGTTGAAAACAGAATGAAGGTGTTACAGGTAGCGCATATTATTCAAGGCGAAGAGAACAAGTTCGACGCGTTAAAACAGCTTATGGACCGCCTTGAACTATCACCTGAACACGTTGCCGTTGTTGGTGATGATATGCCTGATACCGGCATGTTTAAACACGCGAGCGTTAAAATAGCCGTTGCCGACGCACACCCCTTTGTCGTAAAACAAGCAAATTGGATCACAACCCTACCGGGCGGTTTTGGGGCAGTGAGAGAGATAAGTGACACGATTTTGCAGGCGCAAGGCGTAAGCAATGGTATTTTCGGGGCCAGCGTATGAATCAATTCGGCTTCAACCGTCTTGGCGTCAGTATTTCAGCGCTATTTATTTTAGCTATGCTGATGTACATTCCTACCTGGATGGAAGAAGACCCAGTATTAGAGACGTCTGAAGGACTGGATGCATTAAAGCCTGCGTATAAAGCCAAAAACTTAACCACAACCCTTTATAACAATGAAGGGCAACTGAATCATAAAGTGTTTGCTTCTTCTATGGAGCATTACGACCAGCTTGGCTTTGTTTCTTTCGACCGGCCGAACTACACTCTCTATACGAATGATGCAGGTTCACCATGGGTCGTGACAGCGCAAGAGGGAACCTTGTATAACAATGAATTAATACAATTAGAAAACAATGTGACAATTGAAAACCAAAGTCAGGACGACTTTGTGAAGTCAATTACCACTGAATACATTCAAATTAATTTGGATAACAAGCAGATGACTTCAGATCAACCCGTAGAAATACGCGGCATGCAATATGTTATTCAAAGTAACGGATTCAACGCAAACCTGCGCACCCAAAAATATGAGCTTATCGACCATGTACAAACTACGTATTCTCCTAGCAACTAGTGCGTTGCTAGTGCTTTGCACTAGCCCGGCATTAGGCAATGAAAATGATTTTACGCTGCCTATCGAGATTGGCTCTAACTCCCAGTTCATCGATGGTAAAAATAAGACAGCGCTATATAAAGATAACGTACTTATTACCCAAGGCTCGCTTACCATCGAGGCTGACGAAGTTGAAGTTATTGCATCCCAAGGAAGCGGCCGAGAGATTTTTGTTGCTCGTGGAAACCCAGCTAGCTATTCGCAAGAGCTTGAAGACGGTAACCCTGTTTCTGCAAGGGCGAACGAGATACGCTATGAAGTGGCTAAGCGCACTATTTCCCTTACCGGAAACGCAGAACTTAAACAGGACACCAGCCAAGTTAAAGGCAACAGCATTACGTTTGATATGATCACAGAACAACTGCTAGCCACAGGTGGCGCTGGTGATGCTAGCGGGCGCGTTACTACCGTATTTACGCCTGAGTCTATTCGCAAAGCGAAAGACGAGAGCAGCGACGATAATGACGGTAGCAACGGTGACGGCAACAACGACGGTAAAGGCGAGCAGTAACAATGGCAACTCTTAGTGCAAAGAACCTTGCTAAAGCATATAAATCACGACAGGTAGTGATTGATGTTAGCCTGTCAGTCTCTACCGGGCAAATTGTCGGGTTATTGGGGCCTAACGGCGCGGGAAAAACCACGACCTTTTATATGATTGTAGGGTTGGTTCCCTCAGACAAAGGCCAAATATCTATTGATGATAATGAATTAACTCATCAGCCTATGCATGAGCGCGCAAGAGGCGGTATTGGCTATTTACCACAGGAAGCGTCCATCTTTCGAAAGCTCACTGTGCATGAAAATATTATGGCGATTTTACAAACCAGAAAGGATTTAAATTCACAGCAGCAGGAAGAAGAAGCCGATGCACTACTTGATGAATTTAATATCAACCATATACGTAATAGTATGGGTATGAGTCTTTCCGGTGGAGAACGTCGCCGAGTAGAAATAGCACGAGCATTAGCAGCAAAACCTGAATTTATTTTGCTTGATGAACCTTTTGCTGGTGTTGATCCCATATCAGTTAATGATATAAAGAAGATAATACAGCACTTGCGCGACAGAGGGTTGGGTATACTCATTACCGACCACAACGTGCGGGAAACATTGGATGTCTGTGAAAAGGCGTACATCGTAAGTCATGGTGAACTTATTGCGCAAGGAACGGCGGAACAGGTTTTAAGTAATCAAAAAGTAAGGGATGTATACCTAGGCGAACAATTCAGGCTATAGTTATTGTGTGTAACCTAATTGTCATTTTTCATAAGCGCTCAGGTATATTCACTCAAGAGCATTAAAATAAGATATAGATGAAACCATCTTTACCTGT
>OLHL01000484.1_pt1 | contig 18854 bp, 14 predicted proteins | sample 1609441 | NCBI WGS metagenome assembly OLHL01 (sample SAMN05416833, study PRJEB24817) | seawater metagenome | isolation source: Sea water | place: Canada:Atlantic | collected 2013-07 | reverse complement strand
TTGGTTGGCTCACATCGCTCAGGCAAATGAGGGCATAGCTGAAGCGATGTGAGGGTAGGGCGGCTTTAGGTGCGCAACGCCGAGGGTGTCTGCGCATATGCGAGGAGCCGGGCTATCATCTCTACCCCTGCCCAAACGGCTTCCCCGTAGGTGGGATGAGGCAAGGCGTCCGGGGTGCCCAAGACATCCGGAGATCCATAGTAGGCCGAAGATTCTGGCAGCGGTGAGTGCAGCAGAAGATCAGCGACCCATCCGCCATCACGTCGAGTAACGATTAAGGCTCGAAAGTTCTGCGGGGCTAGGTGATGCACTACCTTGTCTAGCCGGGCACCGAAGGGCAGCTGGCCGGTTAGGCCTTTTCTCTTAAATACATCAAGTAGTTCAGCGAGTTGGGATTCGCCTTCAGCGATTTCGATTTGAGTGAAGCGATCAGTGTTCATTCGGAGTTCCTTTTGGATGTACGCCAGTTTCAATGGCGAAGAGGGTTTTTGAGGTTGGGGTTTCTGCTGGTTTTGAGTGGCAACCGGCTCGTCATCCCCTGCCTCGCCAGCAGGGCAGGGGTGACGCGGCGATGCCGCGAATAGAGTCTTTATTTTTTTGGAATTTTTGGGTGCGCTGCTTGGTGAGCTGTCACCATTGATCGAGCTGTTTGGCAGCGAGACTCTGAGCCTTCGTGCGCAAAGCAGGCAGATTTTCCGTCGCTTAGGTTTCGGGGTCCGCCGGAAGGGACGTGCCAAAAGCTAATCTGGAGCTGCGTTCCTGCGTGGACCTTCAGCCACCTGCCGCCCGCTCGTGAAAGCAACGTGATCCAGAACGCGCGCGTCCGAGGCAAAGGTGGGTTTCTTCTAATAGTATACTTATAGCGGTTTCCCCCTCTTGGTCAGAGGGGCTTAGCTGGCCCCTGGTGCAGGTCACCAGGCACCCTTGCTGGTCAAAATCGCCTTCGCTCCATCGGGTACTAATGAGAGCGAGATGAACAGACCTCAGCGGCCTGATGGCCGCACCCGTTCGTTTGAATGTCTGATGATGGCCCTGTCGTCCCGAGGGAGCATAGCTTTTTGAGCATGTGCTCTGGCGGGTACCAAACGAAGGCGTTGGGGTTTTGCCAATCCAAAACGCAAGGCCAAAGGTTGCCTGATCTCGATGTGATTTTCAGAAAAGCGCCTTTTTTTATGAAAGGCGTTTTTCAAGAACCTCAATCGATCCCCCGGCCTTTCTGTAAACAAACAAAGGAAAAGTTATGACAGATACTCAAACACATTCGCAATCTGCCGCCCATGCATCCAATATGCTTACCATTGTAGAGACCGCACTGTTCGCCAAAGACCGCCTCCCCGCGGTAGGCCGCAATCCGCACGGCCAGGATGTGGCAAGCTTCCATATTGCTGCCCGTCCTGGAGGCTGGGCACCAACGATCACATTCAAAGGTGGATCAGCAGGCAGCCCCGCGAAAATCTACCCATCCAAAAAAGAGGCATTTTTGGCCGGAGCAGAAACCTTGTGCCGCATCCTCAGCGGATCCAAGAAGCTGCCATTTGTCGTCGAAGGCGACACGTTGATGGTCGCAGGATACGGCACGGGTGGTTTTCCGGGAATTTTCATGATGAAAATGCCGGCACCCTGGATCTAATTAAGAGCACGGCCGAGCCTAAAACAGGGCTCGGCCAACAGATACCGCGATCTGCGGCGTTCATGATAACGGTTCGAGAACCGCAGTTTCATCATTCCTGATGACCGGGCGCTCTTCACTCACGATTTGTTTGTCGAATTCCGGCCAGAGATGTTGAGATAATTGCTGTGCACCTTTCGCGGTGGTGAATACAACCGCGTGAGTCTTGTGACCACCACGCATGCTCCTCGAGAGCAGCATGGAAGTTGCAGACAGACCCCTGTCAGCTGCAATGCTTTTCACCCACTGCAACATGACTTCCGAAGGGAGTTTTTTTCTAAATTCCTTTGCTGACTCGAAACTGGGAAACACGTCCTTGGCGTCTTTAGTCAACCCGCTTGGAGACAACCGAATCCCACGCAGCACAGGTCCGTTCGCTCCATCAATCGCACGTTCCAACTTTTGATATTTTTTGGAAACCTGCGCATCAGACTTGTCCTGAACGACAGCGTCGAATTTGAGCCAATCATTTACGGGAAGACCAGGCAACGGGACGTTACTAAGAACTAGGACCCGCTTAGGTGTGTCGGTGCTCAGCAGCCTCAGCCGTGCAATTGCCTGCTCAGACTGCGCCTCGCGACTTTGACGAAGCAGGGCTGCCCCGCGTGGGTCCGGATGGCTTCGGACCTTCACATCCACGCGCGTATCGTCTGCGCGCAGAAGGCTGGTCTTGGAAGCCATCAATCTTTCTCCGTCGGTAAAGCTAAGCGGCATGTCACTATCTCCAAAAAGCGCACGCAACTGATCTTCGAGAGCAACGACAGGAAGTTGCAAACGACCCACCAGTATGATTGTTGCGAAGTCACTATAGGTGTTTACGCCCAGCAATCTCGGCCCGAACCATCTGACAGTAGCGCCATGGAGCATCTGAGGCTGGGTCGACCTGTCATTGAAGGTTTCCCCGTTGTCTTCATATAATTTATGCAGAACAGCCTTAGGCGCCACGACAAGCACATCTTTTTTACGAGCGCGTTCTACTTCGCGCTTGATGATCCTGACAATGTCATCGCGCCGTTCTTTGTGTTCCTCGCCCTTGAGTGTTGAGTACGCAAGGGTTTGGTCGCTCACCTGGATAACATGTGCTTTTGGTCGTGTGAGTAAACGTTCAAACTTTGCATTTGCGCAAAAGCGACTGACGATGGTTTCGTCGAGATCTGCATCCAAGAGAAGAATTGGCGCATCAACGGGAATTTCATCTAATTGATGCACTTTTATCAGCGCACGGTTGCCCGATTGTTCTGTTGGTTTTGCCAGGCTGAGGCGCTCTGTACCGCCCCGACCTATAGTTCTTGCCAACAGGTTAAAAACCAGCGACCGGACCTTAATGCTGTTAGCTTTCGCGTGATCGAACGAGGCTATTTGCAATCGGACGAGATTCTCTGGGAGTCCCGGATCGAGTTCCAAGACCGGCATAGCCAGCCGCTCTGCTGTGGCAAGGTCGCGCAATGATTTTGCTGTTATCTCTTTGTCGCGCAGCGCGAGATGCACCGGTTTCTTATCCCGCAAGGCAGCTGAAACCGTCTCTTGCGTGTCTATATAGCATTCCTTTAAGGCTTCGTCCTTCAGGTGATCTGGTGTGAACATCCAGTCGTCATGGGGCAATGTTTCAATATTGATCATCTCTTTCCAGAATTTTTCGTCAATGATCCGCAGCGCAACAGGGCACGACAAAGGTGGTTTAGAGTTCAGATATGAATGAGCCAGAAACACGACGTGTGGCTTCGTGATGGCCTCTTGCGCAAGATAGGGGCATCCCTTGGCGCAGGCCGCTTCGACGATCTTGCCTCCTCGGGTTTCCTCTCGACATAGGGCCCGCGTGACCGATGAGACGTTTTTCGCGATTTCTTTCGCGACATCGGAGCGCGCGCACATAGCGGTGGCCGTTCCCGGGTTTAACGCACTCCTGCCGCGCAGCACGAAACTTGGATGATCGGAATTCAACTCTCTGAAGGTTTTCTCTGCCTCAACGGCCAAATCAAGCGTGGGCACATAGAACAGAATATGACCCCTTTTTAGGAATTCATGCCCATGCTTTGCAATGCACTCCAGCGCTGTGCGCGTCTTGCCAAGACCGGCCGAGACCTTGAGGCCGAGGACCGGAGGGGCGTTGTGCTCATCCCATGCATTCTGACCAGCACTGGTCGTTAAGAACCGCGCAATGTGTTCCATGAGTTGTTCTCGAGCCGTCTGGAGGTCGAGCCAATTATCATGTGGAGGTACGCGTTGAGGGTCGGAAGTGTTATCAAGCATTTTGCGCGCTTTTCGCTATAGCAACAGACATCGTGGAGCACGGCTGTCAGAATTTTTGATTTACCAACGCTTAGAAAAGGCGTTGAAATTTGGGTTTGATGTCGTCGGCTCCTAGTACCGGTATCTTTGAAACCGGGGCGCGCAATGCGGACTAACTGCTGCACCAGCGTTGCCAGTGGATTGGCGCAGAAATTGGTCGAAAATTTGACCATCTCGTGGCGCGTTGTGTTTTGTCTGCCAAGCGTCAGCGCGGTGGGTTTCAGACGTGACCTATCGGTCAAAAGCCGCCAAGGTCGAATGTAACCGTCGAACATTTGGTGTCATGCCGGTCATAGGTATTCATTACCGGTGTGACACTTTTTTGATCTGCGGAATTTCTCTGCCAGCAGGGTTCGACCGATTTCCTTAATATGATAATCAGAGGATCGGTCATGACGAACACTACCCTACTACCCCGAGATCTTGCCGGCCGCTTTGGAGGCTTTGGCGCGTTTCAGGCCAAAACCCCGGCACCGACAACGATGTTTACAAAATTGGCCCGCGCAGAGCCCAATCTCAGGCTGGCACTCACGTCAGCCATCGAACATCTTGTCGAAATCGGGGACGCGTCGGAAGGCGCTCCTGTTCCTGCGATGGTTATTGCCGCCAGTCCCGGGGCTGGTAAAAGTCGCGTCGCGCGCGAGCTACTTGGGCATTTGGCTGGCAACAAACGCATTGTGTTTCATGCACCCACACTGGCGCTTTCTGAGGAAGCAGCTGAGCACGCCCAAGAACTTGAGGGGAAAGTCCATATCATTCGTGGTCGCGCCGCCCCCGACCCAACCACTTCGGACGAAAAGATGTGCCGAAAGTATCAGCTGGTTGAGCGCGCAATCCGGCTGGGATTGAGTATCCGCGAAAGCTTTTGCGAACAGGGTGACGCGCGCTGTCCACATGCCGACAGCTGTGCTTATCTGAACCAATTCGCCGTCACCAATACGGTAGGGCATCGCTATATGGCGACGAGCTACCTCGGCTTTCCCGACACCGACAAATACGGCGGTATCTTGCGTGTGGTTGATGAAACGTTTTGGGCACAACAACTCTCATTCGTGACCATCGGCATCGATGCGTTTCGCTTGCCTCGAACTTTTGTGCGGCACTATACCCAGCGTGGTCGAAAAGAGGACTGGCGCGTTGAAGCACATGCAGAACTTCTGACCGCCGCTCACACTCTCATCGAGACAATGATGCTGGGCCAATCCCCCTTGGAGTTGTCCTATACAGAAGAAGAGTATCGCGCGTTTGCGCGCCTCGAATATTCGGCTCAAGCAGATGTTCCCGCACCTGAACCGGATCAGACCGACGCGCAGCAATCCAAGTTGCTTGCGCGCGGCGAAGATGTCCTAAGAAATGCGTCCTGGTACGCCGCAGTCTGGACAAGCCTCGCCGATGCGAAGCAAAGAACAAGAACAACGACAGAACGGCTGCGCCTTGTGAACGGCCCCTCGGGCTACGCACTGAGGGTCTGCCGCGTACGCCCACAGCGTCACAAACAACCCATGCTCATTCTCGATGCCGATGCGGACCTTGAGATACTTGATGCTCTGGGTATTGAAGCACATCGCAGCACCAACATGGTGTTGCGCGCACATGCGGATGTTGTCCAAATTCATGATCGGCGCATGACACTCGGAAGTTTGAACAAAGGTCCCGAACTGCGCGAGGACTGGCGCCGGGTGATCCGTCGCGAGGTATTGGCGGATCAGATGGGACAAGGTGGCGGGGTTCTAGTCGGATGCAGCAGAAAGGTGGCGCTGCGCTTCTTCGAAGACGCGGGCCACAATTTCTCAGGGCTTCGGGATGAGGAGGTGTCGCAACGGATGCTGCACACACAGCTGCATGGGGCGCACTGGCTCTGGTACGGTGGGCGCGCCCTTGGCACCAATCGATATCGTGACTGCTCGACCGTGATCGCGATCGGCCGCGAAGAGTTGCCTGTTGAAGCTCTTGAAGACTACGGCCGCGCCCTGTGGGGGGATCGCGAGGATGCGGATCTGGAGTTTATTCGACCGGACGCAAGCGGCCAACTGCGCCTGCCGGAGGTCGAAGTTCCCTATGAGATGTCAGATGGCAGTGCCGTTGCGGTGCAAATCCCGTGTCATCCAGATCCGTTAATCCGGCGCGTGCAACTTCAGACGCGAGAGCTTGCCACGCGCCAGCTTGTAGAGCGCCTGCGTCTTGCCCGCTCGGAAACGCGCAAGCGCGTTATTTTGGGGTGCAACATTCCGATACCGGGTCTGCCGGTTGATGAGCTCGTGAGCTGGCAAGAGTTTCGGCCGACCCGGCTCGCGGCGGCTTTGATTGATGGTTTGACCGACAAAGGAGGGCTTCGGCTTTCGGGCCCAGGTCTCGTCGAAGACGCCCCGGCTTTGTTTACATCACTTGATGCAGCAAAGGCTTACCGAAAGCGTTGTGGGATCGAGGCGGCAGATATGTTGTCCAGCTTGCCTGCGCAAATACGTGACCAACTTCACATAATTGAGCTACAGCAAGCGCGCCCCTATGCGCGTTCCTGCACGGCGCTGATCAAGGCTGACAGTGCGCTCGACGCGCTTCGGCGTGCAGAGGAAATCTGGGGCCCGCTTTCAACGTGCACCTGTGCAGAGGTGCTAAGCCAAACGGGTCGGAACACAATGCCAATCCAAACTGGTCTGAAAGGCTACATCACTGGCACGGGGCAGGGGCAAAGTCGGCAGAATCTGCGAAGTATTATGTAATGGCTCGGACCGGTTTGTTGCGATGTTCGGGATTTTTTTTTAGTGCTGGGAAAACAGACATTGCTCACTGGCCCCATGCATCTTGAGATAACTGTCTGAGCAACCTTTCCGGCTCACGCTCAGCAGTCTGAAGCGCACGTACAGTCCACAAAGTTATGTGGTTTTCGAGCGGAGTCCTCGGCTGATGCAGCGTGGCGCATGCCACCGCATCGGCGCGTCGCCACGGCCAGTATTGGAGCACTATTATGCCTGATCCCCGCATTCGGCACCTAAAGGATGTCGATATTGTAAAAACGCAATATCCTGTTTGTTGCAAACAAGGGGAATTTTAAGGGGCAGGGTCCCTTCGGCCCTGCGCGTCTTCTTGCGGACGCGCAGGTCGAAGATCCCCCTTGATGAATAATAGGGAGGTCGACGCCCATTCCCAGCAACACCTGTCAATCACCCACAGCGCAAGCTTTAACGCGCAGGCTGCGTTGGTGCGTCGTCCTTCATCCCCGAGCCTCTGCGTCCGCAGGCGCTTTTTAACTTTTCCAAGGATACTACGATGACCGAACTCAACCCCTATACTCGCCCAGTTCTTTCAGCAGAGGCTCTCTTTCGCCGCCTCGCACCAACTGCTGCTGCAGAACTTTCCCAGCAATTGCACCGCGCAGGTCTGGTCAATGCCAATGATCTGATCTTTGCCTTGACCACCGGTCTGCGCAGTTTCGCGCGCAACCAAGGCCTGTGTCTTGCGACAGAGTTCCCGCTGGCTTGGCCCCAAGCTTTGGAGGTCTTGAGGGGGTGCCGCAGTGAGGCAGAATGGGAGACGTTTTTGATGCAAACGAGCACTGCGCCTCAGGTCAAAGGATATAAGATGGCAAAAGGCGCGTCTCAGATGATCAGGATTCTGGAGACATTGCAGCAAACCGCTGACATGAGCCCAAGGATCGCAACAGCGTTTGGCACATGGGTGATCACGGCGGTCGTCATCGCGCATTCGGGCCCCTTGGATGCCGATATTAGCCTCGAAGAATTGTCCGACTGCCTCTAGACAGCTTTGGTCTCCCTTCCGGCTTTGAGAAAGTCGGAAGGGAGGTTTTTGCGACACTCAGGTTTTTGATGCAAATGGTTCGAATAGCTGGAGTCCATATGTTAGTCACCGAACTGCTCCCCTCGCGAAGGGATCGAGTGCAATGATGCGAGATAAAATTGAAAACTTCGCCATTCTGGACTTTGAAGCGTCAAGCCTTTCGCTCGAAAGCTGGCCGATCGAGATCGGTCTTTCGTGGATCGACAAGGGTGCCGTGCAGACGTGGAGCTCGCTGATCAGCCCCGCCGCAACATGGGATATGAATGACTGGTCGTATCTTAGTGCCGCAGTCCACAAGATTGCGTTCTCGAGTTTGGCGGGCGCACCATCGGTGCAGGTTGTGTCTCAGACTTTTCTGAACACCCTTGCCGGGCGGCAACTTGTTTCAGATGCGCCCGAGTTCGAAACACAATGGCTCACCCGCTTGCTGCACGCCGGTGGATATGACGAAGTACCCTCAATTGAGAACTTCGAGCACATCTCGTTTGCCCTCTACTCTGGTTATGCTTTGGATATGCTTTACGAAACGCTCGAGCGGCGTGCGGCACCACACCGTGCGGGCCCGGACAGCGCACGACTTGCAAAAAGCTGGCTCAAGGCGTCGAGGTTTTGAAGATAAGGCGGGCCTACTCGGAACCCCCAAACCGAACGCCCGGCATTTGCATAAAATTTCGCAGTGGCGTTTCCGCTGCATAATCGCTCGACCCATATTCTTGATACGACGGACGGACATTGTGTTTTCGTCGTTTGACTACGTCACCGGCGTCTCATGAAAGGAAGGAAACGCACGTCGGAAGGAGACTGTATTGTCGCTGAACATGGCAACGCGTTGCTTGGGATCTGATCAATCCCTATCGCGGCAAACAGAACTCAGGAGTCAAGCGGTGAAAGGCTCTTTGACTGTCCGATTGGAGGAGGTCGGCCCATCAGCCGATGCTCCGAACGTCTTGTCCGCTGACAAGGCGCACTAACGCGGGAAGCAGTGGATTCCCGCGCCGTCACAAAACCTTGTTTTAACGCCAATCTCGGCACCGGGAACCTCTCTGCAACAGAAGAAAAATGCGGATAGCCCAAGAAATGGAAAATTAAGAATGACACAGATGCTTCAGCTAGAGTTCAACTTGCTTGACCCGAACAATCCAACACAGGACGACCTCATTGAAATCCGACGGCTCCTTCTGGCCGATTTGCGAAGACTGGAACTTGAAAAAATTGAACTGACCTATGAGGGCGAGGATGACACTGCGCAGATAGAGAGCTTTAGTGCGGTCCCGTCTATGGACCTTGCGGCGGACTTGACCCATCGCGTTGCGATGTTTGGGTTGGCGTACACCTATACTATTAATCTGGGGTGCAAGGACTCTTATGGCAATGAGGGCGTACTGAAATGGGACCTGGCGAATGACAGCATTGATATCTTTCACACAGAGCATAGCGTTTATGCACAAGCCGAAACCCACCAAGACCTCTAGGGATCCTGCAAAATAGGCCCGGGCACGCTCAATAGGGCAGCGAGGCTATCGTGGTGTTCAACATCACAGGACCTTAGCACTATCCCGTATTGATCCTCGAAATTCTGAATCCGAAACATACCGGATTCAGATGACGGTGTTTCTAAGGCCAAGTTGTTGGCAGATTAGGCTTAGCCTTTCAAATCTTGGGATGACCCTTCTGGTACGGCATCTATCAGGGCCGAAAAAACAGAACAGGACTTGGCCGCATGCGGCGGTGTTATCCTTCGTTTCGGCGAGGTTGCCGTCGGCATCGCGCCCGACGCCAAAGCCGGTAGCTTGGCGGCCCGCGTAGGCCGCATCGACACTGCAAACTGACCGCGCCGTCGCTGTGATCGGTTACAAAGCACTGCTTGTCTAAACGCATGTCGTGTTTTTTGGGGCGCATGTCCGGGACCTATGTCCCTCCCATGACGCATGACACCCCCCTTTCCAAAGATGACTTGGTCACGTTTTTCTGCCTGAAGCCTGTCAACAATGGCGACTACAGGGCGCTTTCGCGCGTCCTAAAGACGCTCGGCATCCGCTTGGTCGGCGGCACGACACGCTGGCCCGTGGTGTGGTCGGTTCTGGGGCTGGCGACGGAACAAGACCTGCAGCGCGCGGCGGAGCTGAGGAAACCCCTGCTCGACGCAAAAGCGGCAGCGGCTCTCATCGGCGTGACACCTTCGATCATCTACCGCTGGTCGAAAGGCAACGTGCCCGCACGGATGCCATTTTTCCCAAAGGCCATCGATCTTTCAAATGGTCGCGAAAACGCGCGTGGTCTGCGCTGGCGCCGTGCCGAGGTTTTGGCCTGGCACAGCCACGAAACCCTCCCCGTCTATGCGCGAACCGTTCCCAGCTTCGGCTCCCTTATCCCAAAAACATGAGCTCTTCATAGATGTCAGTTCACTCCTGCGGACACGCCGATTTCCCCCAAGCAACCGGGCCTACACGCAAGTGACCGGGACACAAACACCCTCGAGGTTTCACCGGCGGCAACCTTGAGGGCGTCAGTGTCCCAACCGCGGTTAAGTGAACAAAACCCCACTTTAGCGACCAACACCAACTTGAAAAGGACAATCCCCATGCTTGATCTATCCGGTAGGCCATCCGTCAAATCCATCTCCTCGACATTCGTTGGAACGCCCGTATCGAGCGGCAAACCCAGCTTTGCAGAACTTCGTGTGTACACCGCGGCCCGCACGGATCTGACGGCGGGTACCCGAACCAGATACGTGAACGCGGTAGACCGCGTGGCTGACATCCAAAATCGTCCCCTTGCGGCTATCGACGCCGATCTTGAGAGCGTCGCTGCACGGTTTCCCCTTAACGGGTTTGATCTCGACCATTGGCCAACCGAAAGCGCGTATCAGACGTTTCGGCGTCGTGTATTGGCCGCGCAAAAGTCATTCCTCGGCGTGCATGCCGAGAAAGCGCGCTTGCGCGCGGCGCAGGACGAGTGGACCGTACTGCTGGCGGCAATCAAACCACGCACGGAAGCGCGCGTGGGGATAGCGGACTGGCATCCGATGAAACTTGCGATGCTGACAAGTTTTGCACTGACAGCGCGGTCGTACGGGTGGCAGCCTCTGGACCTGACAATGGAGCGGGCGCAACAGATCGATGGCGACTTCAGCGGCAATGTCAGGGAGTCTCATGCCCGGTCCCTCGCGCGCTTGGATGAGTTGCGCGCCTTCCCCGAAATTCTGCCGCTTCTGCCCGATCGCGCGATCAACTTCGTGGCCCTCTGCCGGGCACCGGTCAGAACAGAAATCCCTCAAGCTTGGGAAAATCAGTGTGCCGCTTGGGTCGACAAAGTCACGAACAAAGCTTGGGATCCTGTTACACAAACGTTCAGTGATGTGCATGATCGGCATGCCGATGTGATGAAGTCCGCGTTTCGTACGGCTTTGAGGGCGGGGCTTGATCTGGGCGTGATTTGTGTCGAGCACGATGACCTCGCGGCCCTTCTTGCGTGCGACGAGAAGATGTATGCGATCGCCGGCGAACTGTTTCGCCGCCAACAAGAGCCAAAATCAAAAGGACATCTCGAGCCTCGCAGCGCGCGCAAATACCTCAAAGCGATCAACCAAGTGCGAGAGTATCTTGGCATTGACGGTACTGGTATGCGTCAGGTTCTCAGCAATAACAGAACCGCGCGTGCTGGTGGAGCGGCCGAAAAGTCGATGACAAAGGTCAATCGCAAATTTTGTGAACGGCTTGTGGAAAAGCCACATCTGCGCCGCCGCTTTTTAACCTCTTTCGTAACTCTGCGGACGGCTGCAGAGGATATTCTTGCACAAGCCACAGTGGAGGGTCGTAGGCTTACAAAGCGGGAGACCTCGCGCGCCAGAATGCTTGGGGTCTGCGCCTGTTTTGCAGCCATCGAGATTGGCGGCGCGCCGATCCGGCGCACCAACGTCATGGCGCTCACATGCGTTGGCGAAGACGCCCAGATCCGAATTCCGGCGAAAGGCAACAAGCCGATCAAAGTTTTTCTGCCGGCCGCAGTCACAAAGAACAAGGTCGAGATCAAATTTCCGATCAAATGCAACAAATACGGCACCTACGATACGATACGTTGGTATGTCGAGACCATCCGGCCGCTGTTTGCGCACGCGGATACCAGTCCGTATCTCTTTCCCGCAGTTAAAACGCCAGGGCCGCATCTTAATGCGGATTACTTTGCGGCAAAATTTGCGCAGCTCATGCGCACGGTTGTCGATTTTCCGATGACGCCGCATCAGATGCGCCACGGCCAAACCTCACTGCTGCTCGACCGGTACCCAACAGAGATCGAAGTGATTGCGAAACGCATCGACGATACTGTCGGTACCCTGCGCCAGTTCTACGGCTGGCTCAACGCCCTAAAGCTTGTTGAGCGCGGCCAAGACATGATGATCGGATTGATGGATGACTAAAACATACGATACTCGCAGCCGAGCAGAAATCCTCTGCGCGGCGCATTTCGCACCCTACCGGGCCGCGCCACGACTTGATGAGATTGGCCCGCGTGAACTGCGCACTTTGGACCGGTTTTTCATGTATGCTGGCGCAGGTCGCATCTCGGTGCCCGACCTCGCGGATTTCCTGGCCTTTGCAGCTGACGACACATCGACACGGCAACTTGAGAACCTGCGGACGGCGTTCGACCGCCTGCTGCCTGCGGGCACACCTGTGTTGCGCACAGTTCGAGATGCAATCCGCGCGAAAAGGGGCCGCAGCCGTATCTGTGATGGGCGGGGCAGGGACGTGCTTGCAGCGGATCCTTTGATGGTCCCCTACCGTGAGCTTGCCGGTTTTGGCGAGCTGAACCTTGAGGAGTTGCGGGTGTTCGCGCGGTTCTTGGAGTTTGCCGCGGCCCGCGGGCTTTCGGCGCCGTCTGTCGATGACTACCTCGCGTTCAGTGCTGATGTGACGTCAAGCCGTCGCCTACGCGCGCTCAAAATTGCGATAGATACCCTGATGCCAGGCAACCCTGCGGCGCATGTGATCCTCGCCGAGGCAATTGTCCGAAAAAGCGCGCCGCGGCTCTCGCGTGCCGGCACCGTGCCGCGGCCTGTGGCGGCACGACGTGTACATCTCGCTGCGCTGCCACAGCGTTGGCGCGCCAGATTGGATCAGTGGCGGACAGGTATTATGGCGGTGCACGAGCGGCTCCCGGCTGCATCAGTGATCGACAGCATGGAGGATGTTCTGCGCGAATATGCCAAGGCCCAGATTGACGCAGGCGCGCAGGTCGAGATTACAATCGAGGGAATCCGGCGGATGGAAGCCTCGCGCACTGCCCATGCCAAAGCACGCAAAGACCCTACATACGCTCAGCAAGGGGACCGCCCCGCGACGCGGCACACGGCCGTCATGCGGCTGCGCCAATTTGGCGAAGCGCTCGGGATCGACCGATTGACACTAGAAGCAATCCGCGCACACGAGAATGTTCTGCGGGCAGCGTTAACATCCGTAGTGCCGCTGAAATTTGGCCGCTTTGAAGAGCTCCCCGGTTTGAAAGAAACGTGGAGGCTGGCTCATGCCTTGCTCGAGCAGAGTGCTCAGACCCCGCGTCGGCAAACCAAGATACGGCTTCTGAACGAAGCGTTCTGCATCGCATTTTGGACGTTGATACCGCTGCGACTTGGCGACGGGCAGCTGGTGTGGGGCGAGGGCGTGGAATTTGACGGGGATCGCTACCGGATCGATATAGAAACGACGAAGGAAGACGAACCTCTCCGGGGTCGGCTGCACATGCGTTTACAACCCTTCCTTGACGGCATTGTTCTGCGCGGCATGGATCCAGATCACCTCGGGCATCTGCGAGATCAATCACTTGCGGACCAGATCACTGTGTTGCGTAATGTAAGCGGCAAAGGTCTCAGTCGGGAGTATCCCTCGACCGTCTGGCGCAAACATATGGGGACGGGAGCGCACATCGCGCGAACGCGGGTCCACACCGAGCTCGGACAGCTTGGGCCTGAAGGCGTCGACATGGCGTTGGCACTTGCCGCGCAGAGGGACGCACGGACCAGTCTGGAGTATCAAGCGACACAGGTCGCGAGGGCGCAAAGGGCAAGGGGCCAAGAAATGATGGACGGGCTGCTTGCCGAGGCTTTTGACCACAAAGGAGTTAACACCTGATAACACTTTAACATTCCGGCGCAGGGTCTCGCTCGGACATATTGGGCCCAAATTTGTCTGGTACGTTGGCTGTCGATCTCTTTGATCTAGCCCAGAACGGAGGGACGCATGTATTGCCGATGACATGGACAATTTGATATCGGGCGTCGTCGTCGTCGTCGTCTCGCAGCGGTGAAAAGGACGATGCAAACACCTGTTGGCCAGAGGTGTACCCGCGGCTACCTCAGAGACAGACGGAGCGCCTCGCGCTTGCCGCTGGCAATTGCCAGCCGTAATCAAGCCCACAGACTGGTAAAGCTAAAGGAGACCACCGTGAAGCTCTCTGCAGTGATTCAGAAACAGTTGACCGGTGCACGTGCTTTTCGGCGAGGAGCCGTTTGGCGTTCCCTATCAAACGGCACACATGCATGCGCGTGATATCTCGAACCTTTTCGGACGTCCGGGAATATCAGACTGGCAACCTGAGATGCCCCCTCATCCCAACCCAAAGCCGTCATGCACCCAGATACCTGTCCCAGTCTTACGGTCCACTGCAGCGAGTAATGTGTCAAACTCTGCGTTAGCGTCGAGAAATTCGGAGACGCGAGTACTATCTAGCACGCAGAGTGTCTCCCAGCATTTCCCGATCTGCCACCAGTCGAACTCAGGCAGATCAAGCAGATCGTCTGAATAATGGGACAGGCCTCCCCCCAGCCATTCGTCGAAGGGAACATCTGACCCCTCCAACTCTGCCATCAGTTCATCCTCGACAGCGGAAAACCCCTCATTAAAAGCCTTATAGAGAAGCATCCCGCGGTCCCAGCGTCGGTCCAACGCACCCTGCGCGTGCCGAAACGACGGGCGCAGGGAACCCGGCCGGACTTGTGGTGCAACGTCCTTGAGACTGATGAGACCGCCTGAACCAAATCTGCAAGAGCAACCGGAAATCAGTCCCCATTTAGCTTCAACCACGTCCTCAATGACAAAGGCAACTTGACCGACGTTATTGCAGATCGGACAGGTAGCGCTGGTTGATGTCGTTTGCTCTGCGGTCCAGATAGGGAATGCGATTGGCACTGATTGTTTGGCATAATAGGGCCGTAAGGCGGCCTTCAGCTCTTCTTTGACATCGTCCTTCATGTAGTCATGCTTTCTATCGTTCGGTTATTGTGAAGCGCGGAAACATTCCTGCCGCTGAGAAGGAATTAGGAACGTCTGGACTGGCGCAGAAACGTATTAAGCAAAATATATTGTGGCGAAACTACTGTGAGCGATACCTGAACCGTGCCTCTTGTCGATCTCAGGGTAGGGGTGTCATCGCCTTTTCTCCAACATTTTTTTGCGGAAGACCTCGGCTGGCGTCTTCCATCCAAGACACTTACACGGCGTGTTGTTGAGGCGATCACAGATCACCTTCATATCGTGATCTGTGCATTGCCGGATGTCGCGTTTGGGGGGCAGCCACCTTCGAAGGCGTCGATTTGTATTCTCGACCGTGCCTTTTTGCCATGCGTTGCCCGGCAGGGTATCGCGTAGCGATGTCCCGAGAGGGGCTAGAGGGGTCGCACAACCACGTCTGGGTTCCGATCTCGGCTTGGAGATGCGACCAACTGACAAACTCGGTTCCGCGGTCAAAAGTGATGGACCGGCGGGCGACAAGGGGGAGGGCTTTGATCGCACTCATGATCTTGCCCATGACCGGCTTGGTGCGCTTGTTGGGATTCTTCAGGATCACAGTGAAACGGCTGACGCGCTCAACCAGTGAGGTGACGTTGTTCTGGCCAAGCTTTTGTTTGAACAGCATCAAATCGGCCTCCCAGTGACCAAATTGCCGACAATGCGCGACATCATCGGGGCGGAACAGGATACTGACATCGCGGTGGAATTTGGGTTCTCTACGCCTTCTGGTGCGACGTGGTCTGCGGGCGACACGGTGGGTCGGTAGATACCACCACAGGTCTTCGCGCTGACCTTCCTTGGAATAGATGTAGCGATAAATGGTTTCCTGGCAGACCCTGAGGGGAGCGCGCTCGTGGATCATACGGTTACTGATCTGCTCTGGTGTCCAACCGTTCTTGATGCGCTCAATCACGCGTTTGCACAGCTCAGGATGTTTGATCAGCTTGCGCTCCCGGGCACGACGATCCGCTTGCATCATATGGGCCGCGGCACCGTAATAGCCATCGCATCCGGGCATGCTTTCGTCCGAGAAATGGTTGCGCTTTAGCTCGCGGAATATCGTGGACCTGCAGCGTTTCAGAACGCGTGCCATCTCATCGACAGGGACCTTTGCGTGTCTCCAGCGTTCAATCTTGCGTCGTTCTGTGATACTCAGTTGGTCGTAAACAGCTCCCATACCGATTCCTCTCATTAGATAAACTACTGTTTTCTAACAAGAGTCGCACTTGAGGGTAGCGCGCGCCCGTGGATTCTCAAGGGTCGTTGCGACGGTTTCCGCTATCTCAGTTTCATCAGTTCTTCCCTGAAGGCTTCAGTCGGCGTTTTCCATCCCAGGCACTTTCTGGGGGTGCCGTTCAAGCGGTCACAAATCGACTTCATATCTCGATTTGTGAGCGCGGCCACGGGCGCATCCCGTGGTAGGTAGCGGCGTGCACGTTTGTTCAAGTTCTCGACGGAACCCTTCTGCCACGGAGCCTGTGGATCACAAAACCAGGCCTCTGTGCCGATACCAGGCTTCGACTTACGCCAGTTCCTGAACTCGATCCCACGGTCAAAGGTGATCGACTTGCGCGCCGGTTGGGGCAGGGGTTCCATCACACCCATCAAGCGGTTCATCAGATGCGTGGTGCTGCGGTCGTTGTTGCGGAACAGGACAGCAAAGCGGGTCTTCCGCTCGACCAGTGAGGCAACGTTCATCTTGCCCTGAGCGCGCTCGAATATCATCAAATCGCCTTCCCACTCGCCGAAAGTCTCGCGGCTATCAACGTAGTCAGGGCGTTCGTGAATTGAGCGATCCGGCGGGAACACAAGGCCTCGTGGCCTGCGCGCGTGATGCGGACGCCGTTTTTTCCGGCGGTTGGGCAGGTAGCGTGCGAGTTCTGCAGATTGACCATCTGGGCCGTAAACATAGGCGTAGATCGTTTCATGACTTACGCGGGTTGTTTGGCCTTCTTATTGCAATCGGCCCGCGATCTGCTCTGGTGACCAACCTTCCTTGAGCTGCTTGATTACGGCTTTTCTCAAGCCGACAAGGCGCACCAGTTTGCGCCGCCGCGCACGTCTTTCGGTCGCCGCTTTTTGAGCAACCACGCCGTAGTATCCGTTCAGTTCCGGCAACTCTTTGTCGAAATAGTGATTGCGCTTGATCTCGCGATACACCGTGGAAACATGCCTGCCGATCTCTGCTGCAATCTCGCGCACAGCAATCTTGGCGTTCAACATGTCTTCTATCGCGCGTCGTTCACGCAGGTTAAGCTCTTTATGTGCCATCTTCCATTCTCCTTGCTTTCCAGCAAGATAGGGGAAATTTCGCAACCCACGTGTGGATGCCCCGGTTTATGTGGGTGATTGTTTCGACGTTTGGATAGCATGATCGGGTGCAGTCACGTGTCCGGCCTGTTTGTGCAGCACACTTGGCTGCTGGCCCTTATGGAGATGCGCGAACTTGGCTCCAAATCAGTTTATCGGGCTTGAAGCCGCGAAGGGTTGCACTGGTTTTTCCATGTTCGTTCTCGTCGATCCGCTTTCCTTAGTCGATCCTTTCGTCCTCACATACCTGCCGGTATCCGTGGGTCTGCCGCTAAGCGACGGCCCCGCGAATGCGATAAATCTGGCCCGTCATCAACATGGCCCAAAGCCTCCGAGCCATGCGGTTTGCCAAAGCAACAGCAACAACCATCCGGGGGCGTGTTTCAAGCATACGCGCTAACCATGGTTCGGCACAACGCTTCCATCGTTCGATGGAATTGATGACGGACATTGCACCGATGATCAGCAACCGCCTCACATCTTTCTGGCCCATTTTTGTGATGCGCCCCAACCGTTCCTTACCACCTGTCGAATGCTGTCGAGGTACAAGACCAAGCCATGCTGCAAAATCCCGCCCCGTGCGAAAGTTTTTGGCGGGAGGACAGAAGGCCGAAATTGCGATCGCGGACATTGGGCCGACGCCAGGCATCGTTTGCATAAGCCGCGTTTCCTCTGACGTTTTTGCATGCATCTTGATGGAATGATCCAGACCTTCGACTTCTGCGCTGATAGTCTCGATCTGCGCTAGGAGCCGTTCCGCCAAGCGTTTGGCCTCGTCGGGCAGTTTATGTGCCTGTTCCTCTACTTCTCGTTTGAGAATATCAGCGTTCCGAATGCGTAGCCGCAGCACAATCCCAAACTCCGCCAAGTATCCGCGAAGCGAATTGATAAGCTGGGTGCGCTGCCGCACGAACAATTCCCGCGTCCGAAACAACATCGCCTGTGCTTGCTGTTCCGGGGCTTTCACTGGGACGAAGCGCATTGAGGGACGCATCGCGGCTTCTGTAATGGCCTCTGCATCGACAACATCACTCTTGTGGCGTTTGACAAACGGTTTCACATATCGCGCCGGTACCAATCGAACCTCATGACCTGCAGCAAGCGCTTCACGCCCCCAATGATGGGCGGACGCGCACGCTTCCATCGCAAAAATGCAACTTGGGTGCTCATTTAGAAACTTATTGAACTGAGGCCGGCTCAGCTTTCTACGGTATAAAACTTTACCTGCGGCATCAGCGCCGTGTATTTGAAAAACGCGCTTCGCCAGGTCGATACCGATGATAAATGCTTCTGACATTTGTTCCTCCTGCAAGACGTCCGCACCACCATGGCTCGGACGGTTCTATAATGAACCAACAGGAGGGGCATCCAATCCATCAGTTTAGAATGTGCCCCTGTGCGCGATAAGTAAACTGATAATCATAATTATGTTAATTAATGGTGGAGTGACCCTGTCTCTTATACACATCTCCGAGGCCCACGAGACGCTACGCTATCTCGTATGC
>OLHL01000461.1_pt1 | contig 19557 bp, 12 predicted proteins | sample 1609441 | NCBI WGS metagenome assembly OLHL01 (sample SAMN05416833, study PRJEB24817) | seawater metagenome | isolation source: Sea water | place: Canada:Atlantic | collected 2013-07 | reverse complement strand
GTAAGGCAATTGCTGTGATAAGTAACCAAGCCGCGTTACCGCCGCCGCTTGAGCCTGAACCGTTGTCGGTGCCTGTATCCGTACCAGAATCACCATTATCAGGTGCTTCTTCGACTTTCACAGGAAGCAGTTGAGCTTCAATCACTTCAGTGCCCAAGCTTTCGTCAAGAGTGATGGTCTGAGCTTCTGCGCCACTGTGAGTGAGCGTTATTGATTGTGGAGAGGCTATCTCAATTTCAGACATCCAGTTAAAGGTCAGTACGCCGTTTTCAAAGACGGTTGTGTCTGGACTGGTGGTATTACCATTAGCCAGTTCAATCGCGATATCTGGTGCTTCGCTACCAAAATCAAAACCAAATGCAGCAACAGTTCCTTTGAGGCGGTAATAGCCATCGGCTAGCACAAGCTGAATTTCGCGGCTTGTTTCAGTATCGTCAATAACAACTACTTGAGAATTAAACCCGTCAGCAGCGATTCTAAGATTGAGGTTGGTGGCTGGAAGTACAATCGCCAGCGGGCTGCTAATCTCTGTGGATGTTGTCGAGTAGGTTGCAGCAATCCCCCAAGCTTCTACACGCTCATCTTCGACAGTAACAATCGCATTCCCAAGCTCGGCGCCTGAGGTGTCTGTAATCGTGAGACTTAGCGTGCGTGTCGCCACAATATTGATCTGTGAGCGAGCTTCTGATGCGCCTAGTGCGGTAGCAACAATATCAAACGCTCCTGCTTCCGTGGCATTAATATAAGCGAATGTTTGGTTGAAGGTATTTGCGTCGGCTAGGGCATTCACGGTTGAGATACTGGCGCCTACATCATCAACAAAACTCACCTCTGAATCGTCTAGTGAAATTGAAGTTCCCGCTGGGGCGCCTTCAATGCTTACTGCTGCAGTGGTTGTATTTATTAAGATTGGATCAAGATCCACGCTCAGTCTTAAAGGACGTTGCAGTGTGATAGTGAATGCTTCTGTTTTTGCATGAGTATCATTAAGAGTCAGTGAATAACTGCCTGCAAATGCTCCGCTTGTTGGAAGTGTTAACGACTTCTCAGCGCCTGAGCCAGTTAACAAGTCAGCACGATTAGAGCCGTTGTAATGCACACTGAAGTCATAGATGTCATCACCGCCTGATGCGGCAAACGTGACGTCTCCTAGGTCGGAGAGAATCATGATGTCGTCATTCTCGACTGGATTACCATTCACACTCAAACCAAGAGGAATCAGCACTTCGCCACCAGTGATGTTGGCAATAAAGGTGGTGGTATCTGTTAATTCACCATCAGATACCATGAGACTAATGGTGGCCGACCCGTTATAAACATCGGTAGCGGTGAGCGTAAGCGTGGTACCACTTACTACTGCTGCAATTGTCGATTCATCTGAGCTTTCAGCACTGAAGGTTAACTCGTCGCCATCAACATCAGACGCACTGAGTGCAAGTGATAAGCCCTCGTTGATATCAAATTCTTTATCTGAGAAGCCGCTAATTTCTGGAGCATCGTTAACCGGCGTGATAACGATATCGAAAGTTGCGGTATCCGTGAGCTCGCCGTCACTGACTACGACGGTTAATGAGTGGGTTTCTGTGTGGTCAGCAGATGCACGAATATTTACTTGCGAGCCAATCACGGTAACTTGAAGCTCTGAGCTGTCTGCTAGTGCGGTATAAGTCAGAAGTTGGTTATCAATATCAGTTGCTTCAAGCTGGAGACGGAATAACTCATCTTCTTCGATTGTCACTGCTGATGTTGAAATCAGAACCGGGGCATCATTCACCGAGTCCACCGATACAATAAAAGTATCTGACGCCGTGCTCGTGCCGTCGGATACCGTCACAGTAATGCTGGCAGCGCCAGAGTAATTTGCATCGGGAGTAACCGTTAAAACGTTACCACTCATAACTGCTGAAACAGCTTGATTAGAGCTTGCGACTGAATAGCTTAAATCATTAGTGTCGACGTCAGATGCGTTGATCGACAACTGCAACGAAGCATCTTCATTAATCATCTGATCATCAATTAAAACAAGAGTAGGAGCGTCATTTATCGCAGAAACTTCAACCGAGAATGTTTCTGAATCGGTTAAGAAACCATCTGACACAGAGACAGTGATCTCACCTAAGCCTGAATAGTTAGCATCAGGTGTAATCGTTAGTTGTGAGCCATTAATTACTGCATTTAATTCACTGGAAACATTACTTAAAGCGAATACCAAAGAGTTGCTATCTACGTCGCTTGCAGAAAGTGAAATAGTAATTGAGGTGTCTTCAGCCAGTGTTTGATTGCTTATGTCAGAGAGTACTGGAGCATCTGCAACATTTAGAATATCGAGCGTAAATGTAGTTTCATCTGTTAATTCTCCATCGCTTACTACGACGGTAATACTTCCATTGCCAGAATAATTAGGCTGTGGTGTAAAAGTTAAAATACTTCCATCAATCGAAGCACCTAATTCTACTGGTGCAGAGATAAGTTCATAAGTGAGAATGTCACTATCCACATCAACGGCGTTTAAATTAACCGTTAGTGTGTTGTCTTCCTGCATGATCTGATTATTGATTGCACTAATCAGTGGTGCGTCGTTTACAGCATTAACTGTAATTGTGACAATTTCTGAATCTGTATTTTCACCATCGTTAACTGATATTTTGACAGAACCAGAACCGCTGAAATTAGCAATGGGAGAGATGGTTAAAGTAGAACCAGAAAGGACTGCACCTAAATTCGAATCAGCATCAGATAATGAAAAAGTCAGAGTATCTTTGTTAATGTCAGACGCACTTAATTCGATGGATAGCGTACTGTCTTCATTCAGTATTTGTGCGCCAATAGCGTCGAGTACAGGTGCGTAGTTTGGAAGATTATCAGGGTTAGGTGACCAGCCGATGTCGAGTAAGGCTTCAAGTGCTAATCCGAGATCATTTTCAAAGTCAGTATAATAAGGTTCCATTAATTCATTTGGAGATAATGCAATATCAAAATGAGATGTTGATGATCCATCGTCATAAGAAGAAGGAGCGTGTATCTGTACTCTGCCGTTATTGACGCCCTGACTGTAATTATTAGCTTTACTGTTTACGTAGTCACCGTTCCATACTAAGTTGTCAACGCTTATTAGTGTATTTTCTCGGTCTGTTTCATTTTGATTTATTAAAAACTCTCCGGTTTCAGCATTCATTAGTTGGCGACTAAACGGATCAAATAGTTCAGTTAAGTTATTATATCCATCATTCCACCAAGCTCCCATACCACCATCGGAAGGAATAAAAGATAAAAAACCCATCCCGTGGGCAACTTCATGAAGAACCACTGTCAATAATGAAACATCATTATCACTTGGAGCATCGAAACCGTAGTACCAATTAGTATTCTCTAGACAGTTATCATTGTTATCTATATTGCTATTAAATCGTGCTGTTATTTCTATACTACTTGGATCAGCATCATTTCCAGATAGTTGATTAAATAACGCATGAGGGGTTGCTGATTGTGTCTCCAATACATATTCAATTGCTTGAGGACCTGCAAATCCAAATAGAGCGTAGTTGCTTTGACACTCTAGAGGATTGAACTGTACTCCGACTTTGACTGGGGCCAAAATATTCAATGATTCTGACAATATTTCCGCAGCTCTTTCAAATACTTTTAAGCGTTGTTCGCCAAGTGTCGTTCCTGTATTTCCACCAATAGGCTCGACTACAGTTGAGCTATTTAAACCTTCACCGGGATAATCACTGTTTACAATAATAATTTCTGCATAGCTTAGCGAGGATAATATTAGTAAGCCTAAGCCTGTAATTCCATTTTTGAAATAATTCACTCTTTAATCTCCAGTGTTCCTATTGGTGTAATTTTGCGCTCAACCATTCTGCGTGTTCCGTCTTCGTCAATGACCATCATCATAACGGTTGACCATTGATCTTCTGGGTAAGCGGTCGCTGTTCCATCGCCATGATTAACAACTCGAATTTCGCTCGCGGGTTTACGTTTTGATTCAATGTATTCTTCTAATTCCGGAGGTAGCTTGTTGGCGTTTTCGCCTTGATGCTCGTGATCATGCGTCGAGGTTTTGTTTTTCAAAACCGTATCATAGTGATGAACACTCGGATGATTCGCGGGTACTGCTTTGGATTCTGTGACTTCAGGAGATATGAGAGGAATAGAAATAAGTTGATTCTTATTCAGCGTCCAAACGGCTCCAAGTACGATCACTGTTATCACCGTGACAGGGATTATTTTACGCAAAGGGCTTCCTCCGGATGTCCATATTCAGAATTGAATGGCGTTTTTTTATAGTTGTACGTTTGTTCAATGTAACGAATTGTATCGTGTTTTGGCTGCTTTTGGCCAGCGACAAAGCCTTAGTTTTGGCGCTTTTTTGTAAACCGAGTGGCCTCATGCGACAGCGGGTCTTCGGGCCAAGGATGCTTAGGGTAGCGCCCTCGCATGTCTCTCCTGACGTCGGCGTAGCTGTTGCGCCAAAAGTGGGTCAGATCTTGTGTGACTTGCAATGGGCGGCGCGCAGGAGAGAGTAAGTGGATCAATAGGGGTAGCTTGCCATTCATCACACTAGGCTGACCTTCATAGCCGAACATCTCTTGGAGTTTTACCGCGAGCACCGGTGGGTTTTGCGAATAGTCGATACGAATATTCGAGCCGCTAGCGACTTTTATATGGGTTGGCGCTAAGCGGTTTAATTCTTGTTGTTGTTCCCAAGTTAGTAGTGATAACAAAGCATCGTGTAAATTTAGTTTTTTTAATGCCTTGGTGTTTCGAACACCTGTTAGAAAAGGGTCAAGCCAATCTGCTAGTGAGCTCAACAGGACAGCATCCGAAACATCCGGCCAATCGCCCGCTTGGTGTTGATGGGCAATTGCTAAACGGGCGCGCAAGCTGGTGGCGCTGTCATCCCAGTTAAGCAAGGCTAAGCCATGTTTCTCGAATTGTTCATGCCATGCCAGTAACCAATCATCATCTGTTAGATTGGTAATTTTTTGGGATTTTACGACTAAAGCTCCGAGGCGTTGTTGCTCTTCTGCCAGTAACTGTCCGCTCTCTAACCAACGAATATCGACATGGCGTTGGCTCATATTGGGATGCAAGGTTATGAGCTGTTCGAGTGACTCGGTGGATAGTTTGCTTGCTTGGCGTATGCGGTTAGGTTGACCGCCTGAAATTTCAGCACAGGCTAACCAAGTTGTACCGATTAACGCTGCATTTTGATCCAATTCAGCACCACTGCCAGACGCTAACTGATAGCGTTGCGGTTGCTCGTTACTTCGCAGTTTGGCAATTCGGTCAGGAAAGGCACAGCCCAGTAATAATCCAAGGTCGGCGTATTCAGTCTCGCTATTTTTTGAACCCCAGCGTTTGGCTTGCGGCTGTATGCGTTGTTTCCATACGGGTTTGTTTTTTAAGACGTGAACGGCTTGTTCTATGTCAGCAAAGGGACGCAACAGCGTGGGTTCTTGTAGCAAAGCTGCCAACTCTGTAGCAGCTTGTTCCATGCCTAGCTCGCGGCCGCGAATAATCATATTGGCTAAGCGTGTATCTAACCCTAAATCTAAGCATTGTTGGCCGTGTGCTGTTACCTGTCCATTCTTCAGTATGCCTAGGATGGTGAGTAAATCTTCGGCTTGGTTGAGGTGCCCTTGAGGCGGAGGAGTGAGCCAATCCAGCTCATCAGCACTGGCGCCCCAGCTCAGCAAATCACCAAGTAGCGAGGTTAAATCCGTGCTGAGTATTTCAGCTTTAATATGATCTTGCCGTTGTTGTAGGCTGGTTTCGCTGTATAAGCGATAACACTGACCCGGCGATTGTCGGCCTGCACGGCCTTGGCGTTGTGTGGCGCTGGCGCGTGAAATATTTTCTGTAGCCAATTCGCTTAAGCCTAGATTTGGCCGAAAGGTAACGCGCTTTTCTAAACCTGAATCAATAACAATACTGACGCCATCAATGGTCAGTGAGCTTTCTGCGATATTGGTAGCAAGGATAATTTTTCTTTGGTTACTTGGATCAGGTTGCAATACTTGCTTCTGTTCTTTATCCGATAGCTGACCATGGAGCGGCAATATAATTGTTTCATCCAGAGTCGAGCCTAATTGCTCTTGCACACGATTGATTTCACCCACACCGGGCAGAAAAGCCAAGATATCGCCTGCAGGATTTTCTCTTACCGCTTCGCTGATCACGCGGCTCATTTGACGCGGCAGATATTCATTAGTATCGCGAGCAGGGCGGTAATGCGTTTCGACTGGGTAGCTTCGCCCTTCGGATTGAATGACGGGGGCATTGAGTAAGGTGCTCAATGTATCGCTGTCCAATGTGGCGGACATCACCAATAATTTAAGATCAGGGTTAAATACCTGCTGACATTGAAGGCTCAGTGATAACCCCAAATCGGATGCTAAATGACGCTCGTGGAATTCATCAAAAATAATTAAGCCGACGTCGCTAAGTTCAGGGTCGCTCTGTAATAAACGGGTCAGAATGCCTTCTGTAACCACCTCTATACGCGTATTTTTACTGACCTTGCTGTCACGCCGCATACGATAGCCAACGGTCTGACCGCAAGGCTCAGATAGCTGCGAGGCCATAAACGTCGCGGCATTTCGGGCAGCGACTCGACGAGGCTCCAGCATTAAGATTTTCTTACCTTTCAGCCAGGCTTCATTAAGAAGAGCCAATGGTACGCGGGTGGTTTTACCGGCACCGGGGGCGGCAATCAGAATGAGGTTACTTGACTGCGTGAGTGTATCTTTGATGTCATCAATGACATCATCAATGGGCAACTCAGAAGGCAAGCAATTGGGTGAAACAAAGGTCATACAGGTCAGTTCTGGCTGGTCGTTGGCTGAAATGGGATGATAGCATGAGGATTATCAAGTCATGACGATTCATCGAAAGGTAGGATTCGAAGCTATATGTCTGATTCAAATAATAAGGTGGTCGATTTCACCAAAGCCGGTGAAAAGCATCGCGCAGAGAAATCGCACCGTAAAAAAGAAGAAAAAGTCGATGAAATGCGTAAGCGATTTGAAGGTGCATTACCAGCAAAAAAGACCCCGGTAAAAGACTTTCTGCGTAAGAAAAAAGCAAAGAAAAAACGCTGAGGACTGTCCCTGTGAATAGCTCTTTAAGGTGGTAGTTAGCGCGAAGCGCGTAACCAACAAATTTATGCTGATGTCGAGTGTTGGGTTACGCTGTCGCTAACCGCAACCTACGGTAATCAAATATTCAAGGCGCAAACCGTTAAAGAAAAACGCGAAGAAAAAACGCTGAGAAATCTCCTGTAAATAGTATTCAGAAAAGTAGGTTGTGGTTAGCGCGAAGCGCGTAACCCAACAAGGTTATATCGAAATTAAATAATTAAAGGCACAAAAAAGCCGGCATAAAAGCCGGCTTTTTTATCAGTTCAATAGCGGTGCAGGCTATGTACTAACTTATGCACCCACTAGAGACTGACCACATACACGTACTACGTTACCGCTCACACCGCTAGATGCTGGGTTACCGAAGAAAGCGATGGTTTCTGCAACGTCTACTGGCTTACCGCCTTGAGACAATGAGTTCAAACGACGGCCAACTTCACGAGTCATGAATGGAATCGCGTCTGTCATCTGAGTTTCGATAAAGCCAGGGGCAACGGCGTTGATGCTGATGTTTTGCTTAGCAAGTACAGGCGCCATGTATTGAACGTAACCAATTACACCTGCTTTAGAAGCGGCGTAGTTAGTTTGACCCACCTGACCAGCAATACCATTCATAGAAGATACGCAGATGATGCTCGCGCCTTTGTTGATGGTTTTGTTAGCGATTAGCGCATCGTTGATGTGCTCTTCAGCCAGTAAGTTGATGTCGATGGTCATGTTCCACCAGTGCTCAGGCATGTTCGCAAGCATTTTATCGCGGGTAACACCGGCGTTGTGAACGATCACGTCACCGCCACCTAGTTCTTTCAGCTTATCTGAAATCTGCTGTGGCGCTTCTGCGGATGAAATGTCGGCCAGTAGAACTTCGCCACCAATTTCAGCCATCACACGGCTCAAGTCGCCTTCTGCTGGTGGAATATCCAAACCAACGACTTTAGCGCCATCGCGAGCCAAAGTACGGGCGATTGCTTCACCGATACCACGAGCAGCACCAGTAACAAGCGCGACTTTACCAGCCAGCGGCTTGTGCCAGTCTGGGTAAGCAACAACGTCACCTTTAGAAACAGTCACGATCTGACCGTCCATGTAACAAGACTTAGCAGAGATGACAAAGCGGAATGCTGAGTCCATGTTCGCTTCTGCACCATCTTCAACATACACAGACGTGGCTGTTGCTGATTTTTTACCAATTTCTTTCGCTACTGAACGAGTGAAACCTTCAAGTGCGCGCATGGCGGCAGCTTGTTCACCAGTCTTCGCTTTCATGTGCGGACGACCCAGAACAATCACGCGACCATTGCTGGTTAGCTGACGCATTACTGGGTTAAAGAAGTAGTACAACTGATTGAGGTCAGCACCGCTTTCGAAGCCAGAAGCATCAAAAACCAAAGCATCAAACTTCTCAGTCATGCCTTTTTTGGTTTCAACGCCGATAGCGCGAACGCCAGCTTTGTCGGCAGCGGCTAGGATATTTGCAGCAGTCTTAGACGCGGCTGGAAAGTAAACAGTCGCTTTTGAATCTTTCAGGTTACGCATGATGTCAGCGAGTAGACCTGCATTTTTGCACGCACCGATAAGAACCTTACCTTCGAAGTAAGTTTCTTGATTAGGGTTGTAGCGCTTTAGGCCGATAGGCGTAGGCAAACCTACATTCTTAAGCAGGCTGCGGCCCAGATTGTTATTCAACAGAGTTTCGTAAAAGTTGCTCATGGTCCGTTCCGTTTATATATGATTTGCGGGATTTGATACGTGAATCGCATCGGCACGATGTACAGCGCCGGAAGGTAACAGATTACAACAGCATTATTAAGGCCTGAAATTGACCTTAGGCTAGTAGTGGGCTGTCACTTCAGCCAATGCTGCTTACTATAGGTTCGTTAGACTGCAGCGCACTGGGTGGAATATTGTGATATTTTGCGTTCTGCCATTTATATAGCAACTGCTTTATCGATTTCGATAGTTTCGAGAGTAACGAACCATAGCAACGAACGATAGTAACGTTCCTTCAATTTGCATACCGACAGGATAGAAACATGACACAGACTGTTCGCAGAGTCGCCATTATTGGCGCTAACCGTATTCCTTTCGCACGTTCAAACAGTGCGTACTCTTACGCTTCAAACCAGGACATGCTGACTGCAGCACTGAATGGTCTGGTTAACCGTTACAACCTTCAAGGTCAGCGTATCGGTGAATTTGTTGCTGGTGCTGTTATTAAGCACAGCCGTGACTTCAACCTTGCTCGTGAAACAGTTCTGAGCACTGCACTTGATGCACAAACGCCAGCGACTGACATCCAACAAGCATGTGGTACTGGTTTGCAGGCACTGATGATTGCTGCCAACAAAATTGCACTGGGTCAGATTGATTCAGCCATCGCCGGTGGTTCTGATACGACTTCTGATGCGCCAATCGGTGTGAGTGAAGGTCTGCGTAAAATCTTGCTTGAAGCAAACCGCAAAAAGACAACGAAAGACAAATTAAAGCAACTGGCTAAAATTCGTCCTAAGCACCTTGCTCCGCTTATTCCACGTAATGGCGAGCCGCGCACCAACATGTCTATGGGTGAGCACACAGAAATTACTGTGAAAGAATGGGGCGTAACCCGTGAAGAGCAGGATGAAATCGCATTCAACAGCCACAAGAATCTTCTTGCTGCCTACGAGCGCGGTTTTTTCGATGACCTAATCACACCTTTCCAAGGCGTTGAAAAAGACAACCTAGCACGTACTCCAGATCTAGAAAAACTGGCTAGCCTGAAGCCAGCATTCGATCGTAAATCTGGCAAAGGTACACTGACGGCGGGCAACTCATCAGCACTGACTGACGGCGCATCTGTGGTATTGCTAGCGTCTGAAGAGTGGGCAAAAGAGCATAACCTGCCAGTACAAGCTTACTTGTCATTCTACGAAACAGCGTCTGTTGATTTCTTCGGTAAAGATGGCAACAAAAACAAAGAAGGCCTGCTGATGGCTCCGGCTTACGCCGTACCACGCATGCTTGATCGTGCTGGCATCACTTTACAAGACTTCGATTTCTATGAAATCCACGAAGCCTTCGCGGGTGTTGTTTGCTCAACGCTGAAAGCGTGGGAAGATCCTAAGTTCTGTAAAGAGCGTCTAGGTCTGGATAAGCCACTAGGCAGCATCGACCGCAGCAAGTTGAACGTTAATGGTTCTTCTATTGCAACAGGTCACCCATTTGCAGCGACCGGTGGTCGTGTAGTGGGTACGCTAGCTAAGATGATCAGTGAAAAAGGTTCAGGTCGTGGTTTGATTTCGATCTGTGCGGCTGGTGGTCAGGGTGTTGTAGCTATTATTGAAAAATAAAACTACCTGCATTGTCAGAGCTGTGTTGATCGCTGTCGAAAATTACTCACGTACAGCAGTACGCTCCGTATTTTCTTCAGCGCTCGCCTATCTCTGACTGCTTCGGTTACGTTTTATTCCGTGACGCTTAATGCGTTTCAATGAAAACCCCGCTTCGGCGGGGTTTTCTGCGTTTAGGGGAAAGGATTTACATTGTTGGAATTTTTTTACTTAGGTGAAATATTATTTTTGTAGGAGGGGATTACGACGCGAAGCGGCGTATCCGCGATTCTCTGATGGTACGAACAATTGACTAGGTATGAATAAATCTAAATAGAATTTGTTCTGTAGGAGCCCGTCCTACGGGCGATTTTGAAAAATAATTAAACAAACCGCCAAGCCAGCATTCGGGTGATTTTATTGCCTTGCGTCATTTCTATTTCTCGAGCTTCAATCGCACCAGATTTATTGATCAATTTCATCAAGGGTTTTACGTTCTCGCCTTTGGAGACCAAGCTGGTAAACCAACCCACTTGATTGGCGAATTGCTTACTCTCTTTAATCATCTTTTTTAAGAATAAAGCTTCACCACCTTTGCACCAAAGCTCTGCTTCCATGCCACCAAAATTAAGCGGTGCGTTTTTGGTTTGAGCATTATCACCACGATTGCGAGCTAGGTTATTTACTTTGTGTCGGTTGCCTTTAAGAGCATCTTCTTCAGAGGCATGAAATGGCGGATTGCAAACCATGACATCAAAGTATTCGTTGGGCTGAATGATGCCTTTAAAAAACTGGTTTTTGTCAGCTTGATGACGAAGAGTAAATTGATCTTTTAAATCAGTATTGTGTTCTATGATCGTGGATACATTCTCCAACGACTGAGCATTGATATCGCTGCCGACACATTTCCAACCATAGGTTTTGCAAGCAAGCAGGGGATAAATGCCATTAGCGCCGGTGCCGATATCCAAGAGCTTAACTTCATGCGTTTCTGCTAATAAATCTGCGACATAGTGAATGTAATCTACACGCCCCGGAATAGGTGGACATAACGCCCCCTCAGGAATATCCCAGCCTTTTACACCATAGTGATGCTCAAGAAGCGCTGCGTTCAGAGCTTTAACCGCTTCAGGATTTGCAAAGTCGATAGAGAGGTTGCCGTGCGAATTCTTGTCAACGTATTGGTTTAGTCGCGGGCAGCTTTTGATGAGTAATGGAAAGTCGTAGCCATTTTTGTGGATATTAAGCGGGTGAAGATTTTTAGATTTTACAGATCCCTTTTTGCCGCGGTGTGTGTTGTTCATTGTGTGTGCCGAGGTTGAAGGGTTAAAAGTGTTTGGTTATGGCCGACAGTATAACCGAATCCTTGCTTTGTTATCTTTCACAAACCCTCTAGACTCCACTCACCGTTATTACTTTTTAATTATTTATGACCAATAAAATGAAATGGCTAGCGCTGATCAGTCTCTACATGGTTCAAGGTTTGCCCCACGGCTTCTTTGGGCAGGCAATGCCGGTGATGTTGCGAGAGCAGGGTGTGGATCTGCGTTCTATTGGTTTGATGTCGTTGGTGGCGCTGCCATGGGCGCTAAAGTTTATCTGGGCACCGGTGCTTGACCGATTCACCTTAATTCCAGGCGAATATCGCCGCAGTTGGATTTTGGCGATGAATCATACGGCGGTTTTGGCTTTGGTGGTTTTGTCGTTTGTTCCTCTCCCCTGGTTGATTGGCGACGGTATTCTTACCATTGCCATTGCGCTTCTTTTGGTTAATTTACTCACTGCGACCCAAGATATTGCCACTGATGCAATGGCGGTAGAAAATTTATCAATCAAAGAGCGGGGCATCGGCAATGGCATTCAGGTGGGTGGTTACCGTATTGGTATGGTGTTGGCCGGTGGGGCGTTGCTGTCATTTTATAGTTATATCGGTTGGCAGGCGGCGTTGCTGTCAGTCGCTGGTTTGATGCTCATCGGCAGCTTGCCCCTGTATTTCTGGAAGCCGCGGAAACATACCGCAGAACCTTCTACTATGTGGTCGCAGTGGCAGGGCTTTTTTCGTTTAGACGGCGCGTTGATTTGGTTACTACTGATCGGCGTGTATAAATTTGGCGATGCATTTGGTACACAAATGATCCGCCCGTATTTATCCGATTTAGGTTTGGGCCTAGATCAAATGGGTACCTTGCTAGGGTTAGGTGGTTTTGCTGCGGGTTTATTTGGGGCTTTATTAGGTGGACTGTTAGTGAGTCGCATGGGTCGAGCAACGGCCTTGTTGGGGTTCTTAGCCCTAGAAGGTCTAGCGATAATGGCCTACGCTTTGGTCTCGGTGGAAGTGCCGTTAACGTACTGGGGCGCGGTGGTGTTTGAACATATCGCCGGTGGTATGGCGACGGCGGGTTTATTTACCGTGATGATGGATCGCTGCCGTGAACATAACGAAGGCGCAGATTACGCGCTCCAGAGCTGCTTGGTAATTATCACCGGGATGATTGCTGGTGCATTGTCAGGATATAGCGCCAGTCAGTTTGGCTACGACTCGCACTTTGTGATTGCGGGTGTCGCGTGTTTTGCCGCGATAGGCTTGGTAATAATGGCAGCCCGTCGTGGTTTGTTTGTTAAAATCGCACATTAATTACAGATTTGGCTGCATGTAGGAGTAATGAAAAGTGAGTAATCCAAGCCCGACCCAAACACTGGATGCCCGTGGTTTGTTCTGCCCTGAGCCGGTCATGATGTTGCACAAAGTGATCAACGAAGTGCCAGTGGGGGGCGTAATAGAAATTTTGGCGACTGATCCTTCAACGGTTCGAGACTTTACTAAGTTTTGCGCCTTCCTTGCCCATGAATTAGTCGTGCATGAAGAAGTGGGTGGTGAATTTCGTTTTCTCATTCGTAAAGGCGAAGAAGAAGAAGAGGAGTGAGTTTTAGCTCGTTACTAGACTAAATCTCATACGTGAAGTTGTTATAAAAAAAGCGCAGCTCATTAGTGAGGTGCGCTTTTTTGTTTTACCTATATGGTGCAGGAGTAACTGTTTAAATGAGTATTTAAATAGTTACTGACAGTGCTTTTACAAAGCGCTCAGCCAGTGCCTTATCGGCATCTGCTGTTAGCCACTGCTTAACCAATTCTGAACGCTCTTCGTCTTTGCTGCGGCCTTTGCCTAGGCCTTCCGCTAAACGTTTTACTTGCACGGACATGCGTGCTTGTTTATCGCTTTCGGGTGATTCAACGTCGGCAAGAATCTCCATAGCAATGCACAACTCACTGGCGCTAACATCAGCCGACTTGTCTTGGGTAAACCAAGTTGCGTCGATGCCATTCGGTAAGTCACCTTGTTGCGGTGCTTCGCTGCCTTCAGATACTGAGTTAAGCAGCGCTGCTTGCAAAGTGTCCCAACGCCCTTTGGCTTTTGCTTCAACGGCGGCATGTTTATGCGCCTGTATTTGCTGCTCGAACTCACCCAGAGCACGAGTAAGACGAATGTGGGCACCTTTCGGTAACTCCATCGCGTCAATGTCGGTGCGCGCTTGTTTGATTAGTGTCATATCGTCGTTTGCAACGGCTGCTTCTGCGTTGCTTACAAGCGCTTCAGCTTTGCTAACGGTTTCGTCTATTTCTGATTTGCGCGCGTCACGAGCTTCGCTCATACGAGCAAAGACTGAATCTGCGTATTTACGAAGATCCTGCCATAAACGCTGATCTGGGCCTCGCGGCGTAGGGCCAATGGCTTTCCAATCTTGCTGAAGTTTTTTCACCACGTCGGCGGCTGCGCTAATGTCTTCGGCGGTAGATGCTTCTTTTGCCGCTTCAACCAGAGCACGCTTGGCTTCAAGGTTACGGTCGTATTCCGCTTTAATATGCGCATAAATCGCATCACACACGGCGCGGAATTCTTTTTGAGTACGCTGGTGAGAATGTCGATCCACCGGAGAGTAAGTATTGAACGCATCACGGGCAGCATTCAAAGTATTTTGTACGACCTTCCAGTCGGCGTTGTCCCAATCCATTTCTTTTTCGTAGCGAACCAGCTCTTCGGTCAAGGCTTTGCGCATGGCAACGAGTTTCGCACGATGCTCTGCTTGCTCGGCAAAGTACACTTTGCAAGGCTCAAAGGCTTTGTCAGAGGCGGTTTGGAAGCGCTGCCACAAATCACGGTCATTGGAATGCCCTAGCGCTTTCCATTCGTCTTGCAGTTCTTTAATACGGTCAGCCACAACATCCGGTGTTTGTTCGCTGTCGATTAGCCCTTCCATTTGTTCGCAAAGTGCTTCTTTCTTTGGTGTGACGGCAAAGCCCTGCCAGTCACGAAGTTCATTCAAGCGATTCATTAACAAGCGCAGTGGGCCGTTAATTTTATTGGCGTTACCACGGTTAAGGTCGTTTGTTACTTTATTAAGCTGCTTCAATGCTTGAGCAGCATCGCTAGCATGACCTTCATCTAATGCGGCTTCCATCTCAGCAAGCAGCTTTTCGGCTTTCTCGAAAGCCGCACTGTCGTCGTGCTGTTTTTTCTCTGCCGCTTTGCTGGCTTGCTTCTTTGCACCAGCAATTTTCATTATTTGAGTTAACCAAACCGGCGCAGTGACGCTATTAGGCCAAGCCATGTGTTCCAACCATTCGCAGGCTTTTTCTTGAGTAGGCTCTCCGGACAATAGCTCAGAACTGATGCTTTGATGAAACTGGAGGGTCGTTAATACAGTGGTGATGTTTTTCACGGCATTATCAAAGTATTTTTGGTTGTCTGCGCTGGCGCTATGTTTGGCCGTAGCATCGGCCCAGTTACGCTCTTCATTTAACAGGGATGCTTGCAATGATTCGCTGTCTGGAGCGTCGTGGGTGCAGGCCGTGAGTAAAGCATCAAGGCGTGTTAGTGCCTCTTTTTGATCACGCTTCGCGTTGGTGATTTCAGCTTTAAGTGCAGCTTGGCGTTCTTCTTCGGCGCGGTGCTCTGTTAATACCGCTTCCGCTGAAGCAAGAAGATTGGGGATGTCTGACGTATCAAAGTCACTCACCTTGCTCTCAAGTTCATTCCAACGTTGTTGGATAACTTGTAGTTTGCCGACAAATTCCGGCCCTAAGCCATGTCGAATCAGTTGTTCAGCATTGGAGCGTATGTAGTCGATTTGAGTTTGCAGGGCTTGACGGGCATCGTCTGCTTTTTGTAGCTCGGCAAGTTTGTCTTTGCTGTAACGGTATACAGCTTTGTCGCTACCTTGGGCGTGATTCAACAATTCAGTGAGTAACTCGGCTGACTGCAATGTGCTTGCTGCCGCAAGGCGAGTCTTGGCGACACTGTGCTCTTTAGCCAGCTTGAAACGCGCTTGCTCGTCGCCAATTTGCTCAATAGCCGTTCGGCTGAGGTCAGCATCGTTCGATAATGAAGCAATACGCGTGAGCGTCGCCTCATCAGCACTCGGGGGGATAACTCCTTGTGGGGCAAGGCGCGACAGCCAGACATCTTTTACTTGATCCGTCACCACGCGATTGTTTTCTTTTAATAAAGCTTCATACAGGCCTTCATCGTTTGAGGCTTGAATGAGCGCCAACCGAGCTGCTGCATCTTTCTCTGCCATTACTTTGGCAACAGGAGAGTCAATGGGCTTAGCAGGGCGGGCCGGTGCTGCCTTGAGGCTTTTATCTTTGTTCTTACCAAACAACTTTTTAAGGAAAACCATGAAATCGCTTCAACATCATGTTGCTAATCAGGGCGACCATTTTAACCACCAAAACGAGTTTAGGAAGCACCTTCTTATGTTTCCTTGTGATTCATTTAGATAAACCTTAATTTGAAGCCGCCTTGATCGATAAAACGAGCTGCAAATTAATTACAACAGGAGACGAGCAGATTGAGCTGTGTTAGAGTGAAACGACGTGTAAACTTAACAACAATAAAATAATAAGACCCGGGGATCACGATGAAACTCACCAAGCTTTTGCTGGTAGTCAGCATGATTGCAATGTCTGGCTGCGCTTACTTTGGTCTGGGCTCCCGACCGCTTTCAGAGTTAACAGAAAAATATACCGACGAATCGTCTAAATTTGTGGCCGTTGATAGCGTTGTTATGCACTATCAAGACGAAGGTTTCGGCGACCCAATACTTATGCTTCATGGTGAACACTCGTCGCTGCACGTGTGGGACGCATGGGCTGATCGTATGAAAAACGATTTTCGCGTTATTCGCTTGGATCTTCCCGGTCATGGCCTAACCGGCCCAGATGAATCCACAGACACTTACGACCTTGAATACATGACGGCTAAAGTAGAAGCCTTCATGGATAAGCTAGGCCTAGATGACGTTCAACTAGTGGGTGCCTCTTACGGTGGCTTTATCGCTTGGAATTTCGCGAAAGAAAATCCTGACCGTGTTACTAGCATGGTATTGGTTGACTCGACGGGCTTCGATCAAGACGTACACCCAGTATTAGGTTACAACACCATTCCTTTGCTTGCGGGTTTAAACTCGTGGACGCTACCGCGTTACAAAGTGAAAGATCGCCTAGAGACGATGTTTGCTGATGATGAAAAAATCACCAAAGACATCGTGCGTCGCAACCAAGATATGATGCTGCGCAAAGGCAATCGCTCTGCGTTTATTAAAGTGGCTCGCAGTATGGAAGATCAGCTTGAAGAAGGTAACAATGAAAGCGATCGTATTAAGTACATTCAAACCCCAACACTGGTTATGTGGGGTGAGCAAGACGAATGGACGCCAGAGCGCATCATGAAAGAATTTAAAGTGAACCTACCAAACGCCACCTTCGTTTCGTATGAAGTAGTAGGTCACTTACCGATGGAAGAATTACCTCGTCAATCGGCACGTGATGCCTATAACTACCTATTAAATGGTGAGTTAGGTGCATTACCGGGTGAACAAGAACAAGGCTGGATTGTTCCAGGTAATCCTCGCAAAGGCTGGTAAGCAGTTAGCTTTTGGTATTTTAAAACCCCTCAGGTGCTTTTGCTCTGAGGGGTTTTTCATTTTATGGACAATTAATACGTGATTCTCTTAGTAGCATTAGGTCACGACTGGAAGCGGCGTATCCCTTGCTGTAATCTGCAAACAATCACAAAAAACGATCAGATTAAAAGGAGATGGGGTGAATACCATCGTCTGGTACGACTACGAAACATTTGGCGCGAACCCAGCCTGGGATCGCCCAGCTCAGTTTGCATCCATCCGCACAGATGAAGACCTCAATGAAATCGAAGCGCCAGTCGAGTTGTTTTGCCGACTGTCGGACGACTACTTACCTCATCCTCAGGCCGTATTAATTACCGGAATTACCCCCCAAGATTGTCAGAATAAAGGCATTCCTGAGACCGAGTTTATTGGTCGTATTAACGAAGTATTCAGCCAGCCGGGTACGTGTTCAGCAGGTTACAACAGCATACGTTTTGATGACGAAGTTACACGTTATGCCTTGTATCGCAACTTTTATGACCCTTACGCTCGTGAGTGGCAAAACGGCAATTCACGTTGGGATATTCTCGACGTTGCACGTTGCGCATATGCCTTGCGCCCAGAAGGCATCGAATGGCCGACCAACGCTGAAGGCAAAGTGAGTTTTCGATTGGAGCACCTAACCGCTGCAAATGGGTTGGATCATGGCAAAGCGCACGATGCGGTATCTGACGTGCGTGCGACCATAGCATTAGCGCGATTAATCAAAGAGAAACAACCAAAGTTATACCGTTATCTATATCAGCATCGTAGCAAGCATGCGTTGGGTGATCTTGTGGATGCAACGAATCACAAGCCGTTGATGCATGTGAGTGGCATGTATCCGGTAGAGCGGGGCTGCATGACGGTGATTGCGCCTTTGTGTTGGCACCCCACCAACAAAAACAGCTTTATCGCTTGGGATTTAACGGTAGACCCGTCGCCGTTGTTTGAATTGACCCCAGAAGACATTCAGCAGCGCGTATTTACCCGAGCAGCGGATATGCCAGAAGGCATGGAGCGTTTGCCGTTAAAAGAAATACACATCAACAAAGCCCCGGTGCTGGCACCTGCCAAAACCCTCACACCAGATCAAGCAGAACGCTGGAATATAAGTGGTGAAGTGCTGCGCACGCATCTAGGCGTGCTCCGTAGTGGCGCTCTTCGTAATGGTGAGACTTTAGCTGAGAAACTCGGCGCGGTATTTTCTGGTCGGGACTTTGGTGAAGCCAGTGATGTGGATGGACGTTTATACGATGCATTCTTCTCCAATAGCGACAAGCAAGTCATGGACGAACTGCACCAAATGAGCGATTGGGATTTAGCCGATTGGGCAGCACCGTTTCAGGATTCACGCGGTGAAGAAATGCTGTTCCGTTATCGTGCTCGTAATTACCCGGACACACTCAACGAAGACGAAAGAGAACGCTGGGAACTGCACCGAACCTCACGTTTAATGAATGGCGTGGCAGGCAAGCCTGTACTCACCTTTGCTGAGTTCGCGCCCTTACTAGAACAAGCCGCCATGAGTGTGGCGAATGACCCAAACCCGAATAAATTACAGTGGATTCATGAGTTGCAGTTATATGCCGAGTCGATTTTTCCAGTGACGGATTACTAACCCTATGGACGCTCGTCTGCAGAAAGTCGTTGATCATCCGCTGCATCAATTTCTTGGTGTCATGGATATCGTCTCTCACGAAGGTTGCGGTGAACTGACCATTACCGTGACGGATAATTTAGTGAACCCGGCTGGATTGTTTCATGGCGGAGTGGTTTACGTGTTAAGTGACGTGTGTGCGTATGCCGGTTTATTGAGTTTGCTTAAGGACACAGAGCAAGCCGTGACACACGATCTGCATATCTCAGTCATGCGCTCAGCAAAGATGGGTGACAAAGTAGTGTTTAAATCGGAAGTCGTTAAACAGGGCCGCCAAGTATGCTTTTTAAACGTAACGGCCACCGTCAATGATAAAACGATTGCTACCGCGCGGGTGACAAAGAGTATTATTTAGTCCTATTGATCCAGTAGTTTGGCTGCCGATGATGGTGCGCAACGGCTAGAATGATGATTTCATTGCTTCTAGGTAACACGATCAACGAAAAAGGAAATCTATGCAGGATAAGGCGTTTCGCGCCTTTTACGCCAGCGCTGC
>OLHL01000454.1_pt1 | contig 19846 bp, 10 predicted proteins | sample 1609441 | NCBI WGS metagenome assembly OLHL01 (sample SAMN05416833, study PRJEB24817) | seawater metagenome | isolation source: Sea water | place: Canada:Atlantic | collected 2013-07 | reverse complement strand
TTAAGCCCTTTTAAACTCTCGCTGAGTCATCACTTATTAACGTGGAATGGTATAATACGACTGGACAGCGAATAACCCGCATAAAAAAGGCCGCTCTTAGCGGCCTTTAATCTTTGTCACAGCATTTAACTAGCGTGCTGGGGTATCATCCGTGATCGGTACAGCGTTCGTGTCACTGTCTAGCTTTTCATTCGCCTGACGCACCCCTTTTGCATAATCAGGGTGTACCTTTTCAAGTACCGCATACCAACGTTCTTTAACTGCCGATGAGCATGGCCCCATTGCTGCGGCGTAATTTTCATATAGGCGCTGTTTTTGCTCAGCGTCAAACATTTCATACAAAGCGCGTGGCTGAACGTAATCTGCATCACTTTCGAGTTGGTCGTATCGCGCTGCATCACCGTCGATGCGCAGTGGTGGTTCTTCTACACTGGCATCAGCGACTGGTCCGTTATGTTGATTCGGCTCGTAATAAGCATCTGGGTTGCCAAAATCATTAGTGAAAAAACGCATCGCGCCATCTTTATGATAATGCTGCACGTTAGATGCTTTAGCCGCATTCGCAGGCAAAGCTTCATAGTGCGTTCCTAAACGATAGCGGTGTGCATCAGCGTAGGAAAAGACCCGCGCTTGCAGCATTTTATCTGGGCTGTATCCAATTCCAGGAACAACGTTAGATGGACTATAAGCAGCATTCTCTACCATTTGAAAATAGTTTTCAGGGTTCTCGTTCATCTCTAGCTCCCCCACTTCAATCAGCGGGAAGTCACCATGAGGCCAAATTTTGGTAATATCAAACGGATTAAACGGCTGATTTTCTGCGTCTAACTCAGGCATGACCTGGATGTACATGGTCCATTTCGGAAAGTTGCCTTCTTCTATCGCGTTGTACAAATCTTCTTGATAAGCCTCGCGGGTTTTACCTGTCAGAGCTTCGGCCTCTGCATTAGTATAATGCTTATGTCCCTGCTGCGTTTTAAAGTGGAATTTCACCCAATGGCGTTCACCATCTTTGTTCCACATACTAAACGTATGGCTACCATAGCCATTCATGTACATAGGGTTGACTGGGATCCCGCGATCTGACATTAGAATGGTCACTTGGTGCACACATTCCGGTTGTGCTGCCCAGAAATCAAACATAGCCTCGGGAGACCGCAAGTTTGTTTTTGGGTGCCTTTTCTGAGTGCGAATAAAGTCAGGGAACTTAAAGCCGTCTCGTATAAAGAACACTGGCGTATTGTTCCCTACCATGTCCCAATTACCTTCTTCGGTATAAAACTTAAGGCTAAAGCCGCGCACATCACGTTCTGTATCTGCCGCCCCTGACTCACCGGCCACCGTTGACCAACGGCTGAGCACTTCAGTTGTTTTTCCAATTTGTGAAAATAATTTAGCGCAGGAATATTGACTGATGTCATGGGTAACTGTGAATTTTCCTTTTAATCCCCAGCCCTTTGCGTGCACGGCGCGCTCTGGAATGCGCTCGCGATTTTGATGAGCAAGTTTTTCGATCAATTGGTAATCAGTAAGCAGTAATGGCCCCCGCTCTCCGGCTGATTTCGAGGTTTGATTGGAAGGCACTGGTGCACCTGCACTGGTGGTTAATCTAGGCTTATCTGTCATTCGCTTATCTCCATTGCTTCATTTGAAAACGCTACGTGCATATAAATCGCTACGTTTATTTACAACCGCTACGCATTACGCAGGTCAGTCGCTTGTTATGAACAATAGTAGCAGTAATACCTAATGAAAGAACAAAGAGGAAATTAGATAGGCTTAATCAAGTGATTCTATTAAGCCATGCAGACCCTAGCGTTACCTTGGTTTTCTTTACCTCTCAAGGCATTGTCCGCACGGGAAATAATATGTTGTAGCATGCTGTCTTCTTTTTCTAGTTCAGTGACACCTATGCTTACCGATACATGAATACCATTTGGAACATCATGAACTTGCATATCATTAAAAAATGCGCGTATTTTGTTGGCTAAGCATAAAGCTTGCGCTGCTGACGTTTTTGGTAATAGCAGCACGAACTTGTCATCAGCAACGCGCCCGAGATAATCTGATTCTCGAGAGATGGTTAACAGCCCTTGGGCCACATGAGATAACACATCCTCAGCGACGTCATGCCCCTGGTGAGTAAGTATTCGTGAAAAGCGGTCTATATCGAAAGCCAATATACTCATTGTCTCGTTATGTCTGCGCGCAGTAGCAATAAGTTTAGATGCAGATAATTCAAATGCTTTGCGATTAAACATTGGATTAGTTTGCTCAGAATTAACATTTAGAATTTTAGAAATAGCCAAATTTTTGCGCTGTTTTTTGGCATTCAATATGATGACGATGAAGCCAATCACCATAATAGCTACGATAAGCCAGAACACCACAAACTGAGTTAGTTTTAATGTGCTCATTCTTTCGCTGTCTTGACTTTCGTACTCGTAAGCCACCTCGTTTAGGCTATTTAGTAACGGCGTATATGCCATTTCCATTAACGCCTTTGCATCCAATTTAGTATCGCCTTGCTTAACCTGTAAGTTTAACGCGTAATAAATTTGTTCTCCAAATGCATTAAGCTGATCACTCACATTATTATCTGAGGTAAAATATAGCGCTTGTAGCTCGGGCGACAAAGGCGAGGCTAACCCATTTTTCAGTGCGCTATAGTGTGGTTCGAGTAATAGTTGATGATTGGCCTGCATTGCTCCTAACGCTTGCAAGCTGGTTTGCTTAGCAGCAATATCTTCACTGTATAAGTATGCGGTGGCAAATAAACTGGCACGTTGCAACAGCATTCGCTGTTGCCCGCTAATATTAGCCTCCTGCGCGACGTTGGCTTGTGCTTGGATCACTTTTTCCAACGTTATGTGCACGAAAATGGCCAACAATCCGCCAAGTAATAAATAAACGATGCTTGTGAGCATAGCTCCTTGTATACAACCAGGTCGATTATATTTAGTAAAGATTGCCGCCATGCTCTTACGCCTCTAAGTTGTGTTCGCGTTTAATGGAAGTGGTAGCTCACGCCTAAGGTAATTAAATCCACATCGTCGCTTTCAAGGTAGTATCTCTCCCATTCCACATTTACTTGAAAACGCTTTGATAAACGGTAATTCGCACCGAGGCCTATGTATATGTCGATGCCGCCCTCACCATCTAATGCAGGCAATGGCGTGTCGCTGAATACCTCTCTAGAGTCATACTCGCTTTCCCACACATACAGCCCTGCGCGCGCATTTACAAACCAGTCTTGATGCCGCCAAAATTGATAATTTAAGCTGGCGGTAAACCCCTCTACCGAATCAGGATGGATTGCTCTAGCGAGATCAAGAAATTTCTCTGGCTCAGTGGTGGTCGTCGTAAATGCGGTACTCACCTCGCCTAAATCCGTATACCCGAACTCTAAGCTGAATTTCTCACTCAAAGATGTGCCCACTCCCAATTTAAAGGCGCTTCGAGAGTCGTCCACATCAATGTCATATACTTCAAAGCCAATGTTTTGCGCTTCGTTATAGATATTTTGTTCTGAACTCGCTCCTGACGCATAGCCTAAACTCGCTTGTACATACCAGTTTTCAAACAAACAATCTTCGTCAACCACACACAGTGATTTCGATGCGAGTAACGGAAGCTGGGACTCATCCTGTACTGAATTCGCGGTCTGCGCCCAAGCCGCTTGCCCTAACGCCAGCGACAACCCTAGGCCTAACCCTGCTTTAATACACTTCATGTCATAGTTCCCCACGGGTAAATACATTTCTTTGATACCCTCTTGCAGCGCCTGCTAGCGCCAAGAGAAGCAACATCCAACCAAATGTTCCGCCACCCCCGCCATCGGAGTTTTCAATACGCACCTCGGCGGGGTTAACGGTAATCACTAATTGCGCTTCAGCTAACGCGCCATCAGCGTCGTTAATGCCATAACGTATGACATCTGTTCCCGCATAACCTTTGTTTGGTGTATAGGTTAATGTGGAATCGTTATTAACCACCACAGTGCCATTTTGCGCAGTCGCACTAACAATAAATAACACCTCACCATCTGGGTCTGAATCATTGCTTAGTACGTCTACCGTGACACTTTGGTTAACGGTCATACTGACACTATCGTCCTGTGCAATGGGAGCCTTATTGGTGATGACCCCAAGTCGAACAACGCCTAAGGCCGTTCCACCGTTGCCGTCACTAATACCGTAGCGGATAATATCTTCCCCTACAAAACCGTCTCTAGGCGTATAAATTATGCTTGTCGCGGTAAAGGTAACTTCGCCAAAGGCAGCATTGGCTGAAGTAACTGTTAACGTATCTCCGTCAGCATCAATGTCATTATCTAACACCGAGATTTCAATACTGGTATCGATTAACAGCTCTGCTTCATCGTCGGTTGCCACAGGCAGTTCGTTTTGCCCAACACCCATAACCGCCACGCCGCCTGGGTCAACGATTGTGCCGTTAGCAATACCGTCGGCATCATTAGGGCCGCCATCGACAATCTGAATTTGAACGCACCAATCACCTTCATTTAGCCCCGGCTGCCAAATATCACCGCCAGGAGGTGGGCAGAAGCCAGGTTCACCTTTTGTCGACCAAACGCGATTCAATTCTGACTCAGCAAACAGGAACCAACCCGTTGAGACATAGAACTTGCGATACACCGCGTTTTGCGGAACTGGGCGAATTTGCGGCATAACAATCTTGTATGCTTGACCAACATCAGGCAGTCCGTAAGCAATAAAGTCGAAGATGCCTCCAATATTGGTTGCGTCTGGGTCAGGAATTAACTCAGAATCAAGCTCAATATCTTCGTCTAATATTTTCGCGCCCCCTTCAATCGCATCAATCGCGAAGTTACCTAAGCGCAAACATACGCCAGGGTCGCCTTCGACCAAGTAGCCATTGGTGAATGCCTCTTCCTCTGGCAGTACATTACATTCAGGGATAGCATCTAAGTAGTCTGGAATGCCGTCTCTATCACTGTCATCAAGCCCTTCTTGATCATCAGGAATGCCATCACCATCAGAATCAACCGATGTCAGCACAGGGAATGCGTCCACAACTTCTAGATAGATAATTTCTGCATCACCAAAGTTGGGCGCGTCACTGTCAGTTATGCGCAAGCTAATGCGGTAAATACCAACTGGAACATTTGCAGGGTCAAAGGTAAAGGTATCTAGGTTACTGCCTTCATCAAACAATACCTGCTCTACGTTTTCCCATTCAAAGTCATATTCGTTATCTGCATCAGGGTGGGTAATATCACTAAATACAGTGGCTAAACCGCCATTTTTAGCAATTAAAATCGTGTTGTTGCCACCTTGTTTTGCGAATAAGGCCACATCTGGATTCACGTTATCTTCACGAATGGAGATGACATGCTCAAACTTGTTGCCGCGATTGATACTAGGGTCAAGTGTTACAATAACGGTTTCGATGCCTTCAATATCATCATCACTGAATGACTCAAAGGTAATGTAAGCATCACTGCCTGACTCAAAAACGAGTACCCCATCGACCAGATTATGATCACTGCCATCGGCCGTGCCTGACACGCTGTATGGCACCTCTAAAGGATAAACAGGAGATGTACCGTTTAAATGAACACCGATTGTGATTTGACGACCTTCTAGCACACTTTGGTCTTTTTCAATTGACACCAGCGGTCTTACGCGCACGAACTGACTGGCAATTCGTTGACGACCTTCGCCATCTTCAGCCAACCAGAATGCGGTATTCACTCCAGGCTCGTAGAACGTCACCCCATCCACCAAGGATACAGGTAGAGGATTGCCGAAACGATCCACAGCCGACGCTACACCAAGGTCCACTTTAGTAAACAAGGCAGTTGCATCGATGAATACGTCTTCAGGTACTTCTATAACCGGAAGTAGCTCCACACCATCAGGGGTGACAGTCACCACCGCACGGGCATTTGAAGCTAATCCCTCAGTATCTTCGATGCTGTACTCGATGATCGCATTTCCAATGAAGCCATCGACAGGCGTATAAGTAAGGGTGCTGTCGGTGTAATTAACTTCACCGATGGTGGCCGTAGCCCCCACAATACGTAATGTATCGCCGTCAGAGTCAGTGTCATTTGCTAGTACGTCTAATACGGCAGGTTCGAAACTGGTTAAGGTGAATACATCGTCTACCGCCAGAGGAGCGTCATTCTCACCTTGCACTTCAATAGTCACGGTTGCGATGTTTGAGTCCAATTGCCCATCGTTAGCTTGATACGTGAAGGTCACCTCACCGGTAAAGTTTTCTGGTGGGTTGTAGATTACATTTGGCATATCACCTATTAATTCACCGTTAGGTAGCGTTAACAGGGTGTAGGTTAATGTATCACCTTCGGCATCGGTGCCAACCAAACTAAGTGGTAAGCTGCCATCTTCCTGCACAGAAACAACCAAATCGGTTAGTACGGGTGCAATATTCGGGTTAATCACCACCACTGGAACAACAATACAGGTCACAGCATCGTTTGTATCAGAGACACACACGTTCACCTCTGCCGTTCCTACAAAGCCTTCATTAGCGACAAACGTGATACTACCGTTTGAATTAATTTGCACTGTTCCATTTGCGCTACCGACTGATGTAATACTCATCGGATCTTTATCGGCATCATCAAAATTGGATAATATGTCGATATCTACTGGCGCAACCAACTCAGTAGATGCTCTCAATGTTGTTCGATCTGAAGTCAACTGAGGTGCATCGTTAACCGAAGTAACGGTCAAATCAACTGTGCTGCTGGCTGTACCGCCATTTCCATCGCTCACTGTATAGCTGATCGTCACCGGGCCGAAGTAATGTGCCGGCGGTGTGAACACGAGGTTACCGTCACTACCCACACTCACAGCGCCTACGGAAGCGCTGACTGAGGCAATAATCAGCACATCGCCATCGATGTCAGAATCATTACTTAGTACGTCTAAGTTCAGTGTCTCGTCTTCATCGATTGTGGCGGTTTCGCCGTTAACCACAGGCGTATCATTCACACTTGCCACTGTGATGGTTGATGTCGCATTCGCAGTACCGCCATTTCCATCAGTGATACTGTAATTAATAGTGACGTTACCGTTAAAATTATCCACAGGCGTGTACAAATATGTATTGTTTCCATTGGCAGTGAGGCTGCCTACATCCACCGAAATTTGTGAAATGTTTAGGTTATCGTTTTCAACGTCCACATCATTATTCAATACTGAGATTGTCACTGTTTGGTCTTCAGAGGTGCCGTAACTGTCGCTGTTAGCAACAGGAGCATCATTTACTGACGTGACTGTTAGCGAAATACTCGCATCATCTGAACCACCATTACCGTCGCTGACAGTATAGCTAATAGTGACTGGGCCGAAGTAATCTGCAGGAGGCGTGTAAATCACATTACCATTGCTCGCGACCGATGCTGAGCCAACAGATGCACTAACCGAAGCAACGCTCAATGTATCGCCATCCACATCAGAATCATTGCTTAATACGTTTAGATTAAGCGTATTATCTTCGGCAATCGTCGCTGTTTCTCCTGTCGCGACAGGCAAATCGTTTACATTTTGCACATCAACTGAAACGGTTGTGCTGTCGAACAGTCCTGTTCCATCAGCCACTGTGTAGCTAATAACAGCAGGACCATTAAAGTCACCGGGTGGTACATATACAATGTCGCCATCGCCGTTGACACTTACACTGCCAAAATCAACTGAAACACTATCAATCGTTAAGGTATCGTTATCCACGTCGATGTCATTCGCTAATGCAGAGAAGGTCAATATTGTATCTTCAGCAACACTTGTTTGGTCAGCTATAGCAACTGGGGCATCTGGCGTGCCTGCCACTGTGAAGCTAACAGAACCCACATCTGTGCCGCCAGCGCCGTCCGAAACGATAAAGTTAACCGTTTCAGTGCCAAAGAAGTCCGCTGCAGGCTGATACTCAATACTTGTACCATTTGCAGAAACACTGGCAACACCGTTGCCGGAAGTTGAGGTAACAGAGGCTACACTAATGGTTTGCCCAACATCTGCATCTGTATCATTTGAAACCACATTAAACGCTGCACTTGCGTCATCTTCAGTGATATTAAAAGCGTCAGGGCTGGTAACAGGTAGCTGATTTAGCAAGGTTAGGGTCACATTTTGTGCACTTAATGTTTGACGTTGGCCCAGGCCATCTCGGTAACTAAATGCTGCCTGAGCGGCGAAGTCTTCACTACTTTGCGTAGGAATAATAGCGTCACTATCAAGGGTTAACGTCAGAATGAATTGCTCATCATTCACATCATTATCAGAATTGATGAGTCCGCCCAACGCTAGATTTACAGCCTGCCCATTGAGTTGTATTTGACTATCAACATTGGTTGATAGGTCACTTGTCGTACTGTTAATTTGACCAGGATCGTTACCAGCACTCAAGCCTGTATCGTACACACGTGTCAACGTAGCTGAGTTAGCCAAATACGCTAACCCTTCGGGAAGCACTAAGGAAAAGTTTGATTCGTTAGTGCTGCCAGCGGGGATCACCATGCTAATAGCAAGCTCTAAGGTCTCACCCTGAACAAATTCCGCATTGTCTGTATTTAGATCTGATGTATCTATAAGGGTAAAAGTAGGAACCGTATATAAACTGCTCCCCCCGCTGATTGTTACTAGAGTCGGGTTAGTACCATCATCGCTTAGCGCATTATCGTCAGAACCTAAATCAGTGAAGTTATCGCCCCCTACGGTTGCTTGCCCCTCCAGCACGGTGCCATCAGAAACATCATCAACGATGAAAGCAAAGCTGCCGGTAACAATATTACCTGGTGCGATATCTCCTACATTTGCTAAATAAGGCTCGTCAGTCACAATAATCCCTTGGCTGACCAAAGCACTGTTTGCAATAAGTTGTGTGTCGGCTGGCAATGCCTGATTAATTTGAACGCCTTCAGCGTTGGCAGACCCCTGATTCAATACGCTCAAATTAACTTTCACCGTGTCACCTTGGTCAATTTGACCGTTGCCATTTTGGTCGCTTAAAAGCTCCCAAGTTTGGCTAAATTCGAGGTCAGGCTCGCCCGCTTGATTATCTACAATCGCAATATTCAGTGCTTGGTAACCATCAAGCTGAACACCGTTGCTGTCTGTTAATTGCGTGCTTGTTTGATCACTTGAATGTGAACCTTGTAGTGTGATGACTTCATCATCAGTTCCGCCGTTATTATCGACTAGGGGTGAGTCAACCGTTACAGATAGCGTTACGACAACACTGTCGTTAGCAGCAAGAGAGACGATGTCAGCACTAATGTTGTCACTCACGACACCGGCGGTGTTTGCTCCCTCGATTTGGATCGAGTTGGCAACATAGGACAAACCATCAGGCAAAGAGTCGCTTAAATTTATGTTGTCCAGTGTTGTAGTTCCTGAATTACTTATGACGTAAGTCATTAAGAATTCATCACCAACAGATATAGCATTGTCACTATCATTATCACTGCTCAGTTGCGCCGCTTGCGAAACGTACAAATTCGTTACGTCCTCACTTGGCTCTCCCACTCGCAATGTAGTTGGCTGATCACCGTTGGCATCATTAGCATCTGCATCGGTCAATTCAGCCACTGTATTAGCTGAATCAACAACACCTTGCGCTGAGATAACCGTACCGGGAATCACATTGTCATTAACGGTTACTTCAAATGAGATAGTAGCGGCTTCATTCGCTCTTAAATCCCCTATATCAACCGAAATACCCGAAGTGTCATCCGCGGTGCCTGCATCTGTAGTAACAGAGTTGACAACATAAGTGGTATTTGCCGGTATACTTTCGTCAAATGTTACTTGAGTTGCATCAGTACCATTGTTAGTTATGTTCACGGTATACAGCAGGGTATCACCTGGGTCCGCGAAGCCATTACCATTGATATCATTTTGCAAAACGACACCCTGCTCTGCAGAGATAAAGTTAGCATCATCGCTTACCACAGACTTATCTGTTGTAAAGGCGTAGGTTCGCTCATCTGCATTGACGCCCGCTGCGCTGGAATACACACCATTATTGATTGAGACCACTAAGGGTTCCCCAATATCGACGTCGTTGTCTACTCGCGCATCAAAGGTAAACGTTTCTGCGCCATCCACTACCGCGATAGTGCCAAAATCAACCTCGAGATTTGTTGGATCTGAAACATCTACACTTTGCCCCATGAAACTACCATCGACATAGGTTAAACCGGCAGGTATCGCTACCTCTAAACTGGTTTCAAAGGCATTGGTACGATTCATTTGCGGAGTGGCAGTAAAGGTATAAGTCACAATGTCACCAAGCGTAACTGATTCTCTATTAGACGTTAGAGATACAGATAAAGCAGGCTCTACAATGTCAATATCGAGTGTGCTAGGGCCTGCAGTCGCCCCCCCACCAGCAACGTTAACCGAGTTTTGCAATGTAACACCGTTAGCATTGCTTACGTCATCAATAACAGTCGCTACAATGCTGACGATAAAACTGTCATTACTATTGTCTGCATCTGCTATGTTACTTACCGTTCCTAGGTCGATCGTTACTAGGTTATTGCCATCGACTGAACCACTGGCATCCCCTGTAACGCTTATATGACTACCCGCGCTTATCGAACTAGATTCAAAACGTAAGCCGTCAGGCAATTCATTGCTGATGATCACATTTGCTATATCACCCTCAATAACATCTACACGTAAATCTATGGTCACTGTATCGCCAATAGTCACATCATTAGTCGTGTGCACAGAGTTGAGTGAAGACTGTACTGCCAAGGTATTTGCTACGGTTAACTCACTGCTCGCTAACTCGTTGTAGTTATTCAGTAACGTATCGCTATCATCATCACTATTTACGCTTGAGCCGTCGCGGCCTTGGTCATTGGGCTGGCTTGAATAACTAGCACTGAAATCGTTACCCAAAACGTCTCCTGCGGCGGCGTTATTACTAACGACGACATCATAGGTTAACGTGAGAACGCCACTTGGGGGGAAGTCAACTGTAGCCAACTCTAACGTATCGCCAGCAGCGTTGGTTTCAACTTGGCTAAGGTTAGCATCAGTTACAGGGGTGTTACTTGATTCAAGAACAACAAGATCCGAGGTGTTTGTAAGCACAATATTGCTAAAAGCATTCCCGCTACCAGTACCATCGGGCGCACCAAGTAATCCAGCGTCAATTAAGCTCGCTAAATCAACCGAATATGCTGTTGCATCAGTTGATGTATTCGTGATGACCGTCTGATATGAAATTGTGTCTCCAGCATCACTGCCTGTTGCTCCGGCGGTAATGGTCTGTTGAATGTCTAAGTTCGCTTCTATTACGGTTACGGTTTCCAGCGCACTAGGTATGGGTGTACTTGCGCCGTCATAACCCAACTCAGCCTTAGCTTCTAACGTCGTGCCGTTTTGATTATCCAGAATATTATCAACCACAACATCAACATCTATGGTGATGACTTGAGACGTGCTGGCGCTGTTGGTGATGGTTCCAAAATCTAACACCAACGGATTCGTGGTAGTCGCAGGAGTGGTACTAGGTGAATTAGTCGCACTAAAATCGTTATCAGGCAAGGTGATGCTGATTGGTGCCCCACTGTATGTCAAACCATCTGGTAAGTTTAATGAATATTCGAAATTATCGGTTGAGCCAGTAGGAATGCTGAAGGTAGCAGTCATGGTAACTGTCTCACCTATATGCGCATTTTCACTGGAAGTCACTAAAGAAACGGTAGGTGCGCCAGACGTAATCACTTCACTGGTCATTACCGTCAAATCATTTACGGCCTGACCAGAGTCATTATTTGTTTGAGTGCCATTACGCTCGCCCGTGTCTGAGCCTGGAGTTCCAGGAGTAACATCGCCAGTACCATTGTTACTTGGCAAGCTTGTCACGCTTACTGTTGCAGTATTGCTAACCTCTTCTTCAAAACCAATTGCGGGGTCGACTTGCGCAGTAAATACTACCTCAACTGACTCTCCTGGTGCGATATAGCGCTCTGAAGCGGCTAAACAACTACTATCGACAGTAAGATTATTGCCACTGAAGCTCGCACAGGTGGCAATGTCTACATCGCCACGAGATAATGTTGCACTGCTAATGGCTGGCGATTGCAAACGTATAGGCAGTGTATCTTCGATTAGCCACTCCCAACCACGTGTCACATTTGTTCCGCCAGTATTGGTCGCCGTTAAGGTGTATGTCACCGTATCGCCGCCATCGACACTGTCAGGTGTGGCAACATGAGTAAGTGCGATATTCGGTAGAGCCACCTTTGAAGATGCTTGCGTTGAATCAGCTTGTGCAGCGTTTGCTTGATTATTGTAATGCACGCGGCCGGTTAGGGTTTTAGTGTCTGCGCGATTATTATCCGTGGTATTGAGGATTAACGCATCAAAGGTAACGATCACTTTTTCAGCATTTGCGTCATTATCGGCATTCGTTACGCTACCAAGATCAAATGCTAAAACCTGACTAGTAAACGTTGGGGTAATGCTGGTATTCGAACTATTAAGTGCTCCACTATTACTGCCTGTAAGGCTTGTATCAAATTCCCCTCTAATACGAGCGGTAGTCGTTAAATACTGAAATCCATCGGGTAATGTCACTTCAACAATAGAGTTACTACCCGTTTCATTAGTAACGCCTTCAGGTAAGGTAACCTCGAATTCGTAGGTCGCAATCTCACCTATAGCAAACTCTACTGTACCTGAGTCTGCGGTCCACGCTTCACTAGAAGCAATAAGGGAAATAGAATCGGCAGTTGGGTTGGCAGTACTGACATTGCTACTACCGGAATTTGAACTGTCTCGCTCAACAGCCGTATCACCATCTTGACTATCACCCGTTGACGAGGCATCCACACTAAACGTTGCCCCGCTTTGTACATCATCTTTAACTACTGCTGTGTACGTGAAGGTAACACTATCTCCGGCTGCTAAGCTTCCTGAGTCTAATGTGTAGGTAACGTTCGGGCTTGAATAAGCATAGGTATAGCCCGCTGCGGTAGAACCTTGAGCAGGGGTGGCTAAATCAAAAATATCTGAATTAACTGCGCTCGACACCACGACATCATAAGCTGGGGCGGTACCGGTGTTTTGCACAGTGACGGTTGTGGTTACTGTGTCCCCAGCTTGTAGGTTACTAGCAGGGCTAGCGGAAGTCGATGTAGCTAAAACATGCTCGGTAAAATTACGCGCAACAGCAGAGGTGACGTTACTCCCCGTTTTTCCTGTGTATTCAAGGCTACTATTAATACTCTTGCTTTGCCCTGCTGTAGTGGCACTATTGGCAGTATCATCTTCTACTAACGCCTGAACCGTAAAGGTAAAGGTATTATTGCTGTCATTGTTATCTTCGGTCACGGTAGTGGTGGCAGGACTATCAAAGACAACATCAATTTCTTGCCCAGTTGCTAACGTTCCTGAGGTAGAAACCGCTGGTGCAGTATCTACAGTTCCGGCAAATCCCGTGGTATCGACGTTGGAGCTAGAGGCTACATAGGAAAGGCCTGCAGGTAGTACTAGGGCTAGGGATAAATCAGGTGTTTGTCCTTCAGGTAAAGTGACACTTGTTAAATAGGTAACGGTATCGCCCACGACAAAATTACTGCCGTCGCCGTTAGGTGAAATGGAATCAATCGTTGTACTGATTACCGGTCCATCAACAACCAGGTCAGTTGTCGCCACTTCTGTTGGGAAAGCCGTCGCATTAGAATTGCTCGCCCACACTGTATTAGTGACTGACTCTATTTCTTGACGAGGGGTGACATTTTCTGCCACCGTGCGCGTATAAGTAATCACCACTACACTGCCTGCCGGAACAGGATCATCTAGTTTAAAATCACCGCCCGCTAACGTGCCTGAGTAGGCTGTCGTAACGTTACCGTCTACGGTCACCTGAGTTAATACCGCATCATCAAGGCCTGTTGCGGCGGGGGAAGACGCAGTGACATCATAAGCTGGTGCCCCGCCATCATTGGTAATAGTAAGGGTATAGCCGATAACATCACCTGCATCTACAATGTCATCCACTATGTCGTCTGTAAACACAACAGACAACTCAGGAGCACGTACGGTTAGCGAACGGCCTTTTAGACTAACAGCTTGACCATTTTGCGTGCTACTTGTTGCCCCCTGAAATAAATTCGTTAGCACCAAACCATCTGCAAACGGTTCATCCGACACTGTCACTGTGACGTCCACCGCAATCGTTTCAGTTTCAGTACTGCTTAGGTTAGGCCATTCAATACGCAATACATTTGAACCGCCATCAGCGGTAATGCTAGTAGGGGTTAAATTTGCAGTATCTGTGCTGGCCAACACGATATCAACGCCAAAAGACAGGTTAATATCAGCCACGTCAAAAATAGGCAGTGGGAAATAATCTTCAAACACGATGTCGCTAGTATCCCCCGATGGGATATCCATTGATAATCTAAAGGTTACCTGTGATTGCGGGGCATATTCAGTTTGCGGGTTCAAAATGACTTTCGAGGTGGAAATAGTTTGTACTGCTACAGAGTCGCTGGAGCCATCAGTACACGCAGTAGCACCGGCTATTAGTCCGTATTCTGCACTAGTGCTAGTCGCTAAGCTGTCATTTGCTAATACCGGATTTCCTGTTGAGCCATATGTTTGGTCCACACTTACTGTGTAGACAATAGTGATTTCCGTACCCCCAGCTAAATCTCCTGTTTCTGAATGAATGTCGTACTCAACCGTGGTAGTGCTATCACCATTAACGGTTACCGTAGGAGTGATAGAAACATTCCCACTTATTGTCATTGCGTTATGGGTGCTGAACGTCAAACCATCAGCGAGGGTATCGGTAACGGTAAGCGCGTTAGCCGTCTCATAATCAGATAACTGAATACGATTGGTGACCGTAAATGTGTCTCCTGGAACAAGGATTTCTTTAGAATGCGCTTGTTGAATAGCTAAGTGCTTAGCGGTAAATGCACTGTCATGAGCCCCCTGGGGTAGAGATGTCCCTGCAGGAAACTGACTATCAAACGTGCTTGAATGGGTAATGGGCAAAACCGTACACGTTGCGCCATTTAATACATCCCCTACGTAAACAGAATAACTCAGTGTCGCGTCCGCTTCAGAGGCGCTGCCTGCAATGCTGTTACAGCTGCCCTGTACTTGTCCGTTCACTTCGTCTGCTGCCGGCTCGCTGTCAATCGCGCAATTGCTACCACCAGTGAAACTTGCTGAAGCAACGAAAGCCGATGAAGCACTTAAATTATCGATTATTTGCGGAGCAGTCAGTGTTTTTCCGTTCGCCACATCTATAACATGATTAAATGCAACTTCAAACCCTGCGCCTGGCACACGTTCTGACTCAGATGCATTGTTCGTCACCTCATAATTAACAACGGTAGGTGTAATATTCGCATTAACACTAGCCCCTTCAATGGGCCCATTGTCACCCGTCGCTGTATCACCAAACTCATACACGGGTTGCAATGCGAGTGACAGTGGCACACCGATATCTGCCGAACTATTCGCTGTGATACAAATTTCGCTGGTAAGTGCAGGGCCACCGGCAACCACAGAACCAGCAGGTAATGAAAAGACCACTAACGAGTCACCTTGAGTTCCCGTTACATCAGACTCTATTTTGGGGTCCTCTAGGGTGTTATTCGCACCAAAAACACCTACATTCGTGACATTGACGCTGCTGCCAAACACGGAAACTGAGTCGAGTGTTATCTCAGGATCAATAAATGCCCTTAAATAGGGGCCATAGCCAGTTGTGCCAGCATTGCTAAAGTTTGCATCAAAGCAGACTTGTTCTCCTGAAAACACCTCTGCAGGTAATGTATTTGTTGTAGAGGGCGTTGCTCCGTATGCTTGAAAAGCAACAAAAGATACCGTAAATAAACTGGCTCGAAAAAACTGACGCATGGTGGTTCTTCATTTTGGCTAAAAATACAGTGAAATCTTAGCTTTACGAACACCCGTTAAAAATTGAACTTTTGGTTATTCAACTTTAGTGTAATAAAAGGTGACACCGCGCGGTCTACTTGATATACAGCCATATCTCTCATTTTCGAACGCTGGCTCTAAACACAAAAAAAGGAAAATAAAATTGCCAAGCCTAATTTTTTATCGCGTAATGCGCTTAATCTTTCAACAAGAGAGTAGTACGTGCGAATAAAACACTGTTTTACCTTAACGATTTCAAGTTCAGCATGCCTGTTATTGTTTGGCTGCGGTGGTGGAGGAAGTGAGTCATCTTCAATAACGCCTGTAGCACCAACGCCTCAAGCGGATGAGCGCTGGACACGAGGCCTGTTCGAAGATGCATCTTTATATAAAGATCGTTGCGTTGCACCCAGAAGTGGCGTGAGTGAGATCACGGGTGAAATGTATACCGACACAGCCGGTGATTCCATGGATGAAAAGCTATGGTTGCGTTCATGGACCAACACCACCTACCTTTGGTATAACGAAGTCGATGATAATGACCCAGCAGACTTTTCAATACTAAGCTACTTTAATCAACTCAAAACCGATTTTCGTACAGATTCCGGGGCGTTTAAAGATAACTTCCATTTTTCTCAAAGTACCCAAGAGTACTTAACTCGAACACAGACCAGCACTTCATTTGGCTATGGAGTAAGTTGGGAATTTGTACAAGCCACAGCGCCCAGACGCATTATCGTGCGCTACACAGAGCCTGGGTCGCCAGCTGAACAAGCGGGTTTTGCACGAGGAGATGAACTAATAGCCCTAAATGATATCGACTTCATCAACACCGAAAACAGTGATGAAATTGACATGATTAATGAAATATTATTTCCATCAAACGCAGGAAGAGAAACCCAGTTCACTTTACGTAAAACAAGTGGAGAGCAATTAGATTATCAGCTTAGCGCGCAAAGCGTAGCGATTTCCCCTGTGCATAATGCCAAGGTTATCAGCACAGAAAATGCTGAAATTGGTTATCTGCAGTTTAATAGCCACATTCAAAGCGCGCAGAGCCAATTGATTTCAGCATTCGAGCTATTCGATCAGAGCCGTATTCATGCTTTAGTACTCGATATGCGTTACAACGGTGGTGGTTTATTAGCCTTGGCTTCGCAACTCGCTTATATGATTACAGGCGCTGGTCAAACCGATGGCCTAACCTTCAATAAGCTCACATTCAATAATAAACACCCAAATATCAATCCCGTGACTGGAGGACAAGTTCAACCCACTTTATTTTACAGCCGTGAAATTGATTATGATCGAAACGTATTCACAAGTACTTCGTTACCAAGTCTAGGCTTAACGCGTGTTTATATCCTCACAAGTGCATCAACGTGTTCAGCCAGCGAGGCTTTGATTAATGGCCTCAGAGGTATCGACATTGATGTTGTGTTGATGGGTGATACAACCTGTGGAAAGCCTTATGGCTTCTACCCGACCGATAATTGCGGTACCACCTACTTCACCATACAATTTCAAGGCAGTAATCAAAAAGGCTTTGGTGAATACGCAGACGGCTTCATTCCTACCCCGTCTCCGTTATTTGAAGCAGACGTGGAAGGTTGTCTAGTTGAAGATGATTTCAACCATGCTTTAGGCAATGTTAACGAAGGCATGCTGAGCGCAGCATTGAATCATTTGCAAACTGGAGAATGTCCCGTTCAAACTGCAGCTAAAAGCCCCATAATGCGCTTATCTGCAAACGATAGTCTGAAGATTCAAACCTCATCAAGTATCTTGGATGCGATCATACTTGAAAACGCGATTAACCAACCTATTAGTGAACCTAGTAATTAATACCAATTCATCGTTTTAGAGTATTAGCTAAAGGTTAAATACAAAAAAGGCGCGACTCTTACGAGACGCGCCTTTTAGCTATGTATCTAAAACTTATTAAGCTTTAGTAACGATATCTACCAACATCCAGTTTTTGGACTTAGACATAGGACGACATTCACGTACTGTTACTACGTCGCCTGTGTTGCATTGGTTAGTCTCGTCATGAGCGTGTAGTTTAGTAGTACGCTTAATGAACTTACCATAAATTGGGTGTTTCACTTTACGTTCTACTGCAACAGTAATGGTTTTATCCATTTTGTTGCTGACCACACGACCTTGTACTGTACGACTTGATTGTTCAGTCATTATGCAGCAGCCTTTTGAGTCAGAATGGTTTTAACACGCGCAATACTGCGACGTACTTTACGAATTTGGTCAGTTTTTTCAAGCTGACCAGTACTCGCTTGCATACGTAGGTTAAATTGTTCACGAAGCAAGTTTAATAGCTCAGTGTTCAACTCTTCTACGCTTTTATCTTTCAGTTCTGTGGCTTTCATTACATCACCGTCCGAGTTACAAAGGTGGTTTTAAACGGCAGTTTTGACGCGGCCAATTCAAACGCTTCGCGAGCTACTGACTCTGGAACACCTTCCATTTCATATAGAACACGACCTGGTTGAATTTGGCAAACCCAGTATTCAACGTTACCTTTACCTTTACCTTGACGCACTTCTAGAGGCTTCTCAGTAATTGGCTTGTCAGGGAAAACTCGAATCCAAATTTTACCTTGACGCTTAACGGCACGTGTCATAGCACGACGAGCTGCTTCGATTTGGCGAGCAGTCATACGACCACGGCCAACGGATTTTAGTCCGAACGTTCCAAAACTCACACTGTCACCAGCGGCATAGCCACGGTTACGACCTTTGTGCATTTTACGGAACTTCATACGTTTAGGTTGTAACATAATTAGCCCTCACGCTTAGGTGAACGGCCTTTCTTCTTAGGCTGAGCTGGTTGCTCTTGCGTAAGAGGCAATCCGCCCAATACTTCACCTTTGAAGATCCAGACCTTCACGCCAATGATACCGTAAGTCGTGTTAGCTTCTGATGTTGCATAGTCGATGTCAGCACGGAAAGTGTGTAGTGGTACACGACCTTCACGATACCACTCGGCACGCGCAATCTCAGCACCGCCTAAACGGCCACTAACTTGAACTTTGATACCTTTGGCACCAATTCTCATCGCGTTTTGTACTGCGCGCTTCATAGCACGACGGAACATTACACGACGCTCTAACTGACTAGCAATGCTGTCAGCAACCAATTGACCGTCTAATTCAGGCTTACGTACTTCAGCGATGTTAATCTGAGCAGGCACGCCGGCCAACTTAGATACATGCTTACGTAGCTTCTCAACGTCTTCACCTTTCTTACCGATTACAACGCCAGGACGCGCAGTGTGAATAGTCACACGGATGCTTTTCGCTGGACGCTCAATAACGATCTTAGAAAGAGAAGCAGTTTTAAGTGCCTTCGTCAGATACTGACGTACCTGATGATCATTAAACAAGTTATCTGCATAATCTGCAGTATTAGCGTACCAGGTAGATGTCCATGGTTTGCTGATACCCAGGCGTATGCCTGTAGGATGTACCTTCTGTCCCATTATCTTCTCCTAGTTATCAGACACAACAACAGTGATGTGACTGCTACGCTTAAATATACGATCAGCACGGCCTTTAGCTCTTGGCTTGATACGCTTCATAGTTGGGCCTTCATCAACGAAAACTTTTGCGACAGTCAATTCATCGATGTCGGCGCCTTCGTTATGTTCAGCGTTCGCAATTGCTGACTCTAATACTTTCTTCATTAGATCGGCACTTTTCTTAGGGCTGTAAGCCAAAAGCTCAAGTGCTTTTTCAACATGTAAACCGCGAATTTGATCTGCAACCAAGCGTGCCTTTTGAGCTGAGGTACGGGCATGGCGATGTGTAGCTAATGCTTCCATATTTTATCCCCTATCTCTTAGCTTTCTTATCCGCGACATGGCCGCGGTAAGTACGCGTTGGCGCAAATTCGCCCAAC
>OLHL01000439.1_pt1 | contig 20172 bp, 17 predicted proteins | sample 1609441 | NCBI WGS metagenome assembly OLHL01 (sample SAMN05416833, study PRJEB24817) | seawater metagenome | isolation source: Sea water | place: Canada:Atlantic | collected 2013-07 | reverse complement strand
ACGAGATAGCGTAGCGTCTCGTGGGCTCGGAGATGTGTATAAGAGACAGTTCTCATCCAGTTCCTTCGCGGTGCGCCAAGCGGAAAAGCGATACATGGCAAGCCCGTAGAGCACGGCGAGAAGTATGGGGAGCATGCGGATCATGCACCCAATATGGACGCAGGCGAACGGGGTGCAAGGGTGGAATGAGTATTTGGGAAAAGGGTGAAGGGGTCGTGGTAGGGGCCGCGAGCGGGCGCGGCCCCTGGGGCAGGGTCAGGACAGTTTTGCGTCCATCGTGATCTCTGCGGTCATCAGCTTGGAAATCGGGCAGTTTTCTTTGGCGGTTTTTGTCGCCTCTTCGAACTGCTCTTGTGTGGCGTTGGGGATGACACATTCCACATCAAGGTGAATCTTCGGCACATGGAAGCCGCCGTCTTTTTGTTCAAGGAAGACCGTAGCCTTGGTTTCGATGCTATCGGCGACCAGATCGTAGTCTTCAAGGATCATCGACAGCGCCATGGAGAAACAGGACGCATGGGCCGCGCCGATCAGCTCTTCGGGGTTGGTGCCGTCTTTGCCTTCGAAACGGGTGTTAAAGCCGTAGGGCTGGTCGCTGATCACGCCGGTCTGTGTGGAGACATGGCCTTTGCCCTCTTTGAGGTTGCCTGTCCATTTTGCGGAGCCTGATTTCTTGATCATGGGAATTCCTTTCACCATTTGGGTTCATGGTGAAAACGCGGGGCGCGGTGGAATGTTCCGATCTGTGGTGGGGTGGCGGCTGATTACCGGGTCAGGGTCTTCATCCCGCGGCTCAGCCCTTCGAGGGTCATGGGCACCATTGCCTCTGCGCCAAAGATTTCCTGCACCATTTTGATGGATTGGGTGTAGGGCCAGTATTTCTCGGGGATCGGGTTGATCCAGAGGTTGCTGTTCCATTGTTCGCGCGCCCGAGAGAGCCAGACCGATCCGGCCTCGGCGTTCCAGTGTTCATTGGCGCCACCGGGGTAGGCGATTTCGTAGGGGGACATGGACGCGTCGCCCACGAAAATGCATTTGTAATCCGGCCCGTAGGTGCGCAGCACCTCCATCGTGTCCAGCTGTTCCGTCCAGCGGCGGCGGTTGTCGCGCCAGACGCCTTCATACAGGCAGTTGTGGAAGTAGAAGTGTTCGAGGTGTTTGAATTCGGACTTGGCGGCGCTGAACAGTTCTTCGACGGTTTTGATATGCGGGTCCATAGAGCCACCCACATCCAAGAACAGCAGCACCTTGACCGCGTTGCGCCGCTCGGGGCGGGTTTTCACATCGAGATAGCCGTGTTCTGCCGTGGCGCGGATCGTGCCGCCCAGATCGAATTCGTCATTCGCTCCGTCACGGGCCCACCGGCGCAGACGTTTTAGCGCGACCTTGATGTTGCGGGTGCCCAGTTCAACGGAATCGTCAAGGTTCTTGAATTCGCGTTTATCCCAGACCTTGACCGCGCGTTGATGGCGCGATTCATTCTGGCCGATGCGCACGCCTTCGGGGTTGTAGCCATAGGCCCCGAAGGGCGAGGTGCCTGCGGTGCCGACCCATTTATTGCCCCCCTGATGGCGACCTTTCTGTTCCTCGAGCCGTTTGCGCAGCGTCTCCATCAGCTTGTCAAAACCGCCCGCGGCCTCGATCTCGGCCTTTTCCTCGGGGGTGAGGTGCTTTTCGGCCATTTTTTCCAGCCACTCGTGCGGGATGTCCACGGCCTCCATCACATCGTCGAGGCTGATGTTTTCGAGGCCCGAAAAAGCGGCCGCAAAGGCGCGGTCGAACTTGTCGATGTTGCGTTCGTCTTTGACCATGCTGGTGCGTGCGAGATAGTAGAAGGCATCGACATCATAGGTCGCGAGCCCGGCTGCCATCCCGTCGAGAAAGGCGAGAAACTCGCGCATGGACACCGGCACCTTGTGCTGGCGCAGTTGGTCGAAGAACGGCAGAAACATGAATTACGCTCCGGTTAGGACTCGGTCCAGAACGACTGTAAGGATCATGCCGACGATGATAAAGGCCATCGCAAACCCGGCCGCGTATTGTGCGATATCCTTGCGGTTGCCGTTGCGTTTACGGGCGGTCAGCCCCCCGATAACAGCGCCGATCACGGCGAGAAGTATGACGATCATTTTAACCCGTTTCGCTAGTTATTTGAGCGGGTTAAGCGACGCGATCTCGCGCATTTTGGCCCGCACAGCCCAGTCAGAGCCAAATCCGTACCGTGCCCAGCCCAAACTGTCCACCCTGACGGCCTGCGCCTCGGCCGCGCGGTTCTCAAGCTCGAGCGCTTCGGCACGCAGCAACAGCAGGGTGCTGAGCAGGGCGGCGTTCTCGCGTCGGCGAGCGGTGTCGATATGCGGCGCGATCAGACGTAGCGCTTCGGCACCCTGACCCTTGGAGACCGAATAGGCCCCCAGTTGCGTCGCCACATAGGCGCGGTGCAGATCGGTGCCGGGGGTGCGGGCGTAGAAGAGGTCGGACATCTTGTATTGTTCATGCGCGGCTTCGGCATCACCCGATTGCAACGCGCGCCCCATGGCGTAATGGGCAAACGCGCGGCGGTGATCCTGCCAGCCCAGGCTTTGTGCGATCTTGATGGCGCTATAGGCCGCGTCTTGGCGTTGCCCGCTGGAGCGTCCGGGCCCGAGCGCGCCCTGAACGGCGGCATTCCAGGCGCGGGGGGTACGGGTCAGGAAGCGTGCTTTGGTCGATGTGCCGCCCGGATTGATCCGTGCCAGAATACCCGGGAGGGCGTTTGCCACCTGGCCCCGTGTCATGCCCGACCGCAGCGCCGGATCGTAGTAGGCGCGCAGGATCATCATATCAAATCCGGTCAGCACCGTATGCACGTTGTCGTCGTTAAAGACAGAATCCGGCAGGCGGTAGAGATCGTTGAGCGGGCCAAGCGCTTGGGCCAGTTCTTCGTGCAAACAATCGCGGACCTCTTGCGGGCTGGCGTCATTCGGGATGAAGATCGACACGCGGCTGCGGGTTTTCAGCAAGGACCAGTTGGTCTGCGCGGTGCGGCGGACTTTCTTGTATTCATCAAGGCTGCTGACATTCGGGGCCACAAAACATGCGGCCTGGGGTAGCACCTTGCTGATGGTGCGACGGCTGACAGCTTCGACGGTGATATTGGCATTCGGGCCGCTGGTGGGGCTGATGTCGATCCGGGCCTCTTGCCGCAAGCGATTGAGCAGCGCGGTCAGATCGGGGCCAAGGGTCGGGGGCGGCGCACCGATGACGCGCACGGTGACCGGACCTTCGAAACGGGTGAAAACGGGCAGCTCCTTGCCGCTTTCCATGCGGAACGACAGTTCGATAAAATCGAGGCTGAGGTCGTTGTTGGATCGCGGTGCCGGCAGCGATTGATGCACGGTGAACCGTTTCATCGCGGGCAAAGAAGAGGTTGAGGCGGGTTCCATCGCGGCGCGGGTCACCACACCGGGATGCGAGGCCGGAACGCAGGCGCTGATCGCCAGCATCAAGGGCAGCAAAAGGTATTTCTTCATGGATGCGACCCCGTTGTGGCAGGTGCAGGGACCGCACGGACAACTTTAACAGTCTCCAACACGCGGCGCACGAACGGTGCAAAAATCATATCCATCATCTACCTGACTGCCCTTTTGAGCTGATTACAGGTGTTTTTCGCCCGCCATCCAGACCATTCTAGGGAGCAACCATGTCAAAACAGAGAAAAATGTTAACAAATAAGGCAGGCTTATGACCATCGTTGCTTAGACGTCACAAATAGGACGGGCGCGTTTGCAGCCGTGAAATAACGCGCGGGCGGTTGGATATTCCCTTTATGCGGGATCGGGGCGCGGCGCACCGCGCCCCTTTGGGGTCACTTTTGCGCGCGTGCCATAAAGGCAAGCCGTTCGAACAGATGCACGTCCTGTTCGTTTTTCAGCAGCGCCCCGTGCAGCTTTGGCAGGGCGGACTTGCCGTCTTTTTTCAGATCGGCGGCATCCATATCCTCGGCCAGCAACAGCTTGAGCCAATCCAGCACTTCCGACGTGGATGGTTTTTTCTTCAGCCCTTGCTGTTCGCGGATTTCGTAGAATTGGGTCAGCGCCGTGGTCAACAGGGATTCCTTGATGCCGGGGTGATGGACCTCGACGATCTTGCGCAGTGTGTCCATCTCGGGGAACTGGATGTAGTGGAAGAAGCAGCGGCGCAAAAAGGCGTCGGGCAGCTCTTTTTCGTTGTTCGAGGTGATGATGACGATGGGGCGGTTTTCGGCTTTGATCGTCTCGCCTGTCTCGTAGACGAAGAACTCCATCTTATCGAGCTCTTGCAAAAGGTCGTTGGGGAATTCGATGTCGGCCTTGTCGATCTCGTCGATCAGCAACACGGTTTTGCCTTCGGCCTCAAACGCCTGCCACAGCTTGCCCTTGCGGATGTAGTTTTTCACATCATGCACACGCTCTTCGCCAAGCTGGCTGTCGCGCAGGCGGCTGACGGCGTCATATTCGTATAGACCCTGTTGCGCACGGGTGGTCGATTTGATGTTCCATTCGATCATGGGCAGGCCAAGGGCGGCTGACACTTGTCGGGCTAGTTCCGTTTTACCTGTGCCGGGCTCACCTTTTACAAGCAGAGGTCGTTCCAGCGTTACAGCCGCATTCACCGCAATCGTGAGGTCATCTGTGGCGACGTAATCTTGAGTACCTTGGAATTTCATCTTGTTTTCAACCTTCTTCAACGCGCTATTCTTGGTCCTTAAACCAACAAACATAAGCATTGTGTAGTGACAATCCGCTAACGCTGCGTTAGATGCACGCCACGGGAGTGATGTCGGGAGACGCGCCTTCATGACAGGATTTAAGACCGCGATGGGGAATGATATGAAGCAGGAAGTTTTTTTGGCGGATGGTTATACACCTGCCGAAGACGAGCCGTTCATGAATGATCGGCAAGTCGAATACTTCAGACGCAAACTATTGAACTGGAAAGCCGAGCTGCTGGCGGGAAGCCGGGACACGATCGAGGGCTTGCAAGACGGGACACGCAACATCCCCGATGTGAACGATCGCGCCTCCGAGGAAACGGACCGCGCGCTGGAATTGCGCACACGGGACCGCGCCCGCAAGCTGGTCAGCAAGATCGACGGGGCGCTGCGCCGCATCGATGAGGGTGAATTCGGCTACTGCTCTGTCACCGGAGAGCCGATTTCGCTGAAGCGTCTGGATGCGCGTCCAATCGCCACGATGAGCCTTGAGGCGCAAGAGCGTCACGAGCGCCGCGAGAAAGTCCACCGCGACGATTGATCGTCCGGTAACGGGCCGCAAATGATCGCATTTGCGCGAGAATGATAATGAAAGCGCCGCGGTGAGAGCCCGGCGCTTTTGTGTATGAAGCTGGCAAGACAGGCGAAAGCGAAATGGGCATCAGCAACGCAATCGTTATTGGTGGGGGTATCGGCGGCTTGGCCGCCGCAGCGGCGTTGTCGCGCCGCGGCATGGCTGTCACGCTGCTGGAGCAGGCTCCGGCGATCACCGAAGTCGGTGCCGGCCTCCAGATCAGCCCCAACGGTATCGCGGTGTTGCGAGCGATGGGGCTCGACGCCAAGCTGACCGAACGCGCGGCGGTGCGCGGGCAGGCGGTGGTCTTGCAGGATTACAAGGCTGGGGCGCGTGTGGCACGGTTGGACCTGATGCGCGGGCAGGGGGCATATCCCTATGTGTTCGTGCACCGCGCCGATCTGGTGGACATCCTGTTGGGCGCGGCCAAACGGGGCAATGTCACGATAGAGCTTGGGGCCGAGGTGGCAGAGGTGACCCCCGGTGCCACACCGCAACTGCGCCTGACCGATGGGTCGCGCCGACGGGCAGAGCTGATCGTTGATGCCAGCGGGATCCACAGCCGGGCGCGAGCGGTGTTGAATGGCACGGATCAGGCAAAGTTCACCGGTCAGGTCGCGTGGCGCGCGGTTGTGCGCAATGAGTTCAACCACCCAGACGAGGCCCATGTCACCATGGGGCCGGGCCGGCATCTGGTCAGCTACCCTTTGCGCGGCGGGCGGCTGGTCAATCTGGTCGCGGTGGAAGAGCGTGACAGTTGGGCCGCCGAAGGCTGGAACCATGCGGACGATCCGGCACACCTGCGAAAGGCTTTTGCGGGCTTTGGCGGGCGGGCTGCCGCGTTGATCAATGCGGTTGAGACCTGCACGCTTTGGGGGCTCCACCTACATCCGGTTGCGCAGACGTGGCATCAGGGCGGGGTTGTCTTGCTGGGGGATGCCGCGCATCCGACGCTGCCGTTCCTAGCGCAGGGCGCCAATATGGCGCTTGAAGATGCATGGGTGCTGGCCGACAACGTGCTGAACCACCCCGCAGAACAAGCGCTCGCCCGTTATCAAAGCCTGCGCCAACCCCGTGTTACCCGTGTCGTCAAAGCGGCGGCAGGCAATGCCGCGCGCTATCACTTGCGCCCCGGGCCTTTGCGGTCGGCCGCGCATTTGGGGCTGAAACTGGGCAGCACCCTTGCACCCTGGGCGATGGTCGGCGCGTTCAACTGGCTGTACCACCATGATGTGACCGCGCCGAAATAGGCTGCCGTCGCCGTTACTTGGCCCGTTGCAACATGCCGAACAGATCCCGCGGATCTTCGGGGTCGGCCAGCAGGTCAAGCGGGTCGAACAGATCGGTCGCCTTGATCTGGTCGCGCACATAGCGCAGCGCCGAGAAATCCTCGATCGCGAAGCCGACGCTGTCGAACAGGGTGATCTGCTTGTCATCGCTGCGCCCCTGCGCCTGACCGGTCAACACCTGCCAGATTTCAGTCACAGGATGATCCGGTTCAAGCTGCTGTATCTCGCCCTCGATCCGGGTCTGTTCGGGGTACTCCACAAAAATCCCTGCGCGGTGCAGGATCGCGGGGGCAAGCTCGGTCTTGCCCGGACAGTCGCCGCCGATGGCGTTGATGTGGATGCCGCTGCCGACCATATTATCCGTCAGGATGGTGGCATATTGCTTGTCCGCCGTGCATGTGGTGACGATCTGCGCGCCCAGCATCGCTTCTTCCGCGGTGTCGCAGGGCACGACCTTGATGCCCAGACCTTGCAGGTTGGCGGCGCATTTGGCGGTGGCATCTTTGTCGATGTCGTACAGACGCACCTCGTCGATGCCGACGATGGCCTTCATGGCGAGGGTCTGAAATTCGGACTGCGCCCCGTTCCCGATCATCGCCATGACATGCGCGCCCTTGGGGGCCAGCAACCGCGCCACCACGGCAGAGGTCGCCGCCGTGCGCAGCGCCGTCAGCATCGTCATCTCGGACAGCAACACCGGATACCCGTTGGCCACATTCGCCAGCAGGCCAAAGGCGGTCACGGTCTGCAAACCGTCTGCGGTGTTCGAGGGGTGGCCGTTCACGTATTTGAACCCGTAGACCTCGCCGTCCGAGGTTGGCATCAGCTCGATCACGCCCTGTTCCGAATGGCTGGCCACGCGCGGGGTCTTGTCAAACAGCTCCCACCGTTTGAAATCCGCCTCGATATACTCCCCAAGCCCGATCAGCATGGGTTCTATCCCGATGTGGTGGATCAGCTTCATCATATTGTCGACGGAAACAAAGGGCACCAGCGCCTTGTCAGAGGGGGTCAGATTGGTCATGGTCGTGGTCCTTTACTCAAATCAATAGGCGCGGGTGGGGCGGTCGAATACGCGGCGGCCAAAGGCAGAGGCGGCCAGATCGACCATCAGCTGCGCGGTGCGGCCCCGTTCATCCAGGAAGGGGTTCAGCTCTACCAGATCAAGCGAGGTCATCAGCCCGCTGTCATGCAGCATTTCCATCACCAGATGGCCTTCGCGCACGGTCGCACCGCCGGGGACAGTCGTGCCAACCGCGGGGGCAACGGAAGGATCAAGGAAATCCACATCGAGCGAGACATGCAGCATCCCGTTCGCCGCAGCGACCTTTTCGAGGAAGGTGTTCAGCGGCGTGGCGATGCCCGTCTCGTCGATCTCGCGCATGTCGACGCGCTGGATGGTGGTTTCCTGCAGGGCCGCACGCTCTGCCGCGTCGACAGAGCGCAGGCCAATGATGGCGATATTGTCATGCGGCAGCGGGTAGGGCAAATCGGGGAAGGCAACAAAGCCTTCGCGCCCTGTTACATAGCCTAAAGGGGTGCCATGCAGGTTGCCGCTGTCGGTGCTTTCGGGCGTGTGGAAATCGCTATGCGCGTCCAGCCACAGCACAAACAGGGGGCGTTCCTCCGCCTGCGCATGGCGCATCGCGCCCAGGACGGTGCCGGAGGCAAGCGCATGATCGCCGCCCATGATGATCGGGGTACCGTCCTGCAAGGCGGCTTGGGTGGCCTCGGCCAGACTGTGAGTCCAGGCGATGGTTTCCTCAAGCGCGTGCAGTTTCGGATGCTGGCCGGGCGTGAAGGGCGCAGGCGCGACATTGCCACGGTCTGTGACGCTATGGCCCAGGTCGGTCAGCGCGCCCGCCAATCCAGCGGTGCGATAGGCATCGGGGCCCATCAGACAGCCCAACCGGCGCTTGCCGCTATCCAGCGGGGCCCCAAGAAGAATACAGTTTTGTCCAGACATGGGTGAGATCCTTTCGTCAACGTTTCCGCGACGATATCTAGCTGGTCTGGTCAGAAACAATCATCTAAAGTGACCAAATCGGAGATTATTTGACCAAACTGGACAGCCAAGATGGACACAACGGACGAAGCAATTCTGGCAGCGCTGCGCGACGACGCGCGGGCGTCTCTGTCTGATCTGGCGGCGGCCTTGCGGCTGTCACGTACCACCGTGCGCGCGCGTCTCGCCCGTTTGCAACAAAGCGGAGAGATACTGGGCTTTACCGTCGTGACGCGCTCGGACGTGCGTGCCGAACCGGTGCGTGGATTAATGATGATCGAGATCGAGGGCCGTGGCGCTGACCGCATCACCCGCACGCTGGCCGGTATGGCGGCGTTGCGTGCCGTGCATTCGACCAATGGCAGATGGGATGTGATCGTCGAGATCGGCACCAAAACGCTTGAGGAGTTCGACGAGGTTCTGGCCCGCATCCGCAAGCTCGACGGGGTGGTCGCGAGCGAGACGAGCCTTTTGCTCAAGACGCGTAAAGCAGGGCAGGCCGCCTCCTAGAGCGGCCTGCGAGATGGTTCAGCGCGGCGTGCGCGCGGCAGAGACCCAGAACGCCAGCAGGATGGCACAAATGACCGCGTTCCAACCCGCCATGGACAGACCAAAAAGCTGCCATACGATGTCATCACACATGACCAGACCGGAGGGCGCGCTGGTGGACAAAAGATCGCTACCGCTCATCGCGCCAAGGTCCATGCCGCCGCCGGTGCAGGACGACGGTCCGGGCCAGAATTTCCATTCCACCCCCGCATGATAAACCCCGATCAGCCCCGTGATCGCCACCGACAGCGCGCCCAGCCAGATCAACGCACGCGGCGCACCAAAGAGCACGATCACCCCGATCAGGATCGCCGCCGCATGGGGCCACCGCTGCCACAGGCACATTTTGCAAGGCGCATAGCCGCCGATATGTTGGAACCCAAAGGCCCCCAACAGCAGCGCAGCAGACCCCAGCGTGGCAATCAGGACATAGGTGTTTCGCGTCATCACAGATACCTCAGCAAGAAGAAGCTGCCGAACAGCAGCACCACAAATACCGTAAATACCAAAGGCAGACGGCGTTCAATAAAGTCGCGGATAGGTGCGCCAAATTTCCACAGCAGCGCCGCCACGATGAAGAACCGCAGCGCGCGCGCAAGGATCGAGGTCACGATAAAGGTCGCCAGCGGCATCCCCGTCCACCCCGACATGATCGTGATCACCTTGTAGGGGAAGGGCGTGACGCCTGCGGTCAGCACAGCCCAGAATCCGACGCCGTTGAACCGGTCCGAGAATTCCGCCATCGCGTCGCCTTTACCAAGGCTGGCAAGTATCGGTTGGCCCAGTTGTTCAAAAGCCAGCGCTCCGATGGCGTATCCCAGCAGGCCCCCCAAGACTGACGCGACCAGCGCGATCCCCGCGATGAGCCATGCGCGGTTCGGGCGCGCAAGGATCATCGGGATCATCAGCACATCCGGCGGAATGGGAAAAACAGAGCTTTCAAGGAATGCCACAACCGCAAGGGCCCAAAGCGCGTGCGGGTGGTTTGCCAGGCCCAGAACCCAGTCATATAGCCGTCGGATCATACTGCGGTCTCCGGTATTGTTTTCTGTTCAATGGCAACACCAGAACAATCGGACGGGGTCAAGCAAAAGCGGTAAAATTGCTCTTGCCGTGGGGCGCGTGGCACGGTAACAGACCCCCATTGTGCCCAAGTGGCGGAATGGTAGACGCAGGGGATTCAAAATCCCCCGCCGCGAGGCGTGCCGGTTCGAGTCCGGCCTTGGGTACCACCTTGTTTCGACAGGGTTTTCCGTGAAATAGAGTTTCGACCAGTGATGTGGTTTCGTATCGGACTGCTTTCGAGTCGCGCGTTCGTTCGACTTCTGTGCCGATGGTGGGATTGTGCTGGACTGGTACAACAATCGCAGTCTTAGCAGGCTGGTTGTCATGTCGCCTGAGGTCGATCCAATGGCCCTGCAAAGATAATTTTGCGTCAAAAATGATGTAATTATTGCTTTGCAGTCGGGAAATGCGGCTGTTCGATGCCGCTGCACGATCACAGTCTCGTATTGAAAACGGGCTGTTTTAAGGTGAATTTCCCGTATCGTTTGAGCCGTTGACTACTCTTTCGCCCAGCAGATGATTCGGACGTGTCAGCAAACACTACCTACATTTTTTGAAGAAATCCTCGCTGGTACACCCTATTGGTTCCATTCTGTGCTTTTTAGAAATGGCGCATATCGGTATAGTTGAATTTGTGGGCACGCGGTGCTTTCTGTATCAGATATCGAAACAATAAATATCTACTCCGGAACGATAGTTCGGTTCTCTATTATTTTTCGATATTTTCGGCAGTTGGATGAGTATCCGTTCAGATGAATTGGAAACAATGCACTACCTTTGCGTGTGCAGCCATTCATTTCATCCTGACGAAACATGACCGAAAAGTGGCGTATCAGCACTTTCTTGCCACTTTCCTCTTTCTACATAGCTGACCGAGGCGTATTTATGGGCCTGCCCAACTGGGGGGCAAAGTTTTTAGGTTTCGGGGGCGACCGCATTGAACGCGCAAGTTGTGCGGGGAAGATGTGTCGCTCGGCTCTTCGGAGATCGTTGGATACACCACTGTCGATTGCTCGGCAGAGGGCGGCCTTGTTTGGCTGTCTCTCCCTCCAGAACGGTAAAGTTCTTTGCGCGTCGTCAATGGCCGCGAAGCGTTGTTAGGGGGTTAGTGTTCGCCATTTTGCGATGGCCCGCCATATCGGTGGAAAACGGGAGAGACCGATGGGATCACATGTCTACCTAACGCGAAAGCCAGACCGGCTGGTTAAAGGCGAGGACGCAACGCTGCGTTGCGGCAGGCGCGCCGCTTTCGCCTTTTTTAAATCCCCAAACCGCCGCCGTCGGATCACGTCAAGAACACAAATGCCCCATACCCAGTTGATTACAAATTTAGACAATGGGCGCCGCGCTTATTGTCCTGTACCGCTACGCGCCCAGCCGTGGCGTAGCGGACAGGGCGGCACCGCGTCTGACATTAAATATCTCGCGCCTTTCTGGCGCACCACGAACTGATGAGCTTCGCCCGTGAACGGGCACATTACTATTTTGGGCTGACGGTACCCACCGCAGCGTGCCCGAACAAATTTTGGAGACGACTGATATGACCATCTTTTTGAACAAGCTATGGCTTTTTGGTAAAACCAGCACCGCCGAGGCCGAAAAAACGGCGACCGAGGCTCCGAGCGAGGGGCCGAACGGGATCGTGGATGGTAACCAACAAGACAACCTGATCGATGCCAGCTATACAGACGACCCCCATGGTGACCGCGTTGATGCAAATGATGCGGTGTTTGGCTATGCCAACAACGACGACATCATCCTTGCGCGCGGCGGGAACGATACCGTTAAGGCGGGTTTAGGCGATGACACAGTCGTGGCAGGGTCGGGCGATGATTTGGTCGAAGGTGGCAGCGGTGATGACATCCTGATCGGTGACGGTGCGACCAAGGGTACCTATGGCGACAACCGCGAGAGCTTCGAATGGTCCAAGGCACCAGATCCTTCCGGCGACGGGTCCGAGATCGATGACGATGATTCCCTCAAGGGCGGGTTCACCCAGAACACCGGTTCCGTCAATGTAACGTTCGATCTGAAAAGCTTCTCGCCCCATAATAATGCCTCGCAGGAATTCAGCGATCGTGACCAGTTTACCGGCAACATCGATAGCGGTTCCGAAGTAATCAACGACGAGAGCTCCTTTGAATCGCTGGCAAACTGCACCGGTGAGACGAAGTTCGAGCTCCGTTTCGATCAGGCCGTCGGCAACGTATCGTTCAACGTGAATGATATCGACAACAATGGTGCCGTTAAGGTTCTGGCCTATGATGCGTCAGGGAATATGATCGATGTCGACCTGATTGCGAACAGCAGCTCCAGCGGTGTGAAACTGACTGACAGCGATGGCAAATTCGGTGTCGATACCGCAACCAGCAAAGGTGGCGACGACTACCCCTCTGATAGCAAATATTCGGTTAACGTCTCGATCGACGGCCCCGTATCGCGCATTGAATTCATTCACACAGGTGCGACCAGCGGCAATTCAGGCGTGAACGTGACCGACGTGTTCTTTGACAGCCCCGTGGCCGCGCTGCCCGATGATGACGGCACCGTTGGCAACGACACTCTGGACGGCGGCGAAGGGGATGACATCATCTTTGGCGACAGCGCTGGCCTGACCAAGGCGGAGCCTGTGTCCAAAGGGGTCGATCCTGTAACAGGTGCAGATCACACTGTTTTGACGTGGGACTTGTCGAATGTCACCGTCGCTGGCGGCTCTAGCCCGTTCCGCGATAGCGATACCGGCACCAGCGATCTGGCGGGTAAATCATTTACTATTAACGATAATTCGGCCCCGGTAGCTGTTGGCGTCAAGGACGGGGACGACTCGTTGAATGACAACGATGGTACGCAGACCCTTGTTCAAACCACCAAGCTGAACGGCAACACCGAATACGCAGGGGATAAATTCATCCCCGAATATTCCTATGTTGTGCGTCCCTCGGACGCCGTGGATTCCTCGCAGGATGTGACCGTTTACGTGATGAACTTTGACGGTACGGATGCCGTCGGGATCGTGACAGACAAACCGCTTGAGGTTGGTAAATCCTATGATTTCGTTAGCCACAGCTCTGACCTGCCGTCGATCAAATACGACCACATTGCGAACACCTACACCACGCCCGGCGATGCGACATCGCCGACAGACGGGCTGGCCGGTGGCGACGATGTGCTGACCGGCGGTGCCGGTAATGACACGATCTTTGGCGAGGGTGGCAACGACGATATCGAAGGCAACGAAGGCGACGATTACCTCGAAGGTAACGGCGGCGATGACACCATTTCCGGTGGCAGCGGCAAGGATACGATCTACGGTGACAACAACACCGATGATGGATCATCTGGCGGCACGAAAGAGCGCGAGAGCTTTGAGTGGGACAAGGCACCTGACCCCCACGATACCTCTGCTGTCGACAATAATGACAATCTGGGTGGTGGCTTTGTTCAGGACACGGGCAACGTCAATGTGACCTTCTCGGTCACGGGCAGCAATAAAACACCCGAGACGACATTCTCGACGGACCAGCAAAAGGTGCATTCGATCACTGGCGACGGTCAGGCGACCAATGCCAACAGCTCTTTGGCCTCGCTGGCGAACCAGGATGGCGAGAGCGCGACATATCGTTTGGATTTCTCCAAGGATGTGACCAACATCAGCTTCCGCATCAATGACATTGATAACGCGTCGAAAGTCGTCATCGTGGCGGTTGGTCCCGATGGGACACGCACACCGATCAAGGTCGATGCAGGCAGCGGCATCAATGCCCATAACCAAGACGGCGTTGGCGGTTACGAAACGCTAATCAGCGGCGGTGATAATGGCCCCGATACCGATCCCGACCACTCTGCCTTGGTGAACATCGAAGGCCCGGTCGAATACCTCGAGATTACCCACACGATGGTTCAGGATCTGTCGGAGGGCAATCACGCGGGCATCAACATCACCGATGTCTATTTTGACGCACCCGTAGGTAGCATTGACGATGGCGCGGGCAATGACCTGTTGATGGGCGACGAGGGCGACGACTTTATCGACGGTGGCGCAGGCGACGACACGCTGTTCGGCGGCGATGACGACGATACGCTGATCGGCGGTGACGGGGATGACCAGCTGACCGGCGGCGAAGGCAAAGACAAGATCAGCGGTGGCGCAGGCAAGGATACCATATTTGGCGGCAACTATGGCGATGAGGTCGACGGCGGCGCAGGCGGCTTCGATACAGACCCGGACTTGAACACCGACGATGACACGCTTGATCTGACTGGCCTCAATTTCCGCCTGCGTGATCTGGAACCAGATAGCAACGGCAATGGTCAGAACGGTACTGTTGACCTTTACAATGCCGATGGCAGCTCTGCTGGATCGTTCAAGTTCACCGAGATCGAACACATCATCGGCGAGGAGATGGCCGGTCCGGTTGATGGTCTGGACAGCGGCGAAACCATGCTTCCGGAATATACCGACGCGCAGGGGGACCAGATCGACGGTACCGACGGTGACAACGATACGATCTTTGGCAACGGCGGCGACGACACGATCGACAGCGGTCTTGGCGACGATACCGTTGACGGCGGGTCGGGCGACGACACCTTCACGCTGACTGATGGCATTGATAACGACGTTATCATCGGCGGCGAAAGCGGCGAAACCAACGGCGACGTGATCGACAGCACGGCAGTGGATGATGATCTGACAGTCACTTTCACAGGTGACGAGGAAGGGACACTCACCAACGGCTCGGGCAATACTGAGTTCTCGGAGATCGAGAAGCTCGAACTGGGTGGCGGTGATGACACGGTCACAGGCTCTGGCGGTGACGAACATGTCTTGACCGGCGACGGGAACGACGTGGTGAGCGCCGGTAGCGGCGATGATACAATTGATGGTCAAGGCGGCGATGATACCATCGACGGTGGTGGCTATGATGACAGCCTGATCGGTGGTGAGGGCAGTGACTCCCTTGTTGGCGGATCGGGAAATGATGTGCTGATCGGCAACAATTCGGGTGTGATCGGCGTACCGGATGCTGACATCCCCCTCATTGACACGCCAAAAGATCAGGATACCAATCCCTACGATGATAGGGACACGTTGATTGGTGGACGCGGCAATGACACCATCGATGGCGGCGATGATGCCGACTATATCGACGGTGGCGCGGACGATGATTTAATCGAAGGCGGTGTCGACAATGACACGATCCTGGGCGGCGGCGGCAACGACACCATCACCGATATTCAAGGCGCGGACAGTATCCATGCTGGCGACGGCGATGATTATGTCAATGCGGGTACGGATACGTTCTCTGACTACAAGAATGACCAACCGTTCCTGATTAACCCGATTACCGGCGCGTCCTATCCGAACCCATTCTATGGTAAAGGCGATCCGAACACGGAAGATGGTCGCGACTTTGTCGATGGCGGTGACGGAAACGATACGATCCTTACTGGAGACGACGCGGACACGATCTATGGTGGCGCGGGCGAGGATTCTATTGACGCGGGCATTGACGACGACGAGGTGCACGGTGATGGGGGCGATGACTTTATCATCGGCGGTCATGGATCCGACAAGCTGTATGGTGACGCTGGCAATGATACGATCTATGGCGACTACGAGACCGGACCCAATCCCGGTTTCATCTCAGAAGAAGTAGACGCAACTGATCCGCAGCCGGATAACGGCAAGGATTACATCGAAGGCGGCGGCGGCAAAGACGTGATCTTTGGTGGCGACGACGAAGATACCATTCTTGGCGGTGCCGACGACGACTATATCGACGGCGGGATCGACAATGACAGCCTTGATGGCGGCAGAGGCAATGACACCATTCTGGGGGGGCAAGGCGACGACACCATCAACGGGGCGCAAGGCGACGATACAATCGACGGTGGCGACGGTGATGACGATATCTCGGGCGGCTTTGGCAACGACAGCATCGATGGCGGGGCTGGAAATGACACGATCGTTGGTGCGGCTGACAATGATACCCTCAACGGCGGTTCCGGCGACGATTCGCTGAACGGCGATGGCGGCAATGACCAGCTCTCGGGCGACGAGGGGAATGATTTCCTGTCCGGCGGCAGTGGCGATGACAGCCTGTTCGGCGGCGGCGGTAACGACACGATCATCGGCGGCGCGGGCAACGACAGTATGCGCGGTGACGACGGTCGTGATACCTTCTCCGATGTGAATGGGGGCGACACCATTGCGGGCGGTAGCGGTGATGTCGAAACCGACTATGACGTCATTGACCTGCGTGGATCGTTGAACGGTGGGAAATATCGTCTTGAGAATATCACCGACGATACCGATGCAAATGACACAATCGATGACGGCAGCGATAACGACGGTATCGACGGCACGATTGTCTTCACGGATGCATCAGGCACCGAAACCGGCCGGTTGGACTTTACCAATATCGAAGAGATCATTCCCTGCTTTACACCGGGTACCTTGATCGCGACGCCCAAAGGCGAGCGTCGGGTCGAAGAACTGGAGGTCGGTGACCGTGTCATTACCCGCGACAATGGCATTCAGGAAATCCGCTGGGTTGGTGCGCGTGAAATGTCCGGTCATGAGCTGGCACGTAAGGTGCATCTGTTGCCGGTGCTAATCCGTCAGGGTGCTTTGGGGAACAACCTGCCCGAGCGAGACATGCTCGTCAGCCCCAACCACCGCGTTCTGGTGGCCAACGACAAAACGGCGCTTTATTTCGAAGAACGTGAAGTCCTCGTCGCGGCGAAACACCTCACTGGTCTTGAAGGCGTTGATATCGTCGAGACCTCGGGGACGACCTACATCCACATGATGTTCGACCAACACGAGGTGATCCTGTCCGACGGTACATGGACTGAAAGCTTCCAGCCGGGCGATATGAGCCTTGCAGGGGTGGGCAACGCGCAACGCAACGAGATTCTGGAGCTGTTCCCGGAACTGGCGACACGCGAAGGGGTGGACGGCTATGTCGCCGCGCGCCGCACGCTGAAAAAGCACGAAGCGAAACTTCTCACGAAGTAAGCGTCAGGCTGAATGCAGCAACATCCGTGTTCCCCACAAAAGGGGGTGCACGGCGATGAACGGGGCAGGAGACTGTCCCGTTTTGTCGTTTTTAGCTTTATCGTTGAAAGGCAGGGGTCAGCGAGCGGCGCGCCAAGCGGCCCAGGCTTCGGGCGTATCCAGATCCAGCCGCGCACGGTTCCCCGGTAGGGGCACGGTCAGCGTCTCTGCCTGTGCCTGTGCGATAATCTCTTTGGCGCCTGTATCACCGGACATCTGCAAAATGCGGTTGAAATGATACGCGGCAAACACCGTCGGATGTCCGGCTTTTCCATCAGAGGTCGCGCCGCGCCATATCGTATACTTCGTTTTTAAATCAACGGACTGCATCACATACCTAAGGTCACCTTCGGTGAGTTCCGGTAGATCGGCCAGCAGGATCATCGCAGCCAGAGAACTGCTCGGCAAGGCCGCAAACCCCGCGCGCAGCGATGCGTTTATCCCTTCCGCTGCGTCTGGCACCGGCAGCAGTGTGACATCCAAACCGCGCAGCAGATCATAGCGCGGATGGGGTGCGGGTGGCAGTGCTACGATCACTGCAGCCTTTGTTACAGCGCGTGCGATCCGTGCCTGCCGTCGCAAAAGCGGCTCAGCGTCAATCAGTTCTGTCAGCTTATCGCGCCCCCGCATCCGCGAGGATTGGCCCGCGGCCAGCAAGATGATGGGAATGTCGTCTCGCATCCGGAGTCCCTGATAAAAATAGTGTGGTGTCTAGAAGACGTAAGCCTATTCGCTGCCTCAACTTTTCATGCTAACCAGTATGAACCAGTCGGGTGACCTGCGTATTGAGTGTAAAAGCCAAGTGATCTGCGCGCAAGTTTAGGAAGCTCGGTAGCCCAAGCGCGGAATGTATATATGACACCTGAATTTTTAATTCCCTCGACGCTGATCCGTAAAGGCCGCGAATACAGCCGCAAACTTTGGGTGCGGGTTCTGATTATGGGGCTCTTGGCGGTGTTTTCTTTGTTGGTCAGCACGCTGATTGAAAGGTGGATACCACAGTCACTCGCGACATACCTGACGGGCAGTGCTGCAGACCGGCTTTTGTCGATTATTGCCAACGCGATGCTCGCGGTGACCACCTTTTCGCTAAGTGTTATGGTCACCGTGTATCGCAGCAGTTCCACGCAATGGACGCCGCGGGTGCACCGTCTGATCGTAAAGGACCGTACAACGCAGAACACTTTGGCGGTCTTCATCGGCGCCTATGTCTATGCGTTGATCGCGATTATCCTGCGCGAATTAGGGGTGTTCGACGATAAACGATCGTTTGTCTTGTTCATTATGACCGTGATTGTTCTGATCGTTATTGTGTTCAGTCTGATCCGCTGGGTGCTTCATCTGCAGTCCTTTGGCAGCTTGATCGATACGTCACGCCAGGTCGAAGAACAGACCCGCCAGACTTTCCGCGAGAGACTGCAGAACCCCTGCCTTGGGGCCAATGCGCTGACCGGTGATATTCCCGACAGTGCCGAACCGTTCACGGCCGACGAGAATGGCTATATCCAGCATCTCTACCCGGAAGCGTTGAACACCGTCGCGGCAAACCATGGGGTGAAAATATACTTTCGACGCAACATCGGTAGCTTTGTGTTCGTAAATGAACCGTTGATGATGATCGACCGCGTGGGCGACCCCATCGACGACGAACACACCGACGAAACCCTAAGCGCGGGGATCAAGGCTAGCGTTATCATCGGCGACCTGCGGACCTTTGACCAAGATCCCCGTTTTGGCCTGATCGTGATGGGAGAGGTCGCCTCAAAGGCGCTGTCACCTGGCGTAAACGATCCCGGCACCGCGATCGACATGATTACACGGATCGGGCGCGTTCTGACGGACTACGAGGACGAAACGTCACAAGAGAGAGACGAGGTTTTGGACCATATCTACGTCGAACCCCTAAAGGCGTCGGATCTGGTCCAAGACGCCTTTGGCGCGCTGGCGCGGGATGGCTGCACGGTCGTAGAGGTGCAGCAACGCCTGCAAACGACCTTGAACGGATTGATGCGCCACCCCGACAAGGGGCTGCGCGATGCGGCGCGTACTTCGGCTGAACGTCACCTGCGTCGGGCCCTCTATGCTATCGAGTTTGAACCGGACCGCGCACAATTGATGGAAAGCGCGAGCGATGCCGTGCGCGAGGCGGTCACAAAGACCTTGCGGCAGAGCCCGGAACAGGACGATGCACCTGAAATGGACAACGGCACAGATACAACCTAACGCCTCGGTGCGCCTCGCGCTAATCAGAGCGGACGGATTTTCAGCTGGGTAATGCGGTTACCGTCACGCGCCATGACTTCGAACCGGAACCCGTGGAAGGAAAATACCTGACTGGGCGTCGGGATCATCTGCGCTTCGTGAATCACCAGACCGGCGACGGTGTTTGCCTCATCATCAGGCAGATCCCATTCTGTCGCGCGGTTCAGGTCGCGGATGGTCATGGCCCCGTCGACGAAAAACTGCCCGTCTTCGGTCTTAGTGACCCCGTGATCTGCGTCTGGGTCAAACTCGTCAGTGATCTCGCCGACGATTTCTTCCAGAATGTCTTCGAGCGTGATTAGCCCTTGCAGCGATCCGTATTCATCTACCACGAGTGCAAAATGGGTACGCCGGCGGAGGAACTGGCGCATTTGTTCGTCAAGCGTAGACGTTTCTGGCACAAAATAGGGCTTCACCGCGATATCGGCGATTTTGAAAGACTTGAACGGCGCGTCGTCATCGGCATCATTGATATGCTCGTACATGGCCCGCAGCACGTCCTTGGCGTGGATCACACCAATGATGTTTTCTGGGTCGTCGCGGTAGACGGGCAGGCGGGTGTGATTGCTTTCAAGGATCTGTTCAAGGACTGTCTCTTATACACATCTCCGAGCCCACGAGACGCTACGCTATCTC
>OLHL01000437.1_pt1 | contig 20294 bp, 17 predicted proteins | sample 1609441 | NCBI WGS metagenome assembly OLHL01 (sample SAMN05416833, study PRJEB24817) | seawater metagenome | isolation source: Sea water | place: Canada:Atlantic | collected 2013-07 | reverse complement strand
GGCATACGAGATAGCGTAGCGTCTCGTGGGCTCGTAGATGTGTATAAGAGACAGACATTTTTCAGCCTTATAAAGGCGCCGGGGTATACTACCGCACCTGTTTCATCGCCGAGCCCCGGGGGCACGACCCGCACCAGAAGCTGGACACCGGCATTCTGGAAGCGCTCTGGCTGACCCCCGAAGAGCTGGCGCAGCGCCGCGCCGAGCACCGCAGCCCGCTGGTGGCGCGCTGCGTGGAAGACTATCAAAGCGGCCGGCGCCTGCCGCTGGACGCCATTTATCAGCACCCCTGGCCGCTGCAGCGCGGTTGATTCGCGTTAAAGCGCCCATATAGAGAGCCCCATGAACGCACAAGCGCCCGAAAACACCCGCGTCATCGTCGGCATGTCCGGCGGTGTCGATTCCTCCGTGGCCGCCGCCCGCCTGCTGGACGCCGGCTATCAGGTGGAAGGCCTGTTCATGAAGAACTGGGAAGAAGATGATAATGATGAATATTGCTTAGCCGCCGAAGATTTAAAAGATGCACAAGCCGTCGCTGACAAACTAGGTATTGAGCTTCACACCATCAATTTTGCCGCTGAATACTGGGACAACGTATTTGAGTATTTCCTAGAAGAATATAAAGCAGGCAGAACGCCTAACCCCGATATCATGTGCAACAAGGAAATTAAGTTTAAAGCGTTCCTTGAATTTGCTGCCGAAGACTTAGGTGCAGATTATATTGCTACCGGTCATTACGTGCGTCGCCGCCATCAAGATGGCAAGTGGCAGCTATTGCGCGGGTTGGATGAAAACAAAGATCAAAGCTACTTCCTCTATACCCTAGGTGAAGAACACGTAGCGAAAACCTTGTTCCCTGTGGGCGATATTGAAAAGCCACTGGTACGTAAAATTGCAGAAGAACAAGGGCTAATCACCCACGATAAAAAAGATTCTACCGGCATATGTTTTATTGGTGAGCGTAAATTCAAAGACTTTTTAGGCCGCTACTTACCTGCCCAACCCGGCATTATTGAAACCGCGGAAGGGGAAGAAATTGGTAAACATGAAGGCTTGATGTATCACACCCTAGGACAACGCAAAGGGCTGCACATTGGTGGCCATGCTAAATACGGTGAAGAGCCTTGGTATGTGGTAGATAAAGACGTAGCACGCAACGTATTAATTGTAGGCCAAGGTGCCGACCACCCTCGCCTATACTCTAAAGGCTTGGTGGCAAAACAACTGCATTGGGTAGACCGTACTACTATTACAGAACCTATGCGAGCAGTGGTAAAAACTCGTTATCGTCAAACTGATATCCCCTGCGCAATCGCGCCAATCAATGATGATATGATTGAAGTTATTTTTGATGAGCCGCAAAAAGCGGTTACACCTGGTCAATCTGCCGTTTTCTACCTAGATGAAGTGTGTTTAGGCGGCGGAATTATTGAGAGCTATATCCGTTAATGTTAGATACCGACGTAGAAAATAATTTAGCTTTGGCTGGCGTTTGCCAATCGGCGGCGCTTGTGCAAAGCCTTGCAAGAAAAGGCACCGCAAACGACGAAGCGGTGGAAGCGAGTCTTTCCAGTATATTGGTTACCGATCCTGAAAATCCACAGCAAGTGTTCGGCAAGTTAAGTAACCTTGAAGTAGGATATAAAACCCTCTTCGCACAGTTATCAGATAAACAACAGAGCAAAGACACCGAGCTGACCCGTTATATTGCCAGCATTCTTGGTCTTGAAAGAAAACTTGCACGTAAACCTGCCGCCATGAAAGAACTGGCAGAGCGTATTTCTCACGTGCAGCGTCAATTGGCGCATGTAGACTTTCAAAACCCGCAAATTGTGTCGTCGTTGGCCAGTATATATAGCGATATTATTAGTCCATTAGCACCGCGTATTCAAATTGCGGGTAATCCGGATCATCTTGGCCAACCGGCTACGCAGCACAAAGTTCGCGCTATATTACTTGCAGGCGTGCGCGCCGCGGTAATGTGGCGTCAAATGGGTGGTAAACGTCGGAACATTTTGTTTCGCAGAAAACAAATTTTAAATAGCGCTGTAAAGGCGCTCAGGCTGATAAACTAGTTAAGGAGCTGAAGGTGGAACTGAGTCAGTTAACTGCAATTTCCCCTGTCGATGGTCGATATGCTGGAAAAAGCGTAGAATTACGTAGTATTTTTTCCGAATACGGCTTACTGAAATACCGTGTTGAAGTGGAAGTACGTTGGCTGCAAATGCTATCGGCGAACACTAAAATTGAAGAAGTTCCTGCGTTTTCTGATACCTCAAACGCATTATTAGATGCTATTGTGGCTAACTTTAGTGTTGATGATGCTATGCGCATTAAAGATATTGAGCGCACCACCAACCACGATGTTAAAGCGGTTGAATACTTTCTAAAAGAGCAAGTGGCTAGCAACAGCGAATTATCTGCTGTGAACGAGTTTATTCACTTTGCATGTACCTCTGAAGATATTAACAACCTTTCTCACGGCCTAATGCTTACCGAAGCCCGTGATACCGTGTTGCTACCTTACTGTGACAAACTTATCGATGCCTTAATAGCACTTGCCAAGGAATACCAACATATTCCAATGATGGCACGTACTCACGGCCAACCCGCCTCTCCTTCTACCATGGGTAAGGAAATGGCTAACGTGGCAATGCGTTTGAAGCGTCAACGCGCACAAATTGCTAAGGTTGAAATTTTAGGCAAAATTAATGGCGCCGTAGGTAACTACAATGCCCATTTATCTGCTTACGCTGATGTAGACTGGCACAGCGAGTCTGAAAAGTTTGTCACATCGCTAGGCTTATCGTGGAACCCATATACCACGCAAATTGAACCGCATGATTATATTGCCGAGTTGTTTGATGCAGTAGCCCGCTTTAATACCATTCTTATCGATTTCGATCGTGATGTGTGGGGTTATATTGCTCTAGGTCACTTTAAGCAAAAAACCATTGCCGGTGAAATTGGCTCTTCAACCATGCCGCATAAAGTTAACCCTATCGATTTTGAAAACTCGGAAGGTAACTTAGGCCTAGCTAACGCTATCTTTAATCACTTGGCCGCGAAGCTTCCTATTTCTCGCTGGCAGCGTGATTTAACCGACTCCACCGTACTTCGTAACTTGGGTGTGGGTGTAGGTTATGCGGTAATCGCTTATCAAGCTACCCTTAAAGGTATTAGCAAGTTAGAAGTTAACGAGCAAAGCTTGTTGAATGAACTTGATAACAACTGGGAATTACTAGCTGAGCCAATTCAAACGGTAATGCGTCGTTACGGTATTGAAAAGCCTTACGAGAAATTGAAAGAGTTGACCCGTGGTAAAAAGGTTAACGCTGAAATCGTGGCTGAGTTTATTGATAACTTAGACATGCCAGAAGCAGCAAAAGCTGACCTTAAAGCATTAACACCTGCAAGCTACATTGGTGATGCAATCAGGCTAGTAGATCAGTTATAAAGGCATCGCCTTTTCCATACACTTAAAAACGCGGCCAGTCCGCGTTTTTTTATGGTTGGGATTTAGGCATGCTTACACACAAAACATTTCATTCAAAAGCGGCAATAATTCACGCAACTGCACGCTTTTTTGCCCTGTGCTTGTTGTTACAAACACCGCTATTGATGGCGTATGCTCACTACAGCGCACACCATATTGCACTGTGGTGGAATCTGACCTTTCATATTCTTTGTGCATTTACCACGCTATATTTGTGCAACAAAGGCCTGCCAACGCGGGCCCGTACACTGCTGTTAACCAGCTATTACAGCTATATTGTGCTAGCGACATTCCTATGGCGTGGCGACATGTACATTCAGCACTTTTTATTGATTGGCTGCTTATGCTGTGTGGGGGTATTTAGCCAGCATGAGCAACGTCCACGACTTTACTGGGGGTTGCTTTTCGCCCTAACATTCTGTGCTATTGATGGCCTATTTAGCTACTCACTTCACGGTTGGCAAGGCGCTATTCGTCGTAGCAATAGTATTACCCTAACTCTAGCCAGCGTGGGACTTATACTGACCTTGCATGCTCATAGCCGGCGCCACCTTCATCACCTTGCTGTGAACTACCGTCATACACGGCAATTGTTGATAAAAGCAACCCCTGCCGCCAAGCTTACAAGCGCTTTTACTCCCCCTTTGAGCCATGTTCCGAATACTCCTTTAAGTAGGTTTTCAAGTAGTGCATCAACAGGCTTTTCGACCGGGCTAATGCGGCAAAGCTTCTCCTCGGCCTGTGTGTTATTTGCAGATATAAAAGGTTATCAAACACTGGCCCCCTTGTTTGGAGAACAAAAAGTGATAGAGGCATTGGATGCCTTTTACAGCCAAATTGATGTGTTAGCCGCTGCCCATAAAATGTACCCAGTAAAAACGAATGGCGATGAATACATGGCGGTTAGCGAACTGTGTATGTTTCCTCCTTTAAGTGCTTCAAATGGCAAACAAAAAGGCGAACAAAAAAGTGCACATCATATAAATAACGGCGTGTTGTTTGCGCTTGCTGTTACCGCCACCTTTAAAATCTTTGCGTTAAAAGAAGGTTGGCCTTGCCAAATTCGTATCGGCGTTGCAGCAGGCCCTGTTACTGCTGGCATGCCTAGAAGACAGCACGGCATTTTCGATGTGTGGGGCAACACGGTTAATTTGGCGTCTATGCTAGAACAACATTGCAAAGGGAATGCTGTTACCGTTTGCGATAGTACATTTTCTCATTTAACCGCTGAAACCCAAGCTAAATTCTGCCCCATTTTAATTGATAGCAAAATTGGTGAATTGGCCGCCTTCGAACACCGGCTTACTAATACACACTAAGCTAGTAACCCTTTATAGAATAAACGATAATACCCCCATAGATGCGTGGAGATTACTTAATGAAAGAATTCGATATAGAACATTTTCTATCTCATTATTGGCAACAAAAGCCTGTTGTATTACGTGGCTTTTTTCAAGATTTTGAAGATCCTATCGATGAGCACGATTTGGCCGGCTTAGCCCAAGAAGAAGAAATAGATAGCCGACTACTAAGCTTTGAAAATACCAGTGGCAACCCAGCGGATGGCGCAGGCGAATGGAAAGTTCATCAAGGGCCAATTCATGATTTTGAAGCCGTTTGCGAAGGTGCATGGACACTACTTGTACAAAGTGTAGACAGGTACGTACATGACGTAGCTGACATTCTTGAACCCTTCCGCTTTCTTCCAAATTGGCGTTTAGACGACCTAATGGTAAGTTTTGCCACTAAAAATGCAGGTGTTGGCGCGCATATCGACCAATACGATGTATTTTTAGTGCAGGGAAAGGGTCAGCGTCGTTGGCGCGTAGGTAAGCCTGGAGAATACAAAGAAGTATTCCCACACCCTAAACTTCGTCAAATTGAAGGCTTCGACCCTATTATTGATGAAGTACTAAACCCAGGTGACGTACTGTATATTCCGCCGGGTTGGCCTCATGATGGCAAAGCGTTGGAAGACTGCTTAACCTACTCTGTAGGCTTTCGTGCCCCTGAAACCAGTCAGCTCGCCGATAGCCTTTCGTTAATGTTAGAAACCAGCGACATTAATGTGCGATTTACCGATTCAGGTAGAAAGTTGTCAATGCCTTCGGCAGTAGTTGAATCTAGTGATATTGCCGCGTTAAAGCAACAGCTCATCACAGCGATTAATTCCGATGACTTCACCCATGCATTGCTTGAATCACTAAGTGAACAAGGCCTTCCAGAGTATCCACCTGAGTATTTATATACTGATAGCCAAATTACCGCAGGGTTTGAAGAAGGTGTGGAGTTTGCAGCCGCCCCTGGAGTACGTGCGCTCATTGCAACAGATACTGAAAACACGACACCTTCTCACCAAGGTCGCTTCTTTTATGTTAACGGCGAACGTTTCAGTTATAACAAAGAAGATGAGCAATGGGTTCAGCTTTTATTGAACAACGACGTACTTTTTGCCGAAATCCTGCCTGATCTACCCTCTTTTGCGTTTTTAGCAACATTAACTACACTTGTAAATAAGGGTTACTGGGAATGGATAGAAGCGTAACGCAACCACATGGCTTATACGATAGAGAACGTCGATTGGGCAAGGGATAAGCATCGACTTAAAGCAATCAGGGAAGATGTATTCGTTTTGGAATGGCGAGTACCCCAAGACAGTGAATTTGATGAGCGCGATGCCAGCGCTTTTCATGTACTGCTTTTGGAAGATGGTGAAGAAGCTAACCAACCCATTGCAACGGGGCGGTTAACTCAGTGTGGAGAAATTGGCAGGATCGCAGTGAAGCGCGGTTACCGAAACATGTCTGTTTATCGTGCGCTGTTTGCGGCTTTAATAGAAGTCGCCAATCGCCATAACGTCACTATTTTAAAAGTAAGCTGCAGCCTTGATAGTGTGTCGTACCATCAAGGCTTAGGCTTTAAGCCCGAAGGGCAAGTGTTTATGGACGGTGGCGTAGCACGTCAGCGCATGCAATGCCCTGTAGAGCGTTTTCCATTCCCCGATGTTTCACAAATGCATTAACTATCACATTAGCCATTGCATCAATAAAGGTTAGCTTAAACGCCTTGCCATAGTTCATCTTGGTTTTGTATGGCGTGCAGGCCTTCTGCTCTACTTTCTAATAATTCCGCATACTCCAACGACGATGCATCAGCACTGTCTGACTCGCGTAAATTTGCCGCCTTCAACTGCCACGACATTGCAAAGTGTTTAATCGCTTCGCGAGCATTAGCCGCCGTAGCCTCAGGAATAAAGTCGGTAGGCAAATCGCCACTCATCACCCAATAAAATGCATTATTAGTATCTTTGATTTTCCATACTGCTAAATAGGGTACTAAATAACGGCTTTCGTTTGTCACCACTGATTCGTATAGCACACCATTTTCGGCGAGATGTTTGTTTGCTTTTTGAAATTGCTCACGCACCCATTCACTGCGTTGCTGATCGGTCATTTCATTTTGTGGTGTATTGTCTGTCATATTATTCTCTGATCTATTTCGTTTTATTTTTAGTTTTTACGTAGTCGGTTGATGTTGAGTTTAGGCTACTGCGATGATGAAACACAGGCCAACAGACCTTGTAAAGGGTGCTTCGGCTTAAACTGCTCTATACGCGCTACCTGACTTCGGCATGAATAGCCAGTGGCAAGAATAGCATCTGCTGGATAACGTTTGACCGCTTGCTCCCAACTTAACCCATAAATGGCTAACGACTTTTCTTTTTGATCGGCTTCATGGCCGTAAGTTCCCGCCATGCCGCAACAGCCTACCGCCACAATATCAACTGGCTGATTCACTTTAGCAAACAAACCCTGCCATTGCTTTTCAGATGCGGGCAACGCCGTTTTTTCTGTACAGTGACTTAGCAGTGCTAATGGCTGAGCTGAAGGCTGCGCTGAATTCTGATCCGAAGTCTTCGCTGAAGGCTCTGACACACCTACCTTTTTGCTTGTCGATTGCCATACATCACTGGGTACCGTTTCAAGCCATTCATGCACTGCCAACACATGAAAATCACCACGGGCTTTACCCAAGGTTTTGGTGTACTCGTCACGATAAACTAACACCAAAGACGCATCTACACCTGCCATAGGAATGTTTAGCTGCGCCACTTCATTTAAAAAGCCTGCGGTATTTTTTGCGGTCTTCGCAAATTTAGCTAAAAAGCCTTTTACATGTTCTGGTTTGCCATTCGGTTTAAACGGTAACATTACCGGTGTAAAACCAAGGGCATTCACTAAGGTAACAAAATCTTCAACCACACTCGCATCGTAATAGCTGGTGAAAGGGTCTTGCACTATCAACACCGTCTTTTGCTTTTCTTGGGCACTTAGCTTAGATAACGCGTCGTGGTTATAAGTAGCCACTTTCCCTTTTACTCTATTCGCCAACGTAGGCTCAGATAGAATAGGCGTGTCTACATAGCCAATGGTTTTCTCAATACCGTTTTGCATCCACTTTCGTTTCAAAAACAAATTAACCACGGGCGAGAACTTAGCCATAATTGGCGCCATGCGTTCAATGTTTCCCACAAGATGGTCTTTCATTGGGCGCATGTAGCGCTGGTAATAAATAGATAAAAACTTCGACCTAAAATCAGGTACATCTACTTTCACCGGGCATTGGCTTGAACACGACTTACAGGCTAGGCAACCATTCATGGCGTCTAGCACTTCGTGAGAAAAATCGTCTTGTTTGTTTCGGCTATTACTAAAGCGCTGCCACCAAGACGTATCGAATTGTTCAGCACTTAGTGTTTTAGTGTCTACTCCATCTTTCGCGAGCAAACGTATCCATTCACGAATAAGGCCCGCACGGCCTTTCGGGCTATGGCGTCTATCACGAGTCACTTTACTCGATGGGCACATAGGTGACGTAGTGTCGTAGTTAAAGCACAAGCCATTACCATTACATTCCATGGCAGGCGCAAAAGCTTCTTTAAACGTAGTAGGAATAGTTCTATCGAATGTTGCGCGTTTCGTATCGCTAACCTTTACCAAGCTCTCAGTACTATCTAAAGGCGTACACACCTTGCCTGGGTTCATTTTATTAAGCGGGTCAAATGCGCTTTTTATTTTACGCAATTCGGTAAATAACATGTCACCGAAAAAGGCGGGACCATACTCGCTGCGATAACCTTTACCGTGCTCGCCCCACATTAAGCCGCCATATTTAGCCACTAACGCGACTACTTCATCTGATATTTGATGCATCAACTTTTCTTGTTCAACATCGCATAAATCAAGAGCTGGCCGTACGTGTAACACACCTGCATCAACGTGCCCGAACATACCGTATTTTAAACCATGGCTGTCTAGCAGAGCCCTAAATTCCATGATGAAATCGGCCAAATTTTCAGGCGGCACTGCAGTATCTTCTGCAAAAGCGATAGGCTTTTGCACACCTTTGGTTTTACCCAACAGGCCAACTGACTTTTTACGCATGGCGTATATTTTACCAATATCCGCTTTATCAAACGTAACCTGATAACCAATTACCCCACCCTCGCCGGTTTCGGCAGCGGCGGTAAGCCTGGCTTCTAGCTCGGCAATGCGGGTGCGAATTTCTTCTTCATCGTTGCTGTTGTACTCCACCATATTTAAGCCCAACATTTCCTTATGTGGAACGTCGGTAATTAAATTGGCAATGGAGTGCCAGATAATATCGGTTTTAGCTAGGTTTAATACTTTTGAGTCTACCGTTTCAACAGACGTGGCATTTGCTTTTACCATTTCGGGAGCATGGCGAAGCGCCGATTCAAAGGTATCGTACTTAATATTAACTAAGGCTTTATGTTTCGCGATGGGCGTAAGAGAAAGCTTAGCTTCGGCCACCATAGCTAACGAGCCTTCAGCGCCGGTAATCAAGCGGCTCACATCTATAAGCTGCTCGGTTTCATTATAGGCGTGCTCTAAATCGTAACCGGTTAAAAAGCGGTTTAAACGGGGGAATTTTTCAATAATGGCATCGCGTTTATCTACGCAAGTAGCAAGTACTTGGCGTAAAATACCCACATAGGCGCTGTTATCTGCGTTTGTGTCAGCTATTTCTTTCGCTTCTTGCACACTAATTGGTGTGGTGTTTAATACTTCACCGTTAGCCAGCACCGAAGTTAAGCCCAATACATGGTCGCTGGTTTTACCGTAAACCAACGAGCCCTGCCCCGACGCATCGGTACTAATCATCCCACCTACCGTAGCGCGGTTACTGGTAGAAAGATCCGGGGAAAAGAAAAATCCATGGGGGCGAAGTGCGTCATTCAGTGCATCTTTTACTACGCCTGACTGTACTTTAACCCATTGCTCTTCAACATTGATTTCCAAAATTTGATTCATGTAACGCGACATGTCAACCACAATGCCGTCGGTTAAACTTTGGCCATTAGTGCCTGTGCCGCCGCCACGCGCCGAGAATTTCACTAGCGGGTGGTCGTTAACCAGCTTGCCTAATACTTGCAAATCGGCAACGCTTTTAGGAAATACCACAGCTTGAGGGAGTTTTTGATATACCGAATTATCGGTGGCCACAGCAAGACGGCTGGCATAGCTGTACTCAACATCGCCGGTAAAAGCGGTACTAGCAAGCTGTTCTAGATATGTCTGATAATGTGTTAAAAGACTCTGCTGGGGCACCACACGTGGCAAACTCATTGTGCTCAATTGCTGTAAAACCTCTGGAAATGCGATTGTGAGCTAGTATAACCACAGCGCTTGAGAGTCTCTAGCCAATTACACATATTTCATGTGGTTTTAATGACTAATTTTGCACTTTATATAACTGGATGCCTTTTTAATGCCGGCTTATTTTGCGAATGAGAATATCTTAGAAAATCACAGGTTAGCCATTCAGCTTTAATTATTGCACAATGCTCGCTCTTCTATTTTCAATAAAAGGAAAGCGCATATGTCTTTTACAGTAAACAGTTATTTTGATGACAAGGTTCGTTCAATTGCATTTGAGTCAGCAAATGGCCCCTGTACTTCAGGCGTAATGGCGCCAGGTGAGTACACCTTCAACACCAGTCAGCACGAAGTAATGAAAGTAATGGAAGGTGAAATGACCGTTAAACTTCCAGGTTCAAGCGACTGGCAGTCGTTCAAAACGGGAACAGAGTTTACTATTGATGCAAACCTTTCTTTCGATGTAAAAATTGAAACACCTACTGCTTATCTTTGTTTTTATAGCTAGCTGAAGTTTATTGCTTAGGCTTACCTAACGCTGCACTTGTTAATAATGCAGGTGACAGCGTTGGGTGAATTTGATGCAGGTAAGTTAATTGTAGCTATATTTTTTGCTGCTTTATTTATTTGCTAATAGCGATTCCCTATCCCTTTTGGAACGCTTCAATCATACGCGAAGAATATATAACCGTTCTATGCACTCTGCGTTAGACAAATATGTTTTAGCGTACCTTTCGCCATAGATGCCACTTGTCATTTGTCTTACCTAAGCGCTTTTATTTATAGAGCTTAATTTGTAGTACATTCATGGCCTTCTAGCTAAATTAAACTTACTACAACGTAATACAAAGTAGAGAAGTGAAATACACCTTCAGCCTCAAACATACCGTTCTGGTACTTTTAATTCGTGGGCAAAAAAATTACCACCCGAATTTATTGTTTTATTATGGGGAGTTAGCGGGTAATCTGGAAATATAGATAAAATCAAAAACCCCATAATAGTGTGTTTAAACAGACCGATTTGGGGTCTAGTAAACTGTTAAATTCAAGGAAGCATCGTGCAAGAATCGCGGAAACTGGCGGACTATTTGATAGAAAGGCCTAAACCGAAAGGTATAGATGTCCTTTGTGGTTTGAAGCATTTCGCAATCATTACTTACGCAGTACCTTCTGATAGATTTCAAGGTATATTTCCCGAGCGCTTTAAATTAGACACAGTTGAAATCAACGGCCAAGAAATGGGGCTTATATCTGTAGTTCCATTCATTGATGTTGACTTTACTTCTGCAGTCTTCCCGTTTCCGAAATTTACAATGGGCCAAACAAACTATCGAATATACATTATCGATACTGAAACTGGGGAGCGTTGTGTGTGGTTCCTTGGTACTACTTTAGATTCTTGGACGCTAGCGGTGCCAAGATACCTTTGGAATCTTCCGTGGCACGCTGGAAAAGTTAGCTTTGACTGCACTCTTAATGAAGTAAATGGCTTGTACAAAAAGTATCACATGGAAACTGAATCCCACTGGGCTGAAGCTTCAGTTGATTTGGTTCAATCTGAATCTGATTTGTTAAATTTCCCGGGTTTTCCCGATGTTGAGTCTGCCTTGGTCTATCTAACTCATCCGCTAGCAGGATTTTATTATCGAAGAGATAAAAAGTTAGGTACATATCGTGTGTGGCACAAAGAGCTTGAGGTTAAGCCCGCTAAGCTAAAATCAGCTAATTTCAAACTTTTGTCTGATCTTGATATTGTTAAGGAAGAAGAGCAAAACAATCCCTATAGTGTGTTAGTCGAGCCAATAAATGAATTTACCATATACTTACCTCCTACTATTATTGGGTAAAAATTTAACAAAGCGCTCATGCAAGGACGCAGCAGAGCTGCGCCGCTTAAAATGGTGTTATAGGTAAATAGTTTGACTCCCATTGAAATTGCAATTGAGTTTCAAAAACGAAGAAAAAATGGATCTTAGTATTTGTTGCCTGAGGCTGTGTATTTGTTCTTTTATTATTTACCTTTTCTAGTCTTAAAGAAATAAGACTTAGTATCGGAATAATCGCATTAGTTTTGAGTTTAATGTTATGGAGCATGTTCACATTCACAAATTATACTTGTCCAAACTGTGGAATATCGTTATTTGTGGAATAGCTACCAAGACTCATGTAGTCAAATTAAGGGAATACTTAGCACCGTGAATTTAATATTGTTTGATTTTGACAAAACAATAATAAACAAAGATACCGGCGCCGAGTATATGAAGTTCATGGTGCAACGCAATCCTATTCGGTTTGTATTATGCTTCTTCGCGCTACCTTACACCCTGCCCTTTTTGATACTGAATAAAACAAAGTTTATTGGTTTCTCTGTGCTTCTGTGGCTAGTTACGTATGGAATGTCTCCTAAAAAGGTAGCTAAATTACGCAAGCGCTTTATTAACAGTTATTTGGAAAATAACGCTACCGTCATATATAAAAACGCGATTGACAAGTTAATTTCACATACCCAACATAATGACACAGTAGTAATTGTCAGTGGTGCATCAGAGTGGATGGTTAAGCGTATTATTGCAAAGCTCTGTATCCCAAAGCTGGAGGTCGCTTGCTCTGAAGAAACTCGGCTCGCTGGAGGTATGGTCAGCAAGTTTCATTGTTATGAAACTAATAAAGTTGAACGCATCAAAATGCGCTATAACCTTGAAGAATACGAAACAATTATAGGTTACTCAGACAGTTCAATTGATATCCCCCTTTTACGCCTTTGCAATCAACAAATCATAGTTAATCCAAGGCCGTACTGCAGTACGAAGCTGACTAAATCTTTTGAAAAATCGATGAAAATAGTGAAGTGGGTATAGCGACGCAAACAGCAAAGTAAAGTCCGAAGAAAAGGTTCGTAAAGAGGGGCCGAGTACTTTAAAAACTTATAATGTACTCGACCCCCCAATTATTTAGACTCCGTTATTTATCGTGCAGCCGCGATATAGCGCTCTACTTTGGCTTCTAGTACCGCTAGCGGTTTTGAGCCGTCCGATAAAACAATGTGGTGGAACTCCCGAATATCAAACTTGTCGCCTAGACTTGCTTCGGCATGTCTACGAAGCTCCCAAATTTTTTCGTAACCGATACGATAGCCAAGAGCTTGGGCGGGCATACCGGTTGAATAGCGCAATGTCTCAGAAGCAATTTCAGTTTTTGACTGAATAGCGTATTGAGCCATGTATTCACGAGCCTCTTCCAATGACCAGCCAAGCGCATTCATGCCAGTGTCGACAACGAGGCGGGCTGCCAGAAATATTTGCCCGATGTAGCGACCGTATAATTCTTCAGGTGTCGCATAAAGGCCCATTTCTTCTGCCAGACTGGCTGCGTATTCTGCCCAACCTTCGGTATAGGCATTATCTATTGAGTTCTGGCGAAATTTCTGCAGTGATTTATTTTCTGCCTGTGTAGCAATATGGAAATGGTGACCGGGTAACAGCTCGTGATATATAAGCCCCCCCGCCCATACCATGCTCCGCTCTGACAAGTTCGAAGCATTGTAATAATAGTAGCCAACAGGGTCTGCTGCGCTAGGTTCACCGTAATAACCGTAGGTCATTCCAGCTTCGACTGCCAGCGGAAGTCGTTTAACGCCATAAGGCGCTTTTGGTAATGTTTTAAAATATTCTCCCAACATCGGCTCAATCCGGCGTATGTACTCTAAGTATCTTTGTTCAACTTCTTCGGCATCAGCTGCGATAAATCTGGGGTCAGTTTTCAGTTGCTGCAAGAATTCCTGGGCAGTCCCTTCAAATCCAAGCTGCACTCGAATGGCTTCCATGCGTTTCGAGATGTCCTCTACCGCTGCTTTTCCTCGTTGATGTATTTCTTCTGGAGAAAGATTAAGTGTTGTCATCTGTCTCACCAGCCTTTTGTACACATCAATACCATTCGGATATTGAGAGAGGCCTACACTTTCAGGTGCATTGGCTTCGTATTCTTCTCCCAAAGCAGCCAATAGCTTGTCGAAACCGCCCACGATGCGAGTTTCAATTAACAATTTCAGCGCCTTATTGAACCGGGCTTTCTCATCCATGGAAAGCCCACCCAGTCGCGCTTCATCAACTCTGATGGTCTCAGGTAACTCACGCTGCATACCTTCCCACATCTGCAGGGTGGAAGGTAGAGCTGGCTTTGGTAAATAAATACCACGTTCAACCTGCCCTTCAACCTTGGCAACAAGCTGGTCAATCATATCGGCGAGTTCACCTACCAGTTTCAGATAATGCTGTGCTTCAGATTCGCTGTTGAGGGGTTGCACTGCTAAGGCTTGCTGGCCGGTTCGAAACAAATAGGGAGCTTGGTAGGCTGTTATATCAAACGTCAACCAGTAATCGTCGTCATTAGCGCCATCTTCTTGATTTTGGAAGGCCAGTATTTCGTAAGTGATCAAATCATCACCCGACAAAGCCCGTTTGTCGATTTCTTCCAATCTTGCACGGTACTTTTGACTCTGTAGCAATTCCTTGCGGTATTCCTGCAAGGTCAGGTCCTCGAACCTACTTATAGGCAACCCTTCCTGCAACCGGTAGTAAGTATATTGCTCTAGATAATCGGCCCATACGTCGTCGGCTAGGGTGCGCAGAGCGTCAGTGGCCGCTAGCTTTTCTAAGTCAGTAACCTTTAGTTCAGCGGTGTGTGGAGCCGGATTTTCCTGTTTTTGGGCGCAGGCGCCCAGTAAGAGTGATATTGCTATGGCAGTACCAATAAACAGATGGCGAGGGTTGTTCATGGGTGAAACTCCGTTTTCGAGATTAGATTGATTTTTAGAGCATCGTCAGGCTTTTGATCTGACGGCCCGTATTATAAATTACCGCTTTTAGGCGGTAATGCTCCCTGAAAACTACTGCGGAAAAAGCCCAAAAAATGAGTATAGGAAGAATTAAAGCTATTTACTAGCTTTCTGCAGCGGCTGTCTTTTTGACTTCATTGATTTATGTAAATATCGAATTTTGAAACTTTGTTCGGCGTACTAGCCTTCATCTATCACGTGTGGATAGACTATTCGATGAGGTATTTGATGATAGGGGTGACGGTAATCGTGCCTTACAATAAGGTCTTCTGTGTATAGATTGAGTAGGTTAAAAAAAAGGGGCTAATATAAGGGGCTACTATAAGGGTCAAAGTACTTTAAAAACTACCAATGTACTTTGACCCAATCTGTGTAAATACAGCGCTTTATTCAAACAGTTCGCACGAATAGTCAGAGCCATTTTCAATCGCGCCACTGGGGCTTAAGCTGTAGTAAGAAAGCCCGATGTAGTCCGTAGGATACTTATTTATGCGAAAAACAAAGTTACTTCCTGGTGTATCGCCTTGCGTAAGTACACCGGTCTCATCCACGGGAGTAACATATTTCCAGACAACCTCGCCATCATAAGTCACTTCGAAAAATGTGCCTGTGGTACCTTCATCTATTATTGTGTTGCCATTATCTAATCGCTGCGCACCGGAAATATTGGTAGCGTAGAAGTCGGTAGGATTATCAGCTTCATATGTCCAAGTAAAATCTGTAGGTCCGTAAGTTCCATCGTCATTTAAGGTGTAATCGCCGGCATCACTCACTTGCGTATCCACCACGTTAATTGTGGAATAATTGCTATTACCGTAATAGTTTGGTTGGTTATTGAGGCTCATGACTTGACCACCTTCGGTATAGTCATCATCTATCCAATAAGCATCATGTTGTAAAAACAGCTTTTGGTCGTCGGCGTCGCCCATGTCGTAAGTTTGAGGGTTTCCCCAACGATATAAAATATCTCCACCTTTGCCTCTAGCTCCACCTGAATGGGAAGCCGCTTCAGCGGTAGTGGTCGAATGGTCAATAATCCAAAACTCGCTGTAGTTACGGCTATTGATCATGATCTGATCGAACTTCTCGTTATAGGTAACAGCGTTCATATGAATAGGGTCGGCTTCATATTCAACGTCTATGCCGGTAAAATTAATGTCAATTAACTGTGGGTTCTCTGAAATAACACCGTAACTCTCAATCGTTAAATCTTCATCTTGTACAATGTGATCCCATGAATCCCACTGCCAAACAATAGCGTCTTCGGTATCTTCTACTGTTGGATCTAGCTCAATAATCTGCTCACTCCACAGCGCATGATTCCTTGAATAGCCAACTGCTTCAGCTTCTGCAGCGCTATGCTTATTCCACACCATAACCAATACCGTGCCGGTACTTTCAATGTATTCGACATCGTGATGCATAAACTGCGTGTCACTGTTAAATTCGTAATACCATTGAAGCTCGTCTTGTTCGTTAATAATTTCTACACGACCAGAGTCGCCCCCTCCCCTCAAAAACTCTGAATTCACAGCGCTTTGCAAACGCCCTGTATGAAGTAAGTTGCCATTTTCGAGTAAGTACGAAGACATGGTGCTGTAGTCAGAAGACCAGCTTTGCACCATTTCACCACAGTTATCAATTAGGTAAGTGGTACTGAAGCGCTGCCCGCCAAACAATGTATAGCCATTCTGGGCGTCTGCAGAATTCAACAGCAAGCCAATTACATTCGAGGTCGCGTATTCTGTTACTTCAGTATCTGAGTCGTCCTCGTCGGTCGTATCGTCAGACGTGTCATCACTGGTATCGTCAGTTGAAGTTTCTTCTAACGTTTCTTCGCTTGAGGCGCTGTCAGAAGAGTCAGAGTTACAAGCTGATAAGGTAAGAGTGATCAAAACGAGCAGTATAGAAAAGTAAAAAGAAGGAGATTTTTGTAATTGCATTCGACTGCCTTTGTTAACCGTTTATCGGGTTAGTGCGTATTAATAAAAAATTTTGAAATCTGGTTCGATAATGTGCGTAAATTTTTCAGTTAGCCTGCTACGCATGACCACGGATTATGAGGGCTGAGGTCAAAGGTACAATCGTCTTTATAAATACTTTACGTTAGTAAACGATGGGGAATAAAACAGGTAAGAATATATTTTTGAATGAAAATGTGTGCTGCCCCCTTAATTTAAGATCCTAAATTATGAAGCTGAAGTAGTTATTCAGTCAGCTTAGTCATCAATAAAATAGAAACCATTGCTTTTGCACTAGCGCCTAAAAACCTGAGACTCGTGGAACATGTGCGTGTTGAACGGGTTTCACTCAACTCAATCAAGCATTTACTGGACAGGGCAAAAGGTGATTATAAGAACTCCTTCTTATTATCGTTGTCTGTTTCGGACTGGCTGAATAATTTACCACTGGAATTCGTACAGCAAATTCATTTTACTAGACTCAATAGATTGGAAAATTTTTATGAAGTTGATGTTATTCATCGCAATTATCTTTTCTGCCTCCATGTCGTTACATGCGGCACAAGCATCAGACAAGACAAAATTTACCTTCGAAGACTTAAAAACCCTTGCTAAAACATCAGCTGGTAAACCCTATACTCCTCCCGACGTTCCGGCGCCCGAATTAATTAATAAAATCACTTACGATCAACACTGGAAAATACGCTTTAAAGAAGACGAAACCTTATACCCGAGTGGTGAAATAGCACCGGTACAATTATTCTACCCTGGACGATATTTTCCCGAGCCAGTCAAAATTTTCATCAGAGACAGTAAAAATATTGTTCAAGAGGTTCCCTTCAGTAACGCGCTTTTTGATATGCCTGCTGATAGCCCTGCTCACGCTCTCCCCGAAGGCTTCGGGTATGCAGGCTTTAGAGTTATGCGACCAGGTATGAAGCCAGACTGGGTATCTTTTCTGGGTGCTTCTTATTTTCGTACCGACGGGCCGCAAGGGCAATATGGGTTATCAGCGCGAGGTATTGCGATAAATACTGGAATGAGCGAACCGGAAGAATTTCCTCGATTTTCAGCATTTTGGGTTGGTCCGGCAGAAAACAACAGCGAAGATCTGTCTGTATGGGCATTGCTTGAAGGGCCTTCTATCACGGGCGCCTACCGATTCGGCCTAACCAAAGACAATAAAAACGCCAAAGGTCATGTTACATCTGTTACCGCGAATTTGTACATGCGGGAAGATGTGGAACGTTTAGGCATAGCGCCGTTAACCAGTATGTTTTGGTATTCAGAAAAAGACAAAACTGTTGCTAAAGATTGGCGCCCTGAAATTCACGATAGTGACGGCGTTGCTATTCACACTGGCGCTGGTCAACATATTTGGCGCCCTCTCAATAATCCTAAGTCGGTGTCGACCAATAGCTTTATTGATGAAAACCCCAAAGGCTTTGGATTAATTCAAAGAGATCGTGATTTCAACAACTACCAAGACGATGGGGTATTCTACAACAAACGTTCATCAGCTTGGGTCAAGCCTCGTGGAAAATGGGGCAAAGGTGCTGTTCAGTTAATTGAGATCCCAACGCAAGACGAAACATTTGACAATATAGTTGCCTATTGGGTGCCCGAGAAACCCGCTCAAAAAGGCGATGAGTTTACCTTTTCTTATGATATCGAATGGCGCGAGCTCGATCCAAAATCCAATGAATTAGCCCGAGTTACGAATACCCGACAGGGTTTGGGCGGAATCCCGGGTCAGCCTATTCCCGAAGGTGTGAACAAAATGGTTATCGACTTTGAAGGCCCAGTATTCGAAGGGTTAAACAGAGATAGCGGCGTTAAGCCTATTGTTGAAGCGAGCAATGGCGAAATAATTGAACCTATTGGTGTTTATCCGGTACTAGGCACAAACCAATGGCGCCTAACGTTCGATTACAAACAAATTAATGAAAACCCTGTGACGATAAGGGCATATTTAGTAAATAAAGACGATAAGGCCATCAGCGAAACATGGGTAAGTGACGCAACGGTAACAATTAAATAGGCATATAAAAAAGGGGCAGACTACTTTGGAATTTAAAATGTATTCTGCCCCCTTATTTATCCCCACATACTTATAAAGCTGTTCTTTCGCCGGTTTCTGTAAGCCGATAAAAGTTTTCCCTTTCAATAAATAACGCCTCAGAATGTTTTGTTGGAAAACTTCCTCGATAGTCATTAGGGTGCTTTACGTCTATCGCGAACACCCGGCCATCAAATTGCTTATTTACCTTAAACTGCAAGGTGTGACCTACCGTTATTGAGCGAGCATCAAATTTATCTAATGTTTGCTTTATAGATGTATTGCTGGCGTCACCTTTGAAATACCCACGATACCACGCCAGTCCAGTCTCGGTTGAAATTAACGATTCTGTTACCTTGTCAGCCACGCCTGGGAAATACATTTGTCGATAATAAGCTTTAGACTTGTTGTTTATCTGTTGCAAACTTAAATCAAGGTTCGCGATATCTTCATGAATACCGCCATGTACAAACAAATGGCCATTAATTTTTTCAATGGTATTTTTACTGGCAAGCCAGCGCCCTATATATGAATTGTGACTGAATAAATCGGCTTGGCTTTTGCCAATTAAGCCCGCAATGGGAATATACTTATTGGCCGCCGATTTAAAATTGCCTTGAAGGTTTTTCAGCTCGTGATTGCCAATAATATAATGCACCACCCCACCCGCTTTTTGGGCATCTTGTTCTAGCTTATAAATGAACCAAAGCAATTGGGTAGTAGAAAATCCTCTGTCTACCATGTCGCCCACTAGCACTAAATGGCCTTCACCAAACTGCCATTCAAGGTTTTCATTTATAACACTATGGGTAATAAGGAAATCACGGAAGGTTTTGTAATTCCCTTCTAAGTCAGACATTGCCAAAATAGGCGCAGTGCTTTCATACACCGACGGCGTATTGGTGTTCAATGTGTCTAATGGCTTTAAATTGAAGGTAAACGTGGCATCTTCTAAAGCAAAATAAACCTTAAGGGGCTCTGCTGTTTGGTTTGTTAAAGGCACGGAGCGTTTTTCAATGAAGAAGTTTTCTTCTCGGCTTCCGCGGATGTAATTAATTTCAACGCCAGTACCTAGAAGATCAGCACCTACATTATCAGAGCCTGTATCATCAGTGCTTATCTGTGTTTCATCGTTAAAAAATACAAAGGGCCCTTCCCCGCCTACTTTATAAGCCAATGGGGCGTCTCCGATATCAATAGAGCCATGCTGGCTTATTAAGCTGTCTCTTATACACATCTCCGAGCCCACGAGACGCTACGCTAT
>OLHL01000401.1_pt1 | contig 21437 bp, 19 predicted proteins | sample 1609441 | NCBI WGS metagenome assembly OLHL01 (sample SAMN05416833, study PRJEB24817) | seawater metagenome | isolation source: Sea water | place: Canada:Atlantic | collected 2013-07 | reverse complement strand
AGAGGATCGTAAGGAGAAACCTCTCCTTGCATGGGGCCGGGGGCGGAGCCCCGAACAGGAGTTGAGTTTAAGAACCGATTGAGTTTGATACTCGAATTTAAGAGCTGAGCTTTAAATAAAGGCCTATCAATCACTACCAAACAAATCGCGCGTATACACCTTATCGGCGACATCACGAATATCATCCGACAAACGATTAGCAACAATCACATCTGACATCGCTTTAAACTCATTAAAATCTTTAATGACGCGTGAATTAAAGAAATCGTCTTCCTCAAATACCGGCTCGTACACCACTACCTCGATGCCCTTCGCCTTAATACGCTTCATAATGCCCTGAATCGCCGATGCGCGGAAATTATCCGACCCCGACTTCATCACCAAACGATAAATACCCACCACCTTTGGGTTACGCTTGATAATAGAATCCGCCACAAAATCTTTACGCGTGCTATTAGCATCCACGATGGCGCGTACGATATTACTCGGCACATCTTCAAAGTTAGCCAACAACTGCTTGGTGTCCTTCGGCAAACAATAACCACCGTAACCAAACGATGGATTGTTGTAATGATTGCCAATGCGAGGGTCTAAACCAACCCCCTCAATAATCTGGCGGCTGTTTAAGCCGTGCGTCTCGGCATAAGAATCCAGCTCATTAAAATAGGCCACACGCATCGCTAAATACGTATTCGAGAACAGTTTAACGGCTTCGGCTTCGGTGGAATCAGTAAACAGAATATCAATATTCTCTTTCACCGCGCCCTGCGCCAACAAACCCGCAAACTCCTTCGCACGCTCAGACTGCTCACCAACAATAATACGGCTTGGGTGAAGGTTATCGTACAAGGCACGACCCTCACGCAAAAACTCGGGCGAGAAAATCAAATTAGCGCAGCCGGTGTCTTCCTTAAGACGAGCCGTGTAGCCCACAGGGACGGTGGACTTAATAATCATCACCGCATCCGGGTTAACCGCCGTAACATCACGCACCACACTCTCAACCGAGCTGGTATTAAAATAATTCGTGATGGGGTCGTAATCAGTTGGCGTAGCAATCACGACAAAGCGAGCGCCTTTATATGCCTCTTCTTTATCTAAGGTTGCCCGAAAATTAATCTCGCGGTTCGCCAGAAATTCTTCAATCTCTACATCGACAATCGGCGAGCGCTTATTGTTCAGCATCTCGACCTTCTCAGGTACGATATCTACCGCCACAACCTCGTTATGCTGCGCCAACAACATCGCATTCGACAAACCAACATAGCCAGTACCGGCAATCGCAATTTTCATACGTGAACAACCCTGATCAGTAACCCTAAAATTGGAATGGATTCTAACACCCCTTTCCTAAATACGTTAACAACGAAATGTTACGCGCTTTATAAACCACCTGACACAATCGCCTTTATCCGCAAGCGGGTTACCTACCTCCTGGAATGTGATGTGTAAACGCATGTGTATCTGAAAAGCCGACATTCCCGTGAAGAGCCTGCCCCCACGCAGGCGTGGGCCGGGAATCCATGTAGGAGCAGTTCAATTGTCACTAAACCACCAAGACGACATAGACAGCTCCAATATGTATAATTTCACCAAAGGTAAGATCAACAGGGCACACAATGGAAACTCACGACATTCGCTGGCAACAACGTTTTCAAAATTTCAGACGCGCATTCACCCTACTGCGGGAAGCAATGGAAAACGATCTCGACACACTCAACCAGCTAGAAAAAGAAGGCATAATCCAACGCTTCGAATACACCTTCGAACTTGCTTGGAAAGTCCTCAAAGACAAAATGGAATTTGACGGCCTTGAGCTTAACCAAATATCTCCAAAAGCTGTCGTCAGACAAGCATTCCAAGCGAAATACATTTCCGATGCCGATTGCTGGATGCGCATGATAGGCGACAGAAATCTAATGAGCCACACCTACGACTTTGCCAAATTCGAAGCCGTGCTCAAGACCGCCAAAGCCGAATACTTACCCATGCTGGATGAATGGTACACAGAGCTTCTGGGAGAATTGCAGTAATGCCGTACACATTGCCAGAACAAACCCGAAGTGAAATCCAACAGATAATAAGTAGCTACCCTGAAATAGAGCGAGCGACGCTATTCGGGTCACATGCCAAAGGAACAGCCACCGAAAGAAGTGATATCGACATCGCAATTCAGGGCCAAAGACTCGATCGCTTCGTGATCGCTGACATAGCCTTATCCTTTGATGATAGCGACATTCCGTTGCAAATAGACCTGCAAAACTACTCCGAAATCAAAAACACCGCGCTAAAAGAACACATTGATCGTATTGGTATCCAGCTATATCCATCAAATGATTAACCAAAACCTTCGCCGTTAACTCGCATCCTTGATCAAACGCCTCAACAAATAAAAACACCAACCCTTTATTTGCGAAACACATTGCCTATGGGTGGACTCCTACACTGGCTATGCAATACCAGCAACTATATACTTTGCGAAAGCAGCAGCTATATACTTTGCGAAAGCAGCAAACAGTAAAATCTCACATGAACCAGGACATACGCTGGCATCAACGCCTTGCTAATTATGCTTCAGCCTTCAACGAACTTGATGAAGCCGTTGCTCTTAACACCCAACGACCACTCAGTAAATTAGAAGAACAAGGCCTAATTCAAGCATTTGTATACACCTACGAGCTAGCATGGAACAGCATCAAAGACTTCTACCAAGCTCAAGGTGAAAGCGATATTCAAGGTAGCCGCGATGCAATTCGAATGGCATTCCGCCGTGGGCTAATCACCGACGGCGATCTTTGGATGGAGATGATAAAAAGCCGCACGCTAACCTCACACACATACAACCGCGAAACAGCGCGTTTAATTGTTAGCCAAATCTTAAACAACTATCACAACGCATTTAAGCTCCTGCTAACCAACCTGCAACACAGAAAACAAGACGAGTCATGAAAACGTTGCTAAACACCGGATTAAAAGCCGAAGTCATCGAAGCTATCAAGCGTGTTATGCAGCAACACCCCGGAATTAACAGCGTTATACTTTATGGCTCCAGAGCAAAAGGCAATTACCGTAATAACTCCGACATAGACCTCTGTTTAATAGCCCCAGACATCAACTACAGCGAATTTAGCCAAATATCGCTAGAACTTGACGACCTTATGCTGCCTTACGACATTGATCTTAGCCTGCAACACCACATCGAAAACCAAGCACTGTTAGAACATATCGCAAGAGTAGGAAAACCGTTGTAATTATATCGCCGTTAATCCGGCAAACCGGATTGAACACCTCCTACAAATTAATGCTCTGCACCCTGCTCAACACCTGCACAACCAACTGCTTCGCTTGTTCATCGCTGGTCGATTCGGCATAACAACGCAACTCTGGAGCATTGCCTGATGGACGTAAATGAATCACATCACCACTTGATAACGTCATTCTCAAACCATCGGTCACATCCACTGACTCAACCACAATTCCTTCAAAGCCAAGTAAACCAATCAACGAGGCTGCTTCATCGGTATATTTTGCAATGATCTGCTTACTCTTCTCGGTAGCAAAATTCTGAATGCGATCACTGGCCGAGAAACGCACCGTACAATCGCTTACCAACTCAGAAATTGACTTGCTTGAGGCCGTTGCCGCCAACAACATGATCGCAGGCAACACCGCATCACGTGTAGGTAAGGCCTTTAATACCTTGCCGCTTATCTCGGTATCTGAGCCAAGCAAAAATCCACCATTGGCCTCAAAACCCGCCACAGAATTAAAATCGTTCGCTAACTGCGCAAACTCAGCAATCACATAAGGCGAACCAATTTTAGTTCGCTCTACCAGCTTGAATGCTGTTGATAATTCGATAGATGAATTACAGCTCACCGGAATCGCCAAAGCTTCAATACCCAGCTGCTTGGCACATAACAAACCGAGAATATCACCACGTAGCCAAACACCCTTTTCATCGGCAACTAAAGGACGGTCGCCATCGCCATCAGTAGAGAATATGGCATCAAAGCCATACTCTTTTGACCAAGCAAGCGCTTTGAGTTGATCTTCAGCAGAGACGGCCTCGGTATCAATCGGTACAAAATGATCACTGCGCTCTAGCGGCGTAACTTTCGCACCTAACTTCTCAAACAACGCTTGATATAAATCACGCCCGGCACTGGAGTGCTCGTAAATACCAATATGTTTACCGGTTAAAAACGGCTCATCAAATAGCGATAAATAACGCTCAACGTATTCTGCAGCCGCCGCATTACTAACCGTTAAATCATCAAGAGCTTTAGAACCCAAACCAAGCGCGTTAAACCCAACCTCAACCGTTAAAATAGACTGCTCATCCGCCTTGGTGATTTCACCGTCGGGGCGATAAAACTTCAAACCATTACGGTCAAACGGAATGTGACTGCCCGTTACCATAATGCACGGGATATTTCGCTCCATGGCTGCAAATGCTAAAGCAGGCGTAGGAATAACTCCGTAATAAACAACCTCAATACCATGCTGCTTTGACGCCGCCGCACAGGCTTGTGCCATTGCATAACTGCTTGGGCGGTTATCAATCGCAATAGCCAACGAATCAAAAGCAAACTGCCCCTTCAACGTATCAAGAAACGCCAAAGAAAACGCAGCACACACGTCAGGTGTAAACTGCTCAACCAAACCGCGTGCGCCGCTAGTACCAAATGCCACACCGCTGTCGGCTAACACCTTGCTCGTAATATGCATAGTTACTCTATTCACCTGTTTTATATCGCGCATCAATCGCCCATGGGATGGGCACCTACGCCCGCCCGTACTTATCTTCAAAGCGCACGATATCGTCTTCGCCCAAATACGACCCCGACTGCACCTCAATCATTTCCAACTCAACCTTGCCCGGGTTCTCTAGCGCATGAATCTGGCCAATCGGGATAAACGTCGATTCATTCTCTGTTACCAAAAACGTTTTATCGCCGTTGGTGACTTTCGCCGTACCCGACACCACTACCCAATGCTCGGCACGGTGATGATGCATCTGCACCGACAGCTTGGCCCCCGGCTTCACGGTAATGCGCTTAACCTGATAACGATCACCATTATCGATGGAATCGTATACACCCCAAGGGCGATAAACTTCACGATGGAACTGATGCTCAGAACCACCATTCTCTTTAATTTGCGCAACAATCTTTTTAACGTCTTGCACCTTGTCTCGATGAGCAATCAGCAGCGCATCTTTGGTATCAACAATAATCAAATCATCGACACCCAATGTCGTGACCATACGATCGGAGGTACTCACAAGGCTGTTGCGGGTATCTTGTAAAATGGTTTCACAAGGCTTGCCCTGACCACACAATACTGCGTTGCCTTCGGCGTCTTTCTGAGCGATTTCCCACAGCGCAGACCAACTGCCCACATCGCTCCAGCCAGCATCTAAGGGGGCAACCACTACCTGTGGTTCTCCCTCTAGCGAACACAAGGGTTCCATCACGGCATAATCGATTGAATCATCTGGGCAGGCTTTAAACGCTTCGGCGTCCACACGAACAAAGTCCATGTCGCCAGTGGTATTCGCCATGGCAGCTTCACACGCGGAATACATTTCTGGACTAAAGCGCTTAAGTTCTTCTAAGTAACGGTCGGCACGAATCATAAACATGCCGCTGTTCCACAGCCATTTATGCGAGTTTTTATCGTCGCTTAACGCCGTGACTTCTTGAAAATAGACTTGCGCAGTTTCTGCATCGGGCTTTTCGACAAACTGCTCAACGGCAAATCCACCATCCGACGCACCGCCCACTTTAATGTAACCATAACCCGTCGCCGCCTCGGTGGGCACAATACCCAAAGTCCCGAATTTACCGGCCTGCACGGCTGGCAACAAAGACGTCACCGCAGCCTGAAATGCCTTAGTATCTTTAATGACATGATCCGCAGCCAACACCAACAACACTGGTAGCGTATCTGGGAGCGCTGGCGTCCCGCCGGCATTTCCTGCATTAAAATCCGCCATTGCCTTAAACGCCGCCAAGGCAATCGCTGGAGCGGTATTTCGTCCCACTGGCTCCAGCAAAATCTGAGCATTGCTTCCCGCCGTACGCATTTGCTCAGCGACTAAAAAACGATGATCTTCGTTGGTAATCACAATTGGCGCGTCATTCACCAAACCTTTTAGGCGAGCCACGGTTTGCTGCAACATGCTCAAATCAAAGCCGAGAGATAAAAATTGCTTAGGAAACGCGGTACGAGACAACGGCCATAAACGTGTGCCAGATCCACCAGCCATAATCACAGGAATCATAATCAGTCCTTAAATAATAAAAAATTGACGCCACTGAAGATAAGGAATCATGGTTACAAAAAAACCACAGCATCGCTGAAACATCTTAATACGCCGCCTACTATAAACCAACAATAGGGCAAAACATATTTCAGTTCAGACTCAAGCCGAATTGGCAAAGCCAATTTGGCCAATAAAAAAGACAGGCTATGATCAAGTTACCAGATTCGCTGGCAATGATCGTAAACTCTGGGAGCGAAAACTCTGGGAGCGCAGGCGTCCCGCCTGCTTTTAAGAATGAAGTTCTTATCGCCAAAGCGAATAACAACACTTGTTAATTTTCTTAACCATGCCGGCGGGAAACCAGCGCTCCCAGTAAACGTGCTTGTTTTTGAATGACAACTCAGCCATACCAACGCTTTCAGCCAACACGGTGCTGTAATTAAAAAACTTGACGAAACATAGGTATTAATAACTGACCACCGCGTTCACTTAAATGATCGTCATCGTAATAAATAGGCAAGCCATCGACATCACCGTAACAATTTTCGCTGTCACATAAATAAGGCAGAGGATTTAAAATCTTTATACCACATCGATCTGCAGCGATGTCTTGTGTGTCCCAAGCATACTGATGACGTTTAAAGTAATCCTCTAAAGATAACATCACATGCTTTTCCTTACCTTGCATCGCAGCCCAACCCATAGAGTCGGGAACATTTGCTCCCATTTCAGGAAATGGGCGTACCATATACACAGTTCGATTTTCAGCAATTTCACAGAGAGTGTTAATAACACCATCTCGCATTTCAATCCTATAAGCGTTGCTATATTCATCATAAGGGGTTGTTATGTAACGCTTAGGGGCTGCGCCACCAACCAAATCACCATGAGGATTTAACTCATTTGATCCAAAAAAAGTTGCAGACAGCCTATTAACAATTATCATAGGAACATCATTCGGTAGTGTTTTTTCCTTCAATAAAGTTTCCTCTATAAACTCTCCACAGCGATAATCATGATCGTATCGATCTTTAACACCCTCAATCACCGGGCAACTTGAAAGCGTCCAATCAAGTACATTTTTCAATGGATCAGCCATAGATTTTTCAACAGAACGAATAATCGCCTGCGCATGGCTGTCACCCAAAACAATGACCCCTAACTTATCACCGCCATAATGACATTCTGGTACGGGAGTCGAACCGGCAACATGGCACTCATCTCGCCTAGGGTTCTTATTGTCACTCTCACCAAAAATAGCTTCAATATGTGAAGAAAGCCTATATGGAAGACCATCTGACAGTTTAACGAAAATCGATGGCACAATTAATAATCCCAGCGCAAGCAAAGCTACTGAGGTAAACATCGGTCGGTTTAACACGCCAAGCTTTTGTCGTGTCAATGTTTCAATGTATCGGTAGGATAAAAAACCTAAAATCAACGTTGCGATTAGCGCAAAGACTATGGCCGTTGTACTAGACGCCAACCCAAGATATACCAACACGACACATAATGGCCAATGCCATAAATATAGAGAGTACGATGCATCTCCCAGTCGTTGAGCAATACCATGGCCACTAAAAATCGATTGTTGTTGATTTGCAACAATTACTAGGCATGTTCCTAAAACGGGGACCATCGCCCAGGAACCAGGCCATTGCATGGAAGAATCAAATAAAACAATTGATGCTACAATAATGCAATACCCTGCATATTCAAACCAGCGTTGCACATTATTACTAAAATGCAAACGATGGCCGAACAATAAAATTAAGCCCCCAGCAAGCATCTCCCAAGCTCGTGTCGGCAAGAGAAAAAATGCAGGAGTTGGTTTTAGATACGTACCGACAATTGATATAAGTAAGGAAATAATGAAACCTAAAATAAAGAATCCAGCCAATTTATGACTGACAAATCGCCACCATAACAGCACAATTACGGGTAGAAAAATGTAGAATTGCCATTCAACCGATAACGACCAAGTATGTAACAATAATTTTTCATGTGAAGACACATCAAAATAACCAGATTCTTTCCAGAACAATATATTGGACACAAACGACAATGCACCAATTACATGCGTCGACAACTGCTCATACTTACCAGACGGCAAATAGAAATACCCAACGACCATCAAGACAAGACACAAGAAAAACAACGCAGGTATAATACGCTGCGCACGGGCAGTATAAAAATCAAAAACAAACAGCGCGGGTGACTTTGCAGAATCGTTATGCAGATATTTCAATATTATCCCAGTCATCAAGTAACCAGAGATCACAAAAAAAATGTCTACCCCCACAAAGCCACCACCGAAGCCTGGAATGCCAAAATGAAAAAAAATGACGGCAACAACCGCCCAAGCCCTTAATCCATTTATGTCAGTACGAAAGGTTTTTTTCACTGATATTCCTTAAATAATATAAAATAACTATACCTAACATCGAAATCATACATAGTAGTTAACGACTAGAGTATTGCACGCTGAATATTTTATTATTCTAACCACTTTATTAGCCATAAAAAAATACAATATAAAATATTCAAAATTCACCAACCCAAAATTTCTGCGACAAACCCAACAATGACGTGTAAAATGTTTTTTCCTAACATCTATGAATTTACCGTTCGCTAATATAGTGAACCTGAATGTATCAGACATGAATTCACTAAATGGGCTAACAAAGAAAAATGTACGAATTTAAATGTATTCAGCCAAGCAAGCTGCAAAGAATGCCTGCATTGAGCGTGACAAACAAACTATTCGGGATTGTTTCGCATCAGTTTGAGGCTCTGAAAAAAGTTCAAGACTATGCAACCAATTGATTATAATTTTACAATCACAAGACCCTAATTCAGAGATTGAAGGCAGAATACATTAGCAATCGTGATATGAAATGTTCTTTTTGCTCCTTATTTAAATGGAGGGAATACCACTCTAATCTTCTTAAAGTAAGAGTTTGTAGGAGAGACAAGTTATTAGGCTTACTTCAAACTGTCTAGACCTTCGAAATTTATTTTTGCCATTTTAAGGATATCAGGCATAGCATTTTTTAATATCATTTCTTGAGCAGTACAATCCTTCTCAAATTTAGTAAATTGAGCATTCCACACAGAAACTTTACTTTCTGGAGTCAATAAATTAAGCTCACTGTCCAAGCCTGCAAGTTTCAATAATCCTTTCTGCTTTCCCTGATACTCGAAAAACATCGTAGGTGTGCATTCACCAAGGGCCCCGACTCCCATGTGCTTTCGACCAACAATACAAAACTTTGCACGACCTGCTATACATCTTACCTGACTAACAGTAAGCAAATCAGAGACAACATGGCACCTTTTTTTTTGTTCTGGAGATAATGATTCGTATACCTCTTTAAGCAAAACAAGGTCGCTAACACCCTTTTCATTACATCGATCATCATGCGGTACAAAAACAAAATTAAGATTTGAAGAAGAAATAACATTTGCAAAAAATATCTTAACTTTGCCAACAAATTCATCACCATACAAATTGTAATGAACTAAGCAAAGATTTAGACAAGCGAAATCTCCACTAAATGGCAAGTTATAATTTTGTGAATTAAGAAGGAAAGCCAAATCCATTGATTGTTCAACAGCAATATTATTATTAATCATACGGCTGCATGAATCAGAATCCCTTGCAAATGCCTTAACACCATTATGAGTTACATATGAAAGATAACGAGTACAATCTTTATCAGCATTTTCTTTATAACTGAAACCTAAAATTCTAGCATCGTCACTATATTCCGATAATAAATCCACATATGAAATTCTAGACAAGCTTCTCCATTTTGAATAAAACCCATCTAAAACATCTGCACCAATACACATAACATGACTCGGCCTGTATCTTATTACAGCTTTTATAAAGTGAAGCCAGCCCAAAGGAGCAGAATATAAGTGACGAACCTCTACACAGGGAACATCTAAATCTAGCAAGGTCAAAGCTTCTTTCCATGAATTTTTTTGACATATAACTATAGGTGAAAGACCTAAAGTTATACATTCCTTTGCAACGACACCCACCATTGCTGCATCACCATAACTACCTACATCTGTAGGGGCAATAATAAAGCAGTTTTTATTCCTTTTGGTCGAATTAAATCGTAGGAAAATCTTAATAAAGTATGGAAAAAATAAAAAAAATCTAAAATAAAACAATTTAATAAAATTTTTAAAAAAATCTTTAAACTGCTTATTCATAAATACCTCGACAATCAAATTACAAGTAAATTTCAAGAAACCACTTGCTTCAAAAATAGTTTTTCCCATAGCCATCTTCAACAAATAATTACTATCATAGCTACGAGGGAAATGTTAAAAGAGATCAACATAACTTAATATATCACTTTTTATTCTCTTGTTCGACACCTTTTTAAAGAGAAAATGGTTTCTTTAAAAGGTTAATGAAAGTTAACAAACATATTGCCATCAATTTTTGTTATCTTGCTATTCATATAATTAAGTCATTAATTTTCAACATGTTTTAAAGTTGATAATTTTATCAGCAATAATTACAAAAATACTTGATTATTTTTCATTTATCGATATCAAACCTCTTAACACCATTCAATATAAGTAGCTTGCAACGTTGTAAAATGCCTAAATAAATAATACGATTCAGTCAATACTGATAAAATTAATACCCTTATATTTGAATTTTATTGGGAATTAATTCTTTTAAATGAAAAGTATACATAAGGTAGATACAATATCATTACTGAAAAACCTGTAATAACGATCTGAAACAAAGTTAAAAATAGAGAATCAATTGCAATCTGCTGATCAAAAAACAACCTAAAAAACATATGTGCAACTAAAAAAATAAAAATATATATTAATGCACCCTCAAAAAAGTTTCTATAAAAACCAACAATGGGTATTTGCAAACCTCTAACAATGATAATAATTCGGATGAAAGATGATACAAAAAGCCCTACAATCAAAACCATAACAAATTGAGTAAGTTCCAAAGAATATATTTTTGCAGCAACACCACAAACGATTAAAATAGTGACATGCATCACAGTAGAGACCAAAACAATGTCAGTCCGACCTTGTTTAATGCATAAATTGGGAGCAAACCAAGTAAGTACTTGAGGTATTACCCCAACCGAAGTTATCATTAAAATATCACTGCTATTTTCCCATTTGTCGCCAAACAATATCAAAATCAATTCATTGGAGAAAACTCCAAGTAACGCCACTGATGGAACAACCAGCAAAACTAACACCCTCACAAAACGGTGATAAGCATCGTATGGATCAGTCGCTTTTGATACAAACGCAAGCGATACACCTTGCAAAGGCGTCATGACTACGCCGTAAAATGTTACTAATAACTTGCGTCCAACATCCAGCATGGCAAGTGCTGCAGGCCCAAAAAAACCGGCTATCAATACTTCATTGGCTTTACTTCCTAAAAAGTTAAAAGCTTGCGAAAGCGATATTTTCCATCCGAAAATCCAAATTTCCTTTATTTTTTCAATACTCGGTTCCGCATTAACCTTATACTTAGTAATATAACGTAATAAAAAAATATCAACGATAGCATAAACATAGCGTGCAGCAATCATAGACAAGACTCCAACACCATTTAGTGCCAAAGAAACGCCAACAATGCCGGATAAAAAAGCAATTATGGTTCTACGAAGCGCTATCTCTTTAAAACGCATATCACGTTGAAGTAACCCCTCATAAAAACCAGAATAACATACCAAACTAGGTTGCAATGCCATCAGCAGGACTAAAATAAATAGATCATACCCACTCAATAGATAAGCCAGTGGTGAAGCAACTAGCAGCATCACTAGAATTAATATGACTGCCATATAAGTAATAAATCTAAAAGAGCTTGCAAGATATATGGGGGAAATTTCATTACTACGAACAATATTTTCACGCACACCAAATGCAGCTACTTGCGCAAAAAATTCAATAATCAGAAAAACAAATACCAGATAACCAAATTGTTCAGGGTCTACTTCGCGAGAGACAATGATGTATGTCGCAAATGCGAGAAGTTTTTCACTCAAGGAGCCTAAAATACTCCATATTCCTGACTTAACGACCATAAAATATCTTTTCCCAACCATAGGCGGTAATGCTACCAGAGCCACCGGTAATAAACTCCGATATTATTTTAAACATCACTTTCAACTTCATAACAAATATGGCATCTTAAATTAGATAATGAATAATATTTTATTTAACAACGTATCTCCACGGATATACAAATCGCAGCCCAACACGTCAAACTCTAATTACTAACAGTCTCGCGATTTAAAAAGTCGCGAATTATTGGTATCGCCTTCTTTTCGTGACCATTGAGGACCTCTAATGAAAGTTGATAAGCTGGATTCCATGTACCACCTGCCCACATAAACCAGTCCAAGCAATTTTCCTGACTTAAAATAAGAAATCTATTCAACGGCAATGACCATTTATCATCATTAGGGATGCCAAACTCGCCAATAACACCTTTTGCATCATTGTCTAGCAGCCAACGGGTGAATGGAAGCAGCCGCTTTTCAAGTCGCACACCAAGTTTCATTGAATCAATTGAAGATTCATCAGCGTAGATTCCAGAAAAGTCTTGATCCAAATATAAGTGTGCCTCGTAACGGAAATTATCCAAAGGATCTACGATAAACTTTTCTGGATGAACCTTTGGCCAGTAGTTGCTGTTACTCCAATGATCTCCACTAATATATAATATTGTTTTATCTCCGCGACTACGTATAGCATTGACCAAAACTTGGGCATCTTTGGCCCAGCGCCCTTTAGTATCATGCGGCTCATTCATTAATCCATAAGCAAGCAAATTTTCTTTAGCACTAAATGCCGCACTAATGCGCACCCATACATCAGTGAGTGCGTCAATAGGGACTTCTTCACTACCGATAACATCCCCTTTATATCTATGATAATTATGAAGATCAATAACAATATCCATACCATAAAATGCAGCATTAGAAAAAGCATTGTCGATTAATTTAAGATAGGTCTTATTTAATGGTTTAAATAGCTTTGGCTGTAGTCTCTCCCATGTGATTGGCAATCTAACAGCATTAAATCCGACACCAGCATAATAGGCGTAGTAATGCTTCTCTGGTGAGAAAAAATCTGTCCCTACTCTCCCAGCGAATTTTCTGGAACCAAATTCAAGTCCAGCAATATTGATTCCTCGAATAGGCTGACTACAACTATTTGAATCAGAAGCGCTTGCATTGCAAGAAAAGATCAATAAAAAAAAGGTGAATTTCAGCAGTAGTAACTTGATAACTCTGGGGATCGAGTGAAAGCTTAGCAGGCACCCCATCATTTCGAGATAACCTCATTCCAACGTTCAGCAATAACATCATCTGAAAATTCACTTTGGACAACTTGTTGAATATGATCATAAGAATGCAGCACCAAACCACTGAGACTCGATTCAATATCATTAATATTGAATGAATGCACAAAATCAAACTTTCTTAAATACTCTTTAAAAAACTCACCATCACGAATTAGTACATTCACACCCAGAGAAACTGCCTGATAAAATGCACCACTGACGATCATTTTCCCATCCGAATGAGGTAGTACCACACATTTTGATTTAGAAATCAATACACACAAATCGTTGTAATCTAAAAATTCATTACGCCATGTAACTTTTAATTTTCTAGTAAAGATAATTTTCTTTAATTTTTCTTCGTACTTAATATCATTACAATAACCAGCCATAACTAAGGTCTGGTCAGCTGGCCAGCCTTCCAGTAATAAATCAATATTTTTGTAAGATTTGACCACTCCAAAATACAAATAATCTACATCTTTTACATCACATTTGATTTCATCATCGATAGGATACAATGGATGAGGTATGTAGCAAGAGTTCAACCCTTTAACATTACGATGGGTAACCGTCACGTCTGAAAATCGGCCTAAAACGTTCAATAATAAATTATATAAAAATGGAGAATAGTAATTATGGGGAGTTAAATTATGTCTAACCCAGATTACTTTTTTGAATGTACAGCGTATAACCAACAACAAAATCATTGACTTAATAAATGATAGTATTTGAATCCCACCGTGCGCCATGCGATCTTCGAACCAGTTCAAAACAATGGTATTCCCAAAAAATAACTTAAAGTTCATGAGGCCTGAAAAACTATTGGGAAAAAATTTAACGATATACCCTGCTGATTCCCACACGCGGCGACAAGAGGTTATGTATAAATTTTCGTCACTTTCTGCGGGATAGCAATAGAGTATTTTTTTAGAACTCATTTCAACAACTTCCATATACAATGCAGTTTAGTTACATTCAAACCTAAAACCTTACATTAATAACTATATAAAGTTGCAAACTAATTAGCAATAAATATCTAAATCTATTGACTAATACCTTTATCATACGAGATTTCAGAGTTTCAGAGAAAACTTTCAAAATAGCATGAAATAAGAATAAAATAGCAGTGCAAATAAGCACAGCCGACACCGCAACGGATACACCAACAGCACCATCAAAACCGCCGAAAGCTTTATTTAGCAAATATATATTGAAATTATATAATTTATATTTTCGTGATAATGATCTTTACGCCCATATAAATTTAATCCATAAAAAACTACTAAGATAGAAAAAAACACCTACACCTACTCACCCCAAAAAATACATTAAATAGAATCCAAAGCTACCCAAATAACTGGCCACAATAAGAATAGCTGCCAAACCTCGAAGTGATGTCAAACTATTTAAATAATCAGTACTGTCATTTCAAAACCATCAACCAATTTAAAAAAATATTATAACTGCCTGTATGTTTTAAACAGGCAACATTAAACCTTCTAATAATAATTTCCATTCATTATATATTGCCTTTGGCATATATTTATCGATACCTTCAAAGTTGAGCTTTGACAATTTAGATAGACTTAGTCTTTTGTATATCTCAACCAACTCATCGATATCACTATACAAATATCCGGATGTCGGAGTGACGATTTCTGGCATACCTCCTACTCCACGAGCTATAACCGGTACACCAAAAGAAAATGCTTCAACGACGACGCGACCAAAAGGCTCACGCCACTTACTAGGCACAGTAATAACATCCACAGAATTAAAAAAAGCTTCTTGGGTCATATGACCCATGTAATCAAACTCAACTTTCATATTTTTAGCCATAGCTTTCAATTGTTCGAGGTAAGCTTCGTCCCCCTTACCAGCAACTACTAGCTTAATATCATTACATCTTCCTGACGTATAAATACCTTGAATAATATCTTCAATGCCTTTAGTTGGATGAATTCTACCGATATACCCCATAATTATAGGAGAAAACTCACTGCCACTATAATCTCTTTTAACAATAGGCTCTTCGTTATCAAAACAAACATTGGGTATAACTTTATGCATGGAAGTAACAAAAGCACCCGATGCTAAATGAATATCGAGTACCGATCGGCTGATACCGACAACAGTATCGACAAATTGACTATTTTTTATTTTATTTACATTTGATGCTTTGCATAATAAGCATTGACCATCACAATTTTTTTCATTTTTGTACATAGTCCCTGACCAGCACAAAAGATAGAAACTTCTAAGGATATGTATAGTTTTAATACCTTGAGTCTTAGCTAAAGGCCACAAGTACGTTGAAACATCTTCAATTGTGCTTGTAACTAAGAAATCTGCATTTTCTTGGATGGCAATATCTAAAACCTGCTTAGCAAGCAAATTAGAATACTCCTCTCTTATTCGCCACTGAACTTTGTCATATAAGCTCTTACCTTTAGCATAAAATAAAGAGTACCCCCAATTAGGTATTAATCTGACAACTTTCACACCATTTATAATCTCTGATTGCTCAACATCTGAAAACGATACAGAGACAACCTGATGGCCATAACTTGCAAGTAGTTCACATAATTTTTGCGTTGATATTTCCCCTCCTCCCATAATACTGGGTGGATAAGCTGATGAAGCTACCACTATTTTATATTTTTTTGTGGTCATAATTTTTTTTCCATAGCCAACCATAAAAAAAGAATATGATTGCTGCTGTTTTTATAGAGAAAACTGAACAACTTATCATAAGGTTCATTGCAACATAGATGGCTAAACCAAATTGGTATTTATAGTATATCAAGTCAGCTTGCAACTTTCTCGCGGTCAAAATAATTATAAAAATGATAAGCAATGAGAAAACAGTTTGAGTATTAATAATATAAACATAACCGCTATCAACCGTGATTTTTGAGCCTGAATTTCCAAACAGATAACTTAACGGTTCTAATTCGTATATCATGTATACAGTCTTTGCAATCCTTCCTGGGAAGGTATCATCAGGTTTCAGATCTAAAATCCCCACCAAAAGCATTGAGCACATAAATATCATGGGCAAAACTAAGTAAATTAACATACCCATTCCTGCGCGAACTAAAAAGCCCGAAGTGAATACCAACAATGAGCAAGCAAATGCAAATCGACCGTCGCATAGAGCAATAAGTACGAACCAAATTATAAGATACTTACATTTATCGGCTTGAGTAAACTCTCTCCAATAAGCGGAGATAAATATAGACACAAATACTGCAAAATTACCAAGAGACACCGCCTCCAAGAAGAATGATGATAATCTATGAACTTCCCAAAATGGCAATGGAATAAATCGATCACCAGGCCTAAATGCACTCACAAAAAGACTGGATTCTTCTGTATAAAAGCCTTCTTCTTGAAATCCTCTTGTATTCACATAATAGGATTTAATATTTAATAACTCAGTATAAAAATCAAAAAACAACAACTCAATTAGGCAACCTACTAATACAAGTATTATCATATTCTTAATCAACCTTGTTGCATCCTTGCGGTAAACAACACCTAGCCCAATAAATACAGGAATAACGAGAACATCCCGAAAGTACTTCAACGAAAAAATCTGGCCTTTTAAAATAACAACCAAGTGAAACAATATTAAAATTAGTAGTATTAAAACCCACATTTTTGCTTTCTTGCCACCATAAGTCATAACGATATATAGCGATGCCAAAATGAGCATTGCATCAAATACTGCGACCATAGAATTAGACATACGAAAAACATTCGCATTTACGAATGCAAGCACAGCATTAAAGGTAATAGTCGCATATATGATAATTTCTATTACTTTATCTACTTTGTAATTTTCTACCTCATTAATATGAACGGTCATTGCAAGTCCTTAATAGGAATATGAAATTTCCAATTATATATCTTCTGGCCATACGTCTAGGCTCGGCTACTAGCCTATAAACCCACTCCAAGCGAAGGTGACGAATTTTTTCTGGCGCTCTTGAAACCTGACCATCGGTAAAATCCAAGAGCGCTCCAACAGCTATTGCGAGTTTAATTTTTGCTGATGGGCAGTATTGTGCAATCCACTTTTCTTGCAATGGATTACCCATAGCAACAATTAATATATCAGTGTGCAGGGCTTTTATTTCTTCAACGATATCTAAACTTTCGTTAGCAGATATATACCCATGGCAACTTCCAACCCATTCATGCTGCGGATATTTTATTTGCCATTTTTCTTTTACTCGGTCAGCCACACCGGGTTTAGAACCAATAATAAATATTCTCGATGACTTAATATGCGAAAATAATTCAGGTGTAAAATCAGTACCATTTAGATTATCTTTAAATTTCTTGCCGTACTTTATTTTACTGGCGATATCTACGCCAATGCCGTCAGGAAGGACTAGTGAATTATTGAGTATATTTTTATATGCGTTGTCGCGTTTAGCTACATTTATAGAATGTGCATTTGCATAAACTAATTGTGTATATTTGCTCGAATCTATGAAGTCAATAATGGTATCTAGAGCTTCTTCTTTGGTTGCATTAACTATTTTTACTCCTTGTATGTGTCTTTCTCTTAAACCAAGTAGTGAACAGTATTCGGTATGAAATTTTCTTTCTACACTGTTCCAAGAGTAATTATTTGCATACTCGATAACTGCCGATTGCATTTCTTGTATGTGATTTTTACTATAGTTAATATATTCAATTATCTCGTCGTCAGTTTTGCTATTTGCGAAGTCACAAACAAGACCCGCCTTTGCCTCTCTAACAATTTTTGCAAAACTTGGTATGTCATTAACTAAAGGAATAAGGCCAGCCGCCATACCCTCGATCACTGTCATACCAAACCCTTCATATTCGGAGGCGCTGACTATATAGCGACTTTCTAACATTAACGTCTTAAGCTCAATGTCAGACATACCTTCTTTAATATCTATCGTTCCATTGACACCTGCTTCTGAAATACGTTTTCTATACCCTACAGCCAATCCATCATAATCATTCCCAACGATGGTAAGTGATGCATCAGGTATCTGTTTAAGTACCGAGATATAACGATCAAGTAGATGGTCTATTCTCTTATTCGAGGAAAAACGACCAATAAAAACTGCTTTATTTTCCCGTTCAATAGCCGTATCTGTTAAATTTTTAAATCGTTCTATCTCTACGCCATTCTCTATGAGTGTTACTTTTTTTGAAATGGAAGTGAATCTGTCAAAATCTCCGACACTGCAGGCAAAAACTTTGCGATATGCTCGTAAAGACAATCGCGTAATCGTATTAAAAAATAGCGTTTTACCAGTGCTTGCAAATTTTGTATGAAAGAAACCTCCATGTGTGGAGAGAACAAGAATACAACCATGAATTAATTTTGTAATTGCTAAATAATCTGAAAAAAAGTCTGTGCAATGCACATGCACTAATGAACCTTTATTTAGCCATTTCAATACACTTGGGGCAATTGGGTAACGTTTTGAGCCTATGAAGCTTATACGTTTAATTTTTACACCATTGATAATTTCATCTTCAGGGTATTTTTCACCGGTTGAGAAATTTCTATTCAAGGTTATTACGGTTACCTCAAGTCCCATTTTCACTTGTTGCTCTGCTAGAGCTTTTACAAAATTCTCTAGCCCTCCTATAGCAGGCGTATATTGTCTAACCACATGTATGATCTCAGGCAATTCTGTAGCCCCAATCGAATCTGCCACGCTCTTCAATTTATCAACCATCAATATAACTCTAAATTAAGACTATTTTGTACTTAATACTAGACGTATTAAAACCATTTTAAAAAAACCTGTAAATACCAAGCCTGCTTTATCTTTTTAACTAAGGCACCACTAAAAAGGAGTGGCGGACACGGCTTTTAGGAAAGTGGCAGTTTAAGTCGCTACTTTGGTATTTATCAAACAAGGATTTTAGACTATGTAATTTCTGCCAAAAGCCCCCATCGGAAGCAATTGTTAAATCTTTTATTTTCTCCTTTTTAGTAACTCGACACAAAAAATGTTTAAAATCTCATAGAGTGATAATAAAATATCGAAAATATAAGTATTATTTACCAATAAACCTTATGTATTTCGTAAACCAGCTTATCAATGCAGGCGTTTGCTAATTCATCTACCCCCGCCGCTCGCTCTCTTCCACCGCCACCAAATTTTTTCGCCAATGTATCCGCACCAACGGGGTTATTCTTCGCGGCTCTGATACTTACTTGATATGCATTGTCACTTTGGCTTTTCGGCGTCAATATTAAGTGCATAAGATTCGGGTGACGGTTGGTTAACTCGTTGCCTAGCACGCCGCTAATTCTACGCGCCCAAGCCTCATTTGGCAGTATGACCATGGCGGCTTTTTCTGTCGCTTTGTAGGGTTTGACGCTTAACCCTTGCTCTAGGTCATGTTGATAGCCATTTGTTAGCGTCGCGATGGTGTCAGCCTCTTCCTTTATATAGGTAAAGGGGCTGCTGTATTTTGCTGCACTGCGGTATAAGTCGGCTGGGTTAAACCAGAGGTCGCTTAGTTGCTCGCCGTAGCCATTATAATTAAGTGCAGTACCCAAGGCTTTTAATTCTTGCTTTTGTGCATCGGTTAAGTTCAGTTGGTTTGCGTAGGCGTCTGCAACGTCAATCAGGTTGTCGCCGTAGGCTCCGACTATGGCCCATAACGGTAATTGCTTATCTATTAGCTCATCTACGATTAATGCAGTGCAGGTATCTGATGCTGTTTTGATATGCGCTTCAAGGTTTGGGTGGTTTGGTATGTCACCCGTATGGTGGTGATCTAGGTACAGTACTTTTGCACCTTGTTCCAGCACACGGTTTAGCGCGGCGGTATTGCGTGTCATAGCGAGGTCAAGCACGGTTATTTCATCGCCTTGTTTGGCGTCTATATCTTCGATTAAGGCGTTATCGCGCTTTACACTGGTAACAAGTGTTGTGCTTTTGGGGTGTGCAAGGCGCAGCTGTATAAGCGAGCATATGCCGTCGGCGTCGCCATTGAATAGATCGTAGGCTGTCATTGCGTTAGCTCGGGCAGTTTTCCTGCACGCTGGAGATGCTGCAATACACGATGTACGCACTGCTCTTCGTTCATTACGGAGGTGTCGAGGGTTATTTCTGGGTTTATTGGTGATTCGTAATGTGAGTCTATGCCGGTAAATTCTTTAATGTCGCCTGCACGGGCTTTTTTGTAGAGGCCTTTGGAGTCGCGCTCTTCGCAGGTGATTAGAGGCGTATTCATATACACTTCAAAAAATTCACCTTTTTTGACCAACTCTCGTACTGTCTGGCGTTCGTGTTTAAACGGGGATATAAAGGCGGTAATAACGATAAGGCCTGCATCAACAAAAAGCTTGGCCATTTCACCTATACGACGAATATTTTCTTTACGATCTGCGTCGTTAAAGCCTAAATCTTTATTGAGGCCGTTGCGTACGTTGTCGCCATCCAGTAAGTAGGTGTGTAGATTAAGTTCAGACAAGCGCTGTTCTACTGCGTTTGCTATGGTCGATTTGCCCGAGCCACTGTAGCCGGTGAACCATACGATAAAGGGGTGCTGTTTCTTTAAGGTGGAACGGCTTTCTTTGGTTACTATTGAAGAATGCCAAACGATGTTAGTGGCAGACATTGTCGCTCCTTGATGCATTTCCGGCCTTACGGATTTCCAGTTGCTATATCGCTATAACTTATAGGGTGAAAGGTACTGGATTTTGCACTAAATTGGAACACGACAACGATACAAAAGTGGCGTGATATGCCAATGTGTGCAATGACATTTATGTCAGCAGGTTGG
>OLHL01000397.1_pt1 | contig 21723 bp, 15 predicted proteins | sample 1609441 | NCBI WGS metagenome assembly OLHL01 (sample SAMN05416833, study PRJEB24817) | seawater metagenome | isolation source: Sea water | place: Canada:Atlantic | collected 2013-07 | reverse complement strand
AAGCCCTTTTAAACTCTCGCTGAGTGATCACTTATTAACGTGGAATGGTATAATAAATGATGCATCTTTTACATCGGTTTAATAGCACCTAACGCTAAATTCTATTTATAACTTAGCGCCGAAAATTGGTGCTGAAAAATAGCGCCGAAAATTAGTGCCGAAAACTCGTTAATAAGGCTGGTATCCCTGGCAACATTCCCACCATTGCCATAACACTTGTGAGTATAACGAACATGGCGAGTGGGATGATCCAGCGACTCATTCGCGTCAACTCGGCACTGCGCGCTTTGCAACCAATTAAGCCCAAATTATCCAAAAGCATAGTCAGTGACCAGCCAAATGCTGGGTTGACTAAAGATGAGGCAAACACAACGATCGCGGCTGACTGTGTGGTTTTACCCTCTCTGGTCATTTCCATGCCCGCTTCAAGCAGCGGAATAAACACTCCAACTATCAACGCCACACACAGCACAGGCTGCCAAATTGCGAGATCCATTGGATACCCCCATACGCCAGCAATAACGCAAAACAAAGCGGTTAATATAGCCCCTGCGGGTATTGGACGCTTAGCAATGGCAGCAGGTACAATATATGTTCCCCAAGATGAGGTGAAATTCGCCCCACCAAATATAGAACCAAATGTTTGACGAACCGACGCACTTAGCATGGTGTCATCAATATTCATTTGCACTTTCTGTGTGCGCTCAGGATAACTAATCTTTTGAAATACCTGATGCCCTAAAAAATCTGGTGACCACATAGCAACCGCCAATATTGCAAAAGGCAATACCACCATGAAGCTTTCGAACGTGGGCATGCCGAGCATCCAACCTGTATTTTCTCCCCACCAATACAGTGGGTTCATATTGGGTAACCCCGGCGCAGTGTGAAACTCAAACGGGGCCCCTAGTGAAAAGGCAACCACCCCACCCAAGATGCAGCTAAGCGGCACGGCTAACCATCGTTTTTTAAAGTGCTCAAGCAAGGCGTAAAGCAAAATAGTCGCAAGAATGACAATAAAAGCAATATGGGTCATTTGAATACTTTCAGCCCATGCAAACAACTTCTTCACCTGCGAGGTGGTACCGATAAACCCTAAGTACAGTAGTAATCCTCCGCAAACACCTTTACTGGTCAGCCTTGCAAGTAGACTCCCCCCTTTGCTAAACGCCAATATCAGTCCAAAGGCACCAATTAGTAACCCAAACGCCATAGGGTGTCCCCCGGCTGCCACCACAATAGGGATTAACGGAATTAGCGGCCCATGTGTACCAGCCAAGTTGGCTGTGGGTAAAATGAATCCGGAAAACAGCACAATGAACACTGAGACAATGAGTAGTTCGTAACGCACGTTCTCAAGTACAAAGGCATCACTTAAGCCCAAGGTGCCAGCAAATGTTGCTGCGATTGCGCTGACCATTACAACTTTGCCTATCGTTCCTGCCAACGCTGGAATGGTATCTTCAAACTCGAAGCGATAATCTCTGAAGGGTAAATTGGGCCGCCAGCGTTTTGGCTGCATAATTTGCAATTCGTGTTCAAGATACTCATCTCGGCTGTTAAACGCAGAGCTCGGCTGATGCAACTCTTGGTAGCTGTCAGATGTTGACGCACTTTTTGCGTGCGCTTCATTTTCTAATTTATTCTTCATGTTTCTCCTACATAGCCATGTGGTCACAATCGTTACTGCAAAATCACATAAGCTTGCTCTTCGAGGGCAAAGGTTCAGGTAGGCAGGGTAAATCAAATATCGATCGTGGGCGCATAAGCAAAAGGTCTTATACGGGGTATGCTCGCTTATAGGTTGAATGTGCTAACTTGAATTGGTTAACTCAATGAAAGAACTGTCAGTTACAGTTAATTTTTTATACGTGGCTTTAAAATTAAGGACGACAGCGTGGATGAAGGAATGGTTGGATTAAGTGTATTCTTGTCAATAACCCTAGTGTGCTCTGTTATCGCGCATATATATTTGAAAAATATAACGTGGGCTATCGGAATTTCTACACTTGTTTCTACTCTGATTTTTCAAATAGCTAACTTGGTGATGAACGATAATCCTGATCCGTTTATGGGTATAGCGGTCGTGTTTTCCCTGATTTACGCATTTTTCATTGCTCTTTTGGTTGGAATTCCATTCCACTTATATCGACGAAATCGCTCCTAGCACCCGTATAGCACTGGGCTCAACGGCTGTAAAAACGAAACGTTAAGTACCCCATAGTCGTGTTCTCGTAAAGGTGGCCTGTTTTCAGGCCCGCCAACTGTTATACGCATCAGAACGCGAGTTAAAGTGACCTGCTCAACATATTCATAAAGGAGAACAGCCCTCTCAATGGGAAAAGCGAATTTCAATTACCTCGCTATTGGCTATCGCTTGCAACTTTTTTCGCTTTTATCGACGCAGCAATCCCTTTAAATTCATACGTAGGATAAATATCAGTATCAAAAATGCCCCAGGCCGATTTCTCGATAGCGAGGTTAAGAGTGCGTAAATCTTTAGGATGAATTTTTACCGTGATCACTTGCCCCAATCCCATCATGACATACCACGAATCAATTTCTGCTCCTTTAGGGGGAAATGACTGCCAAAAACGGTTTTCATCCATCTTTTGCTGTAATTCTGTAAGGCTTTTATCTTGCTGATGCTTGAGCACCACAGTGACAAGAATCTTGTCACTATCAATAGTGTAATCTTCGTTAGCAATGACATTTTGTTGGCTAGTTAGCCATAAAAAAGCGATTAAAACTGACTTAATGAGTATTTTCATTTTGTGACCTAATGGGTTTCAATGAGAGTTTATCGTCTCATTTAGAGTTTAATTAAAATAGCGATCATCTTTCGTTTTAGAACAGTCGCGAATGTGTTTGTAAAAACGCACTGCTAGCCTGCAAAATACAAAACACACATCAGAAAACGCAATAGGGTTAAAACATGTCATAAAATACAACAAAGCGACTTAACACCTACTGTGACAACGCGTATTCTACTTAAGTATATGCAAACATTAGACTAACAATATTCTAATATATGGTTAATGAATAAAATGAAGTGATTATTCCTTTTGAATCAAAGCAATGTTCCAACCAGACAACTAGATGAAAAAAACGGTTTACTTAAGCCTGTAGCCTATTTTTTCGCTGTACTATATTGCGCTCTGACATTGGCACACTATTTTGTTTTGCAAGAACCCTTCAAGTGGGTGCTGTGCGCGATGACGTTATTAACCGCGCTGCTAAATGGTGCTGTTGCCCTTAGCACTGCAAAGATCCCTGCTAAGCGGCAAAGTCTGATTATTTTAATATTGTTGATCATCGCCAGCGCCAACAGTTTTTTACATTTGTGGTTTTCTGAGGCATCAGAACATACAACTAATATATTCGTCACCATCATCGCCTCAGGCATAGTGTTGTCGAATCGCGCACATTGGACAGCTTCAATTCTGTTCAACTGGGTAGGTTGGATCACTATCAGTGTTTGGCTTGAATTGGCCCTAATACAACATTTCTTCTTCGCTATGGCCATGAGCACGCTGCTTAGTTGGTTTGCGCATTTAGCTCGAAAGAAGCTGGTCACGAAGCAAATTGAATTGGAAATAGAACGAGATTTAGCCATTCAACATGAATTAGAAGCTAAAGCAGCTACAGAAACCAAAAGCGCTTTTTTAGCTAACATGAGCCATGAGATCCGCACGCCTATGAACGGGGTGATAGGTATGATTGAATTGGTATCCCAAACAGAGCTCAATACAGATCAAAAAAACTATCTTGCTACCGCTAAGCGCAGCGCTGATTCATTACTGATTATCATCAACGATATTCTAGATTTCTCAAAAATAGAAGTAGGTGAACTCACCATAGAGTTTGTGGAATTTGACCTCGAACAGTTTTTTGAAGAACTTATCCACGATCAACATTTTCACGCTCGCAAAAAAGGTCTTACACTTGCTCTGTCAAAAGGTGATTTTCACCACAGGCACGTAGTGGGTGATCCCTACCGTATAACGCAAATCATGAACAATCTGCTATCCAACGCCATTAAATTTACCGAGTCAGGCGGTATTACCGTTCATTATGACCTTGTGACACTTGGCGATAATTTGCAGCTAAAAGTAGAGATAAAAGACACGGGTATTGGAGTGAGTGAGACAGCGCTGCCCTTCCTTTTCGACTCATTTTCTCAAGCCGATACCTCCACCACGCGCAAGTTTGGCGGAACGGGGTTAGGTTTATCCATCACAAAACAGCTATGTGAACTGATGAACGGCGACATTAGCGTGAAAAGTCAGTTAAACCAAGGGTCGACATTTTCCTTTTCAGTACGGTTAAAGCCCCCTCGTCAAACCCATAAAATGGCCAGCAAACCACCTGTTCCAGTGTCTTTCGAAGGGCTACAGGTCTTGTTAGTTGAAGATAACGAAATCAACCAAGAGGTGATGCTCGCCATTTTAAAAGGCTTAGACGTAAACGTATTTATTGCCAATGACGGTCTTGAAGCACTTGCAACGCTCTCACACTCTCAAAGATTGAAATTTGATTTGATACTGATGGATTGCCAAATGCCGAATTTAGATGGTTACGAAGCCACCAGACGCATACGAGCTGGTGAATCAGGTGAGATATTTAGTCATATCCCCATCGCTGCCCTTACGGCAAATGTGATGGACAGCGAAAGGGTAAAGTGTATTGAAGCAGGCATGAATGAATACCTCACTAAGCCGGTTGAAATCGAAGCATTAAAATCCGTATTAGTGAAGTATCATAAGCAAGCACCTGCCCAGCACTAGCGGGCTGGTGTCGAATAAATCGGTGCGAACATCCGATATTACATTCGTTTTATTGTGCTGCTTTTTTCCACTCGACTAGGGTTTGAATATGTCCGGTTGATGCGGCAATCAAATAACAAGCTTGTAAATAGCCTTTTTTATGAAATGCTTCTAGGTTGTCGCTACTTAGTGCACCAAGGTTAGCCTCGTTTATATTGTATAAGCCATCAAAGCGTTTTTGCTGCCCGTCTTTAAGTGTAATACTCAGTTGTAACTCTTCAATCAAATCATGCTCAAGTAAGGTTTCGATAAAGACTTCGGTACGATTGTTTCCTGACATTAACTGCCCGAGTAAATCAATCATTTGCGTGAGGTAATCACTAGGTTTACCTTGCTCGTTAAACAAGCCTTCACCCTGCTCGGTGTTAACCCGCGCGCTATCCATGTCTAGAGTCAGTACGGTATTGTCGCTTGTCGGCTTTGCACCTTCTTCAGTTACCCCCACCAAAAACGGCTGGCGTCTTAGGTGAATAGGCACATAATGCGTGCGCCATTGGTCGCCCTGTAAATACAAATTTTCCCCGGCTTCAAAGCCAGTTAATACATTTAAGCCAAACTGCCCAGTGTTGTTATCTTTTAGAAAACACAAAGGGTACGCCAGAGCCAATGCCCTAACCTCGTCAGCGATAACCGGAATAAAGTGCACGTTCTCTCCAAACTCAGCACCTCTGCCGGTTTTAATTAACGTCTTGCTGTGCTGTTCAAAATCAATTAGTACAGGCTTGGCCACTGCCGCCTCCTTGTTGTTATGTGTATTTTTATTTTAAATATCTTTGCTATTAATTACGTAGACGTATTGGGGCACTACCCGGTTACACTCGTTGCATACCAAACTGGTGAATTTTATTGATTAAACCTCGATTATCCGGCAAGTTTTTCAACATCTGCTGCACTTGTTGACTGTTTTTTTGCCGTAAAGCACCGGCTTTTTGTTGATAGGCTTGTGACATACCTAGTTCGTTGGGCTTGGTATAAAACCCCATTCCGTACAGCACGTATTGATAGCTCGCTGCTGGGAATACCTCTACCGCATGTTCAAAATCATTATGCCATGGTGGTTGAAATTGCCACAGAGTTAATTGTTCCTGCAGGCTTTGGGGGATCGTTGTCGTATCTCGGTTGTCTATCCAAAACGCGGAATCATTACGTTTTGACAACATATAATGCAGCTTTAAAAAGTCAATGATACGCTCCCAGCGATACAAAAAAGTATGGTTAAAGCGCTTGGCCACTATGTCCATGGCATCGCGGGTAGCTGGGAATTGATCGGCGATCATTGCCGCTGAGATCTCAACCAACAATAATGAAGATGCCTCAAGTGGTTCAAGAAACCCCGCAGACAAACCAACCGCCACACAGTTTTGTCGCCAAAATGTTTCTCTGTGCCCAGGGTTAAGCCCAATGCTACGAATATCCGCTTCATTCACCTTACCACCTGTTTGAGCAATGTAATTGAGTAGTTCTTCGCTAGCACGCTGCTCTGTTGTATGCGCGCTAGAGTAGACATGCCCTACTCCGCGACGATTTTGCAAACCAATGTCCCACACCCAACCGGCACTTTGTCCAGTAGAAATAGTATGCGAGGCAATTGGCGCGTCATCTGTATCGTACGGCACATGTATGGCCAGCGCTTGGTCTACAAACAACACATCTTTACAGGATTTAAACCTTACCTTGAAGTGCTCACCCAGTAACAAAGACTTAAAGCCCGTACAATCAATGAACAAATCACCCGCAATATCGCCATTGGCTTTGGTTGACACGCTGGCAATATCACCATTTTCAGCCGCATTAATTTTGCTCACATTGTCCAGAATGTGATGTACATTGAGCTTTTCGATACAATGGCGCTGTAAAAACGCCGAGAATCGCCCTGCATCTAAGTGATAAGCATAATTAATAATCGAGGTGAATTCTGCGGTTGCGATAGTTTTAGGGGCGAGTCCAGTTTCACATACGGCTTCTTGCGGGCTAACGGCCTGAGAAAAGGACTGCTCAAAAGGGTGCGCCATCCAGTGGCGTGCAAGGTTAGTGCTATCAAAATCTTGCGGCAGCACTAAAGGATGATAATAAAAGTCATCTTCGGCTCCGGTTACCCATTGGGCAAATTTAGCTCCTTGCTTAAATGACACATTACATTCACGGATAAAATCCGTTTCGCGAATACCCATCGCCTTTAATGTGCGGCGCATGGTGGGCCATGTTCCTTCTCCTACTCCAATCGGCTTAACGTCAGGTGACTCCACTAAAGTAATTTTAAAACCATCGGCGTGTTCATTTTGCAGTTTTGCAGCCAATGTGCCTGCGGTGATCCAGCCCGCGGTCCCCCCGCCTACAATCACAATCGATTTTATTGCTTGATCCATGTTTACTCTCCAGCGCCTTAAGGCGCTTTTTTGCGTACGGGTAATAGTAACGCATTGCAGCAAGTGTAAAAGCTATCACCCATAGCAAAAAAGCCGCCTAAAACGGCGGCTGATCTTATTTTACACCTTTAAATAACGGCCAAACACATCAGATTCACGCCTTTGACCAAGGTTTACTACCATTTTCCGCTGATACCAAAGCTATAACGCGGCCCATACTGCTCTGCTGAAATTAACTGCTCAGCAAAACGGCCATGGCGACGCACAGTTTCATCGGTTAAGTTCAATCCATCAATGTACACTGTGAAAGTGTCATTAATTTCATAGTTTATGCTCAAGTCCCACTGGCCGTATGCTTCAGTGAACGTTGGCTCAGTTCCTAATGCCAGTAGAAAATCATCACGCCAGTTGTACGCAACACGCACCTGCAAAGCATCATTTTCGTAGAAGCCCACTAAGTTTCCTGAATCACTCAAGCCTGTCAGAGCAATGGTTTGATCAAAATCATATGGGTCAAATGACTCATCACTGTCAACCAAGGTGTAGTTTGCCACCGCGCCAAAACCAGTATCAGAGAACATGTATTGAGCGTTAAGCTCCCAGCCATCTACCTCACGATTTTGTAAATTGTCAGGGGTAGACACATCAAAAATAACGATAGGATCAGACGCTTGGCTCAAACACGCAGGATTTGGCGTATCAGAGGAGTCTGGGCAACCAGCACGAGGGTTCACACTTGGGTCACGTAGCGGATTGCCATTTACATCATTGATTTCACGTTGTTCAACACCTGCCCCAATGAAATTTTCGACGAATTTTTTAAAGTATCCAACTGACGCATAACTGCCATCTGCGTGGTACCACTCAAGCGAAAAGTCGAAGTTATCAGAGGTAATAGGTAACAGGTTCGGATTACCTTGTGACGCATTGAAAGGTCCATCAGGACGGGCATCAATATTGGTCGAAGGGAACATTGCGCTAATACCCGCTCTTGCTAAGGTCCTGCTATAAGAGAAGCGTGTTTTCACTTCCCCTGTCAGTTCCATAGAAAAATCAAAATTAGGCAATACGCGGGTGTATCCCCCGCCTAATTCTTGCGCCGTCGCAGTGTCATCAAATAACGGTCTAAGTTCTTCTGCGTGACGGTAATTCAAGGCCAAAATACCCGGCTGCACTGAATAGGCTCTTACGTCTGTGTCTTCGTAGCGCACCCCGACATTCAAGTCGATCGGAAATTCATTAAACTCGGTGCTGAAATCGAACGACACATACAAAGCGGCTGGCTTCATAATTCGGAAGGAACGAGAACAATTCGTTCGCCCCAGAAAACTGATCAGCAAAGTCACCTAATGGCGTAAAAGTCAGCCCTAAATCATCAAGGGGAATATCAACAAACGAGAAACGCTCTGACAAATAGGTATCAATCTGATAATCCGTGTACATGGCACCAAAGTTAATCGCTACCAGTGCGCCATCTTCTAAATTGTCCCACTGACCATTAAACTGGTATTGCTTAATGTTGTTTTCCATTTCATACCCACGTAACTGGTACAAATCCGATACGATATTATCAGGGTTATACGCCCCTCCGGGTAACCCAGAATCATCAACCGTAATAGAGGGAATTTCACCGCTGAAGTCTGCGCCAATAAGTGCAACCGAGCCAGGTGGGTTTTTAAGGTTAGCCAGTGTTTCAGCGGTCTGCCCGTCTGGGTTTGAGTGTGACGTTGAATCGTGAATATCAAATGCTAAATTCAGAGCCTCTGTCGCTTGCCACTTAAGATTAAAACCAACCGAGTCGTTTTCTTTTTTCTCGTAGCGCTCCCAGGCCCAGAAGTTCAGTTCGTCATTTACATTGGTGATATTAACCAGCGTGCCATTTTCGTCTGTGGTGCCGGCAGGGTTATCGAACCAAAACGCTTGTTTATTCGTCAAGCTGGTTTCTTCAAAGCGTGACATTGTGTAATCAAGTGTGGCTTCAATGCGATCATTAGGGGCAAATTGTAGAACCAACTGCGCATTTTGACGCTCGCGTTCTGTATCAAAGCGCTCTATCTCTGGTGTCCATGGCACCCAATAAGCTCCCGTAGGGTTGTTCGAAAGATCGATAGCACTTGCATCAACACCATCAGGGTCTGCACGGTTACGTACCCAACCAGACGACGTTCCTACGCGGTCTCGCCCGCTGTCACGCTCAGCATGAGAAGCAGACAATAGGATACCGAACTTACCGTCAGCAAAGGTTTGGCTGATCATACCAGAGACTTCGGGGGTGATACTGCTGCCTGTATCAACACTTGAATCATGTACACCTTTGACACTGGCAAAGGCTTTAAAGCCATCATAATCAAACGGTTTCGCTGTGCTGATATCTATAGTTGCACCAATACCGCCTGATGCTACGTGCGATTTACCGGTTTTGAAAACCGAGACACCAGAAACACTTTCAGAGGCGATTTCACGGAAGTTAAAGCTACGAGATACACCCGCTTCTTGTAAAGCAGAGGAATTGGGCATTTGACGACCGTTTAAGGTCACTAAATTGAAATCTGGACCGAAACCACGCACGGTAACCTTGTTACCTTCATTGTTAGCGCGATCAATTGAAACGCCGCTAATACGCTGCAATGATTCAGCTAAATTTGTATCAGGCAGCTTACCTATATCTTCTGCAGAAATGGCATCCACCACCCCAGATGAGTCCTGCTTAATCGATGCAGATTTACTCAAAGCGCTTCTAATACCGGTGACGTTAATCACTTCTAAATCACTTTGCTCTGCGCTCGTTTCCCCCTGCTGGGCATAAACGCCAGTAGACGTTACCAACATCGCCATACAAATGGCGTTTAGTTTAAAATTTGCATTACTCATTTGGTGCACCTCAAAAAACACTGCATGTTCAGAATGAATCAGTTGGGTTATTCAACCACATAACCGAAACGAAATTGTCATCAACATGATTGTTAACAATTCACAAACAATAATAAAAGTTTGCCCATCAAGTCAATCTAAATCAACATTAATTTTACAACTTAGTACATACAATTAGCCTAGTTTACGAGGTTTTTGATACATAAAAACCCATATACGCCTATAGAGTGAAAAAGGTTTCGGGCGCTCTATTTTTTGTAACTTTATGAATTACCTATAAATAAAATTATTTTTAGAGGCGAGAAGTAAAAGGCAGTTAGCACCAACAACAGAAATATGATGTGAAATAATAAACCCATGTGGTTGCAACAATTATTTTGCCCCTAGTAGATAAAGAAGACTCAAGTAAAGCTCTGGTTGGCTTTTCATTGGGTAATTATTTATTGCAATAGGTATTTGCAAGCAGTCGCACAAAGCAAAGAGCAAAACGATAAGGTGCAAATTAAGCTAGCGTTAACAACGAAAGCTAGCCCTTGGCGATAAAAGACAGCTTACAAGAGTTAAAGGCACGCTCCAGCGGGATTAAATAAGGTTCGGAGGACAAAAGAGAGTTTGAGATGAATAAATGAGTGAAGCACAAGGCGCCACAAGATGTGGCACCTGCGAACAAAGAATACTATTTAATGTTTTTACGAATACTTGAAATCGCTAACTTTAAGTCATTTTTGCGCAAAGCATCAACGATATGGCGATGCTCGTCTACCAAGGTTTGTGAGTTACGAATACGTTGGTAATTCATGCGCATTCTAAGCACAACCGGATACCATAAGTTGGTGAGATCTTCACCGCCAGCCAGACCGACAAAGTATTTATGAAACTCAATATCTGTTTTCGTGAGGTCTGTGAACTCTTCTTTATCAAAATGCTCTTGCATTCTATCAATAATGCCGTCCATGCGAGCCAAGTCAGCTTCTGAAATATTATTTTCCAGCTGTTTTACTGCGTGCTCTTCAATTTTTCGGCGAATATCAATACTGAGCTTTTGCAATTCTGGGGTAAGTGGACTACTTACTGACGAACCAACATTATCTTTACTAACCAACAAGCCTTCTTTGGTTAGTTTAATCAATACATCTCTGATCGGACCTCTAGACGTACCAAAACGTTCAGCAAGTTGCTGCTCATTCAGTTTCGTATTGGGTTCCAGTTCGCCAGAAATAATATCAGAACGAAGGACATCAGCGATTTGTTCTCTGACGGAAAGAATTTTATTAGATTTCATAAGGTAAGCTTCCCAAAAAGCGCTGTTTTATAATGTGATATATAGTAAACGAAAAAACCTTCTTGTGATAAATATTTTTAGTTAACAATGGTCAAATGTATAGCAAGGATAATTAGGTTTGCAATTAATTGTTAACAATGTACAATTAATTCACGGTCAATTTACACAGTCAGGATCTACATGAGTGTCATTACGAAACTAGACACACCTGCCATGAACAATTCGCAGATAAAGTCCGTCAACGTTGAGTTATTCAATGTCCCCCTTGACGAAGTATTAAATGATGCAAAGCATGGTGATCACACACATTTTGAGTTGATACTGTGCACAATTACTTGCGCAAATGGTACACAAGGCGTCGGCTATACCTACACCGGAGGTAAAGGCGGGCGTGCAATTTTTTCTCTGCTCAATGATGAACTAAAACCCTTTCTAGAAGGTAAAGATGCTAGCTGTATCAACCACCTATGGGAAGAAATGCAATACCATTTGCATTACATAGGTCGCGGAGGATTAGTAAGCTTCGCGATTTCTGCAGTGGATATCGCCCTATGGGACATTCATTGTAAAACCTTAAAACAACCTCTTTGGCGGGTAGCTGGCGGTTGCAGCAATAAAGTCAATTGTTATGCAGGTGGTATTGACCTTAATTTCTCCACTGAAAAACTACTGAGTAATATTCAAGGTTACCTAGATAGCGGTTTTAACGCGGTTAAAATCAAAGTCGGCAAGCCTGACTATCGTGAAGACGTGGCGCGAGTTGCCGCAGTGCGCAAGCTAATCGGCCCTGACGCTATTTTTATGGTAGACGCGAACTACTCACTTACAGTTAATCAAGCCATTAAGTTTGCCAACGCCATTGAACCCTACGATATCACATGGTTTGAAGAGCCAACTATTCCAGATGACTACGCAGGCTTTGCCCACATAGCGCAAAAGATCAATATCCCATTAGCCATGGGCGAAAATTTACATACCCTGTATGAATTTAATCAAGCTATTGCGCAAGCTAAGCTTGGGTTCCTGCAGCCCGATGCGTCTAATATAGGTGGAATAACAGGCTGGTTAGCCGTTGCGACTATGGGCTACGCCAACAATTTACCGGTGTGCAGTCACGGCATGCACGAGCTACATGTGTCACTGATGGCATCGCAACCAAACGCGGGGTACTTAGAAGTGCATTCATTTCCAATTGATAGGTACACCACTCACCCACTAAAACTTGAAAACGGTATGGCCGTTGCGCCAGATACTCCTGGCGTCGGTGTTGAGTTCAAAACAGAAAGACTTCTGCCGTATTTAGTTAAACATTCTTAGGAGGCGCGTATGTTCGCTGCTCAATATATTGGTAATAAATCATTCAATGTGGTCGAAGGCCACGCAATTGCCCCACAAGCGGGTGAAGTGCGCTTAGACGTAGGTTACGTTGGTATTTGCGGCACAGACATGCACATTTATCACGGTGTAATGGACCAACGCGTGTCTATCCCACAAACGATCGGACACGAGATTTCCGGTGTTGTCGCACAAATTGGTGAAGGCGTAGAAGACTTTACCGTTGGGGAAAAAGTCGTTGTTCGTCCGCTGGATTGGTGCGGTGAATGCCCTACTTGTGAAGCTGGCTTGACCCATATTTGTCAAAACCTTAAATTCATGGGCATCGACACCCCAGGCGCATTTCAATCGAGCTGGACAGTTAAAGCCCGTACCTTACATAAATTACCCGACGGCGTTGATCTAAAGCAAGGGGCGTTAGTTGAGCCTTTATCGGTTGCTTGTCATGATGTTAGTCGTTCTCGCTTAAAAGCAGGTGAAAAAGCCGTTATTTTGGGTGGCGGCCCAATTGGGCAACTCGTCGCAGCAGTGGCAAAAAGTGTTGGTGCAGAGGTACTGGTGTCAGAGCCAAATGATAGTCGACGTGCATTTGCTGACGAGCTCGGGGTCAAATCTGTTAATCCAATGGATACCGACCTGGCTGCGTATGTAGACGAGTGGACCGGCACCAAAGGCGCTGACGTCGTATTTGAAGTGTCAGGCGTATTGCCTGCCATTCAAGCAATGACGCAAATTGCAGGTCGTCGCGGACGAATAGTCATGGTGGCTATTCATTCAACTCAGCCGCCAATTGATTTGTTTCAGTTCTTCTGGAAAGAACTTGAATTGTTAGGCGCCCGAGTATACGAAGCCAAAGACTTTGACTGGGCGATTGAATTAATTGCCAGCGGTCAAATAGACTTAAAACCTTTTATTAGCTCAATCAGCCCGTTATCGGATATTGGCAGTGCATTTGCCAACATGGACGGAAACCCACAAGGCATGAAAGCCCTTGTTGAATGTAACGCCGAACAGTAAAAATAGGGCTAGATAGGAACATAAGCATGTTAGAAAAATTCAGTTTAGAAGGCAAAGTCGCGCTAGTAACCGGCTGTAAACGCGGCATAGGCAAAGGCATCGCACTAGGTTTAGCAGAAGCAGGCGCTGACATTATCGGCGTATCAGCCAGCCTTGAAAGACAAGGCTCAGAGGTCGAAAATGAAGTCACGGCTTTAGGCCGTAAGTTTAAAGGCTATCAATGTGACTTCTCTGATCGTGATGCGCTTTACGCATTTATCAAAGAAGTTAAAAGTGATTTCCCTAAAATCGATATTTTGGTCAATAACGCAGGCACCATTTTGCGTGCCCCTGCCGCTGAGCATGGTGATGATTTATGGGACAAAGTCATAGACGTTAACTTAAACTCACAATTTGTTCTTAGCCGCGAAATCGGTAAAGACATGGTCGCCAATGGTGCAGGTAAAATCATTTTCACCGCGTCACTACTGACATTCCAAGGTGGAATAACCGTACCAGGCTACGCTGCAAGCAAAGGAGCTATTGGTCAGTTAGTCATGGCATTGTCCAATGAATGGGCGGGGAAAGGCGTTAACGTTAATGCAATTGCTCCGGGATATATAGACACAGACAACACAGAAGCCCTGCGCAATGACGCAGAGCGCTCAGCGGCAATTTTAGGCCGTATTCCACAAGGCCGATGGGGCAACCCTGATGACTTCAAGGGCCCAGCGGTATTTTTAGCATCTGAAGCAGCCAGTTATGTCAATGGCGCTATTTTATTGGTCGATGGCGGCTGGATGGGGAGATAATCTCAATGACGGTTCAAGAACTAGATTTTAAAAACAACGTAAATTTCATTGGTGGTGAATATGTTTCATCTAAAGCTGATGGCAAGATAGAAATACTTAGTCCTGCTACAGGAAAAGTCATTGGTGAAATACCAAAAGGCTGTAAAGAAGATGCCGAACAAGCACTCGACGTTGCACAGGCAGCGCAAAAATCATGGGCCAAGTTAACTGCCCGTACCCGACAAAACATTTTGCGTACATTTGCAAATAAGATCCGTGAAAACAAGCACACCCTAGCGCCTATGCTCGTCTCTGAACAAGGTAAATTGTTGTCAGTCGCCGAAATGGAAGTGGACGTAACCGCCACCTTTATTGATTATGCTTGCGACAATGCACTGACTATCGAAGGCGACATACTCCCTTCTGATAACCAAGACGAAAAAATCTACATTCACAAGGTGCCTAGAGGCGTTGTGGTGGGTATTACCGCATGGAACTTCCCACTTGCTTTGGCAGGTCGTAAGATTGGCCCTGCGCTTATTACCGGTAACACCATGGTATTAAAGCCTACGCAAGAAACGCCGCTTGCCACCACAGAGCTTGGGCGTATTGCCAAAGAAGCAGGCGTACCGGACGGCGTATTCAACGTAATCAACGGTACTGGGTCTGTTGTAGGCCAAGCACTGTGTGAAAGCCCCATCACTAAGATGATCACCATGACGGGCTCTACCGTTGCCGGTAAACAAATCTATAAAACCAGTGCCGAGTATATGACCCCAGTCATGCTCGAATTGGGTGGCAAAGCACCTATGGTTGTCATGAACGATGCAGATTTAGACAAAGCCGCAGAAGACGCTCTTTGGGGCCGATTCGCCAACTGTGGTCAGGTGTGTACCTGCGTAGAACGTCTTTACTTGCATGAAGACATTTATGACCAGTTTATGAGTAAGTTCCTCCCCTTAGTGCAAGGTTTAAAAGTAGGCGACCCTATGGCGAGTGATACGCAAATGGGCCCGAAATGCAACCAGCGTGAAATCGACAACATCGAGCACATTGTGCAAGAAGCAATTAAACAAGGGGCGACCGTCGCGACAGGTGGAAAAACCGCATCCATTGATGGCTTTGAGGGCGGCTGTTGGTATGAGCCAACCGTTTTAGTTGATGTAAAACAAGACAACATTGTTGTGCATGAAGAAACGTTCGGCCCAATTCTACCGATAGTGAAAGTCAGTAGCATGGAGCAGGCAATCGAGTATTGTAACGACAGTATCTATGGTCTCAGTGCTTATGTTCACACCCAAAACTTTACCAATATCAATCAAGCGATCAGTGATTTAGAAGTCGGTGAAGTGTATATCAATCGCGGTATGGGCGAACAACACCAAGGGTTCCATAACGGTTGGAAACAAAGTGGCTTTGGTGGTGAAGACGGTAAATTCGGACTTGAACAGTATCTTGAAAAGAAAACGGTTTACATCAACGAGGCCTAATCAATATTGGTAATCAATACACCTCAAAAACCGAACACTGACCGATAATTTACTTAATTGGTGACTTTTAGAAAGCATAAAAATATGTATTTAAAATACATAAAAGAACAATAAAAAGCTAAAAGCACTGCGGTTCAGTTATGTGCCCTACTCTTAAAAAGGTAAACCTAATTCCGGTTTACCTTTTTTTATTTTTCAATAATACCAATTCCATCTTCATTGTGTTGTGCTCATTAGGCTAACTAATACCAATCCGCATTAATAAGTCATTATCTGGCGAATTTCATTTTCTGTGCTTATATTTTCTTTAGACAAAATCACATCCCCCCTTGGCCTGAACTTACAGATTTAAAACTCGGTAAATTGGCCAAGTATTCATTGTGATCTAGTCAAAAAGGCACCTGCCACGAGGAATAGTTTATTGTTTTAACTCTCCTTAAGGTCAGTGTCTTGGCTTTTCCTGCTACAGTTTTTGCGGGGCCGTTATCGCCCACAAGCGGTAATTAACAATATGGGCCGTCAGTTCAATAAAACTGAAGACGCTCTACAAACCAACCCAATCGCGTAAATGGAGTTACCGCAATGAAGATTCATCGCCACCTGTTTTTTGTTTCAGCCATATTAGTGTCACTTTTACTGGGCGCCTGTGCCCAAAAGCAGGAAAGCCCAGTGTCACTCGCCACCGATGCGAAGCTCACAAACTCAGACAAGTTACAGGCCACTAAAGCGTTACGTACCCTGGCTGACGACGTTTGGGCCGATTACCTAGAGCATTATACTTACTTACGGTTACAGGAAGGGTTGCCAGTAGAGCGGTTCGAAGACTGGACTTTGCAGGAATACCGCAGGGAATTACGTCAGGCTCAAAGATATCGTGCAAGACTGGAAGAGATCAACAGCCTAGCCTTGTCGGGTGACGACTTGATCACCTACGAAATATTGACCTTCCAAAATCAGGACGATGGCTCGAATGATGACGATTACTGGTTGTTGTTTGACATAACAGCCTACCAGGCCCCCTTCGCGTTCCAAACCAACCAGCAAGCCTTAGAGGCGCAGTCCCTCGCTAGCGATTCAGACGCACAACATTACCTGAAACTGGTAGGCGAACTCGCAGATATGATCGACCAGCTAGTGGCCAAGGTTGAAGGGCAAGTTGAGCGTGGTATCTATTTGCCAAAGCCAGCCCTCCCATCGACTAGGTTGACATGGGAAGGTATGCAAAGTGGCTTACCGTCAGCCATCAGAGTCGACGATAAACGACTGGAAGCGCTTTCTGTGAAGCAGCAGTCCCAGTTCAATAAGGCACTGGAATTGTTAATTGAAAATCGCATAGTGGGTGGTTTCGACAAGCTATTGGCTGTTATAGGGGAAGAATACGAAGCCAATGCACCTGAAACTGTCGGCCTCGCTCAATATCCGAATGGTCTTGCAGTCTACAAAAGGTGGGTGAGAACAATGACGACCCTTGACCTCTCCCCAGAAGAAATACATCAACGGGGAAAAGCAGCTGTAGAAGATATTTCGCAGCGCATGGAGGCAATCCGGGTTCAACTTGGATTTGAAGGAACCGCCCAAGAATTCTTGCTGCATCTAAAAACCGACCCCAGATTTATAGCGGCTAACGCAGCAGACGTTGAAAAAAGATACTTAGAATACATTCACCGAATTGAACCGAAATTAGATGAATATTTCAAGTCCCAACCTAAAGCGCCTTATGGCATTAAACGGCTGCCACCGGGGGCCGAAGCGGGTATGACTTACGGCTATTACGATGGCCCAAAAGCATCTCAGCCTGTTGGCTACTATTATTACAACGCATCGAATTTGCCGGAACGTAGCATGGTATGGGCAGGCTCCCTTATTTACCATGAGCTGTTACCCGGTCACCATTTTCACATTGCTACGCAGGATGAAAATAAAGCACTACAGAAATTCCGCCAGAATTCCCTAGATACTGCTTATACCGAGGGCTGGGCTGAATACGCTGCCAGTCTACCAATAGAGATGGGCCTTTATGAGACACCTGAAGAGTTATACGGCCGCTACATTGGAGAAATATTTCTGGCAGCACGCCTAGTTGTTGACACCGGAATGAACGCGCTCGGCTGGTCGCTAGAAGAGGCCCGTGAATACATGGCTAAATACGCTATACAGTCGGAAACTGAAATCGCTTCTGAGACATTACGCTATTCAACCGGTATGCCGGCCCAAGCGCTTGCCTATCGTATCGGTTACGAAAAAATCTGGGAGCTTCGTAGGCATGCCGAAGCGACGCTCGGCGACAAGTTTGATATTCGGGATTTCCACCATATTGTTTTATCGGACGGTTCAAAACCGCTGGCGGTGTTAGAGGCCAAGGTAGAGCGGTATATCGCGGCTGAACGAGACTAACAACGGCTGTGAATATTGGCTGTTGCGCCAATAGACTCCGAAGTGCCCTTTGAGACACAGGGGTTTCATGGCACAGCAGCCACATCTAGATAATAGTCAACGGATGAGGCACATTATTGAAACTCACTGTCTGCCATGTTCAGGCAGTTTCGTTGTGTAATCCCCATAAAATCAATGTGGGTTCCATGAATCTAAAAAGTGGGCGCAATAAAGAACTGCGGAAAACCTAAGGGGGCAGATCATTCGAGCCAACAGCATCGTAATATTTATTGAGGATAATTCCGTCATGAAACTAGAGATTATCTCTACGATTTTTTACTGTTCTTAATTTATATACGTTTAATTAGTCGCTTAAATCGATTTTCGAAACCAGTGTGCGTACTTCATCTGGCGCTAATGGTCTAACAAGTCGAGCCACTTCATTCCCAGCGTGCAGCAGTACTAAAGTTGGCCACAGTTTCACCTTAAATTTACGACCCAAAGGCTTACCCTTTCCATCATAAATTTTTATATGCCTTAGCCCTGAGTGTTCAGAAACGACTTCATCTATGGCTGGTCGTGCTGCCTTACAATGGCCGCACCAAGGCGCGCCAAAATCAAGTAAAATATCACCAGACAACGCCTGTAATTCATCGAGGGTGAGTGTCTCTTCTGTATATTCAGAATTAGATCCAATAACGTTAACGTTCATATCATTTACGCCCTACGGTTAGTTATTCAATCACTTAGTTAATCATTCGCCTAGTGAATCACTGCTGATGACTTGGTAAACAACGGCGATTAAAGCGTTAATTATAAAAAGATAGGTTAGCGTAAAATGTATACTCAGAGATACTAAAATGTGGTGGCCAGCATAACCCGCCATAATAAACGAATTAGGTACACAGCAAATGATGAATGCGTTCAAGCGCCACACCCATCATCAACGTCTGCGAGGAATGACCAAAGCGAAAGAGCTGCTAAAGCGCGCCTAAATCAATTTCGAACATTACATATCTAATGCTTCTCTTGTAGCGTAGGCGTTTGCCTAAAAACTGACCTGACGCGCCGTTTTCTTCCACAACACTTAATATTCCAGTAAAAATCCCCAATCATTCAGATCAAAAGTACTTTAACTCCTATTGAGGGGTATTTTCACCTAAGCAGCAGAGCTTTTTATACGATTCTAAAGATGGCTGTCTCTGTTAGTATTGTGGTCTCTGTTAATATTGTGTTAGTAGCTGTCTTTGATAGTATTTAAATTTTTTAGTGTCTATGTAAGTTAATTTTCAAAAAGCATATTGAAACTCTGCATTATCAGGAAAGGGATACACAACTACCTTTTCAGCTATTTCTATCCTAAATTTTTCATAGAACATAGGGTGAATTACACACTTATCTTCCGCAGTAATAGCTAAACGATCTTTTATCGTATATTCAAAATCAGCTTCTATAATGTGAGAAGTTTCATTTCTTTTTCTTATTACACCAACAATTCCAAGCTCAGAAATTATTTGTTTGAATCTTGTTCGCGAATATTCACCGTTTGGCCACTCTGATGCAGTTCGTTGAGCTATCCGATCAAGATACTTTCCTTCAAATACATTAGGTACGCCGCTAAGTGCATCCAGAATTTTATTTACATTTGGGTAAACAGTAGAATAAGAGTTGATAACACCGTTTGCGAGTGTTATTGCGGTCTCTTTAACGATTGAAATCATATCCCTAGGCAGGGATTTAAAATCTGGATATACCTTTTCTTTAATCGCATTTCTTGCAATAGCATTACACAGAACGACTATCTGTCTCGGTCTCATTTGGGTATGCCTCAAAATGTATGGGAATGTTTTCTCAGCGATCCCGGTACCATTTGTGATGGACTCTCCAAAATGAGGTATCCAAACCTTGTCTAACACGTCATGAAAATTTGTCCATTTCACAACTTTTCCTGAAGCCATTGGTTCAATCCCATTCTTTTCCATATGCGTATAAAAGCGCCAGCTGACAAGCCGCATAAGATCCTTCGGCCGCCAGTGCATGTATACTGGGTGTCTAACGTATTTGACCGTATTACTCATGGCTGATTCAGTGAGATAAGGGAAAACTTCAGCAGAAACAAAAGTTTTTACGTGTATTCCTTTGCCGCTATATTCAATATTAAAATTACTTGAGCACTGAATTAATGCAGCTAAGGAATTCATTACGTCGATATTGTCTACTGAGTATTTTTCTAACGAGTCCATAGCAACAACAACTGGTTCGTCTTTAGCTATAGAAAGCATTTTGTTTTTTGCTAACTCATGAGTTTTGGATGACAAAAAATCTTCTAATGACTCAGAAAGTTGCTCAGCATCTTGAGGAAGAAATTTTTCTAAAATGTGCTTAAGTATACTTCTAATAAAAAATGACCCCTTAGAGTCTTTAGACAAGCACGCTGCACTGATTTCAGGGGAGCAATCTCTGTACTTACTAAATATGAGACTCCAAAAGATAAAATTCCAGATTTTTACTATTCTAGGAATAGCAATTGTGGCGTCAGGGTCAGAAAATTTTGATACTTGTTTCAAGACATTTGAAAATACTTCGGGCTCATCGATATCTATGCATCTGGCATTCTTTATCTCATCTTGAAAGGTGAAGTAATGAGCAAGTGAACTTTTCCCCGTTCCTCTTCGCCCTATAATTAGATAACAGTCATCTTCTAAAGTAGCTTTATTGAACGGTGTTTCCTCGAAGTAATATTTTTCATATTCGTCCTTTAAAACTTTAACTTCATCTTCGCAGCTAGCTTCCCCGAACGGGTGCTTATAATGAAACATAAATTAAAATCCTTTTATAATTTTCGTCTTTTTTGTACTTAGCCTTAATAAACCTGTTCATTATTTGACCAATTTATGCATTTTGTCAAATGACGGTTTTATCGGTATAAAGTACAGATAATGACATTTTGTTGCTCAAATTATAAAAAGGTGCGAGGCAAACTATTGTAAATATCCGGTCCGGAATTTTTGCTACAGGAATTCTCGGTATAGGAATTTGAGGACAGTTGAATTGGTCGGTGTGATAGGATTTACTCTGCACATCCTGTGCTTCGCCCTTCGGGCCGTGCTGCGCACGTTCAAACTTGTTCCTGGCCATTAGTAAAGAAATAGTTATAAACACGACTGTGATCGCTTCGCGCTCATGTCATAGGTTCAAAGATATGGGATAGATTAGGAGTTCTTGGTATAGGAATTTGAGGGCAGTTGAATTGGTCGGTGTGATAGGATTTGAACCTACGACCCCTGACACCCCATGACAGTGCGCTACCAAGCTGCGCTACACACCGACCGAAGACGCGCATAATACCTGTCTCTTATACACATCTCCGAGCCCACGAGACGCTACGCTATC
>OLHL01000379.1_pt1 | contig 22393 bp, 17 predicted proteins | sample 1609441 | NCBI WGS metagenome assembly OLHL01 (sample SAMN05416833, study PRJEB24817) | seawater metagenome | isolation source: Sea water | place: Canada:Atlantic | collected 2013-07 | reverse complement strand
AGATAGCGTAGCGTCTCGTGGGCTCGGAGATGTGTATAAGAGACAGTTTTTATATGGAAAATAGGGTCTAAATCAAGTGGAAAAAACAACTTTAAAAGCAGTCAAAGACGTGGTGGGCATACTTATAGAGCACGCTACAAAGGTAGAGAGCTCACTGCAGACTGAGAAAAAAATGAGATATTTTTCTACCAAAGAGGTGTGCAATTTTATTAATAGGACTACATCAACTTTATACAAAGCTGAAGAAGACGGTGTTATTAAAAAGCCGGAAGTGAACCCTGATACAGGGCGTAGAATAGGTTATACGTTAGAGCAAGTGAACCTCTTACGTGATCACTTCAAAATTGCTCCTAAGTTGAAGAGAAATAGACCTAAAGAACATCTAGGTATTACTACTGCGCTATATAACCCTAAAGGGGGAGTTGGCAAAACGACTACGGCTGTTAACATCGCACAGTACTGCGCCGTGATCGGCTACGAAGTATTAATAATAGATATGGATAGCCAAGCAAGTACGAGCGCTTTTTTTAGCACCGTTGGCAATGGTGACTTCGATGAAAATGACACCATTTTGTCTTCAACTTTAGATTCAGAAGAGACAACGCTTGATTATGCGATACGTGAAACCCACTTCGATAACTTGCAAATTATCCGCGCGACGCATCATTTGTCTAGTTCCGAGTTTGATGTATACAACCAAGTCAGTAGCGACGATATAGACCTTGTGAAATACTTTCAATCTTTGAAAGTTGCCATTGACTCCGTAAAGGGTAACTATGATTTCATTTTTTTAGATGCACCGCCAAGCCTTGGGATGAACGGTCTGCAGACACTTCTCAGTGTAGATAATATCATAATCCCATGCCCTCCCCGTATGCTTGATTTAGTTGTCACTAAACAATTTCTGGAAATAGCTACCCAACTTGTAGATAAGCATTCAAACGGAAAGAAATTTCACAGTGTCAAGGTTATGGTGTCGATGTATGACCTAAAAAAAGAGGAGTCAAAGAAGTTGATGAAAATAATGCCGGCAGTATTTGGTAGTCATATGTATATGAATCAGATGTTATACTCTGAATCTGTTGTTAATGCCTCTGCGGCCTTGCAAACTGTATGGGAAACCCCAAAACCAGATAAGCATACCACTGAGAATATGCGAATGCTTTTCAACGAAATTATTTGCGATTTGGTTGTAAGTAATAGAACTACTATTTAGTTTCAGCTGCTAAAATTAGGTATTGATTTGTAGTGTGAGACTATAACTATTTTTGTTCAATCGGCATCATCAAATATTCTTTCATAAGTTCCTCACTCAATATTGTTTTCAATTTACAAGACGGAATAAATTCTAAGGCTAGACATTGTTTTTGATATTTTTTAACTGTGACTTCCCCAGTGTGTTTGACTTAGAAAAAGCACTTACTGCAAGTCCATAACGCTCGAGTAAGTATGGAAACCGAAGACTTCTGAGTACTTTTATATCAATGCATTTAATTCAGATGGGTCAGCACAGAAAAGATTGTGATTTCTGACTAAGCAAATAAGTATCCTTTAAGAAAAATATCTGTGATTGGGTTGACCCCCTCTACCCTTTTCTTTCTCTTTCTATCTTATTCTAATGTACTTAGGTTTGGCGTTTTATTAACGTGAGTGGAATTCAAAGAGTTTCTATGGCGCAATATCATTATGGATGGTATCTGTTTTGAATAGGTGCGTATGGATGGCATCTATTGCACTTTAATAAAATTTTGAATCCATTATGTTCCCCTACTCTGATAGTTTTTTATGAGATAATAAGAATTACACAGCATTAACTGTGCTAGATTGTGTAAATATCAAACGTAAACGAATTTCAGGCACAAAAAATCTCCAGAACAAAGTCTGGATTTCAGGGAGTTGATGTGGTTCAGTAGTTCTGTGCTTTTCTCATTTCAGCCAGATAGTACGCATGTTCCGCTGGGGTAGCTTTTTTACCTGGCCGAGTGAGTTCCGTTGGCTTATTTATTGAATGACGAGTCTTACCTTGAGATTTTTGTTTTATGTCAAAAAGCCGAGATTTTAGCTGCTTGTACCCTGCCCTTACTCGCTCAGCTATCCTAACGCGTGTAAATGTAATTCGTTTGCCGTCTAGCTTAAGTGTTACTAGTCCGAGTTCGACAAGTGTATTGATTACCCGTCTTATGGTATTTCTTGACCACTGCATCATTGCTGATAAATAAGGCACACTTAGTGACAAGGTCGATTTATCAAATTTGTCTCTGAATTTGATTTTATTGTGAAGGTACCCGTGCAAAACTAGTGTTTTATGGAGGTGCCGAGATTGATTGCGCTTCCACTTTTCACATTTTGTAGAGGCTTGCAGCGCGTTCACATAAACTTTGAAGAATATATTTTTCAGGTCTGGTTGTTTATGTTTATTGCTTTTCCTTAGACAGTTTAAGATTTCTGACAATTCAGATGAGAACTCCTGTGCATACTGATGAGTACCAATTACTAAATAGTGTGATATGTCGTCAAAGTAGCTATAACGAAGAACTTTATTTTTGATGTCAGGTTTTTCAGCACGTGCTAAGAAGTTCTTCTCTACAAGCTTATCGATTGTTGACCTGATTGTGTTTGCGGAGTATCCAAGGTTTTTACAGAGACTTGCTGTGCTACGTTTAAATATTTGCCCCTTTTGCTTGTCACAAGCAAAATAAGTAACAAAAGAGAAAACATATGACTCTGTTTCATTGAGATGTTCAAAAAGCCCCGTGCTCATGAACACAAATTCTGTGTTTTTTCTCATTTTTTTACCAACAAATCGAGTTATTGTTGATAAAAAACGCCCTAACAGTTGACGTGATCGATCAATCCGCTAGAATCGGATGTGTAACTCGTTCGAAAAAGTTACATCCTAAGACCCGTGCAGTGCGCCAACACTTCACGGGTTTTGTCTTTTAAGCGCTTCTTATCTTCCCAAATAATTTATGTTGCTCTTCAATGAGCAAGTTAAAGATTTAATAAAAGTGAGAGAATGTCTTTAACAGATGTAATCTTTATACGAAAGGTAATAGAGATCAAGTTGGATCGTGATCTAATTTAGATCTTTTTATAGATTCGATCCGAGCCCTAATCTATTGATTTTCTTTGCTATAGATTCGATCCAAGGATTTTTTAGTATCAAATTATAAGTTATCGCTGACTATTGAAGTGGCTCAAAATATGTAATGCAGACATATCTCGTCTAAAAGCTATAACTGATGACCCATGCTCAGGTGAATAACCAATATTGATCAGGTAACCTTGTACCGTGGCCCGACCGTATTCGACTACTAATTCACCTTTTCTTGGCTCAGACAAATGGCATGTCTCTATAATTCGAACAATCTTGTCTTTGACAGCGTTATGAATTTTAGCTTTATATTCGGGATCTGCATTCGTAAGTACCATGTTTGAAAACTTACGCTTAAATTCACTTAGACTGGTCGAAGGAGCTACTGATTCACGAAGCTCGTTCCATGTATACATCTGCTGCGCCTGACGTCCAGTAATGAGATGTTCCCTCGCCCATAGGCCAAACAAAATTTCAATTTCATTCTTTGTTGCGAAAATATCACTGTCAATCAACAACATTTCGTTAAGAGATTTTTCAGCGCGCACGGCAGCTATAATATTTTTCACTGTCGAGCGCGGAAATTGAATAACTGCTGCTTTTTTTTCTATCTCTCTTTCATCTTCATAGGTAACAAGAGCCTCAAGTCTGAAAAGCTTGTAATACATTTCAATATCTTTAATTGTACTGTGGTCTTGTCCATATAAATCGCGCATATCAAATGTAGTTGCTGATATTCGCTGCAACGATTGGATAGCATTATTCATATAACCACCAGCTGATGCATCTGAAAGCGGAATATCCTTCGCCATTGATATAAGAGGCTCTAGTGGTAATGTGAATGTTTCTCCAATAGTATCTGCCTGTTCAACTCGTTCAGAAATATGATTGATAAGCCAGGTAATAGCGCCTGCGTAGTAGCTCATATCAGGTAGATAGATAAGCCTTCCCTCTTCTGCTCGTGCGGTGATGGAGATTGGTTTTACTCTACCGTCTACTTTTAGTTTAACGTTGATAGTACCTGCCTTATCTTTGCGATTAGTTCGCATCGCTTTAACTAGATATCTAACAATTTGTAGCTCAATAAATCGTGTTTTATCGTCATACCGGCCAATATCTATAGTTTCAACGGTATTAGATGACACCAATTGATAATTATCTCTCTCCGGTACTGATGAATAGTCTGCAGCTGCTACAGCCTGCCCTTTAGGTATCGCTAATGTAAAAAGCTTTCCTCTACGACGTCGTATTGGATCAGTTGTAATAAATTCACTTTTTATAAGATTAGCTTTTTCAAGAGTGACCAGATGATGTCGAATATTTGATACTTTTCGATTTATACATTCGGCGATATAATGGATACTTGCAATGCGTTCGTCGATATCCTGTAGAGCTATAAAGACGTCAGAAATCACAGCTATCGTAATTGGTGAAATAGATAATGCTCCACATAAACGAAGGTACAGTTTCAAATCGAGTGATTCAGGAGCGTTAACCAGAGGCGCTTTAAATCCATATTTTTCTGACAAGTCAAAAAGCTCTCGCACTATAATTTCACCCATTGTTATAGATTACAGTTATTTCGTAGATTCGATCCTGAGGTTACCCAACTATCTTTATAAAGTCCATTTTAAAGGTTGAATTCAGTTGTATGTTCATAAGAAATAAAACCTTTACTAGGTTCAGGTGAACCTGATAAGAGTTAACACCTCGCAAAAGCCTGCCCGTAATAGCTTTCAGCAAATTTCTAATTAATAAATCAAATAAGGAATTTATTAGGTTTATTGAGATCAAAGTCCTGGTTTCCTGTGATGATGTTTCAATAATAGGTACAAACTTTCAATCCTCTCGTAGCCTGCCGGACAAGCCTATTTACTTAACATTTTCTTAATTGAGTTCATATGAACCTAATAGGCATCAACACCTCTCAACACACTGCCAATAAAGGGTTTCAGTAAGATATCAATAATTGAAAGAAATAAACTAAATAGCTTCTCTAAATGGATTATTAAAAGATTCGATCCGAGACATTGAAAGGTTAGCATGTCAAACTGATATTATGTGCTGATACAAGGTCGAGATTATGAATAAAGACGAAATGTACAACGGACTGCGGGTGCTCTCTAGTTACCATAGAAAAGGAGGCGTTGGAAAAACGTTTCTCGCATCAACAATTGCATATCTGTTAGCAACCGGAGGGCCAGGCGGGAAGGGGATAAAGCGCCGTGTTTTAGTGCTGGATTATGATTCACAGCAAGATTCGTCAAAAGCATTCTTAAAAATGGATGCTATACCAGGCGATGATGAATACGCTGCTCCGCTACACCCAGAATTAGAAGAGATTGATGATCCAGAGTGGAGTGGTCGAAATACTTCCACTGATATCTTGTTTGACTCACCAGTATATGAATATCCGACAGCTTTCGAAAACATCAAAGTGTTACCATCTGAAGGTAATGTTGACCGCGTACTAGCTCTGACACCGCAAGCGGATAGACTGGTTTCAAAAATTTCGACACATATGCGCGATTGGTTTTCAATTCCAGAACTGGCGGAAGATTACGATATCGTTATTGTTGACAACCCGCCAAGTAAGTCACCGGTTAGCGCTGGTATGTTGGGAGCCGCTACTCATGTGATAATTCCAACTGAGCCTGAATACGACTCGATAGATGGTGTACCTATGTTGCTCAATCGAGTAGATCGTATCAACGAAGACCGACAAAAATCTCCACTGAAGATTGTGGGTGTTGTGCCAAATAAAGTTCCAAGCAAATCACGTCTTACTCAGAAAGATGAAGTGGCACTTGCGAAACTTTACGATACAAATGGTCCTACGGGAAAACATATGACGCGCTTTTGGCTTCAGCAGCGAAATTGCTATCGCGTTATGGAACGTCCATCTGTTGACGAGTCACATTTTAATTATGTGCATAATTATCACGCGCAAAAAGAAATGCAGAAGCTTTATGAACTGATTGAAGGTAGCTTATGGGGGAATGAATAATGAACAGCCCTAAAAAGGCAAGACGTAGAACAGTCGGAAAAGTTAATTCTCAAGAAGATTTAATAAGCCAATTTGAGTCAGGGGAGGGCGTATCCAAAAAATCTCAACAGATGTTGGATGACCTCAAAGCTCGGGACAAATCCAAAGAAAGCGAAGTACATGACGATCCTATCTTTAAGACATCTTCTGAATTAGATAGGGTGCTGGTGGATTATATACAACCACAGTCAGATAATTCACGATATTTACCCGTTACCTTTGCACAGAAAGCAGATAATGAGTCTATCGCAGCTTTGGATAATTGTGTTGTCTGTGAAAAGGGGATTCTTGAGAACCGATTATCAAAAGACAACCCCCGTTATGATGCCGTTAATTTAGAAATAGAAGAAATTAAAAATTTAGCTGAGACGCTAAAGCACAGTGAACTAGTTCATCCGATTTCTGTTTGGAGAAAGAATATGACTGACTATCCTATTGTAGCTGGTCATAGACGTTTCTACGCAATTCGTTTCCTTTACGGTGGTTTGATAAAAGTTAAAGTTAAAATCTATGCTGAAAAACCACGAAATCTTAATGTGCTCCGTCACATTGAGAATTTCTCTCGCTCTGATCTAACTCCACCCGATGCGTTAAATAGTTATGCAAAAGCGGTTCGCGAATTAGAAAGTTTGGAAGGGGCAAAGATGCAGACTGAACGCTTATCGTTAGTGACATCTTATTTGGGAATCAGTCGTACTTCATATTTCCGTTATGACAAGCTTTATGAACATTTTGATATTGTTTATAAACTTCTTGAAAACAAAGTAGTAACAAGCCTTATTGCGCTTTATGAAGAGATTAAGAAAGCGGAAAAATATAATGATGCAGAGCGTTATCTTAATAGGTTGGCAGACCTTGGAAAGTTTAAAAAATATATTCCTTCTGACGTATCTAAGAAGCCGGGCAGGGCGAAGCAATACATTACAATGCCAAAAGTGAAAGTGACAGAAACTTCAGCAATTCGTCGATTATTAACAGAGGATGTTACAAAGCTCGATGTTGGAATTGACTGGGAAAATGTTAACTTTGACGATGCAGTTGCATTAGAAAAGGTATTAAAATCTTTGTTGGTATCACTATCAAAATAACGTATCAAAGTTCAAGTGAACCTTTAGATCTTACTGGCGCTGCAGGCCAGTTATTACCTGGCTTGCAGTGGTTTTTTAATTAAAAAATTAAATGAAGTAAGAATTAAAGATTTTATGTAAGTTCCAAATTCGATCCGGCAATTACCCCTCCTATTTTTACACAAATTCAACCTTTAATTTCTGTCATTAGAAGCAACGGCTGGTTGACGAATGAGAGTTTGATACTAACAGTACTTATTTAGGCGTCAAAATACGCGAATGATTACTTGTGCTGCTTTTTAGTTCATACCGAGGATTTAAGCAGTTTGTATGTATCCGTCCGGTAATCCCCACATTCAATTCATAAATTAGCTGCGGCATGGTTTTCTCTTTTTGTTAAGGAGAATGACCATGCAGCAATATCAACGAAGAGAAGTGCAAGACTGGCTCAACTTATTCGAGCAGCAAAAGCAAAGCGGACTCACTGCGGTAGAGTTTTGTCGTCAGCAGCAGATTAACGCTCAACTTACCGTGCCAACAAATATTAATCCTCACTGGGTTGCAACTGTGATGAACACTTTTCGTATTTTTAAATTCGTTTAAGCGCTTGCTATTAACCCTGGATCATTACTTTCGTTTGTATTTACCATAGCCCAAGCTGCACGCGCTGTTTTGTTTGCTAACGCTACAGTTACCGTATTAATGTGCTTAAATGCGCAGAGCTTTTCAATCCATTTACTTAAATTATCATCATGTCGATGAGCATGCCGTATGACTGACCGTGCACCATGTACAAGTAACTTTCTTAAGTAACCATCGCCTCGCTTACTGATACCAAGTAACCTAGGTTTGCCGCCGGTACTGTGTTGCCTCGGCGATAAACCAATAGAAGCAGCAAAACCCCTTCCTCTACGATATCCTTTCGCATCACCGATAGCACAAGACAATGCACTGGCACATAGAATTCCAATACCTCGTAATTCAAGTAGTGAGCGTGCGACAGGGTCATTTTTGACTTCTTTCTCAATAAGCGTGTCGAGCGTATCAACTCGCTCTTGGAGCTGCCTTAAGTCATCAAACAAATCACGTAGCAACAAGCGAAACAGCGCCGACAAACCATTTTCTGCATCTTCCAGCCAAAGGGGGATGGCTTCTCTCAGTTTGTTGATACCCACCGGCGCAACTAGCCCATATTCGCTTACCAGTCCTCGTATCTGATTTGCTTTGGATGCTTTTTGAACCATCAACTTGTCCCTGATACGGTGTATAGATTTTATGTCTTGTTGCTTACTTGATTTCACACTTACAAAGCGCATATTCGGACGGCTCATAGCCTCACATATTGCCTCTGCATCAATCGCATCATTTTTATTACTTTTTACGTAAGGCTTAACAAATTGCGCATGAATGATTTTGACTTTAAAGCCTCGTTTTTGTAATTCTCGTCCCAATAGTGAGATGAACCACAGGCTTCCATTGCAATTTCAGTCCCTTTAGGGACCTTGTCCTCAATAGCATCCAACCACTTTGTTCGACAGTATTTTCCTTTCCACTGCCGCTCACCAAACCTATCTACCGCGTGCACATGAAAAACGGACTTTGCAATATCAACACCGACTCGAATAATCTGGCCCATGGGCTTCTCCTAATTTGAATACTGGTAACTCACCACTACCATATTGACCAAAAAAAGAACAATAGTTCAAGTTGAGGAGCAGTCCATCCCATTGCTTACGTTTGTATTCTCCTAGCATGCCAAAAAGGAAGAGTGAAACACTGATTTCTTTATGTATAAATACGTATCTTTCGATAAAGAAAAGTGTCTATTTTTTTTACATTCGTATTAAATAAGTTACGTCCTATTTGCTGTAGCTCACAAAATATAGGGCAAGGTATATATTTTGCTAATGTTTCACTGCTCAAGAAAAGGAAAACAGCATGAAGCACATTCTTACCACCTTATTATTGTTATTAATCAGTAAGGCAACGTTTGCCGACATTATAAAGTATGAGTATTCATTGAATTATATTGGCTACGAATACTATGGCGTAAATTACCTCGATGAGTCACAAATTGCCTTTGAACTTGATAATCTAAATACCAACCCGATTGAAGTATCCTTTACCTATGATGACACACTTATGTATTACTCCAACTGGCTTGATGGTGATAATGGAGTAGGGGAGTTCGGCGGTGGTGACGACACATTAGAGTCTCGATATGGGCCAGTAAGGGGATATAGTTTTTTTGATTTTACAGCGTTTAATATTTCCCCAGTGATTTTACTACTCGATGAGTTGATAGTTAGAATACCAGAGATTGAGAAAACAAATTATTCAAACCACAGCAACGCATACACATCGTCGAGCTCTACTGTAGACGCTTTCTCAATTGAGAAGGATTTTTACTCATTTTCACTGGAAGATAGCGCGAGCCTACAAACGAGTCGCGTTGTATTTTATCTGAATGAGAGTTCGCAACTGGCCGTCAATTTTGAAAGCAGCCTAGTCTCTAGAACCGTCACGCCAGTACAATCCGATGTATCTGTTCCAGAGCCACAAACGGGTATTATCCTGGCAATGGGTGTAATGCTGTTGTTATTGCGGTGCCGCCGCTAATAAGTATATGCACTAGGGCGTTTCTCTGTTTACCAAAGAGGGCAACGCCCAGCAAACGTCATCAGATTTCACGTACGAGCGCCTATCTGGGTTCAATTAATGCAGCACGCCTTCAATAGTTATCAAGTCACTATACGAAAAGCAAAAAAGCGAACATCAATCTAAAGCGTCTATTCGGTTCCAGGTTTTTTGACGTGATAATCCCAATTTTTCAACCAATAGATCAATAATGCCAAGGTGACCACAATAATGGCTGCGCGTGCTAAGAGGGCCATGTCGGTGAATGAGACCACTAACGTCCGAACAATAATGAAAATAGTGGTACCGATAATCCATTTTAATTTTACAAATTCATCATATGGGCAAACCTTAAAGCCTTTAACATCTTTAAGCAGATGGTTGTAGAAACGATTAGCAAAGAAGTAGCACAAGTGTCCGATGTAGAGACCCGTATAAGTGATGCTTGAATCGCCATATTCATCACGCAACTGTTTGGCGCTAGAGGAAGAAAAGGTCTCTAGCCCAATTTGATAAAGTAAAAAAGTAAGTGCACCGAACAGTGATGCGAATAACAGAGAAGATAGTTTAAATGCTCGATTTTTAGCGTTTTCTAGCGCTTTTTGTTCGTTGTAATCCATAATCAGTACCACAATTTAATGTTACAGCGGTGATATTATTTTTAAATTTTTTGATATCTTCAATATGTGTAAATCGTAGATGAAGATAATTTCATAAGGCTGAAGGTACGATGCCACCGGCGACTATGTAATCGATAAAAGTAGAAAAAATCACTCAATTAATACTTCTGACTTCCGGAAATTTCACGTAGAAACATCTACTTTCCCAACAAATTCCAGGGCTGCGCCTGCTCACCAACACAAACGCTAAACACCGAAAACAAACCCACCAACCTAATATTACAGACCACCTTCAAACAGGTATCAGAAAGAAAGTCGTCCCTCATCCACCACCGAGGTGCCCCTCCTGCTTAACTCGCGCGCGCCTTCGGCTGGTTGGGCAGGGCGGGCTTCAAGGTTGATGCTTTTACCTTTTAATCGGTAATATTTTATTGCCTCAGGACGGTTAATGCTCATATGCTATCAATAATCGAGATTTAGATGGGAGCAATTACGAACAACCCCTGAGACTATGATTTTGTTTTTGAAAAAAAACGGGCGAATTACAAATACGTGCGAAGCAAACCAGTCTGCGTTCTATGCTGTCATGAAGGTCCCCGCTCGCATCAATTAATTTGTCTGGGGTAAAAATCTTCGCCGCACTATTGAATCAGGCCGTCGTATTCTTCATCAAAGTTCGTCTATTAATGATTATGATGACAAAATGCTATTCACGGTTTACATTCATAAGTCGTATAAACGGAGATGCGCATGAATTCACCAGATTTCCCTGCTGACGAATCTTTAAGATTACTTGCGTTAAAGCGCACTGCGTTACTCGACTCACCACCGGAAGAACGGTTCGATCGAATTACTCGGTTAGCTGCGTCTGTATTTAATGTTGACATCTGCTTGGTTTCCCTTGTCGATAGCGACAGGCAATGGTTCAAATCAAAAGTGGGTATTGATGATTGCCAAACAAGCCGTTCAATATCGTTCTGTGGGCACGCGATATTACAAGATGACGTATTGGTAGTACAAAATGCTACCAAGGATGCGCGTTTCTCTGACAACCCCTTAGTACTACAAAAGCCAAATATTCGTTTTTATGCGGGTGCGCCACTGCGTGAACCTGGCGGGCAGCCCATAGGTACCTTATGCATTATCGACTCAAAAGAGCGAGAATTTTCACAACGAGAAAAGCAGCAATTACGCGGGTTTGCTGATTTGGTTGAACATGAAATAGCTAAAATCGATATTGAGCATCTTGAGCAGCGCCTTGTGGCGAGCAATCTGCGTACGGCCTCAATTATTGAATCGTTACCGGATATGGTCTTTGTTATTGACACACACCTTCGGTTTACCCTGTGTAATGAACATCCTGATTTGCTCAAGCCAAAAGATGAGGTTTTGGGGCAAAAGCTCTTCGATGTGTTACCTGTCGAATTGGCTAACCAAATGAATCGTTACGTTGAAAAGGCGTTTAATAGTAATACGTTACTTCAACACCAGTATACCCTCAATAAACTGAAGCAATCTTTCGAAGCAAGGTATCAAAAGTTAAATAACAGTGAAGTGCTAGTGATTGTGCGCAACATCACGAATGAGAAGCACAAAGATGACATCATCAACGATAACCAGCACTTACTTGATGCGGTTATTGATACCAATAATATAGGGGTATGGCGTTTAAATTTACTGGATGGTCAACTCATTGTGAATGAGAAATGGGCAACCTTACTCGGCTATGAGTTATCTGAGCTCATGCCCATAAACAGACGAACATGGGAGTGCCTGACTCATCCAGACGACTTGGTTTATGCCGCGCAGCAAATTGATGAATACGCACTGGGTTTAACATCGCATTACGATGTCAATATTCGAATGAAACATAAAAACGGCCAGTGGAAATGGATAAACACGAGAGGAAAAGTGGCGTCAAATGCACCAAATGGCGAGGTTGAATGGTTATTAGGTACGCATTTTAGTATTGATGAGCAGTTGCAAGCAGAAAGTCAGCTCAAAGAGACATCGTCTAAAATGAGCGCTGTAGTAGACAACTTACTTGACGGCATCATCACCATTGACTCAAGCGGCATAATGCTGACTGCTAATCAGGCTGCGCAAAGTATTTTTGGGTACTCACATCGCGAGCTTATTGGTCAAAATGTTAATATGCTGATGGACTCGCCGCATCGCGAACACCATGATACGTATTTATCAAACTATCTCAGTCGCGGTATCAGTAATATTACGGGGCAAATTCGCGAGCTAGACGCACAGCGAAAAGATGGGTCGGCATTTCCTATTGAACTGGGCGTGGTTGAAGTATCTCTAGATGATGAAATTAACTTCATCGGCATAGTGCGTGACATATCAGAGCGTAAAAAGCGCGAAGACAAAATACACCAGCTCGCTTTTTACGACCCCCTAACATCCCTTCCAAACCGTCGCTTGTTGTTGGACCGTTTGTATCAAGCGCAATCCAATTGCAGCCGCACAGGCGCCCATGCAGCATTACTGTTTCTCGATTTAGATAACTTTAAGGATTTTAATGACAGCGCCGGGCATGACAAAGGCGATTTGTTACTGTGTGAGGTGGCACAACGGCTGGCGCAAACCGTCGGGCATGGGGGTACGGTATCGAGACTGAGTGGTGATGAATTCGTCATCCTCGTAACAGAGTTAAGTGACACCGAAGAGGTGGCTGCGGCACAAAGTGAAGCGCTCGCTGTAAAGTTGTTAACAAAAATAGGGCAACAATATGATATTGAGGCCATCACGTATCAGTGTTCAGCCAGTATCGGCATTACTATTTTCAATCGAAGCGCCGACGTCGTTGGCGACTTATTAAAACAAGCCGACATGGCGATGTATAAGGCCAAAGCAGCAGGACGAAATCGCGTATGTTTTTTCAACCCGAAAATGCAGGCTGATGTAAATACAAAAGCGGAGATAATTCAGGAGTTATACACCGCAATTTCAAACGAGCAATTTGAACTGTATTATCAAAAGCAGATTGACGACCAAGGCCATGCCATTGGCGTAGAAGTGTTGCTGCGCTGGTGTCATCCTATGAAGGGAATGATTTCACCAGCGCAATTTATTCCCATCGCAGAAGATACCGGCCTTATCGTTCCAATAGGTCAATGGGTTCTACAGCAAGCGTGCCAAACGCTAGCTAGCTGGGCAAAGGAGTCTGCTAAAGAAGCACTTACCATTGCCGTTAATATCAGTGCTATCCAGTTTAATAAAAACAATTTCGTGCAGACAGTGCTTGACGCGCTTCACCATACCGGCGCCAATCCTCGTCGCCTAAAATTAGAGTTGACGGAGAGCATGCTGGTCAGCGATATAGCTGATATCCAAACTAAAATGTCTGCACTGCAGCAACACGGAGTAATGTTTTCTATAGATGATTTTGGGACTGGTTATTCATCGTTATTTTATTTAAAGCAGCTACCGCTAAATCAATTAAAAATAGACCAGGCCTTTGTGCGAGATATCTTGGTTGATGACAATGACAGGGCTATTGCGCAATCAGTGATAACACTCTCGCAATCATTGAAATTAGAGGTTATCGCTGAAGGCGTTGAAACACAGGCGCAGCGCGCGCTGTTACAGAGTATGGGCTGTTATGTTTATCAAGGATATTTGTTTGGAAAGCCGTGCAGCATCGACGAATTAGAAATTTAATACTAATCAAGCCCACGTAAGGTACTACGAGGAACCAGTCAAAAAATGGCAGCTGGTAGGTCTGCGTACCTGCGGCGAATGTATATAGATTGCATATATGGCGTTGGGTGAGGTTGATGATAGATATTTTGCCGCTTGAGCTTTGCGGCCTTAATGGATTTGGTGCTTCCAAAGGGCATCTTTTTATTCTAAATACAAAAAAGACAGCGGTGAAAGAAAGTGGAAGAAAAAAACAAGCTAAACGAATTGCACATGGAGGTTGCGCGTTTACGACAGATAATTGATGGAACAAACATTGGTACATGGGAATGGAATGTGCAAACTGGAGAGACGCGCTTTAATGAGCGCTGGGCGCAGATTATCGGCTATACATTAGACGAGATTTCCCCAACCAACATAGACACATGGCTTAACTTTGCCCATCCCGATGATTTAGCTGAGTCGGAGCGCCTGTTGAATGCGCATTTTGACGGCCACACTCCCTTTTATCACTGTGAAGTTAGAATGAAACACAGAGATGGTACCTGGATTTGGGTAAGGGACCATGGCAGGGTAGTGACTCGCAACCCTGAAGGCTTGCCCGAGTGGATAGTGGGCTCACATATCGACATTACGCAAGAAAAACGAGAGGACATTGCTGCACAACGCTTAAATAAAATAGCGAGTTCTGTACCCGGTGTAATCTATGAGTTTGAAATGGACGATGATGGGCAAATGGCCTTCCCTTATGCCAGTCCTGGAATTGCTGATATTTATGGGGCTACGCCGGAAGAGGCAATGGAGCAGGTTGATGAAGTGTTTGCAGCAATACACCCAGCCGATGTGGAATATGTTGAAAAGAGTATATTGCAGTCAGCACAAAATCTAGAGCCTTGGGTCGCAGAGTATCGTGTTGAGTTACATGGCGAAACTCGCTGGGTCTCTGGCTATGCTAGGCCGGAACGCCTCAACAATAAAACGCGATGGTATGGGCTAATCGTAGATTCGACAGACACAAAAAAGGTGTCGCTCAAATTAGAAGAAAGTCAGCGTAGGCTTAAACAAGCACAAACGCTCGCGCAGCTTGGTCACTGGGAGGCGAATACTGAAACAGGCGATTTATTTTGGTCTCCACAGATTTTTGAGATTTTTGGGTTTGAGCCCGATAGTTTTCAGCCTTCGACCAAGGCGTTTTATGATGCCGTTCATCCAGATGATAGAAAGAGAGTGCAGGCGAGTGAAGAGCAAGCAAAGTTAACAGGCATACAAGATGTAGAGCATAGAATTGTTCGACCTGATGGCACAATACGCTGGGTACATGAGTATGCTCATGTTGTTCCGCAGCGTGACAATGCTGATAGCTCGGTGTTAATTGGCACGGTGCAAGATATTACAGAGCGAAAAGCGCTAGAAATAAGATTGAGAGAACAGTCTAACACCGATGCCCTCACACAAATTTTTAATCGCCGCTATGCTATGGCCTTCTTGAAAAAGCTGTTCAACGTCAATCATGGCCGTTTGAATGACAATGAAGAATGCGCGGTTATTAGCTTTGATATTGATCATTTTAAGAAAGTTAATGACACATACGGTCATGCCGTAGGCGACAGAGCGTTAAGGCTTCTTGCACAAACAGTGAAAGAAGTGCTTCGTTCAGATGACGTTTTCGCCAGAATGGGCGGCGAGGAGTTCATGATAATTCTACCGGGTACAACCCTCAGTGAAGGCTACTGTTTAGCCGAACGTGTTCGGGAGTTGGTGGAATATACCGCCATTTCGACCCGCTCGGGCGTCACCCATATTACAGTAACGCTGGCGGTTGCTTCTTATTCAATGAACGATTCGTCCGTCGAGGATTTCTATGTACGACTTGATGATGGCTTGTATAAAGGGAAAAGAGAAGGGAGAAATCGAGTGGTATTAGTGGACAATGAAGAAGCTTAAAGTGTATAGCCCATCATAGCCGACCGCATTGAGAAATTTTCGTTCACTTCTTCGATAACGCCGGTGACAAAAAATCGAATCATCATCATGGATTTATCTAAAGAGCGTTGAACGTTAGACAGTTTTGTTTCCGCTTGCCTCGCTGCTGTCACATCATTTGCAATTTTAAATATTTTCCGTATGTTTCCACCATTGCTGACAGGAACGCATATCGCCTCAAGCAAAATTTCATTTCCCTGTTTGTTGATACGGGAAAATGTTAGGGAAGATGATTCACCGATTCCTAGGTCGTGTTGATTTTTGTTGTTCATGTTCTCATCAATCCACATCAGTAACCACATAAGCGCAAAGCCAATGCCAAAACACTGTGGTAGTTTCTGGCTAACTTATCATATCGGGTCGCTACGGCTCGATACTTCTTGATTTTCAACATTGCATTCTCGACTAAATGACGATAGCGATACATCGCCCAATCAATATCATTGTTGCCTGTTTTACTGTTCCCTTTCCTGCTTTTTTTGCTTGACATAACGCCGTATCCGCATATTTAATGAGATCGTCAAGAAGGCGTCCACGCTGACAAATGATAATGCAGCATACATACTTTCAAGTGCTGGAAAATTGCAATCAATATGATGCCAGCCGATACAAGCGGAAAAAATAGCATTCCGTGTAAACAAAAACGTGCACATGGCATCACAGACTATCTGAAACAGGTATTAACAGTTAGTTTGGCTGCACTAAGTGAAAATTGAGCACTCGTGCTACCTCAAGTCAAGAGATAGCTTTAATTTAACGTTTTGAATATACTTTGAAATATTAAGTGTTTTTAATTTTCTCGGGGTCAACTATGTCTCGCCGTAATCAAGCTATCATCGATGAAGAAGTGACTTTTTCTGACGAGGAAGAGTTAGTTTCAGTCACTGATAAGCGAGGGGTCATCAAATATGTTAACAGTGAATTTTGTCGAGTTGCTGGTTTTACCAGCGATGAACTTATTGGCAAAAACCATAACATAGTCCGTCATCCAGATATGCCAAAAGCAGCATTTGCTGACATGTGGTCAAAGTTACAAGCAGGAAAGTCGTGGCGTGGTGCAGTAAAGAACAGGTGCAAAGATGGAAGATATTATTGGGTTGATGCGTTTGTTACACCTGTTTTTGAATCAGGTGAACTGGCTGGGTTTCAGTCGGTAAGGACGACACTTTCCCTTTCAGTTAAAACGCGCGCGGAATCACTTTACGCTCGCCTAAACAATGGCGAACGCATTAAAGAACCCATGTGGTCTTCTCATCAGTTTCGGCTATGTGGTTTTATACTGTTGTCATTGATTGCTTTGCTTCTGTCTTTTAAATCACCGTATTTTGCCCTTCTTTTCCCTATTGCGACATTCTTTTGTTTTTATGCCGAGCTCATCAGAACACCAAGCATACTCAAAAAGATGTGCCATGAATACGATAGCGTTTCCAGGCATGTTTACAGTGGCTCATCGCTTATTGATGTCATACATTTTAGGGAGTTGTTACATCAAGGTCGAGCGCAAACGATTCTGGGCAGAGCCAGTGATGGCGCAAAAATGCTATTAGAGAGTGCGGTGACTTTAAAGCGTGCCTCTTCAGAAACGCAAAAGGGCGTAGAGCGGCAAACTCGGGAGCTTCATCAGTTGGCTGCGGCAATTGAAGAAATGTCTACGACTATTCGCGATGTGGCATCAAATACTGCCAGTACATCAGAGCGTGTTGATGCTGTACATGCGGAGTGCAGCAAAGCAACAGACTCAATGAAAAATACTATGGATGCCGTTACGGTTTTATCAGATGAGGTCTCTGCGTCTGCTCAGGCGTCAAAGGTATTAGCGGATGAAGCAGAAAAAATTGGCAGCGTGACGAAAGAAATTCAAGGTATTGCAGATCAAACGAATTTATTAGCCTTAAACGCAGCTATTGAGGCTGCCAGAGCGGGAGAGCATGGTAGAGGATTTTCTGTTGTTGCAGAGGAAGTGCGAGCGCTATCAACGCGCACCCACGATGCCACAGAACAAATCCATCATTCCATGGCAGGTATTAGGGAAACGTTACTTGCGTGGGCTGGAAAAATGCAACAGGGTAAGCAAGCGGCAGAGCAGTGTTTGTTAGACTCTCAGGGAACCGTCAATATTATCAATAAGGTTTATGATGACGTCGCTACAATAGCAGACTATGCAACACAAATTTCAACTGCAGCCGAAGAGCAAAGTGTGGTAGCAGAAGAAATTAGTAGAAATGTTGTTAACGTTAATCACGAAGCGGATAATAACCTTGTATTAGCTAGCAATGTGTCGGAACAATCGGACCAAATTACAGAACGCTCAGAGTCACTGGCTTCTTTACCACTCTCGTTCCGAGAATAGCAATGTATCTTCAGTCCTATTGGTGCAGAGTGTTTTAGCTAGGGATATTAATGTTTAAATATAAAATAAAATTTGACAGCGATGCATTCACGGTATTGGTTTCCGATGAGGCAGTTTATCTTCAGGAAAAACTTGATACTCTGCTAAAAATACTAGGTGCTGAAGCCCTATTTATTGGTGTAGTTGGCAACCATAAGATCTCGACATTATTAATGGCTAGTTCTCGTGCCATTGAGCAAACAATTACATTTACCATAAATAATTCACATAACGACACAGCTGAAAGGGAAGCAAAAGACCCGAACCATATTCATTCTTCATCAATAATCTGCACTAGCTTGCCTAATGAGATAGAGGTGAGTATGAATGCGCCCATTTCCAATGAAAACGCTGGTACTGTAGGTATGCTTATAGGGTGCTTTGCAGCTTCAGCCGATGTTGAGCCACTGAAAAAAAAGCTATTTGAAACCGTTGCAGAGCAATTGAGTGCCTACCTTCAAAAGTGCTTCGTAAATAAACAAACGACGGCACAGCTAGCACTGTTAAACGACATTCAATCTATCGCAAAAATTGGGGCATGGGAGTTTCACTATCACGCCAAAGACGTATTTTGGTCTGATGAAATTTACCGTATTTACGGAGTGTCAAAGAATCAATCACTCACGCCCAATGAAGCCATGGGCTTTTATGCGCCTCAATCGCAAGAAAAAATAAAGCGCGCATTTCACGACCTTACAACAAATCTTGAGGCTTATGATTTAGAGCTTGCTTTTACCGACGCCAGTGGCAATGCGAAGTGGGTGCGAACCACCGGAAACTCTGAGGTAGACCAACAGGGCAAACTGGTGCGAGTTTATGGCACATTTGAAGATGTAACAGAAGCAAGGCTGATATCTGCTCGCCTTAAGGAGCATACCGAAACACTCGAAAATATTTTGAATAACTTGAACGATGCAGTCATCACTATTAACAGCGAAGGCCAAATACGGCAGTGCAACGAGGTAGCAGTTAGGCTGTTCGGTTATGATAAGAGTGAGCTAATAGGCGCGAATGTTGCCATGTTAATGCCACAGCCCTATGCCATGAAACACGATAGTTACATGCAACACTACAAAGCAACGGGTGAGGCTAAGATTATAGGTGTAGGTCGGCAACTCCCGGCTAGAAGAAAAAATGGCGACGTTTTTCAAATGGAGTTATCGCTAACTGAGTCGGTGGAGAAGGGAGAGAAACAATACATTGGGCTGGTAAGAGATATCACCGAGAGGCTTGAAGCTCAAGATGCCATCTATAACTTGGCATTTACAGACAATGTTACGCAGCTTAGGAACAGTCAATGGTTTGAGCGAGAAGCCAAGGAACTGATGTTTGAAGCGATGCGAAAAAATCATTGCATTTATGCGGTGCTGCTTGACGTAGACAAGATGGCATCGTTCAATCAGCGCTTCGGCTTTAATGCGGGAGATAAGGCGTTGAAGCAAATTGCCGACAAGCTGCAAACGGTTATTGGTAACGAGTACGCTATTTTCAAGTTTGATGCCGATGCTTTCATTATTTTATCCCGTCGCACCGCTTGTAAATCAGATACAAGTGCGTTTAGCGCTCATTTGTTGGAAAGTGCACTGCTAAACGCTGAAAATTATAAAATAAAAATAGGCGACGCGCGCCAAACACTCTCATGTTCAGCGGGAAGTGCTATATTTGACCCCAGTGAACATTCCTTTGAAACTATGCTAAGCGTTTTAGAGCACGCATTACGAAATGCAAAGAAATCTGCGCCTTTTGGGCTTTGCCATCTGGCTAAAGACGGCATAAGAGAGTATGACAAATTTGTAGCACTACAAGAAAAAGTACATTCGGTGGTGAAAAACGGCGAGCTACGTTTAGCGTTTCAACCCCAATTCAATGTTAGCGGAAATGTAGTGGCGTTTGAGGCGCTAGTTCGGTGGCACTCGCCAGACTTCGGTTGGGTAAGTCCCGCTGACTTTATTCCCATTGCCGAGGAAAATGGCGCTATTTATGTTATTGGTGAATGGGTGGTGTCGAGAGCATGTGACGCGCTAAACGAGTTAATCACTATGGGTATTCAAACTACGGTTGCTATCAATATCAGCGCGATGCAAATTGTTATACCCGAATTTTCACTGTTTTTAATTCGAACACTAAAAGAAAAAAATATCCCTCCTCAGCTTCTTATACTTGAGCTTACAGAAACAGCACTCGTATCTGATATGACGCTAGTTCGCAATACTATGCATGAATTGGCAGAGCTTGGATTTCAGTTTTCCATTGATGATTTTGGTACCGGTTATTCGAGTCTCGCTTATCTAAAAGAATTACCTATTTCAGAATTGAAGGTTGATAAATACTTTGTCGATGACATAGACGATGACTCAGACAATGCAGAGTTTGTGATTGTGGACGCCATTATTAATATTGCCAAGGCCCTAGGCGTACAATGCGTGGCAGAAGGTGTTGAAAATGAAGTGCAACGAAATTATCTATCTCGGATTGCTTGCGATATCTTCCAAGGGTATCACTTCTCCAAACCGCTACTAGATGAAGAGTGGAGGCGGTTTATTCGCTCAGCGCACTTTAGCTAAACTGTCTTCCGTTGCTAGTGGAGTTGAAGTTACTTACTAATATTGAGCGAATGGATAAGTGCGGTTAGCTTTTCTTTGGTAAAAGGCTTAGTAATAATGTTGTTAATGTTAGCCGATTCTAATCGTGTTTTTGCCTCTTCTGTTGCATCTGCCGTTTGGGCGACAATTATTGGCGGGCTCGCTAAATTCAGTTGGTTAATTTTCTCTGACGTTTCTATTCCATCCATCTCTGGCATATTCAAGTCCATAAAAATCAGGTCATAATTTCGATGTTTACTAATTAAATCGATGGCTGTTTTCCCACTTTGGGCAATCTCAACTATCTCAAAGCACTCGCTCAACATTGTTTTTGCAATTAATAAATTAATATCGTTGTCATCAGCAACCAGTACTTTTTTCTTCAAAATTCCCGTCTCGTTGAGATTTTCAACTTCTTTTGTCTTCTTTTCATTTATCGTTGTTGTAATTATACGCCCCAGATTAAAGCGAAAAGAGGTGCCGCATTTAGGAACTGATGTGACGTCTAGCTTTATCGCTAACTTTTCACATAAAGATTTTACAATGGACAATCCCAATCCAGTACCCATACTTTTAGAGGCGGCCGTTCCTTCTTGCGTGTATGGATTGAATATCGACGATGTATCTTCAATGCCGATACCTGAATCTTCGACGTTTACGAAACACTCACCGTCGTCGGTATCAATCGATAATTTTACAAAGCCGTTATCAGTGAATTTAATTGCGTTAGAAATAACATTTGATGTTATTTGGCTGAGACGTGAAGGGTCGGTCTTAATAACAACCCTTGTTGTGGGAGTGTTGTTTGCAAACGTGTAGTCTATCCCCTTGCTCTCTGCCTTCTGCTTAAACAAAGAGAACACTGTTTTCAGCGACTTGGCGATGTCACAGCGTTTAACCGACACGTCTAAAAAGTCATCTTCTATCTTTGCTATATCCAGAAGGTCGTTTAATAAAATCTGTAGTTGCTCTCCACTGTCGTTAATAATTTGCACCAAGTGCTCCGCGTCGCTGGATAAGACTCTCTTAGCAAGGATGTCAGCGGTGCCAAGAATACCGTGAAGCGGTGTGCGAATTTCATGTGACATGCGAGCAAAAAATTTATTTTTTGCAGACAACGCTTTTTTTGCTTTTAGTTCAGCTTTTTTCAGCTCTGTTACATCTGTATGTGTGCCGGTAAACCGTATAGGGTTGTTTTGAGCGTCGCGTTTGGCTACCCGCCCTCTGTCCAGAATATAGCGCCATTCGCCATCAGCATGCATCATTCGATGCGCTGTCTCTTATACACATCTGACGCTGCCGACGAATAGAGAGGTGTAGA
>OLHL01000377.1_pt1 | contig 22553 bp, 20 predicted proteins | sample 1609441 | NCBI WGS metagenome assembly OLHL01 (sample SAMN05416833, study PRJEB24817) | seawater metagenome | isolation source: Sea water | place: Canada:Atlantic | collected 2013-07 | reverse complement strand
AAAAGCTCTACCTGCTGCAACGCCACCTGCCGGAACTGCTGGAACTGGATGCATTAATCCGTCACGGGGAACGGCATTTGCGTGTCACCACCGTGCATCAGGTACCCATGGGGGAATTGACCCTGCCCGTTCATGTCATCGAGCTGGGAAGCCGCTCCCCCAACGCACCGGTGGTGGGTTTCTTCGGCGGAGTCCACGGCGTGGAACGGATCGGCAGCCAGGTGCTGATGTCCTGGCTGCACAGCCTGATCCATCGACTGCAATGGGATGACCAGCTTCACCGGCGTCTGGAAAAAGTCCGCCTGGTGTTCATGCCCATGATCAACCCTGGCGGAATCTGGCGCCGCACCCGCAGCAACCCCAATGGCGTGGACCTGATGCGCAACGCCCCGGTGGACGCCATGGGCAAAGTCCCGTTTCTGGTAGGCGGTCATCGCATCAGCAGGCATTTACCCTGGTATCGGGGAAAAAGCGGCGAGCCCATGGAGCCCGAGGCCCAGGCGGTGATCCGCACCGTGCGAGAGAAGCTGTTTTCCTCACCGTTCTCCATGAGCCTGGATTGCCACAGCGGCTTTGGCCGCCGTGACCGGGTCTGGTGCTGCTACGCTCGCAGCCACCGGCCCATTCCACATATCGCCGAGGTATACCGGCTCAAACAGGTCTTTGAGCAGACCTATCCGAATCACCATCCCTATCTGATCGAACCCCAGTCGATTAACTACACTACCCACGGGGATCTCTGGGATTACCTGTACGACGACGCCCAGGAACAACAGCCGGATCACACCTTTCTGCCCTTCACCCTGGAAATGGGATCCTGGCTCTGGGTGCGCAAGAACCCGCGCCAGATGCTGGATTTCTTCGGTTACTTCAACCCGATGATCAGCCACCGCCACCACCGGGTGCTGCGCCAACATTTGCCCTTCTTCGAGTTCCTCACCGCCATGGCCAGCAATGCCGGCAATTGGTTGCCCACCCCGAAGGAAAAGCAACGCCTCACCCGCCAAGCCATTGAGCACTGGTTTAGGGCCTCTTAACACTACCGAGATGACACCTGATGCTTTGCGTGCGTCGCGCTAGTTGGCCCCAGCCTTGCATTGACCCGGGCATGCCCGGTGCCCAAAATTGGATCACTTTGACTCAAGGCACCGCCGAATCACGCTCTGCTTGCTCTGCATTGCCTTATACTGAGCACAACCCAACAGGAATTTTCTATGAAATACCTCGTGACTGCCTGTGCATTCTTGCTGGCCGGCTGCCAACACCTGAACTATCAACCCCCCAGCGGTGACGATACCGCCACCGTCACCTTCACTGGCAACAGTATTTCTGCCCAGCCAATGGTGTGTGTCCCCGGAAAAGGCTTCAAATCCACAGAATATGCCCTGACAAGCAGTGGCAGCGAGGCGCTGGGCGATCTGCGCGAAGCCCTCAAGAAAAGCCCGCAAGTCACTACCACCGTCACCGCAGGGGAGCCCACCCGAATCGGCGTAGCCTTCAATCGCCCGGGCAATAACCATAGCCGCGATCGCTGTCAGGTTGCCCTGCTGTTCACGCCTACTGCCAACAGCAAATACAACGCCCATTTTGTTTACGAAAATGATCAGTGCGGGCTGTCGCTGCAAGACACGGCTGGCGGCTCAGCCGATGCGGTTCTGACCGATTGGGAATGCCCATAACTGCCGCACCAAAGCGGTGCCGAGCACCATTATCGTGCACCGCTTTCCTTTCTCCCCCTGCACGAACCTCCAAACACCCCACCTAAAACAAGCTAATTTATTGTTATAAAAAGAATAACAATAATTGGCACAGTCTCTGCAGTAACCCTGATGAGCCGAATTGGCGGTGCGTCACCTGCGCACACTGAACGAATTAGACTTGTTAAGAGGGTTGCACATGAAAAACGTATTTGGTCTGAAGAAAACCGTTCTGGCGGCATCAGTGATTGCTGCCAGCCTGGCCCCTGCCATTGCTGCGGCGGAAGTCAGCGGCACCCTGGGTGCATCCAGCCAGTACCTGTGGCGTGGTCAGCAGTTGACTGACGGCGCAGCGGTATACGGCAGTGTGGATTACGCCCACGCTTCCGGCCTGTACGCAGGCGCTTGGGCATCCTCTGAAACCGACGACACCGAGTATGACCTGTACGCGGGTTTTGGTGGCGAAGCCGGCGGCTTCAGCTATGACATCAGCTACATCGACTACAACTACACCGCTGGTGGCGGCATGGGCGTCGAACAGGATCCTCTCACGCCGGGAACCGAGCGCGCCAGCGATGGCGACTTCCAAGAGGTTCACGTAGGAGCCGGTTTCGCTGGCCTGACCGCAGATGCCTTCTTCGGTGTAGGTGATGCAGGTAAGGGTAGCGATGAAGATTACGAAGATAACTACTATGCTGTTGGTTACAGCTATGACAAATACGGCGCTTCTGTGGGCTACTACGATTTTGATGCCGACGATAGCGATTACACCCACCTGGATGTCAGCTACGCGGTGACCGATCAATTCACCTTCACCGTATCCAAAATCGTAGATCAGGAAGAAGACGACACTTATGACGATGACGTCGTTATGAGCGTTTCCTACGAGTTCGCTCTGTAAGGCCCACGTTCAAAAACGCTCCTTCGGGCGACTCCGGTCGCCCACTATTTTACGCCGCAGGGCTCTCCCTGGTCCTCGCAAGCACGCAAGCAACCCTGCGGCGCTTTTTTCATTGACGCTACATGCCTCACGCTTCACGCAACACCCCTCACTTTTCTTTATCTCTTAATTGAAAAATACACCACCAGTGCATCATGGTCTGAAATTGGGGCCACCCCCTGGCTGCCATAGAGACTATCGTAACGACCCGCATTGCCACGACTCACCGCAACCTTGCTGACAGTGGTTTTCAATCCAGGTGACACCCAGATATGGTCCAGCGCTTGCGGCCGACAACGGTGGCGGAAACTGTAGCGCTCCTTTTCAGGCAAGAACGACCAAAGATTCAGCAAGCCCGATTGTTCAAACCGTTCATAGCTGTCAGAGAAACGACCTGCGTCCCGGGTCGTGTTGAAATCCCCCGCCACGATCAATGGCGAGGTCTGCATCGTTACCCAGTTGGCCAACAAGGCCGCCTGAGTCTGCCTTTTTTCATGAACCCAGGTTTTCTTCAAATTCCGCGCGCTGCGCCAATGCACCACCACGACCTTCGCAGCAAGCGGCGCTTCAAGAGTAACCACCAACGGGGGGCGTGAGTACAACGCATGACCATGGAATTGCTGGTCTGAAAAAAGAGCGCTCACCGACCCAATGTTAACCGGTGAGCGATACATTATTGCCACGTCCAAACCCGAAGGATCATTACCCTCACGCAGCGCTGAACGATACCGGTAACCACGCTGCGCCAACCGCTCCGCCAGCCGATCCAGCACGGCCTGGTTTTCCACTTCCTGAAGCGCCAGAACATGCGGCGCATTCAGCTCTTCCACAATAAAGCCCGCGACCGCATTTATCCGTGCCCTCAACAACACAGACGACACAGGGACATCCAGCTCGCTGTTCTTGTGGTCATCGCGCAGGCGCCACAGATTCAGGGTGGCCAGTGCCCATGTCTGGTCAGACGCTGCAGGCACACCACGGGCAGGCGCAAGCTGGGCACAATCGGCGGGCACCAACAGCGGAAAAATAGTGAGGGCAATCAGAATAAGTAAACGCATGCGGGCAGTGTATGCGCGCCACCCGCTGCGCAACAGAGGCATCCGCGCAAACCCTTGTAGGTCGCATTAGCCCGAAGGGCGTAATCCGACATCATTTTTCTGCGGGAACGAAACGTAGCGGAACAACAGCCCCATCCCCACCAAACGCTACACTAACGTAAGGACAGGTACGCACCGGCACCGCAGAGCCCCCACTCTAATCAACGGCCAAAAAAAACCCGCCGGAGCGGCGGGTTAAAAAACACAGTCAGGGGCGATACACCACTTTTAATTGTGGCGTCACCTTTGTTTCGTCCACGTATCCGATAAAATTTCGATTACTGCCAATCAGCATTACCATTTCGCGATTGCTGGACACTTCCCGGGGCGGCATGCCGCGGCCGGTGAAAATCATCCTGGCCCAATAGCTTTTCATCTGCTCTGCGCTTTTGCCCATCACTTGCTGATAAAAGCTGGTGCGCTCAGTGCTTTTGGCTGGCAGGTCCAAAGGCTTCAAGGCGACACCGGACGCACGGCGAGTCAAACCATTAAATAACTGGCGCACTTCGTCCTGGGTCAGCACGGTCAATTCGCTGCTGGCGGAAACCACTACAACCGGCTCGGCGTGCAGCGTGGCCGACAGCGTCAGGAGCAATGAAATTATCCATTTCTTCATTATCATTCTCCCTTAAAAGACCAGATCGGCGCTGAGACGCACAATGGTGGCATGATCATCTTCCATCTCTGCCCCCGGGTCGGTGACAAAGAACCCCGTGGTAGAAACCTCATCATCGGAGAAGTCGTAGTAGTAACTGAACTCCCCTTTCAGGGCGATGGAATCGGTGAGCGAGTAACGTAATCCCGCCGTCCAGCTTTTCTGCTGCTCGGCCAGGCCATCATTGATCGGGCCAGGCAAAGAGGAATCCAGATCACGGGGGTCCACTTCTGCCCAGGTCAGCAGCGGCATCCATTTGCCCAGGTACTTGCCCACGCTCACATAGCCGCTTTGACTGCTGGGGTACCAGTTACCAAAGTCCAGCCGCGCTACCTCGGCAGACATAAACCAGCTGCCGTCATCATATTGCAGACCCAGACCGGCGAAATAGGTGTACACCTCATCAAAGGACAAACTCGGAGGAAGGCCCAGCGCTGTCAGATCATCCTGGCCCACGGACACATCCGCTGCGGTGTATGCCGCCCGCACGGTCCAGTCACGCCAGCGGCTGGTCAGATTCATACCGGCAAGATCGTCAGCCTGGTATTGCGCATTGTTGGTACGCGGCCCGCCATCCACAGTGCTGGAACCCCAGAAGCCACTAAGCCGATGGCTGACCGGGCCGGTATTGAACCCCCAGGTCGCTTCCAGTGCTTCCATGGTTTTGATGGGCGCCAACTGATACACCTCGGAAGGCAACGACACCCAGGGATAGGCATAACCCACATCCACATACTGTGAGTGCAGATAGAACGGCGCCACAATACGCCCCGCCTTTACGCTGACGCTTTCGGTAACGTCGTAGTCCAGGTAGGCCCATTGCACTTCCGCATTGAAATCATCGGCCCCGGAGGCAAACAGCTGAACCACCGCCTCGGCCTTGTCGGTGAGCTGGGCGTTAAACTGCACGCCGGCACGGGTAAGGGAATCATGACTCCACTTATCACCGGAGCCATCGATGTAGCTGCCATCCTCACCCAGAGTGGTGTCCGCCTCGGCACGGCTCATGCCGGCGGAGAGGAATCCATTGATACGCAGCCGCTCGGGCTGTGTCAGGCTGCTTTCAACCTGTTGCTGTTCCAGCTTTTCAAGGCGCTGCTGATACTCGCGCAGCGTCTGCTCTACATCGCTATCAGCAGCACCGGCCCATAACGGGACAGCACCCAGCGACGCGCCGAGCAAGACGGACAATACCTTTCTCATAGTCTCCCCACAGACACTTCGTCTTTTTCATTAAAGTTTTACTACGACGAAAGAATGGCATTATCCGTAATTACGGTCGGGATTCAAGACTCCTCTGGCGCCTCGCGGCGCACCGGCAACGCCGAACACAGTGCGTCCCCTTCGGCCTGCAACAAGCAAACCGTGACCGACTCCCCGAGCTGCGGGACGCGTTGCAGCTTCATCAGCATCAAATGATCCCCTCCAGGTGTCAGGGAGAAAGAGTCCCCCGGCTCGAGCATGATGTGGTGCATGTGCCCCATCTTGCGCGTCCCGTCATCCAGGGTTTTCATGCTGTGCAGCATGGTATGGCCCGCAATATCACTGCGGGCCCCGGTAATTTTTACGCTGGTGTCCCCGTTGTTGGTTACGGTGAGGTACCCGGCCATGGTCGGCGATACCGGCGGCACCGCTCGCAGCCAGCCACCGGAAATACTCACGTCGGCGTTAGCGACGCCCGCACCCAGAGCCGCCGCCAAGGCCGCCCCCTGACATGCCGTTTTACAAAAGCGATTCAACATCCGCTACCACCTCATCAACTTTGAAATCCGCCGGATACAGCTTGCGCACCCGCGCCTGGTCATCCAGCAGGTAAATGTAATCACTATGGGTAAACAGGTACCCCTGCTCGTCAGCCTCCTTATCCTTGATAAAGACCACACCGTACTGCTTGGCGACCTCGCGAATTTGTTCCAGGCTACCGGTCAGGCCAATCATATCCGCCTTGAACCAGGGCAGGTATTCCTTCAGGTGGGCCGCCGTATCGCGCTCGGGATCGAACGTAATGAACACCGGTTGTACCTGATCGGCCACCCCCTCTTCTTCCAAATGGCGATAAACCTGCGCCACCTGGGCCAATACCGCCGGGCAGATATCCGGGCAATGGGTGTAACCAAAGAACAGAATCGACACCTGGCCCTTCAATTTTTCCGCCTGAAAAGGGTCGCCATTCTGGTCTGTCAGGGTGAAATCACCCCCCAGCCTCGTATTCACTGGCAGGTCGCTTTCCTGCTTGCCACAGCCGGCCAGCACCAACGCTGCCAGCAATGGCAGCACATACAGCAGTTTTCGCATGAATTCTCCGGTTCGCAGTTTGCAGCAGTCAGCGGTATAATCCGCGCCCATTTTCACTCTATTTGACGGTTAGGCAACCCATGGCACGTAAGCTGTTTATCCAGACCCACGGCTGCCAGATGAACGAGTACGACTCCACTCGCATGGTGGACCTGCTCGAATCCAGCCACGGCCTGGAGCCCACCGACAACCCGGAAGAAGCGGATGTGCTGCTTCTCAACACCTGTTCTATCCGGGAAAAAGCCCAGGAAAAGGTCTTCCACCAGCTGGGCCGCTGGAAAAAACTGAAAGACGCAAAACCCGACATGATTATCGGCGTGGGCGGCTGTGTGGCCAGCCAGGAAGGCGATGCCATCCGCGACCGTGCACCCTATGTGGACGTGGTATTTGGGCCTCAAACCCTGCACCGCCTGCCCGGCCTGATTACCCAGGCCGCCAGCACCCGCGAGCTGGCCATTGATGTGACCTTCCCGGAAATCGAAAAGTTCGACAACCTTCCGGAACCCAGCGTCGACGGCCCCTCCGCTTTCGTTTCCATCATGGAGGGCTGCTCCAAGTACTGTACGTTCTGCGTGGTGCCTTACACCCGCGGCGAAGAAGTCAGCCGTCCGGTCCAGCCGGTGCTCAGTGAAATCCAGCACCTGGCAGACATGGGCGTGCGCGAGGTCAACCTGCTGGGCCAGAACGTGAATGCCTACCAGGGCGTGGGCGCCGATGGCGATACGCTGGATCTGGCCGACCTGATCCGCCTGATCCGGGACATCGACGGCATCGACCGCATTCGCTACACCACCAGCCACCCGGTGGAGTTCTCCGATGCGCTGATTCAGGTGTACGAAGACGTACCGGAGCTGGTCAGCCACTTGCACCTGCCGGTGCAATCCGGTTCCGACCGCATCCTGGCCATGATGAAGCGCAACCACATGGTGCTCGAATACAAGAGCAAGCTGCGCAAGCTCCAGCGCATTCGTCCGGAGATCTCCTTCAGCTCGGATTTCATCATCGGCTTCCCCGGCGAAACCGACCGGGATTTCGAAGACACCATGAACCTGATCCATGACATCGGCTTCGACATGTCCTTCAGCTTCATCTACAGCGCTCGCCCCGGCACCCCGGCGGCGGACCTGCCCGATGACGTGGACATGGAGGTGAAAAAGCAGCGCCTGGCGATCCTCCAGCAGCGCATCAACCAGAACGCCCAGGACATCTCCCGCAAAATGGTGGGCAGCACCCAGCGCATTCTGGTGGATGGCTTCTCCAAAAAGGACCCGGGCCAGCTCAAGGGCCGCACCGAAAACAACCGGGTGGTGAACTTCCAGTGCGACGACACCGACCTGATCGGCCAATTCGTGGATGTGACCATTGCCCAGGCGTACAGCAATTCCCTGCTGGGCACCGACCCGCGCAACCCGGGCTAGCCCGGGCCTTGCCGGGCTCATATCGTTATAGCGATTCGTTCCATCCGAACAGCTTTTAATTGGCGCTTGGTTATATAGACTTGAACCTCATTCGTGCTGACCAACGCTGATCTATTTGTGAGGACAAACCATGCGTGTGTGGATTTCCGCCCTGCTGCTGGCCATCGCCGGCACCGCCAGTGCCCAGCAGACCCTGCTGAACAGCTCCTACGATATCGCCCGTGAACTGTTTGCCGCGGTGAACCCCAAGTTCCAGGCCCACTGGCAGGAAATGACCGGCGAAGAGGTCTCCATTAAGCAGTCCCACTCCGGTTCCTCCAAACAGGCCCGCGCCATCCTGCAGGGCCTGAAAGCCGACGTGGTGACCTTTAACCAGGTGACCGACGTCAACGTGCTGCACGACAAGGGCAACCTGATCCCGGCGGACTGGAACACCCGCCTGCCCAACAACTCCAGCCCCTACTATTCCACCACCGCTTTCCTGGTGCGCAAGGGCAACCCGAAGAACATTCAGGGCTGGGCCGACCTGGCGAAAGAAGACGTCAGCGTGGTATTCCCCAACCCGAAGACCTCCGGCAACGGCCGCTACACCTACCTGGCCGCCTGGATGGCCACCAGTGATCGTCTGGACGGGAATGAAGACAAGATTCGCGACTACATGGCCCACTTTCTTGCCAACGTAGCGGTATTCGATTCCGGTGGGCGCGCGGCCACCGTCACCTTTGCCGAGCGTGAGATCGGCGATGTGCTGATCAGCTTCGAGTCCGAGGTGAACAACATCCGCAAACAGTACGGCAGCGATGACTACGATGTGGTGGTCCCGAAAACCTCCGTGCTCGCCGAATTTCCGGTCACCGTGGTGGACAAGGTGGTGGACCAGAAAGGTACCCGCAAAGTGGCCACCGAGTACCTGAACTTCCTGTACAGCGAAGATATCCAGCGCCTGCTGGCCGGCTTCAACTACCGGGTACATAACGATACCGTGGTAAAGGAAACCGCCGACCAGTTTCCCCCGGTGAAGCTGCTGGAAGTGGCGGACTATTTCGGCTCCTGGGCGGATGCCCAGAAGACCCACTTTGCCTCTGGTGGTGAGCTGGATCGCTTGCAAGCCAAGGCCCGGAGCCTGCGCTAAACCGCGCCAATAGACAGTGCCCCTACTGCGAACCCAACACTCCGTTTTACCCGGCTTCACGCTCAGCTTCGCGCTGAGCGTGTTGTTTATCTGTCTGGTGATTCTGGTGCCCCTGTCCGGGCTCGCCATCCATGTTTCACAGATGAGCTGGGCTCAATACTGGGGTGTGATTACCGACCCCCGCTCACTGGCCAGCTTCCGCGTGACCCTGCTGGCCGCCGCCGGCGCCAGCGGTATCAACGCCGTGGTCGGCCTGCTGCTGGCCTGGGTGATTACCCGCTACCGCTTCCCCGGCCGACGCCTGATGGATGCGCTGGTGGACCTGCCGTTCGCCCTGCCCACCGCCGTGGCCGGGCTGACGCTGTCGGCCCTGTTTGCCGCCAACGGCTGGCTGGGACAATGGTTTGAAGCCATCGGCATCAGCGTCGCCTACACGCCCCTGGGCATCATGATCGCCATGAGTTTCACCAGCCTGCCCTTCGTGGTGCGGGCCGTGCAGCCGGTGCTCGAAGACCTGACGCCCGACGTGGAAGAAGCCGCCGCCACCCTGGGCGCCACACCCATGGCCACCTTTACCCGGGTGATTCTGGCGCAGCTGATGCCGGCACTACTCACCGGCACTGCCCTGGCCTTTACCCGCAGCCTGGGTGAATACGGTGCGGTGATTTTTATCGCCGGCAATATGCCCTTCGAAACCGAGATCCTCTCGCTGCTGGTCAACATCCGCCTGGATGAGTTCGACTACGCCGCCGCCAGCGCACTGGCCTCGGTGATCCTGATTGCCTCGCTGGTACTGCTCTTTGGTATCCAGCTGGTGCAATCCCGTCTGACCCGTCGCTGGAAGGGGCACTGACCATGCATGAACGCCCCCGCCACTGGCACCAGTGGCTTCTCATCATGGCCGCCTTTGCTGCGGTCGCCATCTTGCTGGTGATGCCACTGGCGCTGATTTTCACCGAAGCCTTCAGCCAGGGCTGGGCCATGGTGCAGCAGAACCTGACCAACCCGGACATGCTCGGCGCCATCAAGCTGACCCTGATCGTCGCGCTAATCACCGTGCCAGTGAACCTGCTGTTCGGCATTCTGCTGGCTTGGTGCGTTACCCGTTACGAGTTCCGCGGCCGCAAACTGCTAAGTACCCTTATCGACATCCCCTTCGCCATGAGCCCGGTGGTCGCCGGGCTATGTTATCTAGTGGTGTACGGGGCCCAGAGCGTGGTGGGCAACTGGTTCAGCGGCATGGGCGTGCAGCTCATGTTCGCCCTGCCCGGCATGGTCATGGTCACCGTTTTTGTTACCTGCCCCTATGTGGCACGGGTGCTGATTCCGTTAATGGAGTCCCAGGGCCAGCACGAAGAAGAAGCAGCCATCATTCTTGGCGCCTCCGGCTGGCAGGCTTTCTGGTATGTCACCCTGCCGAAGATCCGCTGGGCGCTGCTGTACGGGGTGGTACTCACCAACGCCCGGGCGGTGGGTGAATTCGGCGCGGTGAGCGTGGTCTCCGGCCTGATTCGCGGGCAGACCCTGACCCTGCCTTTGCTGGTGCAGATGTGGAATCAGGACTACAACACCGTGGGCGCCTTTACCGCGGCCGGCCTGCTGGCCGCCATGGCGCTGGTCACCCTGCTGCTGAAAACCGTGCTGGAATGGGCCACACAGCACAACACGGACAATGCCACTGAACAGAAAACCGAACAGGACACCCCATGAGCATTCGTGTCGAACAGATTCAAAAGCGTTTCGGCGATTTCACCGCGCTGGACGACATCAATCTGGATGTTCAGGAAGGCCAGCTGGTCGGCCTGCTCGGCCCCTCCGGTTCTGGCAAGACCACCCTGCTGCGCATCATCGCCGGGCTGGAAAAAGCCGACCAGGGTAAGGTCCTTTTCCACGGCAAGGACGTCACCAACCTGGACGTTCGCAAGCGCAAAGTCGGCTTTGTGTTTCAGCAATATGCCCTGTTCCGCCACCTGACCGTCGCCGACAACGTGGCCTTTGGCCTGCGCATGCTGCCGCGCAAGGAACGCCCCGCCCGCTCGGCGATCCGCCAGCGGGTCAATGAACTGCTGGATCTGGTCCAGCTTGGCCACCTGGCCGGTCGCTACCCGGCACAATTATCCGGCGGCCAGAAACAGCGCGTGGCACTGGCCCGGGCACTGGCCCTGAAACCGGACGTGTTGTTGCTGGACGAACCCTTTGGGGCTCTGGATGCGAAAGTGCGCAAGGAGCTGCGCCGCTGGCTGCGTCATCTGCACGAGCAGATTTCGGTCACCAGCATCTTCGTGACCCACGACCAGGAAGAAGCCATGGAAGTGTCGGACCAGGTGGTGGTGATGAGCCAGGGACGCATCGAACAAATGGCCTCACCGCTCACCGTCTACGAGCAACCGGCCAGCCGTTTCGTGTTCGATTTCCTGGGACACATCAATGCACTGAAGGGGCACTACGACGGCCGTAGCTGGCAAGCGGGCAACGCGCAACTGCGCCTTACCACCGAAGGCGCCTGCCCGGATGGTGAGCTCACCCTTTACCTGCGCCCCCACGAGGCGGACTTGAGCAAAACCCCCAGTGACAGCGCCAACCTGCCCGTCAAACTGGGCGCACGCAGCGTGTTTGGCGGCACGGTAACACTGGAACTGGAAGCACTGGGCTGGCCAGCGGAGGTGATGGAAGTAGAACTGAGCCGGGACGCCTGGCAAGCGCTGAATGCACAACCGGGAGATACCCTGTTTGTGCATCCGCGCCAATTACAGACCGTCACCTGCGACGGCAATCTGGGGCCCCGGGTCACACCTGCCTGACCCGACGCCCCGCTTCAGCAGCCTGGCCTCAGCGTATGCTGCCTCTGCCCAGGCCATCCTCTTCAGAAGGTGCCAGGTAATCTGGCAACAACACCACGGACTCCGGTTTGGTCTGCGCATAACTGGCATCCGGTGTCACATCGCCGCCCGGGCTGGACAGGATGTTATCGAAGCGCAGCACCTGATCCTGGGATTTTTCCGCCACGTACAGGCTGCTGCCATCGAAGGCGATATCCACCGGGTTGCCCAGCTGGGTATTGCCCACGGTGGTGCCATCACCATTATCAATGCTAACCGCCACATCGGTATTGCCATCCGCACGGTCCGCTTTCTCGATCACATACAGCTTGCCATCGGTGCCCACCGCCCCGCTGCCCACATCGGAAACGATCAGGGTTTTGCGATCCGCCACATAGACAATGCCATGCAGGTTGGTCGGCGCCGCAATGGCACTGCCACCGATGGTCGGGGTGATGATCCGGTCCGGATCTTCCGCCCCCTGGTTGGCCAGATAATCATCGAACACCGCAACCGTGCCATCGGTCAGCGCCACAAAGAGCTGATCGCCCTTGGGGTGGTAATCCAGATCCCAGGGCGCCACTGCCAGGGAGGTGGTGAACAGCGGAGGCGCATCTGCACCCGACTGGGCACCAAAGACTTTCACCGCCGGGTCACCGTTATCGGTGATCAGCAGCAGCCCGGCTTCGTCCGCCACATCAAAGCCTTTCGGGCTGACCAGCGTAGTTGCCGCCCCGGACACAATGCGGTCGCGGCTCAGCGAAAACATCTCGCCGTCACGCTCCGTTCCAAGACGGTTCACCACCACAATGCGGCCGTCCAGGTTGGCGCCATCATCGGCGGTCAGGTAGACATCGCCCAGTTGGTTAACGCTGACGCTTTCCAGTGACTCGCCCACGGTGAAGTCCCGTTGCACGGTGGTCAGGTCGGTATCCAGCACCACCACATCCGGGTCACCCGCCAACGGCGCATTGCTGGACACCAGCACGCCATCGATCGTGGTGTCGCTGTCATCGATATCCGAGACATCCGCTTCCAGGCGTGGCGTCGTGATGCGCACCAGCGATTCCGGCTTCACCGATGCCACCGTGCGATTGGGCGCCACATCGCCGGACTGGCCCGCAAAAATATTGTTGTAGACCAGAATGGCGTCGTTGGACTTCTCGGCAATAAACGCCTTGTTGCCTTCCAGAATCAGATCCACCGGATTACCCAGCATGGTGGCCGGCCCTGCCAGTGTGCGATCCGGGGTCACCATGCCAGAAGCGGAGCTGGCGTTGCTGATCACATAGACCTTGCCATCATCGGCCACCGCCGCATCCCCCACATCGGTGACTACCAGGGTGTCGGTATCCGCGCGGTAGGCAATCCCGTGAATGTTGGAAATGCTGGCGCCGTCGCCTGGCGTAATGGTTCGCGCGGCGCTGGCGTCAAATCCACCCGCCACATAGTTATCCACCACCAGGATGGTGCCGTTGGTCATGGCCAGGAACAGAATATCCTGGGTTTCGTTATAGGCCAGATCCCAGCAGTTGGCAGGGAGCGCGGTGGAGGCCAACGGCTGGGCCATGTCCCCCGCCGCGGTGCCAAACACTTCAATACTGTTACCGCCCACATTGGCGGCGAACAACAGGCCCGCCTCATGAGCCACGGCAATTCCTTTCACCGTAGCGGAACCGGGCGCATCGATATCACGCTCCAGCGCCGGATCAGTGAGGCTGCCGTCTTCTCGCTGGGCCGCAAGGTGAATGGTTTGGAAGGTGCTGGGCGTCGCCGTGTCATCGGCCACATACAGATTGCCCAGCAGATCCTGCGCCATGCCTTCGTTGCCACCGGATGAAAAATTCGCTTCCACGTTCAGCGCCGGGTCCAGTCGATCGATTTGTCCCCGGTTGGTCGGGCCATTGAGCATCACCAGAATAGGGGCTGATCGAGCTGAAGGCGGTGTGACGCTATTATTACTGCTACTGTCACCCCCGCAAGCGGCCAGACCCACTGCCGCCGCCAGCGCGGTGAAACCAAGGTTACGATACGTGCCGATGTTCATCCTGTTACTCCCTTTCCATCCATTGATAACAACCCATCGAACCACTGAAACCCTCAGTGGCGGGCACGGTAAGCGCGCCCTGCCAGTGATACGTTGGCAACACGCGGTTGGATGCAGGCAACCGGTAAAATTCGCGTGACAAAGTGTAACCGGCGAGACCGGCAGGGCTTTCTTATCCACGGACGCCCCCGACTGTCAGACACAAGCGTCCCGCCCCTTGCAGCCGCGGGTGTCGGCGGCTACGCTGCCCCTGCGAATTCGCTTCCCCGGAACAACGCTTCGGGGTATTCTGAAACTCTCTCTAAACAGCCCGAAGGGCCACCTTTTCCATCTTGGACACACCACTCGTTTCACAGCACATCAGCCTCGAACCCAACGATTCCCGTCGACTGGCCAGCCTCTGTGGCCGCCTGGATGAGCACGTCAAGCAGATCGCACAGCGGCTGCACGTGGAAATCCTGAACCGCGGCAACCAGTTTCACCTGGCCGGGGACGCCGACGCCGTGGATGCGGCCGGGGCCATTCTCAGCGAACTCTACGAACAAACCCGCGACGGCACCGAGCTGACACCGGAAATGGTGCACCTGCATCTGCAACAGTCCAACGTGGCTGACCAGGCCGATAACGCCCGCGCAGACAACACCGTGCCGTTTCCCAGCGACGACATGCTGATCCGCACCAAGCGGGTACGCATCAAGCCCCGCGGCACGCACCAGCGCGAGTACGTCAAACAGATCCGCAAGCACGACATCAATTTCGGCGTGGGCCCGGCAGGTACCGGCAAGACCTGGCTGGCCGTGGCCTGCGCAGTGGATGCCCTGGAGAAAGCCGAGATTCAGCGCATTCTGCTGGTGCGCCCGGCGGTGGAAGCCGGTGAAAAACTGGGCTTTCTGCCCGGCGACCTGGCGGAAAAAATCGATCCCTATCTGCGCCCGCTTTACGATGCGCTTTACGAAATGATCGGTTTCGAAAAAGTGGCCAAGCTGATGGACAGAATGGTCATCGAAGTCGCGCCGCTGGCGTACATGCGCGGGCGCACCCTGAACAACAGCTTCGTGATTCTGGATGAAGCCCAGAACACCACGCCGGAACAGATGAAAATGTTCCTCACCCGGATCGGTTTCGGCACGCGCGCAGTGATTACCGGCGACGTGACCCAGGTGGACCTGCCCCGCCATCAACGCTCCGGGCTGGTTAACACACTGGAAGTGCTGGACGGGGTCAACGGCATCGGGGTAACCCGATTCGATAGCCGCGACGTGGTCCGCCACCCGCTGGTTCAACGCATTGTAGAGGCCTACGACCGTCATGAACGGGATACCGACACCGACCGTTGATATCCAGTGGGCCAGCGATGCCCCGGACGCCCCCGACGAACCCCATTTATGTGAATGGGTGCGCCATGCGGCCATTGCCGCCGGTGGCGTGGTGGGCGACATCACCCTGCGTATCGTCGATGAAGACGAGATTCGCACCCTCAACCGCGACTACCGCGACAAGGACGCCACCACCAATGTGCTGTCCTTTCCTTTTGACATGCCCGAAGGGCTGCCGGAAGGCGCAGTAGAACCGCTGCTGGGGGATATCATTATCTGCGACGCGGTGGTGTGCCGCGAAGCCAGCGAACAACACAAACCACTGGATGCCCACTGGGCACACATGGTCACCCACGGTGTGCTGCACCTGCTGGGTTATGATCATATTGACGATGACGATGCACTCGTCATGGAAACCCTGGAAATCCGCGCCCTTGGCGAGCTGGGTTTTCCTGATCCTTACAGCCCTGCCCACGACGAAGGCCAGGCGCCACCTGAAAACACGGAGTTTAACCCCTGATGTCGGACGATTTTTCGGATAACGGTACCAGCCGAAGTTGGTTGGAGCGTGTCGGCCAGTTTTTCTCACCCACCCCGGGTGACCGCAACGAACTACTGGAACTGATGCGCTCCATGCGCGACACCCACATCATCGACGGCGACACCCTGGGCATCATCGAAGGCGCCATCTGCGTGGCAGACATGCAGGTGCGTGAGATCATGATTCCCCGTTCGCAAATGGTCAGCATCAAGGCCAGCTCCGACCCACGGGATTTTTTGCCCACCATTATCGACTGCGCCCATTCCCGCTTTCCGGTACTCGGCGACGACCCGGATGAAGTCATTGGCATCCTGCTCGCCAAGGATCTGCTACCGTTAATCCTTGATCCCGCCCGTATGGAGCGTTTTGCGATCAAAGATCACATCCGTTCGGCTATGGTAGTGCCAGAATCAAAACGTCTGGATTCATTGCTGCGCGAATTTCGTATCAGCCGTAACCACATGGCCATCGTGGTCAACGAATACGGCGGCGTGGCCGGGCTGGTCACCATCGAAGACGTGCTGGAACAGATCGTCGGCGAAATCGAAGACGAACACGATATCGAAGAAGACGACTACCTGATCAAGGATCTGGACAACAACGAGTACACCGTCAAGGCACTGACGCCCATCGACGACTTCAACGAACACTTCCACTGCCAGCTCAGTGATGAAGAATTCGACACCATCGGGGGACTGGTGATGCAGAAGTTCGGGCGCCTGCCAGGCCGTGATGAAAGCATCACCCTGGAAGGCTTCCGCGTCACCGTGCTCAGCGCTGACGGCCGCACGATACGACTGTTACGAGTGACACCGCCGGGGGATAACGACAATGACCACACCGATCACGGAGCAGACAACACCTGATCCCGCCCCGGCTGCCTGGCGCTCTGCGCCCTGGGTAATGGCCTGCCTGGCCATTGCCCTGCTCGCTGGCCCGTTACTCAATAGCGCCAACAACACCCAACCCGTTCTGAACTGGTATCAAAGCAGTGGCCTGAAAGCCCTGGAGTGGGACAACTACCTTTCCTGGCTTCGCTTCAATAACCAAAGTGCCCTGTCACAACGGCTGGAACAAAACGCTGACATGGACGCCCATGCCTACGGCGCCGCCCTGTTCGCCGACGACTTCGTGACCGACAGCAAACGCCGCGCCCGGGATTTCTGGTCCGCTGCAGAAATCGAACAATGGAATCGCCTGCGCGAACAAATCCCCACACAGGTAACGACCAGCAACCTGTATCGCTGGGGCCTGCCGGACAACTCGCCGCGCCCGGCCCGTTTCTTTACCGCCCCCTTCACCGGCGCTTCGCTCTGGCTGACCCTGGCCAGCCTGCTGTTATTGGTGCCGCTGGCCCCCACCCTGGAACACCGCCTCGGCCACGGCCGGGTATTCGCCCTGTGGATTCTCGGGTGCCTGCTCAGTGGTTTTGGTTACCTGTTGTTGGCGAGCCCAGGGCAGACTCCTTTCCACGGCGCCACGGCGCCCCTGCTGGTCTGGTTCGGTGCCTTCTTCGGCCTGCAGAGCGGTGCGCTATCGCTGCCGGTCTGGCATCCCAAACACAAACGCTGGCAGCGTCTGTCAGTGTCGCCCTACACCCTGCTGCCCCTGCCCGTGGCAGCCCTCGCTGCCCTTGCCCTGTTCAGCAATCCACTGCTCGCCAACCTCAGCGCCGGCCTCACAGCGTTTATCGGTGGCCTGTTGCTGGTCCAGATCATGCGCCCACAACCTGTCGAGACAGAGCAGGAAAGGCATCACACCCGGGACCCGCAGCAACTGTCCTCGCTAACTCGGGGCTGGGACGCGTTGGGGCAACTGAACGGCGACGCCGCCAGCGCCGCCTTCGGGCAAGTCCTTGCCAGCGAGCCGGATCACTTCGACGCGCTCACCGGGCAATTCACCGCGCAACAATTGCTAAACGATAACGTCGCCTGGACCGCCACCGCCCAGCAACTGTTCAGCCACCCGGCAACCGATAAAGGCCAGGCCACCCAGGTGGCACAATGCTGGCAGCAGTACCAGCAACGCGGTGGTGCGCCGCTGCCTGCCGTCATCGGCTGGCCGCTCTTGCGCACATTGACGCGGGCGGGGGAGTTTCAGCAGGCAGAAAAGCTGGCGCGGGAACTGGATGAGCATGCGCTCAAGGCAGACGCCATCGCTCAGCTGCGTGACGCCTTGATTCAGGAAGGACTGGCGCACCGGGCAAAGGCGCTGTCGTGATGAACGCTGGACGCTAACGCCTTACCTCTTACCTCTTACCTCTTACGCCCAGGCATCCCGGCACTCCGCCACTTTCTGGCGCAACCGGGCATCGCGGCAATGGCTTTCCACAAATCGCAGGTACTGCTCGGCCTTGCCAGCCAGCCCGAACTGTTCGGCCAGCACTTTCGCCAATAACAGGTAAGCCTCACCCAGATCGGCAAAATCCGGGTGTTTGTCGTGCAGATCCTTCAGCAAACCCACCGCCAGCTTGGGCTCGCGCTCATAGATACCTTCCGCCAACGCCAGCCGTAACACCGGGGCGCCGGGCAACCATTGCGGGTCACGTTTTCGTTGCCGGGCAACCAGCGCCAGTGCCTCACTCCAGGCGTCTGCACGGATCAGCACGTCCAGATAGGGCTCCACCAGGGCAGCCCGCTCTTCGTCCTTCCCCAGCACCGCCAGCAACCGGTCGTGATGATGCCAGTCACCCACTGTGGCTTTCTTCGTCTTGATAACTTTCGCCGTTGTCAGCAGCACCTTGTCGAACCGGCCCGCACACAGCTGCGTGCGTTGGCGGCGCTCGGCCAACGGCTGGGTGACACGCCGACCTCCCTGGTTCAGCCCCCACAACCGACCATGACGGGCAGCGATATCACCACACAGGCCCGCCAGCACCAGCCACCACCAGCCTGCCAGCAACCCGGCCAGTCCCTGCACCAGTGGCAACGGCAACACATCCATGGCCACGGCAATCAACACCACCACCAGCACACTGCCCAGCGACGCAAATCCGGCCGCCACCCCGTAATCGCGGGGCGCGGAAATCACATACGTCGGCGCCGCTGCATAGGCACCGGGGGCTGCCCCTTTTACCAATACCGCCAGCCACAGGGCGGGCACCAGCAACATGCCGAGCCCTCCCACCAGCAAACCAGCGGGTATCGATACCGCCACCACCAGGAAGCCCGCCAGGCCGATGACCAGCAGCGCGGGTAACGCCTGCCACAGAGCACTTTGCCACGCCGTGCTCTCGCCCAGACAGTCCCAGCCAGGCAAGGCCACCCTGCGACTTTTGCGAGGACCGGCCCGCAATGCCATCAACGCGGCGGAAAATGCAAAGGTCGGCAACCCGGCAAGCAAAGCCACCGGCACCATCATCCACAATGGCGGCAACAGCGCCGCCAGCACCGCCCAGATCGCCAACAGGGGCAGTAACGGCAAGGCAAACGGCAACTGCAGATAATGGTCCAGCCGTTGCCACAAAGGGCCGACCTGATCCTGCCCTACGGGGGCAAGATCGTGATTGCACAGCAAACAACGGGCCTCCATACGGTGGTCCTCATCGCCATCCACACATTGCTGACACAGATGCAGCCCATCATGGGCGCAATACCACAGCGCCTCCGTTCCCGGATGGTACTTGCATGGGTGTTTCACTATGATGCCCCCAGACTTGTCATTCCGGTTTAACCGGTTATTTTGCCTGCTACTTTATTCGTATTATTGCATCGACTCTAGTCCAAACCGCCAGGCGGCCTGCTCGCCAGCATGAAACGAGGAACCCCATGCGAGATCGTCTGTTGGCCTTGATTGCCGGCCTGCTTTTTCCCCTTGCCTTCGCTCCCTATGATCTCTGGCCACTGCTGTTTGTCAGCATCGGCGCCGGCTACTGGTGCCAGCAGCGAGCCGGTTCTGCCCGCGAAGCATTGTTGCGCGGCTGGCTGTACGGTCTCGGCATGTTCGCTTTCGGCATTTCCTGGGTGCATGTTTCCATGCACGACTACGGTTTCATGCCGCTGTGGATGGCCATCCCGTTCACCGGTATCTTCGCTGCCTTTCTGGCCCTGTTTTACGGGCTCACTTTTTATGCCAGCTGGCGGCTGGGGCGTTCGGCGCTGGCATTTGCCGGTAGCTGGCTGTTACTGGACTGGGTACGCGGCGTTTTCCTCACCGGCTTCCCCTGGCTGTATGCGGGCTATGCCCTGATCGATACGCCCTTTGCTCCGCTGGCCCCCATCGGCGGGGTATGGCTGCTCACGCTCACCACCGTGCTGGTCAGCGCCAGCCTGGTTCGCCCGGCAAACGGCCGGCGGGCATGGCACACCAGCCTGGCCGCGGCCTGCGCCCTGCTGGTGCTCACCGCCGTCTCTCACACGCTCACGTTCACCCAAGCCAGTGGCCCGGCCCAGAAAGTCGCGCTGGTGCAGGGCAACATTCCCCAGGACATCAAATGGCAGCTGTCCATGCGTGAGCGGACCCAGCAGATCTATCAGGATCTGACTCAGGATATTCCTGCTGACACCCTGGTGATCTGGCCGGAATCCGCACTCACCGATTTCTACCAGAACGTGTCCGGGTTCGTTGAGCAGGAAGGGCAACAGCTTGCCGAGCGGCACGGCGGGTTTATCACCGGTGTGCCCTGGCGCACGGTCAACGATAGTGGCGTGACCTACCACAACAGCATTGCCTCGATCCCGCTTGATGCCGGCGACGGCAACCCGCGCGTCTACCACAAACAGAAGCTGGTCCCGTTCGGCGAATATGTGCCCATGCAGTCGCTGATCCGCGGGCTGATTCCGTTCTTTGATTTGCCCATGTCCGGTTTTACGCCCGGCAGCCCAACGCAACCGAATCTGACCGCCCTGGGCCACACCGTGGCGCCGTTCATTTGCTACGAAATTCTCTACCCGGAACAGGTGGCCACCCGCAGCCACGATGCCGATGTGCTGCTGACCATCAGTAACGATGCCTGGTTCGGCACTTCCGCCGGCCCCCTGCAACACTTTCAGATGGCGCGCATGCGCGCCGCCGAAACCGGGCGCTGGCTGCTGCGGGGGACCAACAACGGCGTCACTGCAGTGATTGATCACCACGGCCAGGTCATCGATGCCCTGCCTCAGTTCACCCGTGACGTGCTCTACAGCGAATACCGTCCGCGCACCGGCATCACCCCATTCATGACCACCGGCGTGTGGCCCTGGCTGTTGTTGTCGGTGCTACTGATCGGCCTGGGGTTTATCTGCAGGAACAAGTAAACACTCATGTATTACTTTTTAGTATATGCTTATTCCAAATTTGACATTCCATTGGGAGGCGCCTATAACTGTGGTCTGACAACACCACGGAGGCGCCATGTCCCGCCCTCAAATCCAGGCCTTTTTCGACGCTGACACCAACACGGTGAGCTACATCGTCACCGATCCGGCTTCCCGCCACTGCGCCATCATCGACCCGGTGCTGAACTACGCCGCCCAGTCCGGCCACACCCGCTATGATGGCGCTCAACGCATTGTCGATGCCGTTCGTGACCAGCAACTCACCGTGGACTGGTTACTGGAAACCCACGTGCATGCGGACCACCTGTCCGCCGCTCCCTGGATCCAGCAGCAACTGGGCGGCAAGCTGGCCATCGGCGAGCATATCCGCACCGTACAGGACACCTTCGGCCGCATTTTCAATGCCGGCAGCGAGTTTGCCCGCGACGGCCGCCAGTTCGATCACCTGTTCCGTGATGGGGAAACCTATACCGTTGGCAACATGGAAGCCCGGGCGATTCATACCCCCGGTCACACTCCCGCCTGCATGAGCCATGTTATTCGCGATGCGGTGTTTGTCGGCGACACCCTGTTCATGCCCGATTACGGCACCGCCCGCTGCGACTTCCCCGGTGGTGACGCCCGCACCCTGTATCGTTCAATCCAAAAGTTGCTGGCCCTGCCCGATGCAACGCGCATGTTCCTGTGCCATGACTATCTGCCGGAGGGACGAGAGGAGCTTGTCTGGGAAACGACGGTGGCCGAACAGCGCAAACACAACATTCATGTCCATGAAGGCACCAGCGAAGACACCTTTGTCAGCATGCGCGAAGCCCGTGATGCCACGCTGGATATGCCTCGCCTGATTCTCCCTTCGGTTCAGGTCAATATGCGCGCGGGCCACCTGCCGCCGGCAGAGGACAATGGCGTCCGCTACCTGAAAATTCCGCTCAACACCCTCGGCGCTATCAGCTCCCGGGTCACAACGGATGAGGAAAGATGAGGATGGAGGCACAAATGCGTAAGCTAACGCCCCATCGACCACCATTTCCGAAAAAGGCTGAATCATGACTGACTTCAACAAGCTCAATGACGACCTGTCCGTGACTGCACAACTGCTGCCGGAAGACATGCCCGCCGTGGCCGCTGCCGGTTTCAAGATGGTGCTCAACAACCGCCCGGACGGGGAAGCTGCCGACCAGCCCAGCAGCAACGAAATGGCCGTGGCCGCTGAAGCCGCCGGGCTTGCCTACGCCCACCAACCGGTCGTGGCCAGCAACATTGCCGAAACCGATATCGACGGCTTCGACGCCATCGTTTCCCTGGCCGAAACGCCAGTACTGGCCTTCTGCCGCACCG
>OLHL01000365.1_pt1 | contig 22994 bp, 8 predicted proteins | sample 1609441 | NCBI WGS metagenome assembly OLHL01 (sample SAMN05416833, study PRJEB24817) | seawater metagenome | isolation source: Sea water | place: Canada:Atlantic | collected 2013-07 | reverse complement strand
CGTTTGTACTAAGGTATAGACGTCTGATGAGTGCGCTCAAAGAGCAGCTCACTGCAGCCATGAAAGACGCCATGCGTGCCAAAGAAAAGGCACGTCTTGGCGTTTTTCGTATGGCGCTGGCAGCGATCAAGCAAATCGAAGTGGACGAGCGCATCGAGCCCGATGATGCCCGTGTACTGGCGTTGCTCGACAAGCTGATCAAGCAGCGCAAGGATTCAGCCACACAATACCGTGATGCGGACCGGCCCGAACTGGCGGAAACCGAAGAAGCGGAAATCGTGGTACTCCAGGAATTCCTCCCCACCCAGCTCAGCGATGCCGAAATCGATTCCCTTATCGATGACGCCATGGCGCAAACCGGTGCGTCCGGTATGCAGGATATGGGCAAGGTGATGGGCATTCTCAAGCCGCAATTGCAGGGTCGTGCCGACATGGGCGCCGCCAGCGGCAAGGTTCGCGCCAAACTGGGCTGAGCCAGACTCCAGCAACAACACTTAGGTCTCCCCCCCTTATTCGTCCATTGACGACGAACGCTGTTTCCCTGCGTCTACGATACGCACAAACACCGCAGCCTACCTGCGATGCACCGTAGGTCGGCTTAGGCCGAAGGCCGTAAGCCGACAAGCAGCAATTTAACGATAGCCGCCAGCAAAGACCGGCTCCGCCACGCCAGCGGCAACCGCATTGGCCTGCATCACCTGAGGAGACGGCAACACCAACAAGCCGCTATCGAACTCACGGATTGCCGTGGGCCGGTTCTGCTCAGTGGTGGCATCAGCCAGGCGGACGATAGCACTGTCATCTGTGTCCTCCTCCCGGGCCTCATCCTCTTCCGGCGGGTAGGCAATAAAGCCCTGCAGAAGATGTTTGTCTGCCAGCTCCTGGCGGTGCTCCGCCAGCAGATAGAACCGCACCAGCTGAGTCCCCTCGATCTGGCCCGAATAAGCCTGTCGCAGCACCGTTTCCTCATCCAGGTAGGTTTTGCCCGGGTCCTTTTCCTGATCCTCGTCGTCCTCGTTATCCAGCGCCACATCCGGCAACCAGACTCCCAGCGTCAGCGAAAAAGGGCGCGCTTTTGCTTTTTCGGACAAGAAGCCCATCCCCAGATCATCCAGGCTGGACAGGGTAAGAATGCCGTTGGATTTACCGTTGATGAACATCCCCGCCGGCTGCTCCACCAACACCACGGTAAAGTCACTGATATCGTCTTGATACAGGTCATAGAGCCCCTGAGACGTGGCAATGCGCAGGTCTGTGGCTGGCTCGCTGGTTTGGGCCTCGTCGGCACTGGCCACTGCTGCGACGCTCAGACTGGCCAGCAACAGCATATGTTTAAACATTGCAGTCATCTTGATTCCTTTCATCACAGCCTTCATCACTTCACCGCCTTGCGGGTTGCCGCTTCATCCTGCAACTGTTCCGCGTGATAGATATCCCATTGCCTTACCGACTCGTACTGAGGCGGCCGGGTCACCTGAACAATGGTTCTGCGCTGACGCTTGAACAGGCGGTGACGAACCAGTTCATCCGTAAAGATGTAGTCCTTGAGCTGTTCACCGTGAACACCTCGATTTAGCAATTCGCCGGAAATGGCTTCGGCCCGGCGCTCACCCAGCCGCTGGTTATACTGGATGGTCCCTTCCGGGCTGGTGTCCCCGACAATCGCCACCTGGCTGTCCGGTGAACTCAGCACATCACGGGCAATCTCATCCATCACTTCCTGCTGATCATCACGAATCAGCGACTTGTCGAAGTCGAAAAACACAAAATACAGCTGTTCATACCCTTTCCATTCCCATTCCGTGCAGCCTTGCCCATCGGCGGTGACGCCCGCTGGAGAGTTGGCGCACTGATCCCTGGCATCCACCACACCGTCACCATCGGCATCGGCCAGTTTGAATGGCTGCGAGCGCTCCAAAGTCAGGGTTTCCGGAACAGAGGAGCTGCAACCCGCCAGCACCAGCACGACACTCAACATCATCATTCCGCGCATGCTCATCATTCTTCCCCTCTCACAAAACCTTCCGGATACGCAACGCGCAACGCATAGCCCAGCTGCCCGGTGGCGTTCATCAGTCGGTAGGATGAATTGATCTGGTCGTAATTGGCAGCCAGATAATTCTTGCGGGCCAGGAACAACTCCACCTTTGCGTTCAGAACATCCAGCAAGGTACGGCGCCCCAGCTCATATTGACGGATATAGCCTTCCTCTGCGGCAGTCGCAGCATCCACGGAGGTACGCAGCACGTCCTTCTGGCTGGCCAGCACCGCACGGGCCCGCCAGGCCAGCTCCACCTCATCCTTGACCTGACGCAGCGTACCTGAGCGCACCGCCTTGGCTTCGTGCAGGCGCCACTGGGACGATGCAGAACGGGCAGTATCGCGGCCGCCGGCATAGAGGTCATATTCCATCACCAGCAACAGACGGGCATCTTCATCGCGCCCTTCAAAACCGCCGATGTCATGGCCTTGCACCGCATCGGCTTCAATGGAAAAACGCGGCCAATAACCCGCCTTGTTTACCACCACTTCCTGCTCAGCTGCCTGAATGTCCGCTTTCGCTGCATCCAGCTCAGGGTGATTATCAAACGCCCGCTGCAGCGCCAGCTTCGGCGTTGCCGGAATCACGCTTTCATCCGGCACCGGCTGCACCAAAGTATCGATATCGTGACCGACCAGAGAGCGCAGCTGGGTGCGCTGATCTTCCAGGTTATTGGTCGCGGCCAAAAGCGAGCTACGCGCATTGGCCAGGCGTGCCGCCACCTGGGCAATATCCGATTCACTGGCCAGCCCCCGCTCAGTGCGGCTGGTAATGAATTCCAGAATATTTTCGTGGTCCTGAACGTTGTTGAATGTAAGCTCGGCGATGTCCTTGGCCTTGAGGGTTTCCAGATACACACTGGCCACATCCAGCGCCAGGTTTTCTGCTTCACTAATCAGCCCCAGCCGCTCGGCTTCCGCTTCCCGATCCAGGCGCTTCATGTTGGCACTGGTGCGAAAGCCGTCAAAAATCAGCTGCGACAACCGCACACCGATTTCATCCTGGGTCAGTTGCTCATCAATTTCCTGACCGGTCCGGTAATTGGTCCACTCCTCGCCCACTTGCCCGCGAATGGAGAGCTGGGGCAGATAATCCGCCGTGGCCGCACGCTGATCCCGGTCCACGGACTGGTAACGGGCAAACCGTTCCTGAATTCTGGGGTGGGTATCGATAGCCTCGGCCACCGCCTGTTCCAGCGACAACGCGCTGACCGACAACGGTGCGCATAAAAGCGATACAGCAAGCCAAACCGTTCTCATTCTTCCTCTCCTTGAAGGCAACAACGTTTTTTCCATCTTCTAAGGCTCCCGCATGGCAGTCTGTCTGGCGCGCAACAGCGGCTTGAGCCAATAGCTCATCACCGTCCGTTTGCCCGTCATAATATCGATAGTGACCTGCATCCCCGGCATGATCGGCTGATCAGGCTGACTCAATCCCTGCAGCGCCACCTTAACCCGGTAATAGGGGTTATCCTCTTCGTCACGCAGCACATCCGCACTGACATATTCCACCTGCCCAGGCATCCCCCCGTGGCTGGTAAAGTCATAAGCGGAGAATTTCACCTGCGTGTCCAGCCCGGCTTTTACCCAGGCAATGTCTTTCGGGCTGACCCGTGCTTCGGCGATCAACGCATCCTCAACCGGCACAATTTCCATGATCGCCTCCCCCGGGCGAATCACTCCGCCCAGGGAACGAAAAGCGATGTTTTTCACGATGCCACGCAGCGGTGCGACCATGGTGGTACGGGTTAACTGATCCTGCAGGGCCGGCTGCTTTTCCTGGGCCTGAGCCAACCGAGTTTCCACCTCAATCAGTTCCGCCTGGGACTCGGCCCGGAATTCCGCGGCGATACTGCGACGCTCTGCGATGGCTTGCTGCAGCGCAGCGCCATACTGAGCGATTTGCAATGAGGCGCGATCCACCTCGCCCTTGAGCGCCACCTGATCCCGCTTCGCCTGACGGAATTCGGAAATCGGCAGCACGCCATCATTCACCGCCGATTCCAGTGCCTGCAGGTCCTGGCGCTGCAGCGCCAGACTTTGTTGCTGGGTACGCAGGTTGCGCTGGGCTTCCTGCTGAATCTGGCGCTGCTGCTCTACCCGACGATCAGCTTGAAACAAGCGGCCTTGCAAGGACGCCAGGCGGCCCGCCAACGCAGCCCGCTCCGATTCCCAGCCCGGCGATGGCGTCGCCGGTTCTGCCATGGGAACCGGGCTCACCAATACATCACCGTTATCAATAGCCACGCTGGCCAACTCGGCCTGCAGGCGTGCCTGGGCAGCCTCCAACCCCCGAATGCTTTGCCCCGCCTCTTCAACACTGGCCCGAAAGCGGGTGTCGTCCAGTTCCAGCAGGGGCTGGCCCGCTTCCACCATCTGCCCCTCTTCCACCAGCATGCTTTTCAGAATGCCGCCCTCCAGCGACTGAATTTTCTGAACCGTGCGTGTCGGGATCATCTGCCCCTGGGCCACCACCACCTGGTCCAGTTGCGCGAACACCGCCCACACCAGGACACACACGATCAAACCACTGGCCAGCCAGGTAACCTGCCGGGCTCGCCAGGCTTTGCGCAAACGTTCGGTGGGGCTCAATTCGCTCATTCGCTCCCCTCCCCGTCTTTATTCGCCGGGTCGCCGGTCTTGTCACCGCAGCTTTCATTTCCTTTGCGCAAGGTAACCCGTGACGCTCTGGCGGCAGAGGCCTTGCCGGCACGGGCCGCACCGTCGGCCTGTATCCTGCCCTGATCGAGCATGATGACCCGGTCACACAAGCCCAGTAATGCCGGGCGATGGCTGGCAATTACCACAGTGGCATCGGCGGGGAGACGTGCCAGCCCTTTCACGACCTGCTGCTCCAGGGTCTGATCCATGGCACTGCTGGGCTCATCCAGCAAATAGACACGGGCCGGCTTGAGCAGCGTACGGGCCAGCGCCACGGCCTGACGCTGGCCCCCAGACAAGTGCTGACCAAACTCCCCCACCTGACATTGCAGGCCGTTTTCTATGCGATCCAGAAAGCTTTCGACGCCACTGTCACGTAACACGCGCAGCAAGGTTTTTTCATCCAGTTGCGACTGCCCGGCAACGATATTTTCCAGCAGGCTACCCCAGAACAATCCCGGCGTTTGCCCACAGCAGGCAATCGATTCACGCAAACGCGGCATGGGCCACAGATTACGCTCCACCCCGGAAAACAGGACCCGGCCACTATCCGGTTCCATCTGCCCGGCCAGCAACGACAGCAAGGTGGATTTGCCGCTACCGGAGGCGCCACACAGTGCCACCCGCTCTCCCGGACGGATCTGCAGATCCACGTCCCGCAATGCGGGCGATTGCGCTTCCGGCCAATGGAAGGTGACGTTCTGCAGGCGCATATTGCCGTCGAACCGCTGGGCGCCAAACTCGGTGGCCAGTTGTCGCTCCTGCGGCAGCGCCATGATGGTATCCAGCGCCGACAGCGCCGTTTTCATGTGCTGGCCGCGCAGTAACAGCATGGACACCTGATTCACCGTGCCGCCCATGCGACCGGACAACATGACCACCGCAATCAAACCGCCCATGCTCAAGTCACCAGCGGCGATGCGATAGACACCGAAGACAATTAACAGGACGGTAACCAGCCCCTGAGTCGAGCTGATGGCATGGGAAAGTGCATTGATCGCTTCCCGAGAGTCGATGCTGTTATCTGCCAGCGAGGCCACCAGATTGCGCCAGCGACGCTTGTGGCTGGCCTGCATGTTGGTTTGCTTGATATCCGGCAGATTTTGCAGGGTTTCCATCAGCATGGCCTGGCGCTGGGAGCTGAACCGCGCGCCATTTTCGATGGCAATGGCCACCCGCTTGCGTAGCACCCAGGCATAGGCCGTCAGCAGCAACATGGCCCCCAGTGGCACCAGAAACAGCGGCCCGCCCAGCCAGGCGATCAGTGCGATAAACAAAATACTGAACGGCAGATCCACCAGTGCCACCATGGTCGCACTGGTAAGAAAATCCCGCACCGAATCGAATTCCTGCACCTGTTTGGCAAACACCGCCGCGGATTGCGGCCGGTTACGCAGCTCCATGCCCAACAGCTTCTCGAACAGGCGCTGGGACACGGTGATATCGATTTCACGCCCGGCATAATCGGTAATCCGGGCACGGGCGCCGCGCAGCAGCCAGTCGAACAGCAACACGATCAGCACCACGGACACCAACACCCACAGGGTTTCGATGGCCTGGTTAGGCACCACGCGGTCGTAGACATTCATGGTAAACAGCGGCACCACCAGCCCCAGCACATTCACCAGCACCGACGCCAACAGCAGATCCCGGTACCAGCGACGCTGCCCTGTGAGTAAGCCCCACAGCCAGTGACGTCCCTTGCCCGCGTGCAGTTCTTCGGCCCGCCGGTCGGCCGGATCAAGCACCTGAACATTCCATAACTGCGCGATCTGCTCACGCGGCAGCGTAGCCGACTGCGCCTCATCACCCTGCGGCGGCAACAGGCCAGTCTCAGCGGTGAACCCCACCAACACATGGGGCAGACCGGCGTTATCCACGACCAGAAAAATACCGCTATGGGTGGCCGCTTTTTCACAACGCGGCGCATCGGTTTCCGTGAGCTGAACACCACGCTCCGCCAACAACGCGGCCAGCGCAGGCGCGTTCAACGAGGTCTCACCCGTCTCGGCCCTGACAGAGACAAAATCCTCGCAAGGCAGATCCGGCAGAGGACAGGCGAGCTCCCTGGCCAGCGCGGCAATCGCCTGCTGCCAAGGGGCCAGCGGTGACGGCGCAACGCCGGGGATGTCTTTCGGTTTTGCAGTCATCAGGTAATCAGCACCTGGTTATCCAGCAATTGTTGAAGCATTTCCGCCTCGGTAAGACCACTCACATCACCACCAAACAACTCAGTTTCCGAAGTGTTATCCAGGGTAACGACCTGGGACACCGCCTGGCCGTCCGGGGAGATAGTGAACACCACACTGGTGCCGTTATCCTGAATGTCGATCACCGCATCCAGTTCCGTCCCGTTCGTGGCAGGCGTGCCCGCCAGCAAGTCACTCAGATCCAGGCGATCATTATCCGTGACGGAAAAGTCCGTAATGGTGTCAGAGGCATCGTTGCCCGCGCCGAGCAAATCGGCCTGGCGGAACACAAAACTGTCCGCCCCGGCACCGCCGGTGAGGGTGTCATCGCCATCACCACCAGCGATCCAGTCGTTCTGGGCCGTTCCGGTAATCACCGTGGCGCCGGCTCCGTGCACGCTCACATCCAGCGTCTGCGGGTCACCCTCTGCAGCCTCCCCATCCAGCTCGGAACGACCATAGACTGTCAATGTGAAGTCCGAGACGGTGCCCGGATTCACCAGTGCCAGCCCGGGCACCTGATCCGCCGGCACTTCCCAATGGCCATCCACCTGGGTACCGGCGCTGAGCTGTATATTGTCGGGAACACCCTCAACAATAAGCGTGGCCTCTTCACCCGGTGCCGGGTTCAGCGCTTCCATATCGATGGCAAGCGGCACATCGCCGGCACCGGCTTCCACATAAAAATTATCAAAGCCCAGATCCACATCCGGCGCATCCGGCAAGGCAGTGAGTTGCACACTCACTTGCTGGAGCTGCGGCGGGCTGATGGCATTGACGGTCTCTCCGTTCACCACCGCCTGATCCGTGCTGGCGATACGGATATTCAGGTCCAGATTGCCGAACGCCAACTGACCGGTGAGCAGCTCGAAGGAATCCAGTACACGGCCATCCGCCAGCTCCGCCGCGGACAGCGCCATAATCGCCACGGTCACGCCCCCCACCTGCTGGAAAGACACCGTGCGCTCGCCTACGCGAATACCCTGCAAGCCCAACAGCGCCGTCGCCTGGGAGGTATCCGCCACCTGCACGGTCAGCACCATCCCTTCATTGCCATCACGGGGGTGGCCATCGGTGACGTAATCCGGCTCCAGGGTTTTCGCATTCACCTCAATGGTGACGTCATCGCCTTCCTGGCCACTGGCAGACACATCCGCCCCGTTGAACTCCACACCATCTCCCACCGGATTAACGAACACGGTGAAATCCTGGGACGCGGTACGCACGTCGTTGGTCCCGGTCTCGAGGGTTACGGCTTGCAGGGTTAGCGGAATATCGCCACTGAAATTGGCCGGCGGACGAATCACCGCATTGGCCAGATCCGCCTGGGGCAGACTCCACTGGAACGTCGGTTCGCCAAACAGGCTGCCGCCATCCGGGCCGTTGTTGGCCACCGGCACACCATCCACCAGAATCACCGCGTCCTTGGGCACCCCTTGCAGCACCACGGTGAGCGTTTCGGAACCGTCCTGGTCCACCAGTTCCGCCTGAAGATCGCCAAGGGGAATGTCAGAATCTTCCGCCCCGGTAATATCCGCCGCTGTCACCGTTCCTGGATCGGTCACCGGTTCGATTTCAATCTCGATGCTGCCGGGCACGGTCTGGGTGTCAGTATTGCTGACCACCGTCAGGGCGCCGGACACTTCATCCAGAATGGTCAGCTCCATGTTCACATTGAACGTGCCGGACAGATGCTGCGGAGGCAGGAAATAAATATCGCTGATGCGTGAAGGGTCAGACAGGGTAAAGGTGCCGTCGCCGTTGTCGGCAAGCAGGCCTTCCGGATCCACGAAAGAGCCTTCCGGCAGCGCCAGGAACGTAATACTCTGGACACTCTCAAGCCCCTCGGCGCCATCGGTGGAACGGTCCGCCAGCAACGCGTCCAGATCCACGTCCAGTGACGTGGCCACGTCTTCCAGTCCACTGATACCCGGAATCTCGTTGACCTCGTCCACCACCGGCGCCAGCTCAATGTCCAGGCTGTCCTGGGTGGTGACGGTATCGCCGGAAGGGTCGGTAGAAACGCTGGTCACCGGAATGGAAATCACCCCGGCAATGTCTTCGTCGATGCCAACCACGGTCAGGTCATTGAGGGTTGCCTGGGTGAAGACGTATTCCACCACGGTCTTGCCGTCGCTGCCATGCAGCACCCGAATATCGGTACCGGCCAGCGATGCCCCCGGGGGCAGATCCGCCGCATCCACCCGGAACGACACCTGATCATTGGCATCCCCGGCGGCACCGGTGTTGAGGTGGCCGGCAGTGTCCACCGTCTCCCCTTCCTGGCCGTCGATGATGGAATCCTGGATTGAGTCCACCGCCTGGGCGGTACCGGCGGCGCCACCGGTGAATTCCACATCCACTTCGGCACTGATCATTTCGGCGTCGCTGCCATCCAGTGCACGCGCCTGGACCAGAATGGTTTCCACTCCGGTGGCGGTTTCCGAATAAATGGTGACACCGGCCAGCAGGTCCAGACCATTTTCCACCGCGGTGTCACTGGTCAGGCCGGCAGCCGGAATCAGCCAGTTGCCATTACCATCGTGAACAGCACCGTCAGGGTGTTCCACGAACCAGCCATCGGCGGCGGGCATGCGAATAACGATGTAGTCCAGGGTTTCCGAGCCGTCGATATCGTCTTCAACAAACAGCACCGAGCCGCTCAGGTCGAGCCCGGAACCATCATTGGTCAGCACCGCATCCGGGCCTTCCAGACGGGTCAGGTCGGGCAGGTCTTCACCGTCCACATCCACCTGTGCGGACACATCCACCTGCAGGTTGCCGGTGTAATCGGCCACTGCGGTTTCACCGGTTTCCGAGGTATCGGTGATCTGGTAAGTCACCGGCACACTGAAGGTACCACTGGCATCTTCCGGCGGCCGCCAGGTAAGCCGGCCACTGTTGGCGAGCTCCATCAGGGTGAGGCCTTCATCCGAGGCCAGCTGCCCCAGATCCAGACCGCCGGGAGGAACGCTGATCGTTTCCCCGTCGAACATGAGCTGGCCCGCCCCCTGGCCGGTAATCACCAGCTCAGTCAGGGTTTCACTGCCGTCACTGTCCAGCAGGTTCGGTAGCAAATTAAGCGTAACGACTTCGTCTTCCACGCCACTGCTGACAATATTCTCGCCATCCTGGGTATCCACCACCGGCAAGTTATCCAGCATCACGTCATGGCTGAAGCTTTCACTGTCACCGTCCGGTTCGGAAATGACCTAGCGAATGGTGAACGCCGGCTCGGCACCGCTGAAATCCGCCTGTGGGCGCAGGTAGATATTGGCCAGCTGGCTGGCCGAGACCTGGTAGATCAAACCATCGCCGTTCTCACCCACTACCTGCAGGGCAATTGGATCACCGTTCACGTCTACCAGGTCGACGTTCGGGTTCAGGTTACCGATCACCAGGTCCGACCGCTCACTGCCGTCGTCATCACTGGAGCCCAGCATAAAGCTCAATGACAGCAGGCTGTCCTCATCCAGGGTGCCGGTGAGGACACTGTTATCCACGTCGCCGTTCCAGGTCCAGGCGCCATCCTGATCCGGCGTAAACTGTGGATCGTCCACCACACCGGTCAGCTTGATATTCACTGTGGCCGTGTTGGATGTCGCCGTTTCCGGATCCGGGTCCAGGCCATCCTGTGTACTTTCCGTGGCCACCGCTGTCAGGTTGACCTGGAACAGGCCACCGGGGACAGACACCGAACTGATGTCTTCCTTGGGAATCAGCAGCACATTGCCCGCTTCCACATCGGCCATGTCCGCCAGATAACGGCCGGTTTGCGGATTGCTGACCACCGCCCCGTTCTGGCCGATCACGCTCCAGCCTTCCGGCACGTCCAGCCGCAATTGCAGGGATTCAGAACCGTCCACATCGTTGAGCGACGCGCTGACCAGCCGGGACACATCAATCTGGGCATCTTCCAGTTCGTTCAGGGTGCCGGTGGGGCGCAGGTTCGGCGGATCGGCCACCGGGGTCACCGCCACATTCACGGTATGCGCGGTTTCCGCCGTGTCGCCATTTTCCTGTTCGGTGGAAATTGCGGTGACATCAAACTGGTAATTGCCGGCCACGCCATCCTCGGCGCGCACGGTAAGGTTGGCAAAGTCGGCCCCGCTCAGTGTGGCACCCGCGCTCAGCACGCTGCCATTGAGCTCCAGAATCAGCTCATCATCGAAAGAATCCAGACGGTAACTGAGGGTTTCCGAGCCATCCGTGTCGAACAGCTCCGCACTGATGTTCACCGCTGTTGCCGGGTCATCTTCGTGGAGGGCCACCTCACTGGCAGGCGTATCCCACAGCGGGGCATCCGCCACAGAATGGACAGTGATCGGCTCACTTTCTGTGAACTCCCGGGTAGAGCCGTCGGACAGAGACACGTCCACGGTCATGTCCAATTGTGGATCCAGGGTCTGCAAGGAGGAATTGAGCGCCGGCGTGAACGTGAGCACACCATCCGGAATCACTGCGCCGCTGCCATCAGGCACCAGTGACGACTGATCCAGGTAAGGGTTGCCACTACCATCCACCGGCAGTGGTTGGCCATCCAGCATCAGGGTGCCGCCTTCCAGGGCGGCATTATCAAAAGTGATGCGGGTAATCGTATCGCCTTGGTCCAGGTCACCAGGATCCGCGCGCAGGTCCACCGTCAGGGCAGTATCTTCATCGCCTTCAACGGGTTGCACGACCAGGGTGCCATCGGCATCCCGCACATTCAGGGTTAGATCCAGATTGGCGGTATCGCCATCCCCGTCCGTAACCACGGCCTGCATGGTATCGGTATCAAACGCGCCACCGATATTGAATACATCGTCCGTATCAACAGTGAAATTCCCGTCACTGTGCAACGTCATAACACCGTATTGATTGTCGGTGACGTCGGTCAGGATAATAGTGACCGGGTCTTGCGCGTCGAAGGTGTAATCCACTCCCCGATAGGTCACCTGGGTCAGTAACCCGCCGTCGGCCCCGACGGTGTTGGCGTCGGCCAGTAGATTACCTGCGATGTCATCACCTTCAGTGATGGTACGTTCCAGGGTGGCCCCCTCGGGCACATCATCCGCCACATGAAATGTCAGGTGAGAATCACCGGATACATCGTTATCCGCATCAGTCACCGACACATCAAAAGACACATTGATCGAGTCGCGGGTATTATCCCCTTCCGGGTGATCCAGCGGGCCCAGCAACTGCATGCTCGCGCTGCCATCAGTTTCCACTCGTACCTGGAACACCGCATCACCCGCCGAGGTGGTCGCTACCCACCAACCATTGGCATTAGCGGAAGCCGCCAGCGTCACCGCCAGGCCACCGCTGGTCACCACGGAGGTCATGGCAACGGTCGTCGCCACTACCTGATCACTACCCGCCTGTACCTCCACCGAGGATGTCCCCTCAGGCGTGGCGCCATTTTCCAGACCATCTTCATCCAGCACCCCAGGCGGGGCGGGGTGCACGGTGGGATCCCGCCCGTCAGCAATGTCCACGGCCACATCGGCCAAGGCCATGCTGCCATCCGCATCAATGGCCGCCACCGGGATAGTCAGGGACATCAGGTCGCTGTCCAGATGATCCACCGGGCCGAGAATCTCCAGATCCAGGGGCACGGTACCACTGGAGCCCGACGCAATTTCCACATCCGACGGCAGCGTAAAACGCAGCACTGTCTGGCCATTGACCCGGGCTTCCAGGGTCTGGTTGTTGGCCACATACCATTGCAGCTGGACGCCATTCTGGGTAACCGGCTGGCCACCGGCATCCATGACATTGGTGCCGTTGCCAACCTGGAAGGCCACTTCCACCACCGGATCTTCAGAGGCGGTGATGTCCACATCCACGCTGTCGGTGCCCGTCAGGTGGCTGCCGTTCTTGGCCGGCAATTCGCTCACATCCAGCGTATCGATAATCACCGCTGCAGGATCGTCCGCATCGCTGATTTCAATACCCAGGTTCAGGTTCACCACATCACCGTCGCTGTCTTCCGTACGCAGCCGTAACGGTACGGGCAGCGGGTCCTGCCGGTTACCATTACTGTCGAGCTGATCCAGTGCCTGATACAGGGTGAAATCGTAGTTGATGGTGCTGTCCGCCTCACCGGCTACCGGGTCCAGTAGCGTGGCCACAAACACCGGGTTGTTCACATCATCGGTATAGGCGGTCAGCGTCTGGCCATCGGCGCTGAGCTGGTATTGCAACGGTTCGCCGCCACTGGAGAGACCGGGTTGCGAAGAGCCTGCGGCAAACCCCAGTGACTCAATCCGGTCACTGCCCACGGCCACATCCACCGTTCCCTGAGCAGAGATTGAGGGTTGGCCATCCAGGGAATCTTCGTCCAGAGCCACGCTGGTGGATTCATTCAGGATCGGGTTCTGGCCATCATCAATTTCCAGCTGGAACAGGCCGGGGTCGACGTCGGTGCCATCGGTATCGGTGGCAATAATGGCGAACGGTAGGTTCAACTGATCGCTGTTGAGATGATCCAGCGGCCGGCGCAGGTCCATCTCCAGACCAATTGTCAGATCACCGTTTGCCTGCGCCACCGCATCCAGGGTGGCCACAAACACCACCACACCACCGGCCATGGCAGTAATGCTGCTGCCATCCGCCGCCACTTGATAACTGAGCGGCTGGCCCAGGCTGGTGAGCCCCAGATCATTGAGCAGGGATTCCTGCTGGCCGGCATCGTTGTAGAAGCGGGCCGTATCGGCCACCAGATCATCCGAGCCGGCTTCAATGGTGACAGTGGTTGCCGGCTGGTTGAGTTGGGTGATCACCGCTTCCGTGATCATCCCGTTATCGCTGATGGCCACGCCGGCGGCACCATCCTTGATAGTAATCAGCACATCCGCGGAGGAGGAGTCACCATCCCCGTCGCTGCCGGTATAGCTGAATGCCAACTCCTGCACCACCTGGTGATCCAGGTTGCGAGCCGCGTCCAGGGTCCAGGAACCATCCTGATAGACCGTGAGGGCTCCCTTGTCGGTATTGACCACCGCCGGGCTATTCAGGGCGACCGCGTAATCCACTCCGTCCAGGGTAATGACGTCCAGCGTAAAGGGCGCTTCCAGCCCGGTATCGTTATCGAACAGATTGCCACCGGCGGAGGTATCCTCGATCACCTCGGCGGTGTCGTCTTCGGCGAAGGGGCTGGAGTCATTCACGACCAGCTGGATGTTGGCAGCAATGGTTTCCGAGGTCCCGTCCGCATCATTCTGGGTGGCATTAATGGCCACCTGGAACAGGGACTTGTCCAGCGCCGGACGCTGATCCACCGGCAACAACAAGGAGGCATTCACGCTATCGCCGGCCGCGTTCAGGGCCAGCGTCATCACCGTCTGCCCGTCGCTGTCGCGGATCACACTCAGGGACTGACCGTCCGGGGCCACCACCACCGTGACCGCACTGCTTTCCGAGGTCATTGCCGCCAGGCTGTCCTGGGTCGCAGAGAAGGTAACCTCATCCGCCTCCTCAATGCGGATATCCCCGGAATCCTGATCGATCCCTCCTGTTTCCAGCTGGGTTTCCGACAGGACCACCGCCTCCGGCTCAATCAACGTGGGCGTGGAATCCGCAGTGGTGTTACCCGCCAAATCCGTCACCTGGGCATTGAGAGTCCACTGGGTTTGCAGGCTCAGGCCGGAGGCATCCACCGGCACCGTCCAGGCTCCGCCGGACACGGTGCCGGTGAAGGTATTGGTGGTGGTGCCGTCAGACAGGGTCACGGTCACGATCTGGCCATCTTCCGCATCCGTGGTGCCAGTCAGCTCATCCACCGCCCGCAGCAGGAAAGGGGTCAGCGGCAAACCATCGGGGCCGGTATCAATGTCGATAAAGACGCCCAGGTCGATATCCGCCTGGGTGGATGCCGTGGCCGGGTTACCGGCCTGGTCTTCGGTGCTCACTTGCGCCGTCAGGCCACCGTCCACAAAGCCGGTCAGGTCCACCGGCCCGGCACTCCAGGTGCCACCACTGACGGTGGCATCCGGCACCGTGATCTGGTTGCCGGCACTGTCGGTGAGCACAATGCTGACAGTCTGTCCGTCTTCCACGCCGGTGACGGTGCCCTGCAACTGCACCTCGCTGACGCCGGCGGCGTTGTAAACGATTTCCCCGTTCGGCCCCAGGGTGGTGTCCGCATCATCCAGAAATTCCACGGTCACCTGGGCCAGGGTGTCCTTGTCCACGGTGTCCGACGCCGTGGCCGGGTTACCGGCGCGATCGTCACTGTTGAGGGTGACGGTGAGGGTGCCATCATCCAGGCTGGACAGGTCCAGATTGGTCAGCGTCCAGGAACCGTCGCTGGCCACCGTGGTATTGAACGTCAGGGTAGACGTTCCATCATTGAGGGTGACTTCAAGGGGCCGGCCCTGCTCAATCTCTGCGGTGGTGCCGGACAGGGTAACGCTGGTGGCTTCGGCCGCGTTGATCACCACGCCCGCGGACACCTGTACGGTATCGTCGATACTGGCAAGCGTGTCGTGAATGATATCGTCGGAGGCCGACACCGGGTTGCCGGCCTGGTCCGTCACCGTGGCGGAGACCGTCAGCGGCCCCTCTTCCAGGCCAGACAAGTCCAGATTATCCAGCGACCAGGCTCCGCCAGCGACCATGGCTGATCCAGTCACTTCGATGCCGGCAGAATCGGTGATCACCACCTCCACGGTCTGGCCGTCTTCCACATCGGTGACCGTGCCGGACACGGTGGTGGTGTCGTCTTCATCCGCGTTGAGGTAACCGCCAAAGCCGTCATTGATGAAATCGTCCTCGAACATGACGGTGATTTCAGCGGTGGCGTCCTTGGTCGCCGGATAGCTGTTGGTGGCTTCGTTGCCAGCATTATCGAAGACGCTGACATTGATGGTGATCGGCCCATCCGCCAGACCACTGAGGTCCGCCGGGTCCGCCGACCAGGACAGGTCGCCCTGTACCTGGGCCGTGGTGGTGACCGTGGTCACCCCATCAGTGATTTCCACCTGAACGGTACGGCCAGGCTCCACATCGGTCACGGTGCCGTTAACCACCGTGGCCAGCGATTCATCCGCGTTGATCACATCGCCTTGGTCCAGGGAGATGACCGTAATAACGGCATTGGGGTCGTGCTCAATGGTGGCGGTCGCGCTGGCCGGGTTACCGGCGTTGTCCACGGTGTCTGCGGTCAGGGTGAGCGTGCCCGGCGCCAGACTGCTCAGGTCCTCGGTGGTGGACCAGGTGCCATCGCCCTGCACCTGGGTGACAAAGGTAAGCTGCCCGCCCTGGGTATCGGTGACCGTCAGGTTCACGTCGTCCCCGGCCTCCACATTACTCACCGTGCCGGACAGCACGGTGGCGTCATCTTCCGCGTCATTGAGAATGCCGGTGTTGCCTTCGAATACCTGCGCATCTTCAAAGCGGGCAGTGATGGTGGCCTCGGTATCCTTGTCGAAGGTGAAGGTCTGGGTCGCTTCATTACCGGCGATGTCGGTACCGGTGAGCGTCATGGTCAGCTCACCGTCGGCCAGGGTCGTCAGGTCCACGCCATCCAGGGCCCAGTTATTCACGCCGTCCAGGCTCTGGTCACCATTGACCGTGACCGTGGTGGTCACGCTGTTGCCGCTCTGGTCGGTAATCTCCACATCCAGAACCCGGCCACCCTCAATACCGGTGACTGTGCCGGACAGGTCCACCCCGGCGGCGACTTCAGCGGCATTCAGCACGCCATCGTCCAGTGCCGGGCTGGCCAGATCAGCATTGATGCTGGCCACCGGATCGTAGATGAAGTTGTCTGTGGCCGTGGCGGTGTTACCGGCCTGGTCGGTGACCGTGGCGGTGAGGGTCAACTCGCCCAGCTGCAGGGACGACAGGTCCACATCCGCTGCCGACCACAACTCACCGCTCACCGTTACGCCCGGCACGTTCACCGTATTGCCGAATGCGTCTTCCACGGTGACGGTCACCGTCTGGCCGTCTTCCACCAGCGGCGCCGTGCCCTGCAGGGTGACGGTGGGGAATTCCGTGGCGTTGTAGTAACCGCCCACGCCGTCCGGCACCTGTTCGTCCACGAATTCGGCGGTGATTTCCGCCTGGGTATCCTTGGTAAAGGTAGCCGTCTGGGTGGCCGGGTTGCCGGCTTCGTCGGTGGTGCTGGCTTGCAGCGTCAGCGAGCCATCATCCAGCCCGGACAGATCCACGTCAGCCAGCAGCCAGGTGCCATCTGCCGCAATGGTGGCGGTGCCTTCGACACTATTGCCGCCGCTGTCGGAAATCGTGATGGCCACATCCCGGCCGCTTTCCACGTCGAACACGGAACCGGTGAAATCCACGTCACCCTGTTCCGCCGTGTTGATGCTGTTACCGGCATCGGACGCGATGTCCGCCACCAGTTGCGCCACCGGATCGTACTCGATGGTGTCGCTGGCGGTGGCCTCATTGCCGGCCACGTCCTGAGCCACTACTGCCAGCACCAGCGCCCCTTGCGCCAGCGAGGACAGATTGGCACCGCTGACTTGCCAGGCACCGCCGGTGACGGTGGCCGAGAAGGTCAGGGTGTCATCGTTGATATCGGTAATGGTGATGTCGACAGTCTGGCCGTCTTCGATACCGGTGACCGTACCGCCGAAGCTGGCGCTCTGCCCTTCCACCGCGTTCAGGTAGCCGGTGATGCCCTCAGGCTGCTGGGGGTCGTCGTACAGCGCGGTGATTTCCGCACTGGTGTCCTTGAGCACCGTATCGGTAATGCTGGCCGGGTTACCGGCCTGGTCCACGGTGTCGGCGGTGAGCGTCAGGTCGCCATCATTAAGACTGCTCAGATCTGCGTTAGGCACGGACCAATTGCCGGCGGCATCCAGCGTTGCCTGAAACGTCAGATCCGAGTTCACCCCATCGCTGACGGTGATATCCACCACCGCGCCGGGCTGCACGAATTCGAAGCTGCCGGAAAGAATCGTGTCCGGGGACTCATCGTTGTTGAGCACATCATCGGCCCCGGTGTCGGCGGTAATGCTGATACCGTTGGCCAGGGTGTCTTTCAGGAAAGTGTCGGTGCGGGAGGCATCGTTGCCGGCAATATCGGTACCGGTCAGGGTCACCGTCAGGGTGCCGTCTTCCAGGGCAGACAGGTCCGCGTTGGCCAGCGTCCAGCTGCCATCGGCGGCAATGGTCACCGTATCCGTAAAGGTACCGCCAAGGCTGTCCTCGATGAGGACATCCAGCGTGCGTCCGGGCTCGATATCGGTGACGGTACCGGATAATTCCACGCCCGCCGCCACTTCGGCGGCATTGACGGTATCGTCGCCAGGCTGCGGCACTGAAAACGCCGGGCTGGTGATGTCATCATTGATGATCGCCACCGGATCATAAATGAAGGTATCGGTGGCAGTGGCCGTGTTTCCCGCCTGGTCAGTCACCGTGGCAGTGAGCGTAATATCGCCCTGCTGCAAGGCCGACAGATCCACATCCGGTGCCGACCAGGTTTCGCCACTGACGGTGACACCCGGCACATTCACCACATTGCCGAATGCGTCTTCCACGGTGACGGTAACCGTCTGGCCGTCTTCCACCAGCGGCGCCGTGCCCTGCAGGGTGACGGTGGGGAATTCCGTGGCGTTGTAGTAACCGCCCACGCCGTCCGGCACCTGTTCGTCCACGAACTCGGCGGTGATTTCCGCCTGGGTATCCTTCACGAAGGTAGCGGTCTGGGTGGCCGGGTTGCCGGCTTCATCGGTGGTATCAGCAGTGAGAGTCAGGGTGCCTTCATCCAGGCCGCTGACGTCCACATCTGCCAGCAACCAGGTGCCATCCGCCGCGATGGTGGCGGTGCCGGTCACCGTATTGCCACCGCTATCCTCGATGCTGATGGCCACATCCCGGCCGCTTTCCACATCGAAAACCGAGCCGGTGAAATCCACCTCACCCTGTTCCGCCGCATTGATACTGGTTCCTGCATCAGCGGCAATATCCGCCACCAGCTGCGCCACCGGATCATATTCAATCACGTCGCTGGCGGTGGCCTCGTTGCCCGCCGTGTCAGACGCAACCACGGTCAGTGTCAGGTCGCCTTGCGCCAGCGAGGACAGGTCTTCACCGTTCACCTGCCAGGCGCCACCAGTGACAGTGGCCGAGAACGTCAGAGTGTCATCGTTGATATCGGTAATGGTGATAGCGACGACCCGCCCGTCTTCGATGCCGGTAACGGTACCTCCGAAGCTGGCGCTCTGGCCTTCCACCGCGTTCAGGTAACCGGTAATGCCTTCCGGCTGCTGCAGATCGTCGTAGAGTGCGGTGATCTCTGCACTGGTGTCTTTAACGACCGTGTCGGTAATAGACGCCGGGTTGCCCGCCTGATCCACAGTCTCGGCGGTCAGCGTCAGGTCGCCGTCATTGAGGCCACTCAGATCCACATTGGGCACGGACCAGTTGCCGCTGGCATCCAGGGTCGCCTGAAACGTCAGCGCCGGGTTCACCCCATCGCCAACGGTGATATCCACCACCGCGCCTTCCTGTACGAAGTCGAAACTACCGGACAGGACGGTGTCGGGGGCTTCCTGGTTATTCAGTACCGCATCGGCGCCGGTATCAGCCGTGATGCTGATACCATTGGCCAAAGTGTCTTTCAGGAAATTGGTGATCTGGGTCGCTTCGTTGCCCGCGATATCGGTGCCGGTGAGCGTCAGGGTCAGCGGGCCATCCTGGAGCGTGGAAAGGTCAGCGCCGGTGAGACTCCAGCTACCATCAGCGGCAATGGTGACGGTATCGGCAACACTGCCACCGGCCCCATCCTCAATCAGCACATCCAGTGTGCGACCGGCTTCGATATCGGTGACCGTACCGGAAAAATCCACACCCGACGCCACTTCGGCGGCATTGACGGTGTTGTCATTCACCACCGGCACAGAAAACGCCGGGCTGGTCACATCATCGTTGATGATGGCAATGGGGTCATAAATAAAGCTGTCTACCCCAAACGCCGGGTTACCGGCAAAATCCGTGGTGCTGGCCAGCACAAAAATCTGGCCCGGTTCCAGGCCGGACAGATCAACGTTATCCGCCTGCCAGGTATTGCCCGAAATCGTGACCCCGCTCACTACCACCACGTTGCCGAGAATGTCGCGAACCTGGATATCCACCGGAAGCCCGTCACTGATGAAGTTGGCACTCCCCTGCAGGGTCACCCCATCGGAGGCCTCATCGGCATTGTAGTAGCCGCCGACACCATCCGGGGTCTGCTCATCGACGAACTCGGCGGTCAGGTCGTTAAGGGTATCCTTGAAATAAAAGGTCTCACGGGTGGCTTCGTTACCGGCCAGATCCGTGGTGGTCACCGATAACGTCAGCAGGCCCTCCTCCAGCCCGGTCACATCTACACCGGTGAGAGACCAGCTGCCATCAGACTGCACCGTTGCGGAACCGCTGGCACTGTTGCCGTTGCCGTCCTCGATGACGATGTCCAGCTCACGGCCGGGTTCCACGTCGTTGACCCGGCCATTGAAGTCCACGTCGGCGACTTCAGCGGCATTCAGAATGCGTCCCACATCGGACGTAATCGGACGCGGAATTTCGGCGACGGGATCGTAAATAATGGTGTCGCTGGCGGTCGCCGGGTTGCCGGCCACGTCTTCCACGCTGGCTTCCAGCGTCAGCTCACCAGGCGCCAGTGAAGACAGGTCCTGATTGTCGAGCTGCCAGGCGCCACCGCTGACCTGGGCAGTAAAGGTAAGACTGTCGCCGGCTTCATCAGTGATGACCAGAGTCACCGTCTGGCCATCTTCAACCTCCGTGACCGTGCCGGTGAAACCGGCCATCTGGCCTTCCGCGGCATTCAAATAACCGCCCACGCCATCCGGCTGCACCGCATCGACAAACTCGGCGGTGATGGCCGCCTGGGTATCCAGGTCCACGGTATCGGTGATGGTCGCCGGGTTGCCGGCCTGGTCCACGGTGCTGGCGGTGAGGGTTAGCGTACCGTCGTCGAACACGTCCAGATCCACGTCGGGGATCGACCAGTTGCCACTGGCATCCAGCGTGGCGGTCAATACCAGATCCGCGTGCCCGGCGCCGCTGACAGTCACCTCCACGTCGGCTCCCGCCTGCACATCGGCAAAGGTACCGCTAAGGGTGTTATCCACCGCTTCCACCGCATTGACCACATCATCAGTGCCGGTGGCGGCTTCCACATCCACACCACTGGCCAGCGTATCCTTGATGCTGTCGTCGGTGCCGGTAACCCGGTTGCCGTAAGGGTCCTGATAGGTAGCGACCACGGTGAGCGGCCCTTCCGCCAGTGAACTCAGGTCTGCATCGGGCACCGAGAAGCGGCCATCCTGCACCACGGCCGTAAAGGTGACAGAACCGCCCTGGCCATCCAGAACGATCACATTCACCACGGTGTCATCGAGAATATCGGTGGTGGTGCCCACCAGATCCACCGCATCCTGCTCAAAACGGTTTACGTAACCATCGCCGCCATCCTGAATCTGGATACTGATAGCGGCATCATTGGGGAGCAGGTCCGGGGGCGGACCCTGCCTGGTATCACGGGAATGGTCCCCGGCATCGACCACGCCACGGGTCTGGTACCCGGAAGCCGGGATATCACCTGCACCATCACGGGAAACATTGGTGAAGAAAGACGCCAGTGAGGACTGGCTTGAAGAGGACGCCAGATCGGCTTCCGGGCTGCTGCTCTCCGGAAATTCCAGCAAGGGGACATCGGGAAGAACCGCTTCTCCAGGTTCCAACGGAACCAGAGAACCATCCTCCATCAACTTCCATACGACCCCATTCAGGTTCAAATACGCCTGAATAGCCACTGCACTTCCTTCTGCCATGGCCCTACCCTTTATTGTGGTGACGTCATTGCATTATTCACGCATGAATTCCGTTCTGCCAGTGATGTCAGCCTTAACATCGTGCATAAATTGTTGCGCAACAACAGCAACCTGGTATCAAATCCAGCAGCCCGTCGACTCTGTCACAACGCCCCAGTTTCTGGTTGAATACCGTCCCTTTCTGGCAGAAACCACCCGGCCTGTCTACACTACTATTGCTGCTGTGCCGGAAGAGTTTTTCTGAACCTGTTCGACGGGGCACACGTCCAGCCACGCCGTTTTTTGTTATCCGCCCACTTAACCGTTGCGCGCGAACGCCTGGCCAGGATTCGGCAGGGCGATTGAGATCACTTAACAGACCCTTATATGGCACGCATTCCGGAAAATTTCACACATGATCTGTTGGCCCGTACCGACCTGGTAGAGCTGATTGATGCCCGCGTGCCCCTGAAGAAAACCGGCCGCAACTACAGCGCCTGCTGCCCCTTCCACCAGGAAAAAACGCCCTCCTTCACCGTGGCTCCAGACAAGCAGTTCTATTATTGCTTCGGTTGCGGCGCCTCCGGCAATGCGGTGGGCTTCCTGATGGAATACGAGCACCTGAGTTTCCCGGAGGCAGTCAAACAGCTGGCCAGCCGGGCCGGCATGGAAGTGCCCGAATCCCGGCCGGAAACCGCCGCCGACCGGCAAAAGAAGGACCGGCTACAATCGCTTTACGACCTGCTCAGCCGCGCCGAAAAGTTCTACGCGCAGCAGCTGCGCCAGGCGCCAGAGCGACAAAAAGCAGTAAACTACCTTAAAAATCGGGGATTGAGCGGCGAAATTGCAAAAAAATTCGCGATTGGGTTTGCACCACCCGGTTACGATAATTTGATCAACGGCCTGTCACTCACCGAAACCAGCCTGGAGCACGCCCTCACCGGCGGGCTGCTGGTACGCAAGGACGACACCGGCCGCACCTACGACAAATTCCGCGATCGCATCATCTTCCCGATCCGCGATAGCCGCGGGCGCACCATCGGCTTCGGTGGCCGGGTGCTCGGCGACGGCAAACCGAAATACCTGAACAGCCCGGAAACCCCCGTTTTCCACAAGGGCCAGGAGCTTTACGGGCTGTGGGAATGGCGCCAGAGCCGCGACCGCAGTGACCGTCTCTATGTGGTGGAAGGCTACATGGACGTGATCGCCCTGACCCAGCACGGCGTCCCCAATGTGGTCGCCACCCTGGGCACTGCCACCACCGAAGATCACGCCCGCAAACCTGTCTCTTATACACATCTGACGCTGCCGACGAATAGAGAGGTGTAGA
>OLHL01000293.1_pt1 | contig 26397 bp, 27 predicted proteins | sample 1609441 | NCBI WGS metagenome assembly OLHL01 (sample SAMN05416833, study PRJEB24817) | seawater metagenome | isolation source: Sea water | place: Canada:Atlantic | collected 2013-07 | reverse complement strand
CGAGATAGCGTAGCGTCTCGTGGGCTCGGAGATGTGTATAAGAGACAGGTGTGTGAGTGCCTTGACAGTGACCACAATGATGGCAATCTTTAATATTATGTTCAGTGTCAGATGATTCATCGAAAAGTTCAATATCATCACTATCATGGGAATGTTCTGTTTGAATATGTAGAGAGTCAATCTGATGACTTTCATTTGAATTAGCCACAGAAGCAAACGACTGCAATGCAATCGATAGTACTACTAACAAACTAATCCAAGTATTTTTCATTTTTACTCTAACATCAAAATTTTAAAAAACATGGTAGTCAAGAAACCCACTCAAGTCAATCAAATTAAGTAGTTTATACAGGACAATCCACGGCAAGATCATTATAAATTGAACTTCTAGAACAAGTAGCGATCAGATCAAGGCATTATAATCACCTTGGTCACTTAATATGAGCGCTACTTTTCTGAAACACTTTGATTCAATTACCGATCCTCGCATTGAACGCTGTAAAAAGCATGAACTTATCGATATTCTCCTCTTAGCCATTAGTGCTGTACTCTCCGGCGCAGAAGGATGGGAGGATATTGAAGATTTTGGGCATCTAAAACTTGATTGGTTAAAAAAATATGGCGCTTTCAAAGAGGGTATCCCAAGACACGACACCATTGCCCGTGTCATTTGTCGGTTAAAATCAGATGAAATAGAGCATTCATTTCAATCTTGGATATCATCACTTATTGAAACCACTGGTGCTGATATCATTGCCATTGATGGAAAAACAGCACGTCGTTCATTTACAACCAAAGATAGAAAAAGTGCCTTACATACCGTCAGCGCATGGAGCTGCCAACACCAATTAGGAGAGCACCGCAAAGTGTGGGGCAATTGAATGAAAGCTTTTTAATTCTTTAAAAGTGCGAGAGCCTCAAATTGTACGTAATTTGAGGTGCCTATACCATGAATATTTACGCGATCAAAGTTGCCTTGCGAGGCATCAGCCCGATGATTTGGCGTCGACTCCAGCTCTCGGGTAACACGTCCTTAGCCGACCTCCATCATATCATTCAATTGGCGATGGGGTGGGAGAATGACTACTTACACAGTTTTCATATTTTCGGTAAAGATTACGGTATTGCTTATGAAGGCGGCCTGAGCTTTTCTGATAACCCTCTTACGGTCATTCTAGATGATTTTGGCTTTGATATCGGTGACCGATTTACCTACACCTATAATTTTTATGACCACTGGTTGAATGATATTCGTATCGAGGCCATACAACCGATCGACGATATAACAGCCTTCGCCCCTTATTGTTATAAAGGGCAAGGTCGATTCATCGACAATAAACCCTATTATCGCACTGATGAACAATACGCTTTATCGGCGATACTCGTCGACATTTTTCATGGAAATGAAGCTACAATAACAGTGGGGGACATTCGTTTATTGATCGAGAAATATGAAGCCATCCGCTTTAATCGGCAAGCTATTAATACCTTGTTGTCTCAACCACTGTCTGATGCGATTTATCCCTGCTGATTGTTTCTTTGCTAAAGGAGAAGACGCCCATGAAAATGCACATTCAAGTCGTGATTGATAATGACCAGGGTCAAACATACCTCAAAGAGCTGATTTGTTTGGACAAAGGAACCGGGACTGAAGACTTAGTTGGTTTGTCCTTAGCCGAATCCAAGCAACTGCTTAAACAGTTACAAATAAGTATCATCCAACATCAAGCGAAAACCTATACCGAGGCACATCGATGCTGCCCCGATTGTGAGAAACCAAGGAGTATCAAAGGACAGTCTGAAATACAGTACCGCACCTTGTTTGGTATCATCCCGGTACCGAACCAACGCCTTTATCATTGTCAATGTGCAGCATCAACGACACAAACATTCAGTGTGTTAAACGACTGGTTAAGTGACCATAATAGCCCTGAATTACAGTATATGGAGACGAAATGGTCCTCGTTAATGTCTTATGGGTTGACTGTGGACTTACTGAAGGATGTCCTCCCGATCAATGACGGGCTTAATGCAGAAACCGTCAGGCGGCACCTTCATCAGGTCGCTAAACATCAGGATAAACGTCTTCAGAAAACAGCAAGCTACCTCTTGGGTTGCCCGATGGAATGGGGCCAACTTCCCAAACCAGATAAACCTCTAACGGTGGGTATTGATGGCGGTTATGTGAGGGATTGTCGGCAAAAGAAAAATCACTTCGAAGTCATTGTTGGCAAGTGCTTCTCAAAAACACAGACCGGTAAACGCCTTGGCTTTGTGCAGAAATTGGAAGCACACCCGCAACGTCGTTTAATGCATTTACTCAATGAGCAAGGTATGCAAGCCAATCAGCAGATCTCGTTTTTATCGGATGGAGGTGATACGGTAAGAAGCTTACAATATATCATGCACCCCGAAGCTGAACATGTACTGGACTGGTTTCATGTGACGATGAGATTAACGGTATTGAATCAATTCGCCAAAGGGCTAGCACAGGCCGATCCTGTGTTAGGAAAAGATGTAACGAAAGGCTTAGAGAGCAGCAAATGGCATCTGTGGCATGGGAATGTTAAGAAGGCATTAGATAAACTCGAAGACTGTACTTTTTACCTGGATAACGAGAACGTACAATATACAAATCGTAAGAAGTTTTTAAAACAGCTTGAAGAAATGTGGACGTATATTGATAACAATCGGCACCTGATTCCTAATTACGGCGAAAAGTATCGTTATGGTGAAACCATTACGACTGCATTTGTGGAGTCCACTGTGAATGAAGTTATCGCGAAACGCATGGTGAAAAAACAGCAAATGCAATGGTCTCCAGAAGGTGCACATTATTTATTACAAACGAGAACAGCGGTATTGAATGGTGAGCTACGCAACCATTTTGAAGAATGGTTTCCTGCGATGAAGCCTCAGCGGGAATCAGTGAGGGAGTTGCCTATGGCCGCTTGATATTTTACATTCTGCCCCACACTTTGCGGTGCTCTCCAATTAGTCGCTGGAGCTCGCCATATCCAAGAACCTCAGGCTCAGCGAGTAGCATTACTGTCTCGCGAGACAATTCTGCACGCATATCTATGGTCCTGTGGATGGCATTCGTCAGATCCCTCAGGTGCAAATAGGGTTGACCGACGCTGAGTTCTCCAGGATAGAAATGGCTTATGTACCGTTGTTCGTAAATCCCCGAAATTTGTTCTGCTAAAAACGCTGAATGGCATTCCTCATCGTAAATTCCCGCTGGACGGAGGATAACAACGGGGATGTCGCCAGCTTGCTCCTTTACTATCTGTTCGGTCAACGCTTTAGATTCACGGTACGGTAACTTTGGATCTATAGGTGAGCTTTCGTTAATTGCTTCACCTGATTCATTAGGCGCGTGGACAAGCATTGTGCTAACAAAAACGAACTGTTCAACGTCAAAAGGTTGTAGGCACTCTAGCAGACGTCGAGTACCGCCGAGCGTTATTTGTTCATAGGCATCACTAGGCTCTCCGCTTAGGTCAAAATATGCCGCTAAATGGATAACCGATGCGATGGACTTACCGTGAACCGTTTTCACACGTTCCAACGCAGTTTCCAGACTTTTCTCTTTTGTTAAATCAATACAAACGCATTCGGCCACAGCAGGAGGGTGAGGAGCAGCTTCACGATCGAAACCGACCAGTTGGTAGTCGCTAGCCAGTGCCGTGATCACAGCTGAGCCGATGTAACCACTACTTCCGGTCACGATAACGAGGGGCTTGTTGGTAGATATACTCATGGTTTTGGTTCGCCTACTCCTGATGTCACTTGCTGAAAAAACTACATGCCGATGTAAAATTTACAACGTATATAGTCCGACAGAGGCAAATATTGTGGTGCAATATTTCGCTTAATATTTGAGAGGCAATACTTGTACCAGCATGACTGGCCATCGTGATCATCCAGACTCGTACAAGCTTATCGCGAGCTTCTTTCTGTCCCTGGTGCCTGACGCTTCACCAAAAACAGAACTACCGCTGGAAGAAGTGTCCATTGTAATAGCGGAAGCAGCCCTGTCCCTAGTGCCGGTATCCTAGGCATCGCTGCCGAGTATTGCCAACGATCGAGGGGGCCTGTAGCAAGCCACTCCAAGACGATGGTTATCGCTACACCCATGGCCCAATATATCAAAACGGAAAGCGGGGTTAGCGATAAAAACCACCTGCGTGACTGTATAACCCCCGCGGCGGCCCAGAAGGAGAGTAAGCTAATCAGGGCATCCCCGATACTTGCTTGGGTGCAGATACGAACCGCGTCCATGTGATCCATCGTGGGTAAGCTCTTATAGAAAGGAACCTGCCACATTTCCCAGACAAAATTTAGTAGAAAGGAAAAAAATATGACATTTGCCTCCGGGCTTTCAGATAAACGTTTAATTCTATTCATCACGCTTTTTATCTGAACGCAAGTATTTCCACAAGGCTGCCACTGCTCCGATTAAAATGACCACTACCAATAGCCAAATCAAACCCATGCCTATCATCATTCCGGTGCCCATCATGCCGGAGTTTTGCATCATCCCACCTGACACCTGTTCTGCAGCAGGGAGGGTGGTGGTCAGCATTGTGAATGTTAAAAATAAAAATGAACGCATTAAATTCTTCATAGGTTGTCTCCAGTTAAGTCAAGCATAGACCTGTCAGTAGTGGATCCCGATTCTGAAAGTGGATGTTAGCTTATAAGTATTCGAGCAAAAATCATTCCAAATGGAGCATAATAGGGGAAGATTACTTCTATTAGCAGTAATTGGTAAAACACTCTTACTATGATGAATATTAAGTACAAGTGTTTATATGGAACTTTTGGTCCCGTGCGAGAATATTGGCCACAATCTGTTAAGTAATCGATATATATGATTGGTTAAGTTAAAAAGAAAAAGAGAGTCGTTGACATACCACCCAATGAGGCATTCATTTCATCAGTTGGGAATTGACTGCTGCTATAGTGATGGTCAAGTGGAAGATTAAGCTTATTCTAAAAACTATGAATACAAAGGGGACATTTACATGTCCGGGCAAACTACGGCACCATACCTCAGAACTATCTTGCTAAACTTTCCGCCGCTCGCGGCGGGCCCGAGCGCTACGCGCCTGTTTTGTCAGAACGTAGAGCGCTCCCAGTGAGAAGAGCACGTATTGACCCACGTGTGTATCAACATTGTTGGGAGTGGTGTAAAGAACGCCTAGTAGGGAGAGCGGAAAGTGATTTTTTCAACGTGATCAAGGTCAGCCGGCAGCGCTCCCCTTCCTTCTTCCGTGTCACCACTTTTTCCAGTTTCTCAGGTGTTGGGAACGACCATTAACCAAGGGATACACTGGGTATGGTGCCGTACTTTAAATTGTTTTGAAAAAATATTCAATACCTGACTACTTCTTCATTAAGTGGAGGAATGTCAGTTAACCCACAATTACTGGTAGAATAGAGGTCCGGCCGGTAAAAGCGTTGAATTTAGCCACTTCTAACGTAACCGATTGAATATTATGAATTAATCAACCAGAAGTTCAAAAGTCATGGGCTTAACCTGCTTGGTTAGATCTAGCTCAAAACTTCCTAGCCGCCCCAAATGCTCGGTATGATACGGTGAGAATTCGGCCATAATGTCGCGGGTAATATTGCACCCTTCCGACTTCAATTGATTGAACACTTCGGTCATTGCGTTTACGTTGTATAAGATCGCGAAGTTGGCCAGCAAATGATTGTATTTAACGATTTTGCTTTGTTCGTGTCTCAAGTTTGCAGGAATTTTCTCGCCATTAGCAAAAAACAACCACCGGGCAAACTCATTGAACTCTTCGCTCTTACAGGTCGCTGCTTGGATTGTTTTGCGCAGATCAACGTCGGTAATGTATTCCAGCAAAAACATGGTTCTGACCACGCGCCCGAGTTCACGGAACGCAAAGTACAGCTTGTTTTTCCGGTTCTTGGTGCCGAACCGGCGCAGGATTGTCGAAGCGGTGATTTTCCCTGCTTTAACTGACATGGCCGTTCGCATCATATCCGCATAGTGCTTTTAAATGAGATCCCACTTGATTGGCTCCTTGAACAAGGACTGAATATGCTTGAGTACCATGGAGCGATCAGGCTTATAAAAGCTGAGATCTTTGATATTTCGGATACGGGGCATGAGCTTTATGCCCAGCAAGTACGCCAGGCCAAAGACGGGCGTGGATTGCGCCTGTGTATCGCCGTGAACGGTGTCCGGATTAAAATCAGATTCATCGTTGAGTAGGCCGTCCAAGATATAAATCGCCTCGTAGACACCGCAGGGAATAAACCGGCTGAACAATGCAATATAGGTGTCCGAGACGTGGTAATAGGCAATGCCGCCATAGCTGCCATACCGAATATGGTATTCAGATAGCAAATTATCTTCGTAGAGATCCCAAAGTTTTCCATCAGCGGACACGCTGTTGCCCGACCCCCAACACTCAATGAGCCGGTATTTCTTGTACTCGCTATTAATCTTCGCAATAGCTTTATCGAGACGGGCTTCGGTCGTGCGTTTTAAGTTAAGCCAGGCGACTTGCTTGCGAGAAACGCCCTGCACAGATCGCACGGTTTCGGTGGGGCCAATGTTGGTACCGTAACAAAACACGGTCAGGACAAAACGTAACTCCGGGTCGCTGATACGTGATTCGAAGCCCGACAACGGGCCAAAATGTTTATTCAGGTTCAGCCACTTTTCGACATTGATAATCACATCAAGCAGGTTGATTTTGTCCAACCGATCGCGCAAAAGCGCTCCAATTTCTTCGACTTCAGGTAAGGGTTGATCAGGCTTTGGTCTACCGATAATCAGATTCCCGTTTTCAATACGAACCAGTTCGTCCTCCGGGAATTGGCTGTCAGCTTTCCGGCAGCTCGTTTCCATGGACTTCTTCAGCGTTGTTGTAAATTCAGTATCACCTGCGACGAGCCCTACCTCCTCGCAATAGGTAGGCAACTGCGCTTCGTATTCTTCCCAGGTGATCATCTGCTCCCGGGAATCATCGAAGGTTTCACTGTAGGGAATGAACAAGTCACCGGTACTCAGTTCTTCAGCGATCCGTTCAAACACACACAGCTCAAAACAGGTTTTATTAACCTCCGTCACATGTGCTGATTTGGTTGATTTTCCCGTAACTAATTTCCACCAGTTTTCGCGAATCCAGCGAATATTAATGACATTTCTGGAAGATGGATCGTCCGGTTCGCTTTGGATGGACAGGAACTCTGTGCGACGCTTTTTGTGCTTCAAAATAAACTGGAACGCATTGAGCAAGTCCTTGTCTTCCGTGGCCGATGCCAGGTTGAGTATTTCAATCGTGCGGAACAAGGTGGATCGTTGCTTTTTGTAGAGTTGTACCATGAAAGGCAAATAGTTATTGCCAGCGAAGGCCATATATTGTTCGCACATTGCCAGTAACTGATCACTGTTCTTTCCCAGTACCGGATCAAAGGCCGTCACTGAATCGGGTTTATCCAGATACACCTTGACTGTCCCAGACAGTACAGAAATCAAATGATCGGTTTGCTTTTGATGGTCTGCGAGATATTTCTCCAGCAGCTTCTGCGCCGAGCGATCCATCTTTAACAGCAACTTGATAAAAATATCGGCGGCGTTATCCAGTGTTTGTGCGTATTGGTGCCGGATTAAAACGATGACGAGTGCGAGTCGCTTGTCCAGCTTTAGTTTCATCAATTCGGCGTAATCCAGGGCCTTTGCCTCGTTGATAAACTGCTGGTGTTTTACTGGAGGCAAACCCAAATCCGTGGGCAAAAGTGCTTGCAGGGACGTCAGCCATTCCAGGTATTGGATATACGCGTGGATATTACGAGGGGTCGGGCGTTTGGGTTCATTTTTCAGCGTGCTCCAACCAAAACCATTCAGCCCTGTGCTGGATCGAAGAATGTCATTGATACATTGGCGACTTACAGATTCTAAAAAGCCACACAATTGATCGTAATACCGAGTGTTGACTTCTGCCCTGGCCGCCTGACATATCCGCTCAAGTACGCTGAACGCCGGTAACTCGTATCGCTCTTTGACCAAATATTCCAACGTGACATTGATGATATCTGGAAGCGCCTCTTTGGTGGTCGCTGCCTCCAGTGCCCAAATCTGCGCCAACTCGGATGTCTTGGCCGCAACGTAGGCTTTTATATTAAGATGGCGTCGAATCAGCTTTACGTGACGATCCTTTGCGCCAGATGTGTAATAGGTTTGGAGATTCTTCAGTGCCACCCGCGAACGGCACTGATTTTTAATGTGCGTGATGATCACCTTTGGTATTTCACCCAGATTCACGAACCGGCCCAATCGCTGTGTGATTTTTAGCTGAACCAGGAGCCCCAAAAAGGATGCGCTGGCTCGTTTACAGTGACGCAGTGCAAACTTTTTATCTTCCGACGTAGGTGTATAGACATCCCCTAACTCATCTTCCGTGATATCAGATTTAATTCGTGGATAAGCTGTCTGATAGATAGCGGCCATCGACTTAAATCTTCTCTGACAGATGCATTATTGTGTAAAAGCAATCGTCTTATAGTTATCAGGTTTTTAGTCGTCTGGGTATTCCAAGATTGGCCGCAACAAGCTTTCATCGCTTTATTCCTTGTGATGGCCTGCCATTGCGTGGCTTGATTTGAGATACCAAGCATTTTTAGCAATCGCAAACAGCAGTAATACCAACGCCAGCAGCAACAGTTCCGTTTGATACACATTGACAGCATACTGAATTTTGAGACCCATACCAGAAACAGCTGAAGGAAACAGTATGGCGACAAAACTTAATATGGTCGGCAGCAGCGGAGTACAACACAAGAGTGGGCTTACGAGCCCGATCAATATGCCGCCCGCCGCTGGTGCCGTTCTGCAATGGGTCTTCTGGCGTATCAGTTGAACCCATAAATTGATGAGCACGCTCTCCAGTGTTGCGAACAGAAACGCAAATAGTGCAATACTCAGATTAAGATGTGCAAAAGAACGCAAACCAATATCGGAACCCAGAACATGCGCTGGCAGGACAATCAAGTGGACGACCAGCGCTAGACTAAAGAGGATCGCGGTACGCCGTTTTGAGTGAGAATCCTGAGCAGGCGATTGGAATGCATATACCACAAGTGACCAGAGGCGTTTTATAGAGTTTGTCGCGCGCTCCGCTATCGCATTCATTCTTCTTTGCCGTGTGTCGCAACTTTGTAAGTTCCCCAGAACATCTCCGGTAACACGCAAACCAGTGGTGTACCGATCAGTAAAAAGAGTCCTAGTCCGTTAAAGGTGGGCCAGTGTATCCACTGCATCCCAACACCCAATGCCAACATGGCGGAACCCAGAAAAAATGGCCCGCTGAAAAAACAATGCATTCGGCCACATTGACGCGCATTTCTTAAACAGGCATATCCCATCCAACTTAAAGCGATCGCCCAGACACTGCCGGTTATCCGCAGTGCAAGTTGCATCACGCCGGTAATCACTATGAGCATCGCTGGCAATACCCAGGTGAGAATAAATCGGTCTTTATTGGCTACCCAGTCGTGGGGGGCGGTTTCACATTTTTCTGACATCGTATACTCCTTTGTTATGGCGATCAGGCCAGTTGACGCAGCTCCGACAGATGTGAATCCAATGTCTGCAAGTAAGCCTGGCGTTCATCAATTTTGGATTGCAGTTCGCGCATGGCCGCTTTACAGGCTTGCTGGTCGCCTTCGTTGATGGCGTAGAGCAAGGGTTTTATATCTAGGATCAGAAGGGCCGCCGCACGCGCTGCGCGAATGAAGCGCAGCCGGTTTAAAGCGCATTGATCGTATAAACCGAAACCACCGGCGGAATGCTCGGGGCAAAGTACCAAATTTTCCAAGACGTAATTCCTGACGGTATGCACTGTGGTTCGCGCGGCTTTCGCCAGTTGCGAGATCGTCAGGGGAAATTCAAGTGCCAGCCCATCGGCATCCATGAATGCCGCTAAGTCGGGGATCACCTCAAAGTATCGTGACACATCTTTTGACACGGCGGCTTTGGACATGGGTTTGTCTCCGTTCGTTTCAAACACTGCGGCTTGGTCGCAGCGCTTCTGTCGTTTTTGCATCGGCTGGCCACGCCGAAGGAACGATTTCACCCTTGCTCAATCCATCCGCCAACGCAATGACCGTTGGGGCTTTCAGTGAATGCACGGCGGGTAACGTTCCCATGGTTTACTCACTTATCCGGCGCAGCAAGACAACTCTTTAACATCCTTGTTAAAGGTTTGCGCGCAGAGTTTTAAGCCTTCCACCATGGTCAAGTAAGGGAAAAGTTGGTCGGCTAATTCGATCACCGTCATACGGTTCCCGATGGCTAAAGCTGCACTCTGGATCAGTTCGCCGCCTTCGTGGGCCAGGATCTGCGCACCGATCAGGCGCCCACTAGCCTTTTCAACCACCAGTTTGATAAAACCATCGGTTTCGAAATTGGCCAAGGCGCGCGGTACATTTTCCATCTCCAACACGCGGCTGTCAGTTGCAATGCCTTGAGCTTTCGCTTGTTCTTCCGTGAGTCCAACAGTGGCCACTTGAGGATCGGTAAAGATCACTGCCGGCATGGTGGACAAGTCAAGTTTGGCGTCTCCGCCCGTCATATTAATACCGGCACGGCTTCCGGCGGCCGCGGCGACATAGACGAATTGTGGCATGTTGCAGCAGTCTCCGGCGGCGAAAATACCGGGCACATTCGTTTCCATGCTTTCGTTAACAACGATTTCTCTCTTTTTGTTGGTCGTGACACCCACCGCGTCGAGATTGAGTTGGTCGCTATTGGCGTGTCGCCCGGTGCTTACCAGCAAACGATCGCAGCGTAGATCGCCCGCGTTAGTTTCCAATGTAAATTGGCTTCCATCGTGGGTCACCTTGATAGCCTGCGTATTGTTTAATACTCGAATGCCTTCTTTTTCAAAACAGCCGGTGAGTTTTTCACCCAGCAAGGGATCCTCCCAATAAAGCAATGTATGTCTTGCTAATACCGTGACTTCACTGCCTAAACGGCGATATGCCTGGGCAATTTCCAGCGCAACGACCGATGAGCCAATCACCACCAGGTGCTGCGGCAATTCCTGAGCAAACAGAGATTCGGTAGACGTCCAATAAGGAGTTTCAGTTAAACCATCAATAGGAGGAATGGTTGGCGTGGAGCCCGTAGCGATCAGGATTTTATCGGCGTGAACTTCCTGCTCGGTTCCATCATTTTTTCTGACTATCAGGGTGCTGGCATTTTTAAATTGCGCCCAACCTTTAAGTAAACTAAGCGCAGGATTTGTCTCCAGAATATTCTGGTACTTTGCCGCGCGCAGCTCTTCGACCCGAGCGGTCTGCTGCTGAGTCAACAAGGCTCGACTCAATTGGGGCGCATGATTTTCCAGTCCGGCAAAGGGATTATTGCGTTGCTGCTGAGCCAATTGAGCGGCGCGGATCAGAATTTTTGAGGGTACGCAGCCGACATTAACGCAACAGCCGCCAATCACATCGGCTCCCTCAATAAGAGTGACCTTGGCACCACCTTCAGCGGCTTTGATAGCACAGGCAAAAGCGCCGGAACCCGTACCGATAATCGCCACATGTTGAGTTTGGTTGCTTTCAGTGTTGCTTGCATTTTCGTTGTCAAAGCAGTCATTCGGTGAAGTAATTTCTTTTGCAGTGTCAGCGGATTCTTTTGCGATATAACCGAGAGATTCAATTGCGCCGATGAGATCGGTTACGCTGACCCCACCCTTTGCGGTGATCACTGCGCTGGCGTTTTCATAAGATATTTCAACCTTAATCACGCCTTCGATCGCATCGAGTGCTTCTTTAACGTGGGCGACGCAACTTGGACAGGTCATCCCTTCTATCGATAGTAAGATCATTCGTTTTCCTCAAATAGTAATCAGGCATTGCGTCGTGTTAAACCGCGCAACTGTCATCATCACAGCGTCTATTCGCGGGTGAAAAAATATCCCAAAGCGATACGGCAACCATCAGGCCTAATGCTGAATAGGTGACATAGCTGCTCCAACCGTATTGGAAAAACGGATAGAGCGATAACAACAATAAAATGGGGCCAACCACACCCAGCGCGCCACGGTGCCATTGCCGGTGACTGAACCAGCCAATTCCGTTAAGTACCAGCGCAATCCAGGCAAACAACGGTAACAGGGTATTAACAAACAGACCTTCCCACTGGCTGAGAAAACCCAACCCGACCGCAGCGCCCAGGCTGGCGATGGCCGGGAAACACATGGCGCAGCCCATGGCAGAAAGCAGCGCGCCCAGTGAGCTAATCTTATCGCCGAAACGGGTCAGTAACTGTATTAGCATCTCCATTCTTTACTCTTTGAGCGTTGACGGATAACCCGCGTTAGTGGTGGCTTCGGTCAGTGCTTTTACCGTGGTTTTTTCGTCGTCAAAAGTGACTACTGCCAATTTTGTTTCAAAGGTGACTTCAGCTTTACTCACACCCTCAACTTTTTGTAAGGCCTTTTTGACCGTAAATGGGCAGGTCACACAGTTCATGGTTGGGACTTCCAAAGTAACTGTTTTCGGCGCAGCAAAAGCGGTCAGGCTGGTCAAGGCTAGCAAAGACAACAAGGCAATTTTCTTCATCATTTTCTCCAGTGACGTATAAGTCATTAATAAAGGTGAGCGGTAAGAAAGTATTCAGGCAAACCAGACAATCCAATAATTACTGGTGACTAGCACCAACGCAGTCAGTACCGTTAACCAAAAGATCACCTGCCGGCGTTTTCGCACTTGAGGAACTGCACAGGCCGTTTCGGGTTCGCACTTCTCGACGGGGCGATAGACCTTCCAGCCAGCAAAGCCAAATAAGGCTATAACCAGCAAGATAAATAAGGGGCGGTATGGCTCTAACAGGGTTAAATTGCCAATCCAGGAGCCACTCACGCCTAGCAGCAACAAGACGAAAGGGCCAGCGCAGCACAGACCAGCGCCAACAGCGGCAATCACACCGCCAATAATGGGGAGATTGGATTCTTTCTGGGACACGACTTACTCCTCTGATTTCAGTGTATGGAGCAAGTGTAATCTCCGTACCGATGTACGGAGTCAAGCGTTTTTGTGATGCCCGTGTAAAACTAATTAAGGTTGTAGGGAGTCGATAATAGGGCAATGTTCGTCGTCGTTGTTACTCTTACATTGCGTCAATAATGCCTTGAGTGCACTTTCGAGTCGCTTCAGATCGGCAATTTTTTCCATGACGGCGCTGAGTTTATATTCAGCCAATTCCTGCACCTGAGCACATGGGCGGTCATTCAAGCTTAATAGGTTGGCGATCTCTTCCAGGGTAAACCCCAACTCTTGCGCCCGCTTTATGAAACGAATTCGATTAACCGTTTCATCGGGATAATGGCGGTAGCCCAACTCGGGTTTTGGCGGTTGCTCTATTAATCCACGACGTTCATAAAAGCGAACCGTTTCTATATTGATAGCCAGTTCTTTGGCAACGTTACCGATAGTTCTTGTCATGTTCATACCCCTTTTACCCTAACGGTCTCTATAAGAACCGCCATTTTCTCCATCAATATATGGGTAGCGTTATTGGAGAGTTGCTGTCCTTCCTCAATATACTCCCAGACGGTGGCATCGCTCTTCCATCCACCTTGTTTTTTGATCAACTCAAAATCAACTCGCTCTCGGGCTGCCGATGTGGATAAACCACGCCGAAAGCTATGGCTACTCAAGTCCGGTACGAAATCGAACTGACAGGCGCTTCCCAGAGTCTTGAGTAATTCATTAACGGCACCGGGATTCAACGTTTTAGGCTGAATCTTATCCCAGCGATTAATGGGGCGAAAAACCGGACCTTCATTGATGTCAGCCAATTCTATCCAGTTCTTCATGGCCGTAGCAGGACAGCAGTTTTTTGCACCGAAAGGTAATGCTCGCACTACGCCGGTGGCGTGTTGAACAGTCTTGGAACAAGGCAGCCGTATGAGAAGTCCTTCAGGTTCCCACACTAGATCACTAATTTTAATGGCCACCAATTCGCTACGACGAAAGGCGCCAAAAAAACCGGTCAACACCAGCGCGATATCCCTCAGTTTCTTTTTGGTGTCTGGCAATTGCCGCAAATGATTCACCATTTGGGCGACGTGCTCCAAACGCAATGCCTTGGCTTTGCGCTTGGGTTGGCCATGGGTACGACGAATGCCTTCCATGGTTTTGCGCACAAACGGATTACTTACCGGATCGATGATCCTTTGGTAATGATGCCATTGGCTAATTGCGGTAAGGTGCAGATCCAGGGTTCGGGGGTTAAGTGATTCGGCTCTGGCCAGCAGGTAACGCACCACCGTATCCCGATCCGTGGGCAGGCGGCCACCCCATTTTTCAAACTGCCGGATGGCGGATTGATACGCTTTGCGAGTATTGTCTGAGGTGGCTGCCTGGAGGTATTGCTGAAATGACTCGGCTTCCTGGCCTGCAACCTGGTTCGAGTCCTCATTACGTAACGATAGTTCAGTGACCATTATTGGCGATTTACTGTTCATAAATAAGAATCCTATTGGAATCGCTGGAAAGGCAGCTATGTACCGGTGTTACGGGTCGTAAATTTAAGGCTCAATTCATTAACCTGCGATAACATTGATTATCGTAGGTTAGATATTTAAATTCAAACAATCTTGCAAAACACTAACATAATGTTATTTTACGTATTATGTAATACGGAATTAAATAATCCGAGAGGAATCACCATGGCCCGTGCCGGAGTCACTTATCACGATATCGCTAAAGCCGCTGAAGCCATTAAAACACACGGCCAGGAACCCACGGTGGATCGGGTGCGCGAACACCTGGGTACCGGCAGCAAAAGCACCATCGCGCCATTGCTCAAGCGTTGGCGGTCAGACAGGCCGATGTCAGTGGACTGCCGAACGACCTCGTCGAGGTAGTAAAGTCCCTGCATGAGCGGGTACAGCAGATGGCCGACCACCGTATCGAACAAGCTCGCCAGAAATTCGAGACTTTAAAGGAGGAACTCCGCAAAGAGTTGACCCATGCCAACAACACCATCGCGCAACTTACTGCCCGACAACAGGACCTTGAGAACCAGATAGCACGAATTACCAAGGAAAAAAGCCAGCAAGACAAGTCCCTGGAAGACGCACGTGTCAGCCTAGCAAAAGCCGAGTCTCAGCGGGACGAAGCTCTTACGCGAGCCAACGACTTGAAGGAGAGTGTCAGTGAACTCAAGCAAGAAAACCGGGATATTCGCGATCATTTCGAACATTACCAGCAGCGTACTGTCGAAGATCGCCAACAGGAGCGCGAACAATTCCGTTCAGGTAACCAGGGGCTAAAGGATCAGATCCAGGATCTTCAACACCGGCTAACCCATGCTGAGTCGAGAGCGTCAGAGCTGTTTGACGCCAATGTGAAGTTACAACGACATGCCGATGAATTAAAACAGGCCAATGCGGCGCTAAACAGCGACCTGAAGGGAAAGATAGAAGATATCCAGAACCTGAAACACAAGCTTGAAGAAATCGTGACAAGGTGCCGGGAATACCAGCATAGAAATGATCAATTGGCGGAAAACATGGCCGTGCTTACCACTCAGAAAGCTGATGTCGATAAGCAAGTGGCCGTATTATCTCAAGCTCTGGAGACCACCAAAACCGAATTGAAAACTGCCCAGGACAAAGTGGCGTTTCTGATCGACGAGAATAAGGCCATTTTTCAGGAAAAAGCAGTGATCCAAGGGCAGTTTAAACAGCTCCAGAGTTCGCTGTAGCCGGCAGCTTAATGGAGGAATCTCATCAAATTTGTCATTATCTTCCACTTGAAGCTTCTGTGCTTCTTCGCATCAAGGATCTTTTGCCAATGAATCTACTGTCAATTTTCGCATTATTTGTAATTACTGCGGTTGCTGAAATTGTAGGTTGTTACCTGCCGTGGCTAGTACTGAAACAGAACAAGTCGGTGTGGTTGTTAATTCCTGCTGCGCTCTCGTTGGCGTTATTTGCATGGCTGTTGACGCTTCACCCAACGGCGGCAGGTCGCACTTATGCTGCCTATGCGGGCATATATCTGGTCGCTGCTCTCTTCTGGTTGCGTATTGTTGACGGAGTGGCGCTCACCCGCTGGGACATGGCGGGGGCTTTGGTCGCATTGGTAGGGGTTACCATCATCGTTATACAGCCAACGGCCGGTTAGACGAGACGCCATAATGTTAAACTATATCAGGTACTTATGCTTGAAGTGGCTAAATTTAGCGCTTTTACCGGCCGGACCTCGAATAACAATAAAGCTTTCAATAGCTAATGGGCAGAACAATAGAAAATACCTGAATAGGCCCCTGTAGTTAATCGTCTTACGAAAGGACCAAGCCACTAATGGAAACCGGTGTGTTCTCAGTAAACGAGTCAATGGTAATTATATAAGAATAATATTTACTGCGTTAATAGAATCCGGCAGCACGCACTAAGTCAGCTGAAACTTTATCGTCAATATGGTTAAATTTGCTTATTGGCTCTGAAGCCAACTTTGAAACATCAGCATATTCCATAGTTGAGTATGATATTTTTTCTTTTTGTTCTTGAAGTCGTTCCATAATAGCAACACTTTCTCACTGTCAAAAATACCTTGCTGATCAAGTTTATTTTTGTTCAGTAAGTCTTCAGCCCAATCATTCAAAGGTCCGTTTAACCAGCTTTGGACTGGTGCGCCAAAACCATGTTTTGGATTATTGGTTAATGTATTTGGAATATGCGCATCCAATATTTGTCTTAATATATGCTTACCCTTGTTCCGTTGGTATTTCATAGACATTGGCAACGACCATGCGAATTCGGTAATACGATGGTCAAGCAATGGGCTTCTTAATTCTAAACTATTTGCCATGCTGGCTCGATCAGTCTTGACCAAGATATCATCACAAAGGTAAGTCAAGTAGTCATAAAGCATTAGATATTGTTCAGGGTGAGGTAAATTCAACTCACTAACAGCGAGTAATTTATGCTGAATTGGTGCATCAGGGTTAAGCATTAGGCCCTCGGGCGCAACCCACTTACATATGCGACTCATGTACATTTCAAGCACATTCATGGCACCAATTTCATTCGCATATTTGTTAGCTGTTAGTCCCAGCTTCTGTTTTGTTCCAATCCTATAAAGCTGACCTGACACGGCAGACTTGAGCATACTGGGAATTTTTTGACTGGTTTGCCAATTCTTGATATTTCTGAAGTAACGGTTATATCCATAGAACAGTTCATCACCCCCGTCTCCGCTCAAAGCCACAGTAACTTTGCTTCTGGCTAATTTAGAAACGATAAACGTAGGAATTTGTGACGAGTCAGCAAACGGCTCATCATAGTGCTGGGCGATATCAGGTACCAGATCAAGCGCGTTCTGGCCACTCACATAAAGTTCATTATGAGCAGTACCCAAATATCTCGCGATATCTTTGGCTAAATGAGCTTCGTCTTTAGCGCTATTGGTAAATCCAATAGAAAAACTATTGATAGGTTGGGAAGATTGTTTTTGCATCATCGAGGCAACTAAGCTCGAATCAATACCTCCTGATAAAAGCACCCCAAAAGGTACATCAGAGATCATTCGTAACCGGGTAGAATCCTCTAATAAATGAGTTAAATGTGACTGTGCTTCTTCTAAAGAGCCCTCGAACTGATGAGTAAATTGATGGGCAGCTATATCAAGTGCAGACCAATATTTCTGACATTTTCCCAATACATTAAACTCAGAATTAAGCTCATCGACTGTCAATGTAATAAAACTACCGGGCTCTAATTTGTATATCCCCTTGTAAATTGAATAAGGTGCGGGAATATAGTTAAAACGCATATATTGTCCGAGAGCCTGCATATCAAGTTCAGGTTGAAAATCAGGAATTGCCTTTAAGGCTTTTAATTCTGAGGAAAAGCAAAAGCTGTCTTTGCTACGGCCAAAATAAAGAGGTTTTTTCCCTACACGATCACGGGCTAGCGATAGAGTTTTATGCTGTTTATCCCATATTGCCAAAGCATACATACCATTGAATTTACATAATGCTTCCTTTAATCCAAACTCCGCAATAGCAGACAATACGATTTCGCTATCGCTGTGCCCCCTGAAAGCTCGCTGAGAAAGTGACTTGCTGATTTCAGCAAAGTTATATACTTCACCATTAAATACCATTACGTAACGCCCACAGGCGGAATTCATCGGCTGATGGCCATCTTGACTTAAATCCTGTATGGCGAGTCTTGTATGTCCTAATGCGATACCCAACCCATCTTCCCAAACGCCGTTATCATCAGGTCCTCTATGATTCAGTGTCTCATTCATTTTTTGAATGATTGTAGAAAGTGGTGAAGCCGGATTTAAACGAAAAAGACCAGTAATACCGCACATATAATAACTCTTTAATTAGTTGAAATTTTTATTAATGACTGAGCAATAGCGTATTCCTCCATTTAAATCAGCGGTAATTCGTCGAAATTCCCTAAGCTGTTCTCAATAGTTGATTGGGTGCCACACTACTAATTGTATGTTAGGGCTTTCATAGCTGTATGGCTAGAACAAGTTAGTTACTAAATACTGTAATTGCATAGCCCTTTTTTCAATATATGAACGTTAAACAATTCTTGTCACCCTGCTTTATTAAATCGTTCATCCTATGCCTTCTGTGTTGACTTACTAGGTTAAATGTAAAAAATGATTACTCGAGATTTTTGGTCCATAAGCTCAGTTCTCCTGAGTTGTTTTCAGTATAATTATCACAACGAATTGCATCTAGCTAATCTTCGTTGACGTAAATCCAGAAACTCTTAGCTCTCAAATATGAGACGAACTCTGACATACTAATATTTCAACACTTCAACATGTTTCTTCTTTGAGATGGCATTAGAACTTTCCTAAAGGGCGCCGTGACTAGCCTGAAATTTAAGGCACTCCTTGGCATGGAACGTTTAAACGATTATTTCAGCTCCATGTAATTTTATTCGCTTTAACGCCTAACTTTAACGAATCCCCTCATAATTATGAGCAGAAACAATAATATAGACACGCAAGGCGCTATTTGACGTCTTTTATTTAAAGTAGGTATTTCAAGCAAACACCATCCGCTATCAGAGTGTGTTATCGGCCTTAGTTCGCAAGTAAGAGAGACCAATTCTATGAAGGGGCCTCCAGAGCCCCACTAACCTATCGAACTAATTAATTTGTGCGATCTACATATTTGAAATAGACTAATTCCAGCCGTGCTAATTCATCAATCTAACTAGATTGTGTACCACTCTTTTATATTGTTCACTCATATTTCCATTCATTTATTATGTTTAAACGTGCTCAAAAGATCTGAGGTTAGCTTATCGAGACTAAGCGGCACCGTATTTCATGCAATACGGTGCCTAACCATCATACTTTGATTAGTTTCGTATGCATGATCCGATATAAAACCGGTAATATGATTAATGTTAAAATAGTGGACGAGATGATCCCGCCAATCACTACCGTTGCCAACGGTCTTTGCACTTCAGCCCCTGTTCCGACATTAAGTGCCATGGGAATAAAGCCTAAACTTGCTACCAGTGCTGTCATCAAAACCGGACGCAATCTTGTGATAGCTCCGTCAACGATTGAGTTAATTAAGTCACCTGTTTCTAGTACTCGCTGTTTAATAAATGACAACATCACTAAGCCGTTTAGTACCGCAATACCAGAGAGCGCAATAAACCCGACTCCGGCAGATATAGACAGTGGCATGTCACGCATCCAGAGCGCGAAAATACCCCCCGTTAAGGCTAAAGGCACGCCAGTGAAGATGATCAAGGCATCACGAAATGAGCCAAACACCAACACTAGTAACACAAGTATTAGAAAAAGCGTGGCAGGCACCACGATAGACAGTCGCTGACTGGCACTTTCAAGCTGCTCAAACGTGCCGCCATAATCCAGCCAGTAGCCTGCGGGCAGTGCAACCTGTTCGGTTATTTTGATTTTTGCTTCGTCAACAAAACTCCCTAAGTCGCGTTCTCTGACATTGGCGGTAACCACGACTCTGCGTTTACCGTTTTCTCGACTGATTTGGTTGGGAACAGACGCGTAATCCAGCGTAGCGACTTCTGATAACGGTACAAATTCCCCATCGGATGTAATGATAGGAGTGCTGCCAATGGCCTCTAAATCTGTGCGGATACCTTCATCAAATCGCACAAGCAACTCGAATCGTCTATCTCCCTCAAAAATTAATCCAGCGGTATTACCACCGATAGCTGACGCCAACCACTCCTGCAAATCGGCTACGTCCAATCCATAGCGAGCCAACTCAACCGATTTCGGGTTGATAGTAAAGATAGGGATATCATCGACCTGTTCGAGTCGTGCATCCGCCACCCCATCTATTGATTGCAAAACTTTCAATATATCGTTAGCAGAATCAACAAGTGCAGTTAAGTCGTCTCCGAATACTTTGATTCCGAGATCTGCTCTCACGCCACTGATCAGCTCGTTAAAACGCATCTGAATAGGCTGCGTAAACTCGTAGTTATTGCCTGTTACTGATTGCAGGTCTTCCTCAAGCATGGCTACGAATTCAGCTTTCGACAAAGTTGGGTCGGGCCATTGCGCTCGTGGTTTTAGCATAACGAAGGTATCGGTTACGTTGGGCGGCATCGCATCGGTAGCTACTTCTGCGGTACCGGTTTTTGCAAACACTGTGAGTACCTGTTCGTATTCCATCAAGGTAGATTCAAGTGTTTTTTGCATTGCGACGGCTTGTTCAATACCGGTTCCTGGTATGCGCATGGCGTGCAGGGCGATGTCTCCTTCATCAAGCTGTGGAACAAACTCAGAGCCTAATCGCGTTGCCAACCATATGCTGCCTACTACCAGCACGAATGAGCCGACAAGCAAAATCCAGCGTAATCTCAGTGCGACGTGAATGATGGGGCGATAGGCTGATTTGGCTGCAACAATAATGAAGCTTTCTTTTTCACTGACCTTACCGCCCATAAACATCGCGACGGCCGCCGGTACAATAGTAATAGAGAACAGCATCGCTGCTATCAGCGCCATGATGACCGTTGCTGCCATTGGCTGAAACATCTTGCCCTCAACGCCTGTCAATGAGAACAGCGGGATATACACGACAGTAATAATCAATACACCGAACAAGCTAGGACGAATGACTTCGTTGGTCGCTTGAAAAACAAGTTCAAGCCGTTCTTTAAGTGGTAAGACTCCTCCTGTTCGTTTCTGAGACTCGGATAGCCGCCTGATACAGTTCTCTACTATGATCACCGCACCATCGACAATTAAACCGAAATCCAATGCCCCGAGGCTCATCAGATTGGCAGACACACCGGTATTAACCATCCCCGTGATGGTGGCCAACATCGCTAGCGGAATAACTGCCGCAGTGATGAGCGCGGCGCGAATATTGCCAAGTAATATGAACAAGATCACTATGACTAATAACGCCCCTTCTACTAAATTCTTCTGAACAGTTTCAATAGCTTTATTGACCAATAACGTTCGGTCGTAAACTGCATCAATAACAACGCCCTTTGGTAAACTAGATTGAATATCTTTTACCTTTTTGGCGACTGATTGAGCTACTGCGCCTGAGTTCTCACCCACCAGCATCATAGCGGTGCCAAGAACAGTCTCCTCCCCTTCCTGTGTGGCTGCCCCTGTACGTAACTCTCTACCAATAGCGACCTGACCGATGTCTTTTACCGCAATTGGGACTGTATCAATGCGCTTTATTACCACATTTTCGATATCGTTAATTGTCTGAAGCTGACCTTGTGAACGCACCAGAATTTGCCGGCCATTGCGCTCAACAAAGCCTGCTCCCTGGTTCGCATTATTACGCTGAAGCGCACTATGGATGTCACTTAAACTAATGTCGAAGTTAAGCATTTTCTGTGGTTCCGGATTTACGTGATATTGTTTCACGTAACCACCAATAGCATTCACTTCTGTAATACCCTTAACCAAAGCGAGTTGCGGCTTGACAATCCAATCATGAATCTCACGTAGTGCCATCGCGTCGTAAGGTTCTCCATTTTGTTGTGTCGCACCATTCTCAGCACGCAACGTATACATATAAATTTCACCTAACCCCGTAGCAATAGGACCCATTTCTGGTGATAAACCTTCAGGCAACTGACTTTTTATCGCTCCCAACCGGGTATTGATGAGGTTACGAGCAGAATATAAATCAGTTCCTTCATCGAAAACCGCCGTAACTTGAGATAGCCCGTATCGTGACAAAGAGCGTGTGTAAGATAGATTCGGCAACCCTGCCAGCGCAGTTTCAACTACAAATGTAATCCTCTGTTCAGTTTCTAAGGGTGAGTAGCCCTGCGCCTGTGTATTAATCTGTACTTGAATATTTGTTATATCAGGTACAGCGTCGATAGGTAGTTTTTGATAACTTAAAATACCTATACCGAACACAAGAAAAATTAACATCAATATCAAACCGCGACGTTTTATGGACAATCGCAAAATAGCTTCAATCATCTGATCACGCCTCCATTAACACTTGAGCCTAATTTTGCAAGTGACTTTTCGTGATTAGTGTTCATGTCCGGCCTCCGACTTTTCTAAATCGGCTTTAAACAAGTAGCTATTCTCGCTAACAATGACGTCTCCTATTCGTAAACCAGATAACACTTCAACATTTTTGCTGTCCTGTCGACCTAACGTTACGGGCTCAGGTCGATATTCGTTTCCATTTTTGACAAACACAACAGAGTTCCCTTCAAACGCTTGAATAGACGTTTTAGGTATCATCATGGAAACATCACTACGATTAATGATTACGTCCCCCTTAATAGCCGCTCCCACTGGCCAAAGTCCCGAAGTATTCCCAATTTTTGCATAAGCTAAAATATACGGCATTTCATTTGGTGAGGGTAAAAGGTGCTCAATGGTGGATTCTTCAGCAGCCCCCTGAACACCAAGCACCACTGGCTGCTGTTCTGATATACTGGGTAATTGCTTAGGAAAAACTTTAAGCTCTGCCCACACCTCATTGTAATTTGCGACTGAAAATAGCACTTGGCCATTTGATAGTTCGCCTTCGTTAGCATGACGTGCGATCACGACTCCCGAGAACGGTGCTGTGACCGAGTAGGCTTTTAGGCTTTGATTAGATTCAACTACCGCTAGGGTTTCACCTTTCTCCACTTTCTTGCCTAAATTAGCGTTGACCTTAGTCACAATACCGTCGAACCGAGCACGAACGTGACTCAATGAGGCAGGGTCGGTCACGATACTTCCATAAAGCCTTGCAGAAACTTCAAGGCTACCCGGCTGAACACTTTTAGTCTTTACTCCCATTTTTTGCGCCAAACTATCGGCCATAAGAACAAGTTCTATTTCATGGGCCGGCTCATCTCCGTGTTTATCTTCTGATGCATTTATAGCGGTACTGAAAAGTAAACCTAGCGTACTGGAGATGATGAAGACTATGATTGAAATATTGATTTGGTTTAAGTTTTTATTATTCATTGCGCATTACTCGATAAAGATGTGGAAAAAGCACTAGCAAAAGGTTGCCCAGTCAGAGACTCGATATCAACTGAGCGTTGATGAGCTTGCTTGGCTGATTGAATAAGAGCTTGTTTAGCATCAAGCAGTTCTTGACGTGTACTGACCCATTCTAGATAACTGAACCTGCCTTCAATATAGGCTTGTTCTACCATTTCGAGTGCTTGGCGAAGTGGTGGGATAATGGCGTCTTTTAAGGCGTCTACATTCAGTAGTGCGTTATTTCTGACCATCAGTGCCATATTTAGCTGATGATAAAGCGTTTGCTTAGCAGATTCTTTTTGTTGTGCTAGCTGGCCCTGAATAGCACGTTGTTTTTCGTACTCACCAAGATTCCTATCACGGGCAAAGAGCGGCATACTCACGCCTGCGACGAAAGCTGTTTCATCAATCCCATTTATGCGCCTGATTCCGGCAGTCCAGCTTAAATCTGCCTGATTGGCTGCTTGGGTAAGGCGGACCTGAGACGCCTGTAACCTACTTTCCTCCGTGTAAACATCTAGATTAGGACTGTCTAAAAGATTTGCAAACAACGCTGACAAAGAAGGAGATTTTTGAAGTGCAAATAAGTCACCGTCGACTTCACTAAAAGTGGGATATTGTTCACCCCACATTATAGCCAAGCTATTTATCAAAGCTTGCTTTGTTCGCTGTGCTGCTATCACATCCAATCTAACCTTTGCCAAAGCTGCCTCAGCCCGTTTCTGCTCATATGCAGGCGATGCACCCGCTTCAGCGCGCTTTGCAACAGCTTGATACGTATAACGAGCAAGCATTTCTGCTTCTTTTTGAGCATCGATTAACGCTTGTTGTGCTAATACATCTATATAGCGACGCGTAACTTCAGCCAGCACATCCAGTGTGCGCACTCTTTTTTGAGCCTCAATAACAGTGGATTTTGCTTCAGAAAATGCTTTACGTGAGTTGAGCTTATCACCCATCTCAATTATTGAAGACAGTGTGAGGGTGACCTCTGATTCTTTAATTCCAGAGACGTCACCTGAACCCAAGAAATTTTCTACTTCAGCACCGACGTTTAGCGCTGGTTTAAGGGAAGCCGTTTTAATGTCGCCTTCGATGGCCTTTTGTCTAAAAGTGAACTCATGCAATTCAGGCGAATTAGCGAGTGTCCTCTTAATGGCACTTTGCAAAGTCATTGTGCCATGAGGTAAATTATTGGTTTGAGCTGATGCCACAGTATTTGCTGTCGCAAGGACAAGCATTGTAGAAAGGGCCCAAGCGCGACGACGCAAGGAGCCAAGCAATGAAATATATTTCATCGAACTATTATTCCTAAATTATCAAAAAGTGTTGATCGCCAAACAACGGCGAACGGTGATTGATTAGTTCAGGATATTGCTTTAGGTGGGCGTAATAATTGTGATACAGGGGCTTCTATTACCTTCGTTAAGTAATAAAAGCCGTGGAGAACCGGGACAAAATGGAGTTCAATGCCATTAGCATTTCCAAGCCATTGCGTATGGGCACCATTACAGTGGCCACAATGATGGCAATCAGCCGGATTATGAGGCAAATCTATTTTATCGTTTTCAACATCTGTTTGATATTGTGATGAAACTTGCTGAAACTTTGATACCTTAACTGCGTTGTTATCGCCTAGCTCATGTTCATGGATTTCGTTGAGGTGTTGTGAGTCAATAGCATGAAAATCTAAGGTATTTCCGACAGCAGAAAATGACTGAAAAAATATCAGCGAAATCAGCAAATAACTTGCTACCCTTATGTTAAACATACATATTTATCCTCATCCATTTATATTATCAAGTTAACGGACGTAGGCCAATCGACCAACTGATACAAAGTGTTTCTATCATTGGATTACACATCACGGCAATCTTCATCGGCAAATTCGATTTCTATCGTAGTGTGAACAAAATCGAACCCAGCTAGGCCGTGACGAAGTTGTTCCTTGAGTTTCTTAAGTTGAGATACAGAAATATCATCATTCAGCTCCACATGGACAGTCATAACGCTGTGCTCTCCATCCAAAGACCAAATGTGAAAATGATGGATATCCATCACATCATCGCTAGACATAAGCACTTTATGAACCTCTTCCATTTGCTGTGCGTCAGGTGTCGCTTGTAAAAATAGCAGTAAGGTTTCTTTTAGATTTCTAATGACATTAAATAAAATGAATAATGTGAAGCCAATAGATAAAATGGGATCTAAAATCGCCCAAGGCTTGAACATAAGTACAATCGACACGATCAGTACTGCGACCCATCCCAGAACATCTTCGAGCAGATGCCAGTTTAATACTCGTTCATTTAAGGAGTTTCCTTCCCTGAGTTTATACGCTGCAAAGCCATTGACTGCTATCCCGAATATAGACAACCCTAACATGCCTTCCACTTGGGGCATTTCAGGGGCCAGTAATCGTGGAATAGCTTCGAACAAAATCCAAATCGAACCAGCCGTTAGTACAACTCCATTAATTAACGCCCCAAGGAGTGAAAAACGCTTGTAGCCGTAGGAAAAAGTAGCATTTGCTTCTTTATCACTGAGTTTATTTAAGCCCCAAGCAGTACCAATGGATAAACTATCGCCCAAATCATGCACTGCGTCGGCCATTATAGCCGTGCTGTTTGTCAGCCATCCGCCTATAAATTCAATGATGGTGAACAATACGTTCAATGAAAATGCCCAGCCTATCCGCTTAGATGCGCTGCTACTCTCGCTATGATTATGATTGTGCATGATTAATTTTGTCCAATATCGCTTGATTTTCTGCGCTGATTGGCAGTCGCTTAAAAGGGCTGATGTCAGTGCCGCCTGTATTCCCTTTAGGTACAAGGCCGATAGCTGTTTTGGTTGCAGCACCAACTATTCTTATTA
>OLHL01000281.1_pt1 | contig 26896 bp, 26 predicted proteins | sample 1609441 | NCBI WGS metagenome assembly OLHL01 (sample SAMN05416833, study PRJEB24817) | seawater metagenome | isolation source: Sea water | place: Canada:Atlantic | collected 2013-07 | reverse complement strand
GTGGGCTCGGAGATGTGTATAAGAGACAGACACCAGCGCATCTGGCTTTGCAAGCCCGGATCATCTTCTACGATTAGCAGTCGTCTACTCACAACGGTTACAAATCCCTTTTTGTAATGGTGACGGTCTTGCGATCAATCCTCTAAACCCTGATTCTTAACCGAAGATTGACACTTTGCAATGATAGTGTTCGTTGTATTTCGGTTTCGCCAATTATTTGGCATTCTGCTGCGGCAGTGGGTCGCCGGTAATCAGTCGCTCGGGTTCTTCCGGGGCCTGTTCCGGTTTGAACCGGGCAAGCGGGAACCGGATTGAGAAACAGGAGCCCAGGTCCGGTTCGCTGGTTACATCTATATTACCCCCAACATTGCGCACATACTCCCTGGCCTGATAGGCACCAATGCCCATGCCCGTCAGCCCCTTGGTACTTTCGAACGGTTTGAATAACTGGGTCTGGATAAAGTCCTCGGTCATGCCGGAACCGGTGTCCTGGATGAACAGCACGACGTTGCCCTTGGCGGTTTTCAGGGTGAGAGTGATTTCGCCATCGGGTGGGGTGGCATCCTGCGCATTCTGAATCAGGTGGCCGAGAATACTGTAGAGTTGCTCCCGATCGGCATTGATGAAAATGTTTCCGGGATTATCGGCAACCCTCGGTGCAGGTTGGCGGCGGGAGTAGTGCTCCGCCAACTGGCTGACAACCTCAGTCAGGTCGATCACTTCGGTCACCAGGGTTTCGTCCGCTGGCTTGCGGATGTGATCCACCAGGTTCGACATCTTGCGCACGGCATGGTCAGTGGTGTGAATCATATCGTCGATAAAGGCCGGGTTGTTCCGGTGCCTGGGGGCGTTTTTCACCAGCAACGATAGCTGAGCAATCAGTGTTTTCAGGTCATGCACCATGAAGGCAGACGCCTTGCTTACCGCCTCAAACTGCATGGCCCTGGAAAGCCGGTTTTGGGCGTCAGTTTGTGCAAGCAGGTTACAGGTCTGCCGGGCGACAACCTTGATCAGGTCAAAGTTCTCCCAGTTGAGTTCAACGCGCGCGTAAGGGTTGCCGACCATGGCAATACCGTATAAGTCGTTGCTGAGGTATAGGGGAATGACCAGCCAACCATCCGGTGTATGTGATATCGGGTCGGGGATCTCCAGCAGGTTGTAGCTGACCGGATCGCCACGATATTCATGAAGGTCGATAATCCACTCCCGTTCCCCAAAGAAGCGGACAAGTTCGGAGTTGGCGTCGATGGTCGTGTACTTGGGCGTGACCATGTTGACTGCGTTCTTGAGGATGAAGTCGCCTCTTTCCTCTCGTATCCAGAGTGCGCCGGCGTTGCTTTCAACCAGGCTCGAAAGAATGCGGATGACCCGTTCCGGAAGTGGCGGGCTGTCGCTGAGGTCGGCCATTTCCCGGGTCATTTTCAGCCATTCGTCGCGGTAGTCGTATTTGTAATCGAAAAAGTTCTGGCTGATAAACACCATTAGCCGGGAACGCACACGGCGCGAGACCAGCAGGGTGACGAGGAATACCAGTGCGATGCTGAAGAAGAGTACCTGCAGGGCGTCGCCCCATTCGCCTCCCAGGGTTTTGACGTAGTAGCCACCCAGTGACAGGAACAACAGGTAACCACCGGCGAGTATCAGGGCTCCGGCGTGGAAGACGGCTGAACGGGAGAGCTGGAAATCCACTGGCTGTTTGCGGGTGTTAATCACGTTGACAGCAAACAAGGGCACCAGTGCAGCGTTGACCAGGCCACGGGCGTTCCAGAACGACTCCGAGACCTGGCCAAAGAGCAGGGTGTCGGCATACATGAAGAAATCAAAGGCAAACAGGCTGCCAACGGCAATACAGACATACTTCATGCTGGACCGACCGAATGACACGGAGTTGCGCCAGATCTGCTCAATCAGCGATAAGCCGAGTAAGGATAGGGCTATCTGGCCAACCACTTTGGTTTTACCGTCCAGAATGCTGAGCCCGAAGAAATATTCCAGGACACCGCTGCCGAGTAGGAGAGCAACCAGGATCAGGGTGGCTGCCGCCAGCACTTTTCGTAGGCGACCGACAAGATTGGCAGACCGGAATGAATCGCGAAGTAGGGCGAAGAGGACGGTAATCCACGCGGCATCACGCAGAAGTTCCAGCAGGTAGCGAATAAAAAAGCTTGGTTCGCCCCAAAGGCTTTGGGTAACAAGTGAGCCGGCCCACAGCGTGGTGACCACGGCGGCGAGGAGCAAAGAACGATCAATGTCCCGGCGCAGGTATCGTGTGGCAATCAGCAGCGATAGCAACCCAAAGGCAATGGCTGCCGTGGAATGACTGATCAGGCTGAAATTATTCAACATGTTTCGCTTCCTGCGCTATGCGCCACTTTCCATAACGGCACCGATTTCGATCCTGTGCCGTTCACACCGGCTTCTTGTTCTCCCGGTAGAACCGGAATATCTCTTTTAGCGGGCGCCTGGGAGTGAAACCGAATTCCCTGGCGAACGCCCTGCCGTCGATGACTACAGGATACTTGAAAAAGTGCATCAGGTACGAAGGAAAACTTCGCAGGTTGAGTGTGCGCAGTATCATCCTGGGCAGTATGGGGGGAATGGATGGTACTGGTATGCGGCCGCAGCCGCAGAGCTTCAACGCATGCTGGTAGGCCACCCAGTCCTGCGGCGCGACATTGAAAATTCCCCGCTGGGGTTTGTTGTAAGCCAGCACGATGGCATCGGCCATGTCATCGATATGGATAAACTGCATCATCGGTGAAAAACCGGCCAGAACAGGTGCCCGTTCCATGCCCAGCAAGGTGCTGATGGAGTTGCGCACGCCTGGGCCGACAATGTTGCAGGGCCGCAGAATGGTGATATTCAGGTCCGGGTAGCGCCACAGGTAGATGTTGGCCAGGTTCTCCAGTTCCACGGAATCAATCAGGTCCGCGCTCAGCCCCGCACTTTTCAGCGGAGCTTCCTCGTCTATCAGCGCCGGGTTGTAGGCCACCGCGCCATAGACGTGGAAGGTCGACAGGACCACCACCCTTTTGATGTTGTACTTGTGGCTCAAGTCCAGCAGTTTCTGGGTACCGAGAACGTTGGCGTTGTACCGGCGCATTCGGGTGAGCTGGCTCGACATGATGCGGCCGAGATGAATGACGCCATCAAACCGGTAACGCCGGAAAAGGTCTTCGAAGGAGCGTTTGTTGAAGTCGATGCAGTAGCTGGGGATATCGTCGCCCAGATAGACCTGTTCTCGAAAATCCACGGCAACGAGGTTGCAGGTATCCCGCAGGCGGCTGATTACCTGTTGAGCCAGGGCGCCGGCTGCACCTGTTACAAGAATCTGGGGTCTGCTTTTTTCAACCATCAGAACAGCCTTTTCCTTTCGCTCAGTCCGGTATCGATCAATTCACTGATCGCTGCCTTCACCTGTTCAACTCGCTCTGTCACCTGTTCTTCGGGAATTTCCAGGTCGTCAAACACCATTGGGTCGCCAAAGTTCAGGTGGACTTTGGCCGGCAAGACAAACGGCATGGCCACCGGAGCGTAGGGAATGCCGAGCCACCGAGCCAGTGGTTTGATGTTGGCGATGGCGGGAATGGTTTCCTCACACCCGACCACGCCCACTGGCACAATGGGTGCCTTGTACTTCATGGCCAGGTGCATGAAGCCGTTACCGAACCGCTTGAGCTGGTAGCGATCCTGATACAGCTTTCCAGACCCGCGAATGCCTTCGGGGAATACGATGACGGCCTCGCCGTTGGCCAGCATCTTGGCGCAATTGGTGGGGTCGCCCAAAACCGCGCCAAACTCGTTCAGCAAATTGCCGAGGTAGGGGACGGTCGGGAAAAAACGTTCGATCATTGCCCGGGGAATGCGCGGGTTTTTCTCGCGAGAGGCAAGGGCGTAGGCGATCAAAAGTCCATCTACCGGCAACTGCCCACTGTGATTCGGGACGATCAGCACCGGCCCCTCCGAGGGAATTTTGTCAACGCCGGTGGCTTCCACTCGAAAATACTTTTCGTAGATCTGGCGGGTCAGGGAGAAGCCGTACTTCATCACTTCGTTGTTATAGCCCCAGGGATCGTACCCCAGAGAACCAATCGGCTTGCGGATGCGATTGATGTGATTCTCCAGCTCTGCCGGGATCAACCGTGACTTCAGAATCGATGCTAGACCCATGTGGTTTCTACTCTCTTCCTATCATAACGCCAAGGGTATGACTCTGGCCCGTATTCAGCACGCGGTAATCGCCGAGGGCATTGGCGCTTTCAACGCACAGCATGGACTCCCAGGCAACGTCGGGGAAATCCGACAATCGTGCCGCTTTCTCCGGCCCCGGATTCCAGACAACCGTGGAGTCGCTGCCGATGGCGGTGATGCGCCGGTTCCCTGATGGGGTTTCAACGATCAGCGAATTGCCGCTTTCATAGATGCGGTCGGTTTCACCCTCGAAGCTCACTGGCCCTTGCTGTGTGTGGTAGCTCCAGTCTTTCAGGGAGTCCACGTATCCGCAGTTTTCGAGGCCTCTGACCAGCGTTTTGGAAATGTCCGGGGTCGGAAGATAGGTGTGAAGTGCCTGGGTAAACGCCAGCGGTTCCGAACCCGGATTGGTGGTGGTCAACGCCAGTTGGCAGCCGTCAGCCGAGAAGTGGAAGGTCATCAGTAACCGGGCGCGGCCGTCCCAGGCATCAGAAAAGTCACTGTTTGCATCCAGTGACAGGCTGATTTCCACGTCGTGCGCGGTTTCCCTGACATCCTCCAGCTTCCACACTGCCGTACGGGCGAAACCGTGGGAGCTGGTGGTCAGCAGCCTGCGGCGAACTTCCGGGGGATTTTTCTCGGGCGCCCCAAACCAGGGCCAGCATATCGGGATGCCACCACGGATGGCCACGCCGGGTTCAAAGCGCGCGGTGTCGCTTATCCACAGCCAGTCTGGTTCGTCACGGGCGGCAAAGTGAGTAAGGTGAGCGCCCTGCAGGAAAAGGCGGGCGTGGAACAAGGGGTGGTGTACCTCCATGGCTTCCAGTTGCCCGATGGTTGTCCATCGGGTGAACGACCAGTGCCCGGGTTTTAGTGTCACGTAGTGCCTCGTTACAGCTTTCTGGGTGGTCAATGGATTGTCGGTCTGAGGTGCCGCAAGCGTTACGGCATGTCCTTATACTCAGGGTAAATTAAAACTGTGCTTACGGCGAGAAACCATCATAAAATCGGCCGTCCCCGTCGGAGTTTGATGAATGATTGACCAGATTGCTGCCTCAGTTCCCGAGTCTTGCCAGGCCGGAGTCGACCTATCGACGCCGGGAGGCGATCAGTGGCTGGATGACTTGGCGGATGGTCTAACGGAGCACGGCTGGATGAGCCAGGATGTGTCTGTGCTGTTAACTCCGTCCCTTTTAAAGGGTCTTTGCAGTGAAGTTCGGATACTGGACCGGACCGAGGCGCTGCGTAAGGCGGGGGTGGGGCGTGGTCAGGACTTGCTCCAGGACAGATCAGTAAGGCGAGACAAGATTGCGTGGCTGCAGGGCGTGACGCCGGTTCAGGCGGCGTTGTTCGAGTTCTTCGAGTCGGTCAGGCTGGGTTTGAATGAGCGGCTGTTCCTGGGGCTGAAACGGTTTGAGGCACACTACGCCACCTATCACAACGGTGATTTCTACCGTCGCCATGTGGATAGCTTCCAGGGCAGGGCGTCGCGGGTTGTCAGCCTGGTTTTGTACCTTAATGAGGGTTGGCAGGAGGCCGACGGCGGCGCGTTGCAGATTTTCAATCGTGAAAACGAGAACGAGGTATGTGGCGTCGTATTGCCACTGGCAGGGCGGATGGCGCTGTTTATGAGCGAAGAAATTCCCCATGAGGTGTTGCCGGCCCACCGTACCCGTTACAGCGTCGCCTGCTGGTTCCGATGCGATGAAGTGCCGCTGCCATTGTAGTGCCGGAACCCTTTTGCTAATATGCGCGCCGCTTTGAGGGATTTCGCCCCAAAGCCCGTTATGGTGGCTCCATTGGTGCCTCCGCAACGATAAACCGTGAACCCGGTCAGGCCCGGAAGGGAGCAGCCGAAGCGGTGGACTTGTGTGCCGGAGTGTCGCTGATGGAGTCACCCCCAGATTTTTCCTTTTAACGCCCCCGATTATCCCTCTCTGATTGCTTCTTGTTGGCTTCTTCTAACATCCTGACCGTGCTATGGTTAAACCCATTTTTAACGGCAGTTGGCAGAACATGAGCTACCAGGTACTTGCCCGTAAGTGGCGCCCCCGGACATTCGAAGATATGGTCGGCCAGGAGCATGTGCTCCAGGCACTGATCCACGCCCTGGACAACCAGCGGCTGCACCACGCCTATCTGTTTACCGGTACCCGGGGCGTAGGCAAAACAACCATTGGCCGATTGCTGGCCCGATGCCTGAACTGCGAAACCGGCGTTACCGCCACGCCGTGTGGAACCTGCTCCAGTTGCCAGGAAATCCAGGAAGGGCGGTTTGTTGATTTGATCGAAATCGACGCAGCCTCCCGTACTGGCGTGGATGATATGCGGGAACTCACCGATAACGTCCAGTACTCGCCAACCCGTGGCCGCTTCAAGGTGTACCTCATTGACGAGGTACATATGTTGACCAACCAGTCCTTTAACGCTTTCCTCAAGACCCTTGAAGAACCCCCGGAACACGTCAAATTCCTGCTGGCGACCACGGATCCCCAGAAGCTGCCGGTGACCGTGTTGTCCCGTTGCCTGCAGTTCAACCTCAAGCGGATGACGCCCGAACACATTGCCGGGCACCTGCGCCACGTGCTGACCCAGGAAGGCATTCCTTTCGAGGAACCGGCCCTGTGGCTATTGGCACGTGCCGCGGATGGCAGTATGCGGGACGCCCTGAGCCTGACAGACCAGGCCATTGCCTTCGGCAATCAGACGCTCAGCGGCAGTGATGTCAGCAACATGCTGGGCACGATTGATCAAAGTGATATCGAGAACCTGGTGAATGCGCTGGTGGAAGACGACGGGCCCGCGCTGCTGTCCGAGATCAATCGTATTTCCGATTTTGCGCCGGATTACAGCGTGATCCTGGCGGACCTGTTGTCGCTGTTCCATCGGGTGACGATGGAGCAGGTGGTGCCGGGCAGTGTCGATAATGCCCTTGGGGATGCCGCGCAGGTGGAGTCCCTGGCGCGCCGGCTGAGCGCGGAAGACGCGCAACTCTTCTATCAGGCCGCGCTGATGGGCCGTAAGGACCTGGCGGTCACTCCCGATGCCCGCATGGGGTTTGAGATGACGTTGCTGCGAATGCTGGCCTTCCGGCCTGGCACTGACCGCCGTGAACCACCGGTGGTGGCCTCCGGGACGTCATCGTCAGGGCAGGAATCCCGGGAAGACCCTGAGCCTGGCCCGGCAGCGTCGGAGACAATAACAGCGGCTGTTGAGCCCGAACAAGCGCCTCAACAGCCAGATTCAGAACAGCGGGCAGAGCCAGAACAACGAACCGAACCGACGCCCCAGCCGGAGCCTCAACCGGAAGCCCAGGAGCCCGTACTGGAATCCCAACCCGCTCCCGCGCCAGAGGAGCCTGACGCTGCCTGGCTGGCGAGCCTGGATGAAGCGGCTGAATCTGCAGCGGCCGAAGCGGCCAGCACTGAGGATTATGAGCCCGAGCCCGTAGCGCCTGAGCCGGAATACGTCGAAGCGCCTCAGGCCGATGTGCCCCAGGTAGAATCAGCAGCGTCGACCGAATCGACGGAGCCGGCCGAACCGATCGAAGAACCTGCGGATACCGGCGAATTTGTCTGGGAACGTGATTTTCGCAGCCTGGGCATTGTGGGCATGCCGGGTAACCTCGCCAGTAATGCGGCTATGACTCGCAACGGCGATGAAATCGTGCTGACCATCGATGAAGGTCACGCACGGTTGTTGAACGCCCGCCATGAAGAAAAAATTATCGAGGCGTTGAGGAATCGGTTTGGCGCCACCATAACCCTGCGTGTGGAGCAGGGCGATGCTGAGGGCAAAACGCCGGCTGCCTGGGAAGAGCGCCAGCGGCAGGCGCGCCAGAAGGCAGCGGAAGACTCAATTCGCAATGATCCCGCAGTGCAGTCGATTGTTGAACGATTCGAGGCTCGGGTCGTCGAAAACAGTATCCGGCCGCCGAATCAGGCAAAGTCCGGCTAAGGTCTGCGGTTGGAGCCACGTGGTGGCAACTCTCTAAGGCAATTCTGTAGAAGGTGAGCGTGATGAACAATATGGGCGACCTGATGAAAAAGGCCCAGCAGATGCAGGAAGAAATGAAGAAGGCTCAGGAAGAGGCCGCCAAGGCCGAGATTACCGGCGAAGCCGGCGCGGGCCTGGTCAAGGTGACTATGAACGGTCGCCATGACGTGCGGAAAGTGGATATCGATCCGTCCCTGCTGAGCGAAGACAAGGAAATTCTGGAAGACCTGCTGGCGGCTGCTATCAACGACGCCGTGCGCCGTGTTGAGGAAAACCAGAAAGACAAAATGTCCGGCATGATGTCCGGTATGGGTATGCCTCCGGGCTTCAAGATGCCGTTCTGATCGAGGATAGCTGATGGCTTTTAGTCCGTTGGTAGACGAACTGGTGGAGTCTCTCCGCTGTCTGCCTGGCGTCGGTCAGAAAACGGCCCAGCGTATGGCCTTCCACCTGCTGGAGCGCGGCCGCTCTGGAGGCTCGCGGCTTTCTGACGCACTGGATCGTGCCATGACCGGTGTGCGCCGCTGTGAGAGCTGCCAGAACTTCGCCGATACGCCTACCTGCAATATCTGCGAAAACCCTGAACGACGGAATGGTACGCTCTGCGTGGTGGAAAGCCCCTCCGACCTTCTTGCCATTGAGCAGGCGGGCGATTATCGCGGCAGCTACTTCGTGTTGATGGGGCATCTGTCGCCCATCGACGGCGTGGGCCCCGAGGAAATCGGTATTGAGCGGCTGCTGCAACGCATCCACGGAGAAGGGGTGACGGAGCTGATCCTAGCGACCAATCCAACTGTGGAAGGTGAGGCGACTGCCCACTACATTGCCGACAGGCTGGATGGCCGCAATATCCTGATTACCCGTCTTGCCCATGGTATCCCGGTGGGGGGCGAACTGGGTTATGTTGACGGATTTACCCTGACCCATGCCTTCCGTGGCCGAAAACCTCTGACTGATTAAACCTGACCGGGATTATTATATGGATTCCAACACCCCGGCCGCTTCCGTTCCTGCGGCTCCCGACACGGTTACCTGGATTCGGGAGCCGGACGACCTGGACCGCTGGCTTGCCGAAGGGCAAGGCGAACCGCTTGCACTGGATACCGAGTTCGAACGGGTCAACACCTTCTTCCCGATTCCTGGTCTGGTCCAGTTGGGGATGGGGCAGCGGTTCTGCCTGGTAGACCCGTCGGTCGCAGAGGCGTCAGAGGGCTTTCGCAACGCGCTCACCGACCCGGACACCCCCAAGTTGCTATACGCCATGAGTGAGGATCTGGAACTGTTCCGGCACTGGTTGCAGCTGGAACCGGAGGGCATTCTCGACCTGCAGATCGGCGCCGCGCTGGCCGGTGCTGGCTTTTCCGTCGGTTATGCCCGGCTGGTGGAAACTCTCTTCGGTGAATCACTGGATAAATCGGCGACGCGCTCGGATTGGGTTTCTCGCCCGCTTTCCGCGGCTCAGGAACGCTACGCTCTGGACGACGTTCGCTTCCTTGTTCCCTTGTATCACTGGGTGATTACTCGGTTGCAGAAACGGGGCCTTGAAGCGGCATTGGCTGACGAATCCACTCGATTTTCAAAGGAACTGGCAGCCCAGGATAATCCCGACAGCCATTACCTGAAACTGCGAGGCGGCTGGACATTGAGCCGCCAACAGCAGGGGGTGCTGAAAACCCTGGTGTGTTGGCGGGAACATGAGTCGCGCCTCCGGGATCGGCCCCGCAACCGTGTTGTGGCCGATGCGCTGCTGATTGCCATCGCCCAGAGACTGCCACAGTCAGTACGGGAGCTATCGAATATCCAGGGCTTGCCTCCGGCCGTGGTCAGGCGCTACGGGGATACGATTATTAATATGGTTGCGGAGGCATCGACCGCGGATAATTCCGGCATCGACGTTATCGCCGCTCCCCTGAGCCGCCAGGACCAGATGTTCTATAAACAGCTCAAACGCCTGATGGTGAAGGCGGCGGAGGAACGGGATGTGCCGGTGGAACTGCTGGCGCCTCGTAAGCGTCTTGAGGCTGTTGTACAACAGCGAAACCTGGCTGCCGGGCTGTTTGACGAGGGCTGGCGCCGTGACCTCCTGGCACCGGTGCAGGAACAGATTGAGGAACTACTGAAATCATGACCGAAAAGACCTTTGTGTCGGTGTTTCGCAGCAGTAAGAAGCCGGACACGTATATCTACGTTCGACGGGGCCAGGCCTGGGATGAACTGCCGGATAGCCTGCGGGGCATATTCGGCCAGCCAATACACGCCATGGACCTGATCATGACACCGGAACGGAAGCTTGCCCGAACGTCTGGCAAGCAGGTTCTGGAGGCTATTGCCGACAAGGATTTCTTCCTGCAGATGCCTGAGGAATCCAGCGGCTACGTTGTAGACTTTCGCCGTAAACCGGAGCCCGGCCGGGAATGATTGCAGAGATTCCGTTCTGGCAACGCAAACGTCTCCATGAGATGACCGCCAAGGAATGGGAGTCCCTGTGTGACGGCTGCGGAAAATGTTGTCTGGCCAAGCTGGAAGACGAAGACACCGGCGATGTCTACTACACTGAGCTGGTGTGCCGTTACATGGAGCAGGACACCTGTCAGTGCAGCGTGTACTCCGAGCGTTTGCAGAAAGTGCCTGCATGCACGGTGCTGACACCGGATACGCTGAGCGACTACCATTGGCTGCCGTATACCTGTGCCTACCGCACACTGGCGGAAGGGCGTGCGCTTGCAGACTGGCACCCGCTACGGTCGGGTGACCCCGATACGGTTCATGAAGCGGGTGTATCGGTGCGTAATCGCGTGATCTCGGAAGCCGATGTACCGGAAGACGATTGGGAAGAACACATAATTCACTGGATCCTTTGATGATAGACGCAGAAACAAACCTTGCTTACGGAATATTCTGGGCCCTGTACGCCGTCGCCTTCGTGGTGTTCTTCTACACCATATCCCGCCTGTTTCGGGTAATTCCGGTTTATGCCATCCGTACGCTGTTGCAGGCCGCGTTGATTGTCCTCCTGTTGACCCCGGTCGAGTCCGGAGAGGTAGCTGGCTGGTGGATGCCGGCCTGGTTGCACGGCGGCTACGAAACCATTCTGGGTGATGCCGCCAACGCGGGCCGGGCCTTTGTGAACATGGGCATAGCATCCCTGGTTATGGTGTTGGTGTGGGTTCTTGACCTCGTCAGATACCGGCTGGTTAAACGCTGAGACTTTCCTTGATCACCACCTCGCATGGAGCTGCCCTGATGCGACTTCTAAGCCGCCTGTTTGCTGTCATCCTCATCCTGCCAATTACGGCGCTTGCACAGCAGGCGCCAACCCTGCAGTTACCCGACAGTGCCGATGTCCGAATTATTGTCGACATCTCCGGCTCCATGAAAACCAACGATCCGGACAACCTGCGCCGCCCGGCTGTGCGCCTGTTGGCGCGTATGCTGCCTCGGCAAGCCAATGCCGGAGTCTGGACCTTTGGTCAGTACGTCAACATGCTGGTGCCCCATGGCAAAGTCACTGATGACTGGCGGGGGCTGGCTGTCGAACGCTCAGATGAGATCAATTCGGTCGCCCTTCGGACCAATCTGGGGGAGGCGATTCAGGTTGCCAGTGATGATTACCTGTTGGGCTCGGAGAGCCTCGATAATACGGACTTCATTCTACTCACCGATGGCAAAGTGGATATCTCCGACAACGAGAGCGCCAATGATCGCGAGCGTGAGCGGATTCTGGGGGCATTGCTGGACGATCTGAGCAGCCGCGGTGCCACCCTTCATACCGTCGCATTGTCCGGGGAGGCAGATCTTGCTCTTTTGAAGAGCCTTGCGGAACGCACCGGGGGCCGCTATGCCCTGGCGTCGTCCGCTGATGCACTGACTCTGGCTTTTCTTGAAGCGCTGAACACCGCTGTACCGCAGCAGCAGATTCCCATTGAGGATAATGGCTTTCAGGTGGATGGTGGCGTAGAGGAATTTACCGCGCTGATTTTTCGCGCTGGTGACGAGTCTGCCGCTAACCGAACGCTTGAACTGGTCAGTCCCGGCGGCACCAAGGCAGGGCCGGACTCAGCCACCGAGGGAATGCGTTGGGTGCGCGAAACGGAATACGACCTGATTACCGTCACCGATCCTGAGGCGGGCGACTGGACGATCAACGGCGAGTTGGGTGAGGGCAGTCGGGTCACTGTCGTCAGCGATCTGCGGATGGTGGTGAGCCCGGTCCCGCCAACATTCACGGAGAACGAACCAGTATCCCTTCAGGTGGCCTTCTTTGAGGAAGACCGAAAAATTGAAAACCGGGACTTCCTGGGGGTTATCGATGTCAGTGTGTCATTAACCTCAGAGGACGGGCGCAGCGGTAACAAGGTGTTGTCTCCGGATGAGCCGCCGCAGGACGGCGTCTATACGGACACCATCACACGACTGCCTGATGCCGGTGAATACCAACTCAGCGTTGTTGCGGACGGTCAAACGTTCTCCCGACGCTTCAGTACCGTTACCCGATATATTCAGCCCGAGGGCGAACAAGCCCCAATTGAGGCAGTCGTTTCTGACGAGCCCTCGCAGGAAGCGCCAGTGATGGAGGATGAGTTGCCAGAGGCCTCACCCGCTCCCGAAATTGAATCGCCTGTGTCCAGTTCCGGGCCGATCGATATCAGCCAGGTTGAAGAGCCAGAACCGAAGCCGCTTGAGGAGCAGCCTGTCGATAAGGAAGAGGCGGAACCGGAAACGCCGGCCACCGTTGAGGAGGCGGCGAGCGGCATTCCGTTCTGGGTATGGGCCGCTGCCGGCACCTTGGGTGTGGTGGCTGTCGCCGGGGTGGCATTCCTGTTCGTCAAGCGCAGAAAATCAGCGCAGGATCAGGGCAACAACGAGGAGCCGCCCCTCGTCGCAGAGGAAACGCCGGAGGAAGAGGCTACCGCCGCACCCGAATCTGAACAGGCGCCTGAAGACGTACCCGCAGAGATACCTGAACCAGAACCGGTGCCGGAACCCGAACCGGAACCCGAACCGGAAGAATTGCCGGAACCTGAAGAAGTGCCGGAACTTCAGCAGGACGAAGCGTTGCCCGAGGATGATATCCCCGTTGCTGATGCGGAAGTGGAGGACGGTGAAGACGAATTCGGGCTGGAGGACTTTGATCTCTCCGAGTTCGACGATTTGCCAGCCACTGATGAGGATAGTGAGCCCACCGACGATGAGTCTGAAAACGACGATAAGGATGGCGGAAAGGATCGGTAGTTGGCGGTTAATCGAACAGGGCTCTTATCAGAACGGCTTCGGTTCTCTATACTCTGAGTCTATTTTCAAACAGACGTTTAACCGTTAATTGAACAGGACACTATCAGCATGAAGTTTACCGGTACCGAGAAATATGTTGCCACTGATGACCTGCAGATGGCCGTCAACGCAGCCATAACGCTGCAACGCCCGCTACTGATCAAAGGCGAGCCCGGCACTGGTAAAACCCTCCTGGCCGAAGAAATGGCTGCGTCCCTCGGCCTGCGCCTGATTCCCTGGCACATCAAATCCACCACTAAGGCCCAACAGGGACTGTACGAATACGATGCGGTCTCCCGTCTGCGGGATTCCCAGCTCGGTGACGAGAAGGTCAAGGACATCAGCAACTACATCGTCAAGGGCAAGCTGTGGGAAGCCTTCGAATCCGAGGAGCAGGTGGTACTGCTGATCGATGAAATCGACAAGGCGGATATCGAGTTCCCGAACGATCTTCTGCTTGAACTCGATCGCATGGAATTCTTCGTCTACGAGACACAGCAGTCTGTGCGTGCCAAGCATCGGCCTATCATCGTGATCACCAGTAACAACGAAAAGGAACTGCCGGACGCTTTCCTGCGCCGTTGTTTCTTCCACTACATCAGCTTCCCGGATCACGACACCATGAAGAGCATCGTGGACGTGCACTTCCCGGGTCTGCAGCAGCAGGTGGTTCGCGATGCGCTGGAAGTTTTCTTCGACGTTCGCAAGGTGCCAGGGCTGAAGAAGAAGCCGTCCACTTCAGAACTGATCGATTGGCTCAAATTGCTGATGGCGGATGAGCTGTCTGCCAAAATGTTGCAGGAGAAGGACACCAGTTCCGCCTTGCCGCCGCTGTATGGCGCACTGGTGAAGAACGAGCAGGATGTTCACCTGTTGCAGAAGCTGGCCTTCATGGCCCGTCGTCGTAGCTGAAATACAGCAAGAGCAGCACCCTATGTTGATTGATTTCTTTCTCGAAGTCCGGCGGGCCAAGGTGCCCGCCAGTCTGCGCGAACTCCTCGACCTGCTTGAAGCTCTGCAGAACAGGCTCGCCTTTGCGAATATGGAAGAGTTTTACTACCTGGCTCGTGTCTGCCTGGTCAAGGACGAGCGCCATTTCGATAAATTCGACCGGGCGTTCCAGGCCTATTTCGAGGGCATAGAAAACCTCGATGACCTGATGCAGGCGTTGATTCCGGATGATTGGCTGCGCGCAGAATTTGAAAAGCAGCTGTCAGAAGAGGACAAGGCCAAAATCGATTCCCTCGGCGGGCTGGAAGAGCTGATCGATACCTTCAAGAAACGCATGGAAGAGCAGAAGGAGCGTCATCAGGGCGGCAACAAGTGGATTGGCACTGGTGGTACCTCACCCTTTGGTGCGAACGGTTACAACCCGGAAGGTTTTCGCATTGGCCAGAACAAGGGGCGTCATGGCCGGGCCGTAAAGGTTTGGGAAAAACGGGAGTTCAAGGACCTGGACGACAGCGTCACTCTCGGCATTCGCAATATCAAGGTGGCCATGCGTCGGCTGCGTAAGTTTGCTCGCCAGGGTGCCGCGGACCAGCTCGACATGGACGATACTATCCGCTCCACTGCCCGCAACGCCGGGTACCTCGACTTGAAGATGGTTCCAGAGCGGCACAATGCGGTCAAAGTTCTGATCTTCTTCGACGTGGGTGGTTCCATGGACCCTCACGTGCGGGTCTGCGAGGAGCTCTTTTCGGCTGCTCGGCTCGAATTCAAGCACATGGAGTACTTTTACTTTCATAATTTCATCTATGAAAGCGTGTGGAAAAACAACATCCGCCGGATGAACGAAACAACGAGCACCTGGGACATTCTTCATAAGTACACGCCGGACTACAAAGTGATCTTTGTAGGGGATGCCACCATGGCGCCCTATGAGGTGTCACACCCCGGCGGGTCCATCGAACACTGGAACGAGGAAGCGGGCGCAACGTGGTTTCAGCGCATTACCGATCACTTCCGCAAGGTGGTGTGGATCAATCCATTGCCGGAGAGCTACTGGGGCATGGGTGGGTCGCTCGGTATGACCCGTCAGCTGGTGAATGACCACATGTATCCGTTGACCATTGAAGGCCTGGAATCGGCCATGAAACAACTGAGCAAATAAAAAAAGCCGATGCGGTTGAGAGCATCGGCTAAGCTCGGCATATCAAACGGGGTGGCCAAAAGGCTGTCCCGCGCTTCTCTCGGAGCAAATCCGGGGCCAGTTTAAAATAGTTAATATAAATCAGTTAATTAGAATAATTTTCGTGCATCTCCCGTGAACGGGAGATTCCTCGACGTTTTGCTCCTGTCAAAAAATCCGACGGTTTCGGATTTCCAATTGGTGATCTGGATACCGTTCTTGCCTGTTACCAAGTGTTACTCTTTCTGCCGGTTTGTTACAGAACATTGCTAGAGGCAGGAAGCGTATGGTCGCCGGAGCGCAGCAAACAGTAACGGTTGGGCGCCAGGTCAGGGTGGCGTGGCTGGTCATTTTGGTCATGATGGTGGCATCTCAGCTCGGTTTGACGCGTAGCGCCTTTGCTGAGTCGCTGGACCAGGAGATCGACCGCCTGAAAGCCGATGTGGCAGACCTCAGCCAGACGTTGTACCAACTGGAGGAGAACGTACTCTACCCAGTCGACACGCAAGTGGCAGTTTTCCTGACACTCAGGAATCGGGAGGGGCTGGATCTGGACTCGGTTGAACTGTACCTGAACGACACGCCAGTTGCTTCTCACCTCTATACCGACCAGGAACGTGACTCCCTGAAGCAGGGCGGTGTCCAGCGGCTCTATATCGGTAACCTGCCTCATGGCGCCCATCAACTAAAAGCGGTTCTGACGGCACGTTCAGCGAACGAGCGCTTTGTTCGCCGTGAAGCGACCCATCAATTTCGGAAGCGGCCCGGTGAATCCCGCATACAGATGTCTCTGGATGCCGCGGCGCCGGACTACGAACCAGTGGTTTCGTTTCAGGAATGGAAATAGGGCGAAAGGATGGTCGTGCTCGCTAAGCTTCGGAAAGTCTCCACACGGTTTGCTCTCAGTCTGACCGCGGCCCTTATCCCGGGGCTGGCGTCCGGAGGCAGCGATTTGGCGTCGTTGCACTTGGGGCTCGCACAATTCGCCCTGGACACCCATGACCCGGCTGCAGCATTGCGTTATACCCGGAATGCCACTACCGAAGCCGAACGCCTGGTTCGCGCTAAAGCATTGTTAGTCACGGGGAGTCATCAGGAGGCTGAACGGCTGCTGAAAGAACTGATCGAAGGACAGTATTACCGCGGGCAGGCGGCACTATTGCTGGCGGAACTGCCGACGGACTCTGGAGACAACAAAACCCGGGAGTACCTTGAAACTGCTGCGAAGCGGGCCAGTGGAAGTGACCGGCAAAAGGCGCTTTACCGGTTGGCCGAGATTGAGAGGGAGGCGGGGCATACCGATCGGGCCGGGAAGGTGCTGGCGTCCATGGAGCCAGGCTATTGGGCTGCGCTGGGTTACATGAACATTGCGGCTGACTACGGCAGGCAGGACCGGAATCCATCGCGAGCACTGGTTGCACTTCGAGTGGCTCTGGCCATGTCCGAAGAAGACGTCGACAGCCAACGCAGCCAGGAACTCAGAAGCCGACTACTGGTTCGCGCCGGCTACCTTGCTTACGATCACGGAGACTACGAAAAGGCCATCGGCTTCCTGGAGAAAATCCCCCTGGAAAGCTACAGCACATCCCATGGCCTCTACCTTCACGGTCTTGCGCTCTCGGCCAGTGGCAACCAGCGGGCGGCAATGCAGTCCTGGCATCGCGCCAAAAAGTACCCACTGGCCTATCCCGGTGTGGCCAATGCCTGGCTTGGAACGGGTAGGGGGTACGACCTCGCCGGTTACCTGGGGCAAGCGGGTGAAGCTTATCTAGCAGCAAATGCGTCCTATGAAAGTGAACGGGTGACCCTTCGCAAACTGGCTGACCAGATCCGTCAAAGGTGCGTATCAGGCGCTGGTACTGGACGCACGGAACTCTGAGGCCCAATGGTTCCTTGCCGACAACCGTACGCTCACACAGCCCCGTACTGCCTATCTAATTCGTTTCATTGAGCAGCACGCTGCCCAGGCCGCCGTCAACCGGGTGGCTGAACTGAGGGAGATGAGGCAAACACTGAATCAGCGGGAAGACAGCCTTGCTGTTTTTCGGGGGGCCATCAGTGAGCGTTTGGGGCCCGTGGGGCACAACGTTGATGGCGGTCCATTCAACGAAGACATTGAAGTGCTGGTGCAGCGGTTGGCGAACCTGAAAGCCCGGACCATCTCTCCTGCACAACAAGAGGCGCTGAAAGGTGTAGCCAGGACATTGGCCGATCTGAAAGCGTCCGTTGGCAGGCTTGATGGAAGATTGAAAAAGAAAGATCGCAAGCTCAATGAACTGGTGACACGCACCGACCATGCGCTGGAGCGGATACGGACGGTTCGTCGCACGGCCGATGCACTTCTGAGCAGGGCGGAGTCGGAACTGGATGAACTGGCTCTGGCCTATGTCGAAGAGCAGGATCACCGTATGGCGTTTGCGTTGGATCGGACCGAGCAGCAGATTGCCCACCTGTACGAGTATCTGGCCCTGGAAAACCTTGAGCGAGGTCAGCCATGAAGCCAGTGGTGTCAATTTCCCTGACGGTGCTGTTTACAGCGTTCGCGGCGAGTGCCCAGGCACAGGAATCTTTCCGGGTAGAGCTGGGTCGCGACGGCGAAACCATCGCTGATATGCGCCCGGTTTTTCTGGAATTCCAGTCCCGACCGATGCCGGCCATATCGCCAACAGAAGTTGCCCGTCGATACCAGCGATTGTTTGAACACTCTGATGAACCTGAAGTACGCATTGATGCACTTAACCGACTTTCCAATATCCAGAAGGTGACTGACGAGGACGTCAGCTTCAGCGAAGAACGCGAACAACAGGTATACCGGCAGGCGCTGGAAAGTTACGAATCCATTCTCGACAGGGGCGCCTACCAGGGCCGGCTTGATGAATTGCTATACCAGATGGCGAAGGCTCATGCCTACACGGGGCAGGCGGAGGAGTCTATTGACCGGTTACGCCAACTGGTTGGTCTGTATCCTTCGTCCTCCCTGGTACCTGAGGCCCGCTTCCGCATTGCCGAGGCAGCGTTTTCGGCGGGAGACTATGCCGAGGCTGAGTCCGAGTACAGCCGTGTGATCTCGAGTGACGGCACCGATAGCCTGAAAACCAAGGCCCGATATATGCAGGGCTGGAGCCAGTACAAGCAAGGGTCTTCTGGCCGGACAAGGGCCGCAAAGACGTTCCTGGCGGTACTGGACGGTGTCGGTGAGGAAACCAGTGGGTTTCGCCGCATTCCTGCCAGCGACGCTGAACTGGTTGACGACACCTTCAGGATTGTCGCTCTGATGGCGGCGGAAGACCGGGGCGTTGAATCCCTGGCAAGCTGGTTGACCGATGCGGGTGGCAAGGGCTTCGGGTACCTGCTGTACGACAGGCTGGCAGATTACTACGCCAGCAACCGGCGTTTTGAAGACAGCGTGGCGGTGAACAATGCCTTTGTTCGCGATTTCCAGGCGCATAACGCCGTACCGGCCTTTCTGGCCCAGAATGTGGATGTCCGGCGCATGGCGGGGCAAACTGATCGCGCAAGGGCCGCCAGGGCTGAGTATGTCCAGGCATTTGCCGGCGATGCCCGTTACCAGCAACTCGCGAAAGCGGATCAGGAACGCTGGCAGAATTTCAGCCGGTCACTGGCGGACTATCACTATGATCAGGCCGAAGAGGGGCAAGCGGAGCGCCAAGTGGCATCTTTCCGGTTGGCTGGGGGTTACTACAGTCAGTTGGCTGGCCGGAGCGGCCAGAAGGGAGACGTTCTTCGCATGGCCGGTGATGCGTTCCTGCAGGCAGGTGACCACACTGACGCCTTCGAGCATTACCAGCGTGCGGCTTATGACACGGATCATGAGACAAAAGAGTATCCGGGGGCGGCGGATGCCGCCTGGGCTGCCATCGTAATTCAGCGTGATGCGCTGGACAATCGCAATTCACTTCCCGCGACACTGGACGACCTGGCTGCAGCCGCCGACCGCTTCGCGGCTGAGTTCCCAGAGGACGAACGTCAGGCTGGTCTGACGGCGGATATCGCCAACCGAATGCTCGCGGAGCATCGTTATGCTGACGCCCATCGGTTTGCCGAGCTTGCCATAGCCCATCCGTTGGTCAGCCCAGCCGAACGCTACAGTGCCTGGGTCGCAGCCGGTGAGGCGAACCTGGCGATGGCGTCTTATGGGCTTGCTGAAAATGCCTGGCGTCAAGCACTGGCACTGATTTCAGAGGGGCTGTTACAGGAAGGGCGGGCCAAAGATACCGACAGTCTGAAACGGCAACTAGCCAGCAGCATCTACTACCAGGGGGAGAAAGCGGCGAGTGAGGGCCGGATTGATACCGCCGTGGCGCATTTTCAGCGTGTGGAGTCTGCGTTTCCGGGGTCGGACATTGCGATCAAGGGCCGTTACGACGCAGCGAATACACTTCTGAAGGCAGAGCGCTGGCAGGCTGCCGTTAATGAACTGACCCGATTTCGCACGGATTACCCGCAGCATGACCTGACCCCAACCGTAGGCGAAAAGCTGGTGTTTGCCTATCAGTCATCGGGCCAACTGGTGCGCGCGGCGGATGAAATCATGCGTGCCGACGAAGGAGAGTCGCCGTCCTGGGATCAGCAACTGAGGGCGGCTGAGCTGTATCACAAGGCAGAGGCCCATGCGCGTCGCAATCGCATCTACGTCGTGTGGCTCAACCGCGATTCCGCTGCTGCCGATTCCGAGAGCCATATCCTTAGTCAGACCCTGCGCCAGCGTCTTGTGCTCGACGATGTGGAGCCGCGGCGATATCGAATCGAGTTGGTAGAGCGAGAGCTCGCCAGCCAGTGGCATTCGGAAGACACGCTGACGTGGGCTGGGCGGGCAGCCATCGTGCTGGGGGCGGAGGAGTCCGAGCGGTTTGCCGATGTTCCGCTACAGATTCCATTGGCCGAATCCCTGGCGCGTAAACAAGCGGCCCTCTCGGCTGCGCGGGAGCGTCTCTCACAAGCTGAGAAGCTGATTGGCGAGGGCGCAGGTTCGGAAATTCTGTTCCGTCGGGCAGAGCTGTACCGGGTGATGGCGCAGGATCTCATGACGTCAGAAGCGCCGGCGAATCTGAGCGACCTTGAGGCAACCCAGTACCGGATGTTGCTTGAAGAAGAGGCCTACCCGTTCGAAGAGAAGGCTATTGACCTGCACGCAAGGAATCATCAACGCCTGGCGGAGGGCCGGTTTGATGAGTGGATGGAACGCAGCCTGCAAGTTCTGGCGGACCTGTTCCCCGGCAGGTACGACCGGGAGGTGCGCTGGATGACGTGGAATGAGGAGGTCAACGATGATGCCTGAAACAGCACGTGCGGTTCTGCTCACAGGGTGTCTCGCATTGCTGGCGGGGTGCGCCAGCCAGCCCAGGCCGGAGCCGGTGGTCGTCGACACCGCCGAGGCCAGTGAACTGGCACGTCAGGCCTGGGAGGCACACCAGCAGGGACGCAAGGAAGAGGCCCTCGAACGGTACCGTGAGGCTTTTGATATGAACCCGGGCAACGCGCTCACGGCTAACAACCTGGCATTGTTGCTGCGAGAACAGGGACGATTTGAGGAGGCGGTGACGGTGCTGGAGACGGGGCTCAGCCACTCCCCGGTTACCGCCGAACTGCATTACAACCTTGCTGTTATCTCAGAGCTGTATCTGCTGGATCTGGACGGCGCACTGGCGCACTACCGTCGTTACCGCGAGTTGGCGGGCACCGAGGAGAAGCAGGTGGCCGGATGGATTGCGGACCTTGAAAGGAGGCTGGACTGAATGCGCTTTTATCGACGATTGGCGACGGCCGGGATGAGCTTGATGCTTACCCCGTTCATGGCCTTTGCAAATGAGGCGTCCAATGCCTCGGAAGCGGTTGTGTCTCAGGCCGCGGATAACACCGTCGCACTGGGCGTGGAGGGAATCAACCGCCATACCGGAGACGATGATCCCGGCGTGCTTTATATCCTGCCCTGGCAGCCGCCGACCTTGCCGCGGCGTTCACGCGCTGAACTGGATGCCGGAAGCGAGGAACTGCTCGAACCCAAGGACCCGTTGACCCTTGAGCGTCACCGGACGTTTCGTAAAACCCTGAATCCATTGTTGGATTCCACTCTTTCCCTGCAGTAGAGAACCGGGAGTCTGAATATGCTGGAAACTGTTGTTCGTTTTTTTCAGGAAGGTGGTCCCTTCATGTACCCGATTGCCATTGTGCTGGCCATCGGCCTGGCGATTACCGTTGAGCGTTTCATCTATCTCGCTTCGGTGCGCCGCCGGAACCGGCTTGCCTTTGAAAAGGGCATACTGCCGCTGCTGAGGAAACGGGATTACCAGCGGGCGATGAAAGCCGCGACAGGCTCTGACAGTGCCATCGCGTCGATCATGAGCGCCGGCATTGGTCGGCTACTGAATAATCACTCCCGCGAAGATGTTGAGTACGCCATGGAAGAGGGGTTGATGGAAGTCTTGCCCCGTCTTGAGAAACGTACCCAATACCTGGCAACCCTGGCCAACATCGCGACACTCTTGGGCTTGTTGGGCACGATCATCGGCCTTATCGCCGCGTTTACGGCAGTGGCCGCTGCAGATCCGTCCCAGAAGGCGTCGCTGTTGTCGGAAAGTATCTCCGTTGCCATGAATACCACGGCGTTCGGGCTGATGTCGGCCATTCCCCTGTTGATGTTTCATGCACTGCTTCAGACCCGTACCAATGAAATCGTCGACAGTTTCGAGATGGCCGGGGTGAAGCTGCTGAACATTATCTCCGAGCAGCCCGCCCCCCAATCCGCCTGAGCCAGGGTTTGCCGCATGAGACGAAAACATCGCAGGCTTGTCAGTAATCCGGAACTGGATATCACGCCATTCCTGAATCTGATGATCGTGTTAGTCCCGGTATTGCTGCTGGGCATGGTCTTTAGCCAGATTCGTATGATTGAGCTCGACTTTCCCGGGATGGAGTCGGGTGAGTCGCCACAGGCTGACGAACTGCGGCTGGTGGTGGCGTTGATACCCCAGGGCCTGGAAGTGCTGGACAGTGAGAGAGGCGTGATCCGGACCCTGCCGTTGATTGAGGGGGAACAGGACTTCGACGGCCTGAGGGAAACTCTCAAGCAGATCAAGAAGCGGGTGCCGGAGAAGACTGACATCGTTCTGGAGGTCAGCCCGGACATCGACTATCAGACTCTGGTGACTGCGATGGATATGCTCCGCTCCTATCCGGCAGTTGTTGCGGCCAGTGTGGTGAAGGGAGAGCTTTTCCCGGATGTGGCACTGGCAGACGCACCTGAAAACCGGACGTTATCGGTCGAAGGGGAGGGTGCATGAAGACCTCCCGCCGTGCCCGTCGTATCCAGCGCCACTACAGCCGTATGCACCGCCCGGGAGGCCTGAACCTGGTGTCCCTGATGGACATCTTCACGATCCTGGTGTTCTTCCTGATGGTGAACTCGTCCGATGTAAAGGTTATGCAGAACACGGCCGATGTCCCACTGCCGCAATCGACCGCGGACAAGGAGGCGGTCGAAACCCTGATGGTGCAGGTAATCGGCCGGTCCATTCTCGTGCAGGGCCGGGAAGTTGCACGGTTGGATGGCATTGAAACCGGGGACAGCACCATCGGTGGGCTGGCGGATGAGCTTGCCTGGGTGCGTAACCGGAGGGGCCAGGTGCCGGAGCAGGGTCATGAGGTGACCATAATGGCAGGGCGCGCCACCGACTACCGGTTATTGAGAAAGATCATGCAAACCTGCATCGATGAAGACTTCCGGCAGGTCCGGCTGGCCGTTGAGTCGGCGAAGGAGGTCGGCAATGGCTGAGCGTCAGGACCTTTCTCTCAAAAAGGTGTCTCCCAACAATCTCGCGACCAAACAACTTTCATCCGGATTGCCATGGGGCGCGGAAAAGGGAGAAAACCGCCGTTTTGTGCTGGCATTGTTGGTGATGGTGGCGGTCTTTCTGCCTCCTGCGTTGCTTATTCCGGCGTTTCAGCTTCCGGAACCCGACCGCAGCGAGGCGGAGAAGATTCCGCCTCAGTTGGCGCGACTGGTAGAGCAACGCGAGGCGCCAAAGCCGATTCCAGTGCCTGAGGTTGAACCTGAACCCGAGCCGGCTCCGGAATCTGAGCCCGAGCCCGAACCTGAAAGTACAGAACCCAAAGCGGTGGAGCCGGAATTGGCTGAAGAGGTGCCCCCACCCGAGCCTGTGCGCCCGACACCCGCTCCTTCCCAAACGGTCGAGCAGGCGCGTGAAACCGCCTCCAGGTCGGGTCTGATGGCAATGCAGGACCAACTTGCCAGTATGCGGGCTCCAGAGCCGGACGCCGTGGACACCCTGGCGGCCAACGTCGATGCTGAGACCGCAAGCGGCGATGGAGATCTGTTCGGTGCCGAAACTGACCCCGGCAGGGCGCTTGCTGGCAGCGGCGGCGTCACTCGGGAAGCCGCGCCAGAAACTGAGGTGGCAGTGGCTGGCCATCAGGTTCGAAACGTGGAGGTGGCGCAGGAAGCAGCGCCAGAAGCTGCGCCGGAGCCCACCGGCGGACCGGGGCAGCGGGGCATGAGCAACATCCGCCAGGTGTTCGACGCCCAGAAAACGTCACTCTACTCCCTCTACCGACGCGAGCTGCGTCAGGACCCGACGCTGGAAGGTAAGGTTATGCTGGAATTGGTGATCGAACCGGATGGGTCAGTATCGCGTTGCGAGGTGGTGAGCTCCGAGCTGGGCAATCAAAGCCTGGAGCAACGCATTGCCATGCGCGTGCGCCTGTTCAATTTTGGCCAGGACGATGTGGAACCCAGGACGGTGCGATTCCCCATCGATTTCCTGCCGGGTTAATTCAGTGGCCCGTATACGCTAGTGCGCTATGGTAATTTTTGGTAGCTGTGGCTTGCTCAGGGACATCTTCTGGGTAGGGGCGATCACTTTCGCCTCACCGGTCACAACCCGCTCATCGTTCTGGTTGCGGACATCGCAGGATAGGGTTACGCGGTTTTTGCGTTCCTTGGCCAGTACTGTCAATGTCACCGTCAGGGTGTCGTCCAGCTTTACCGGGCGCTTGAAAGCCAGGCTCTGTTCCAGGTATATGGTGCCGGGGCCCGGCATCACGGTGGCCAGGGCCGCGGAAATCAGTGAGCCGCTCCACATGCCATGGGCAATCCGTTCCTGGAACATGGAGTCGGCGGCAAACTCCGAATCCAGGTGGACCGGGTTCACATCTCCGGAGACAGCAGCGAACAACACCAGTTCGTCCTCGGTCAGTGTTTTCACATAGGTTGCGGAGTCGCCTTCCTGGAGTTCGTCGTAGGTGATGTTCTCAAGCGTGTCCAAAGTGTCGCTCATGATGGGCTCCAGTGTTGGTGTGATTAGGTTGGTGGCTACAACCGCTACAGTTCTGCTTTGAAAACTACCTCATCGTTCACAAAACTGCTATTCTCTCCCGACTTTTCGAGGCTGATACTTTTGTCTGGTTGATTTTTTGACCAAAACGACATTGGTAAACATTATAAGCACAAATGCCAAACAGGAGATGGTGATGGATTTTGAGCAGTTCTATCAGGACAAATACCCCGCTGGCGTGTCCCTGAACGTAGACCTGGATAAATACAGTAGCATGGTTGACGTATTTGATCAGGCCGTGAACAAGTACGCTGACCGCCCCGCGTTCAGCGCCGTTGGCGCCACGCTCACCTATCGCGACCTGGACACCCAGAGCCGGAATTTTGCCGCCTGGCTGCAGAACAAGACCGACCTCAAGCCGGGCGACCGGATTGCGGTGCAAATGCCCAACGTGTCCCAGTACCCTGTCGTAGTGTTTGGGGCCATGCGCGCGGGCCTGATCGTGGTGAATACCAACCCGCTGTACACCACTCGCGAAATGGAACACCAGTTCAATGATTCCGGTGCCAAGGCGCTTGTAGTGCTGGCGAACATGGCCCATAACGCAGAGAAAGTGCTTCCTCATACCGGCATCGAGCATGTCATTGTTACCGAAATTGCCGACATGCATTCGCCGCTGAAGCGTACGCTGATGAACGCCGCCGTGAAGCACCTGAAGAAAATGGTGCCGGCATTCAGCCTGCCCCAGGCTCACAAACTCCCGGCGGTGCTCAGTGCAGGGGCCAGGGAAAAATTCTCCCCGGTGGAGTGCAAGAAAGACGACATCGCCGTTCTGCAGTACACCGGTGGCACCACCGGTGTGGCCAAGGGCGCGATGCTGACCCACGGCAATCTGGTCGCCAACCTCCTGCAGGCTCGGCCGATGATGGAAGATTCGGTGGAGGAAGGCACGGAAGTGGTTATTGCTCCGCTGCCGCTTTACCACATCTACTCGTTCACCCTGAACTGCGGCATCATGCTTGAAGCTGGCGCCCACAACGTTCTTATCCCGAACCCCCGTGACATCCCCGGATTTGTGAAAGAGCTCAAAAACCATCGTTTCACCGCATTCCTGGGGCTGAACACGCTGTTCGTGGCGCTGTGCAACAACGAAGAATTCAAGGCCCTGGATTTCAGTGCCCTGAAACTGACGTCGTCCGGCGGCATGGCGCTGACCAGCGACACCGCGAAGATGTGGCAGCGTGTTACAGGGTGTGAAATCAGTGAAGGTTACGGCATGACTGAAACCTCTCCGGTTGTCACCTTCAATCCGAACAGCGCGATCCAGCTTGGCACCATTGGCCTGCCGATTCCCGGCACCGAAATCAAAACCATCGACGACGACGGCAACGAAACGCCTCTTGGCGAGCCCGGCGAATTGTGTGTGAAGGGGCCACAAGTGATGCGCGGATACTGGCAGCGTCCGGAAGACACCCAGAAGTCCTTCACTGACGACGGTTTCCTGCAGACGGGTGACATTGCCCTTATCCAGGAAGATGGCTACATCCGCATCGTCGACCGCAAGAAGGACATGATTATCGTGTCTGGCTTCAACGTCTTCCCCAATGAGATAGAAGACGTGGTCAGTGGTCATCCGAAAGTGGTTGAGTGTGCCGCTGTCGGTGTTCCCGATGACAAGAGTGGAGAGGCGGTTAAGGTCTACCTGGTGGCAACCGCGGAAGGTGTTACTGAAAATGAACTGAAAGAGTTCTGCCGCGAACGCCTGACCGCTTACAAGGTCCCCAAATCCTTCGTGTTCCGCGATGAACTGCCGAAGACCAACGTAGGCAAGATCCTGCGGCGCGAGCTGCGTGACGAAGCCAACAGCAAGTAACCGGTTCGTGCGGGCGGTTTAATCGCCCCGAACGGATGATGTGAACCCCGCCTCGGCGGGGTTTTTCCGTTGTGCGCCAGGCATGGCGCGTAGCGCCTTGACGGGCGCTGTTCCGGTACAGGT